>ULNZ01038093.1_pt1 | contig 12639 bp, 4 predicted proteins | sample 1952111 | NCBI WGS metagenome assembly ULNZ01 (sample SAMEA4835590, study PRJEB28245) | human gut metagenome | biome: gut microbiome; material: fecal sample | place: Denmark | collected 2008 | reverse complement strand
CGATGGGGCGGCAGGTCATCCAGCGGCTGACCGTCGAAGAGGATACGGCCCTCGGCCGCACCGTGGGGGCGCAGGGCGGGCTTCAGCTGGCGGAGAAGCGTGGTCTTGCCGCAGCCGGAGGCGCCGCAGAGGACCCAGAACTCGCCCTGACGGACCGTGAGGGACACATCCGCCAGCGCGGGGCGGGGCTGCTGGGGATAGGTGAAGCCAAAATGCTCCAAACGCAGCAGTTCAGGCACGGGGAGTCCCTCCTTTCCGGACGAGATAGCGGCGCCGGGACAGGGCGTCCAGCAGCACCGGCGTAAAGCAGAGCAGGCCGTAAACGGCGAAAAAGCTGACCGTCAGCGGTGTGACGGGGCCGCTGAGCAGCATGGGGTAATACTGAAAGCGCAGGCCGCCGGCCAGACCGCCGCCCAGCAGATACAGGCCGCAGAAGGCCAGCCAGAGGGCGACGGCACCGTCACGCCGGTCAAAGCGGTAGAGGGAGAAGGATGTCCTCCCCGGCAGGCCATAGCCCCTGCAGCGCATACTATCGGCGGTAATGAGCCCGCTTTCCAGGCTCCAGGTAACAACGATGGAGAACACACGAAGGGCGCTTCTGACGCGCCGGGCCGGGGCGCCGGTCTGGGTATCACGGCCCAGATTCCGCTGGGCCTGCGCCACGGCACGGAGCCGCCGGACAAAGCGGGGCACAAAGCGGAGGATCATGCTCAGCAGCAGGGACAGCGCCGGGATGACGCGGCCAAAGAGGTACACCACCTTGTCCGAGGTGATGACATCGGTGACGCAGACGAACCACAGCGCCACGGCGCTGAGCATGGCGCCGGCGGCCAGACCGTAGAGCAGGCTCTCCAGCGTCAAAGGATTGCCGGAGGACAGATAAGCCAGAATGGTGACGCCCTGGTGGACAAAGGCCGGGTTCACCGCCGCCGCCAGGAGGGCCATAGGCAGCAGCCACAGCAGGTGGCGGCGCAGGCCCTTGCCGCCCAGCAGACGGGCAACATACCACCCGCCGCCCAGCGTCGACAGAACCAGGCACACCGGGTGCATCAGCAGCATCGCGCAGGCGATGACCAGGGCAAAGTAGGAAAAGCTCACCGCCGGATGGCAAGTGCGCAGCGTATCGTCCATGGGATCACCTCCTGCATACATGATGTCTTAACCTTTTGATTATACCCTGCCGCCAGGGGATACGTCAATCCTGCGTGCGGAAAAAGGGCGGCAAAAGCCGCCCTTTTGTCAACCCATGTAGGTATTGCCCACGTCTGCACCCATATTACAGGTGTAGAGCCACTGGATGTTCTCGCCGCCGGAGAGCGTATAGCTGTCCGCGCCATAGCTGGGGAAGGTTCCCCCCACGCAGTACATCCAGCCGGAGCTCCTGCCCACATTTTTTTCGAACAGGCCGTTGATGCCCCTGACATAGTTGCCGCTGGAGCTCACCGGGATACCCGCGTCACCGCAGGCCCGCTTCAGTACGGACATGACAGACTCACCCTCGGTGATGGTCACCGTGGTGGACAGGATCACGCCGTCGGCGGGGATAAGGCCCTTCACGCTGTCGGAGCACTTGTCCATATTATCAAGCACCGTGGCACAGGAAATGTACAGCGATACGGATGCCGCCGGCGTAGGGTCAGGTGCAGGCGCAGGGTCCGGGTCTGGCGCAGAAGGCTGCTCCTGTTCCTGCTGTTTCTTCTCTTCTTCCAGCCGCTTCTGCTCCTCCAGGCGCTTGGCTTCCTCCTGCTTTTTGGTGTCCTCCTCGGCCTTTTTGGCATCATCAGCCGACTTCTGCTTGTCAGACTTCTTGTCGTCCGCGGTCTTATCCTCAGTCTTTGCCGCGTCCTGCTTGCCGTCAGCCTTGGTGGTGCCCGTTTCAGCTGTGTCGTTCTTCCTGGTGTCCGCGGTCTGCTCCTGCTTTGCCGTGGGAATGTTGCCGGGGGCGTACGATACGGTCTTTTTTCCGCAGGCGGCGCAGGTCAGCAGCAGGGACAGCGCCAGCGCCAACAGCCAAAATCGGTGGTTTTTCTTCATATCTCTCATTCCTCATAAAAGCGCCATACGCAGAGGCGCTTTCGCGCCCCTGCGTCGGCTGTTCTGTTGTTACTTGGAAACGCGCTTCTTCCGGGTCAGCGCCACAACGGCTGCCGCCGCCAGGACCGCGCTGCCCAGCCACAGCACCATCTGACTGTCGTCCGCCGTATTGGCAGAGTCCTTCTTGCCGCTGTCGGCCGTACCGCTTCCGCCGTAGTAGTACCCGGAGGACACCGTCTCATAGGAGACGATAGCGAACGCGGAGGCCTTGTCCGTCTGGAAGGTCAGGACATAATTGCCCTTGGTGCCGCCCAGCGTAGCGGACAGCTCGGCAGTGGTCACATTGCCGCTGCTATCCGTGTGGCTGCGCACCACGCAGACGTGCTTGCCCTGAAGGGCCGCGTACAGCTCGTCGGTGATGGGGATGGTCACGGTGACGCTGTGGGGCAGCTCGATAAGCTGCGCCACGGTCTTGATCTCGTTCCCTTCCGTCTTGACCAGCGCCACAGTCACGTCTACGACCTTCTCCAACTGCGCGTTCTTGCGGGATTTGTCGCCGCGCAGGGCGTCCAGCTTCTCGGCCAGCTTGTTCAGCTCCTTCTTAACCTCGTCACCGGCCGTCTTGGCCGCCTCGGTCAGGGCGCTCTTGCCGCCGTCGGCGGCCTTCTGCTCGTTGGTGAGCTGGAGCGTATCCGTCACGGTCACGGTGATTGCACCGTCGCTCACAGCCGCCTTGATCTCCGCCAACTTCTCATCCGTAACAGGTTTGTCGGTCTTGATGGTCAGGCCGCCGCCTGTGACGATTGTGTTGTCCTTGCTGTCCACCTTGATGTCATCGCCTTTGACGTTGGCCATCGGGTTCTTGACGCCGCAGACGGTGCAGACGCCGTTGACGTAGGTGTGCTTGCCGGTGGCGGGAATGGTCGCGCCAGCTGTGATGACAATGCCGCAGCGCTTGCAGTAGGTATCCGCCTCATGGCCGGAGGCGTAGCAGGTGGCCGCCACCGCCGCACGGGTGGCCTCATCGTGGCCCAGGGCCGCGATGACCCAGCTGTCCTTGGCGATCTCGGTCTTGCCCGCCGCATCGCTGAAGAACTTGTGGCAGCGAGAGCAGGTCCAATAGGCACTGTTGCCTGCCTCGGTGCAGGTAGCAGCCTTGCCCGCCGTGGCAGTCATACTGTGCCCCAGAGACGGGACGATCATCGTCTCCTTCGTGCCGCAAACGCTGCACTTACGGGTGCTGATACCGCTTTCGGTGCAGGTGGCCGCCTTGGTCACCGTCCACGCGCTGAACTTGTGGCCCGTCGCGGGAACAGGCTTTTCCTCCACGGCGCCGCAAATGGAGCAGATCCGGCGGCTGACGCCGTCCTTGGTGCAGGTGGCGGCCACGGTCACTTTCCACTCGCCGAAGCGATGGGCGCAGGCGGCGTCGGTCATATCGTAGAGGGCGTTGGCCTTCTCGGTAAAGCGCGCATAGGCGGCCATGGCGCAAAGCGCCTGCTCCGTGGCCATCTCGTTGACGGCCTTGTCTGCGAACTGATGCTTAAAGCCGCCGTTCTCCACCACGCGGTACTGCAGGAGGTTCCCCAGCACGCTCAGGGTCTTCCCCTCCATGGTCTTGGTAAAGCGCGCGTCCGTGTTGGCATCCAAATTCAGGGCGGAAAGGGCGATGACCACCTGCGCGCAGCTCTCGGAGGAGTCGTAGCCGCTTCGATACTTGCCGGAGAGCCAGTTGAGGGCTTTCTCCACGGCGGTGTTCACGGTTTCATTGCCGCCGTCCTTATGGTAGGGTGCCAGCGCCTGGAGCGCCATGGCGGTCATGTCCACGTCGCCGACGGGTTTTGTGTCGGCGCTGGCTCTCCAGCTGCCGTCTTCGTTCTGCTGTGCAAGAACAGCCTGCACCAGCCAGGAGGTGTCGGAGGTGTAATTGCGGCTGTTGAGCGCCAGCAGACCCATGACGAGGCCGTTGATATCCGTGTTACTGGTATCGGTGACCTGCATGATATCCTTGTTCTGCAGCGCCTTCAGCAGGTTTTCGCCGCCCACGTTGGCGGGGTCCTTGCCGATGGCGGTAAGAGCCAGGACAATACGCTCATTGTCGGTGACGGTGGGGTTACGGCTCTCGGGATCGACAAGAACGCCGTCCGCGCCCATATTCTTCTGCACATAGGCCACGACCTTCTCATAATAGGCCGCGATATATGCCTCGGACAGGGGCACTTTGGCGCGAGCCTGTCCCAGTACCGCCCACTCGCCGAAGAGATAGCTGACGACCGGGGCGCTCACCGCGCTTTGGATATACGCCTTGGCGCCGGCATACGCCTCATCGAAGCCGGGCACTTCCGCACCGGGCACGGCGGGATCCGTCGGATCCAGCGGAATATAGGTGTCGGTAAAGAACAGGCGCAGGGTGTCGCCGTCCTTGAGATAGGTGTTGTCCAGCGTGGTCTTGGGCAAGGTCTCGTTGCCGCCCTTGACGGCGATGCCGAACATCCAGCCGGAGGACTTGCCGTCGCCCTTCTCCTTGAGGGTGTGGCCCGCCGCATCGGTGATGCTCTTGATGTAGGCGCCGCTGCCGGTATAGGTGTACTTGGCACTGTCAAGGCACGCCTTCACAGCGTCCCAAGCGGTGGGATCCTCGTTGGCCTTGCCGGTGAAGGTAAAGTCGGAGATTCCCGTGAAGGTATGGCCGTTCTTGTTGTAGCCGTCCACCTTGACCTTCACGGTGAGGGTCTGATTTTCGTTGGGGTCATTCTGCCCCGTGGTACCGGGCACCGTCAGGTCGATCTGGATGGGCTGCTTGTAGAATTGGGCAAAGGCCTTGTAGCGTTCCTTGCTCTCCTCGGTGCCGTTGATGCCGAACTTTTCCCAATACTGGGCGTACTTGGTGTAGGTCAGGACGCTGTCCAGCGTAACTGTCGTATTGTACTCCGGCTGGTGTACACGCAGCAGCTCATTCTCGATGACGGAGGGTCGGGAGGATCGGAAGCAGCGGTACTTCTCCGTATCGAGCCAGCCGGGGATATCGTCGGCCTCGATGCCGTCGAAGGTCATATTCACCGTGCCGCGGACGTATTTCAGCGTGCCGTCCTCGTTTTTGCAGATCTCCGCGAAGGGATACAGGTCGGAGGTGACCTTGGTCTTATCCGTATTCTCGTTCTTGATACCGTTCCAGTAGACATCCCCGGTCAGCGCCTTGGTCATAAAGACGGCAGCGCCATCCAACTCCGGCTGGGTAAAAGGCTGAATGGTGAAGCTGAACTCCTGCCGCGCCAGCAGAAGGCCGGAGCTGCGGGTGGTGATGGTCACCACATACTTCGCCTCCACCGGCTTCTCACCGGGCAGTGGGCGGTAGACCATGGCATGATAACCGTTGAAGCCCAGCACGTCCGGGGTGAGGCTCACCATCGTGACCTTCTGGTTATAGCTGTCGGTCATGATGCCCTCCTGCTGCAGCAGATAGGGCCGGGGCATCTGCAAATCGGCATCGACTTTTCTGAGATCGGGCTTCGTCGTTTTGTCCACGAAGTCCACCAGCAGAGACTGATAGTTGTCCCTCAGGGCCGTCTGCATCTCGTTGGTGGCGTCGATGTCAAAGGGCGCTACCGTGATGTCAAAGAACACGTCGGCGTAGACCTCCACACCGTTCTGCCCCGTGATATGCTCCTTTATATACGGATCGTCGTCAAAGTCGGTATAGGTCACGCGGGCGATCAAAGTTTCCTTGCCGGCATCCTCGGGCAGCTCACCCTCGGCAGGCCGCACGGGGCGGACAATGTTGCCCACGCCGGAGGCGCTGTCTTTATCGCTGCTGATATACAGGCAGTTGGAGTCTTCCGCGACATCCACAACAGCCCACTGGACCTGCATATCGTAGCGGCCGGAGATGCTGTAGGGCAGCGTCAAATTGGAGGTAATGCCGCCAACCACGGCGTGGCGATCCCAGGCGCCGGTGGTGTCCGTCTCCGCTTCGTTGGTGTTCTCGCCGCGGATCATCTCCCAGGTCAGCGTTTTGGCAGCTTCCGTCAGCTGTGCCTGCACATCGTCAAAGCTGCGGCCCACGATCGCGCGGGTGGTGATAGTCTTCTCCGCACCGCCGTAGGCGACTTTGAACTCCAGGCCGGCGTAATACGCCTCCTTCAGCTGGACAGCGCCGTCAAAGAACTTGACATCGCCGTTCGCGGTGATGTACTCATGTGCCACACCGTCAAAACCGCTGGCTTTAGCGCTGCCGTCCGTATAGGTAATGACAGCCTTGTCGGCCACATCCTTGTAGCCCATCTCCTCCAGCAGGCGGCGGAAGGCTTTTTCAACACCCTTGCCGTTGGCGTCGGTGGTGTCGTTGTAGAGGCCCAGTCCCTGCAGGGGGCGCACCGCCGCATTGCGTGCGGTGATCACGGCGGCAATGTCGTCCAGTGTCTGCTGTTGCTCCGCCGCTTTGGACCACAGGCAGAGGGTAAAGGTCTTGACCTTGCTCTCGCTGCCGGAGGTCAGCGTGGCCTTGAGGGTGACAGTAGCCTTGCCACCGGCAGGCGCGGTGATGGCGGCAGTCCCATCGTCCTTCACGGTCACCAGGCCGTTGTCGCTTTTCCAGTCAATGGCAACGGTCATTTCCGCGCCGTTCACCGTTACCTGTACGGTGGACGGCAGTATCAGGCTGGTGGTGCAGTCGCAAGGCACCTTTTCGTCGCTCTCCATATCGTCCAGCATGACTGTGACGGCCTCGATGCCCTTGATCTGGTAGACGCCGGTGGCATCGGCCTTCAGAAGGTCTGCATTCTCGGCATCGAGCCCCAGTTCCTTATAGAAGTGCTTTTGCAGGGCGGTCAGGAAGTAGTCGTGCAGGTCCGTGACCGCTTCGCCGGGCTCTTCGATGCCGTATTCCTTGCAGAGGTCGGCCTTATCGTTATAGTTGTTGAGGTCATAGATTTCCAGCACACTCTCGGCGTACCAGTCGGCCTTGGCTTTCTTGGCGGCGTCGGCGGCGCTCATGCCGCGAAGCTGCAAGGCGTTGACGGCGGCGGCAGCGGCCTTGAGGTCGTCGGCAGAGAGGACAGTGCCGCCCTGCCAGGGCAGAACGGGGAAGCCGCCGTTGAGGGTACCGTCATCCTGATTCATGCCCATGTCCACGGCGAACTCCGCGGAGCGCATATAGTCCGCGGTATGGGCGGTCATACCGCTGGTGGTGCCATCCGCCGCGGCCTGTGGTGCGACGGTGTCCAGATAAGCGCAGTTGGTGATGGTGGCGCCGGAGTTCACCTTGCCTACCACCGCACCGAACTTACTCTCATCTGCTATTGCGAACTCTCCTGCCGCATAGGAACCCTTGAGCTCTGCATTAGCGTTCAGTTCGCCTACAAGGCCGCCGCGTTTTTGCTGGATAATCTTATTCGGCTGCGTCTTTTTTACCGCGAGAGTACCGGTAAAATAGCAGTTCTCGACAACACCGTATGCATATCCGGCAATGCCTCCCAAAGGTGCGGATGTACCATATGTACTATTATCGTAAGCATCCTTGACGACAGCCCTACTAACGCAACCACTAATCACACCGTTGCCGGTATTCCGTCCAGCAATGCCGCCGATTGCCGATGCACCATTATAGCCCCCGCTGGAGAACGTGATACTACCACTGACCATGCAGTTCCGTATCGTTCCTGCACTGGAATTGGCAACACCTCCCAAAAGCGATGAGGTACTGACAATCGCGCAATTCACACGCAGATTTTCAACTACGCCGCCCTCTGCAAGTTCCCCCACAAGGCCGGTTGTAACGAGTCCACTAACGGTGTGACTATCGCCGTCCAGGGTGCCGGCGAACTTATTGCTGCTGGTGCCGATGGCCGTCCAGGGCTTGCCGTTGAGGTTGATGTTGGCGGTGAGTTTGCCGTTGATGGCTTTCTGCCCGCCGTTGACCGCATCGGCAAACCATGCCAGTTCCGCGGCGGTGCCGATCTGATAGACGCCGTTTTCTGTTTTGGGCTCGGTCTTGGTCGTGCCGTCCCATCCCTCACCGGCATAGGTCAGTGTTACCGTGATGGTGTCGTTTTTGGCAGCGGTAAAGCTGCCGCTGACCGTGATATACTCCGCCTTGGCTACGGTATAGGCATACGTCTCGCCGGCGTAGACGATGTATGCGCCGTTCCCGTCTGCTGTGATCGTGCCGCCCACGGGGTGGGTCAGCGTAACAGACGCATCCGCCGGATCAGCGACAAACTTCACCTGGTACGCCGTCAGGGCAGTGAGGGCCACATCCTTGGACACGTCCCCGCCTTCAACCTTGATGGTTCCTGTCTTAGTCTCATAGCCGTACTTGCTGACGGTATAGGTGTAGGTACCCGCAGCAACGGTGTATGCGCCGTTTTTGCCGGTGATCTCCGCGCCGCTACGGTCCTTCAGCACCACCGTTGCACCGGCGGGAGTGTTAAGGGTAAGGGTGTGGGCTGCGGCGGCGGCAAAATCCTTGAGCCGGACATAGTAACTGCTGCCACTTTCACTGAAAGACAAGGTGAGTTTTTCACCCGTGTTCAACACCGTGCTAAAGGTTTTCCAACCGTTCTCCTCATAGGCTGTCAGCAGAGTGCTTGTACCTTTTTTCACGCTAAAGGCAGAATCGTCATCCCATGAGTAATCGGCTTTATTTCCCTTTGCAAGATACTGGAAAGACACCAGACGAGACTCTGTCGCCGTCAGGGTCAAGGAGGTCGTGCCGTAACTTCTTCTATTGCTCTCCAAATAGTTCCCACCAGCAGCCCGCACCGGTTCAAAGCCGTATCGTGTGCCGTTCTCGGCGGTGATACCGTCCAGGCCGGCAAAGAAATCGTCAAAGGTCAGCGACTTGACGAACTCCAGGCCTATGGTCTTGGCAGCCTTGACCACAAAACTCCCAGACAAGGCATCGCAGCCATCCAACTTGGCCGTGTAGGTATAGTCCCCGGCGGGGAGAGTGCAGTTCGCGCCGCTGCCCGTGTAGGCGGTGATACTGCCGGACTCGACGGTGATGGTCGGTTCGGCGTTCACACCCTCCGGCTTGGTGATGTTGAAGGTCACAGAATACTTGGCCGCTTCTGTCAGGGTGACGGTCTTGTTCACATCGCCGGTCTCAACTTTGATCGTGCCGGTGGCCGTCTCATAGCCGAACTTGCTGACGGTGTAGGTGTAGTCGGTATTCTTGGCAGCGATATAGACATTCTTGCCGGTGGAACTGGCCGCAGACTCCTTGTAAACGGTGGTGTTTCCCTGCTTCAGTGTTACCGCCGCATCATCGGGGGTAAACTGCAGGGTAATGACCGGCAGTTTGACCATTGTGACAGTGATGGTGTTGTTCCCCTCTTGGGCGGTAAACTCCTGCGTTACCTTTTCGTAGCCTTTCTTTTCCACCGTATAGGTGTATTTTTCGCCAACTGTCAGGGCATAACTTCCGTCTGTACCCGCTGTCAGGCCGGTGTAGCCCTTTTTCAGCGTCACAGTGGCATCAATTGCCGTTCCTGCCGCATCCTTGACATCAAAGCGCACTGTGGGCAGCACCTCGGCGCGGAAATTGCGCAGCCAAATGCAATCTTGCCCCTTGTCCCCGCCGCTATCTTTTCGGTAGTTTACGGTGACCTTATCCCCGGCATTTACAGCGATGGAAAACTCTTTCCAATCTTGCTTTTCACCACTGTACCCGCCGGTTGAACCAAATTGGCTTCCCGTTTGATCGTTAATATCTACGCGCAGGCCATCATAATTTTTTTCGGAGTCGGTTTTGCAGTCAAAGGTCAACTGGGCAGCCTTGGCAAAGGTCAGGGTCAGACTGGAGGTGGTGTTGCCCTTCTTTTCATTGGTGGATTTCAGGACATAACCGCCATCCAGCAGCACCGGCTCAAATTTGTAGGAGGTGCTGTTTTGCGCTGTGGCAATGCCATTGAGTCCCGTGAAAAAGTCAGCAAAGAGCATTGCGTCCTTCACCTTGATGGTAAAGGTGGCGGTTTTGCCCCTGTACTTGACAGTGACGGTTTGGCTATCTGTAGGATTTTCGGTGCTAAAGCCCTCATAGGTCACACCGGCGGCGGCATAGTCGCCTTCAATGGTGCGGGTTTCATTGGTGCCATCATAGTTCACCGTGAGGACCATGCCGGTCAGGTCAAGTTCGGCATCGCCCTTGTAGTACTCCGTCTTTGTGGGAGCCTTGGTCACCTTGATGCTCTGCACCTTTTTCAGCGCCACGGTTTGGGTGCTGCTCTCGTCGGGAGTCACTTCGCCGGCGGCGGGCTCATAGCCCTCCTCGGCGGTCTCGGCGGTGTAAGTATAGGTGTGATCCTTCAGCAGCTTATAGCTGCCGTCACTCTGCGGCTCGATCTCCGTGTCGCCCCGCTTGACGGTCAGGGTCGCACCCGTGGGCGTGACATTGAAGGTCACGTTCACCCAAGCAGAGGTGTCCTCCGCCAGCGTAACAGTAACATTGGCAGGATCAGCCACGGGGTTGTCCTCACCGGTCACGGTCACGGTGCCGGTCTGCTGCGTGTAGCCGGGGCAGGACACGGTATAGGAATACGGTGCATCGGCGGCAGGCAGCGCCACGGTGGTGGAGCCGGTATAAGTGCCGCCGTTGATTTCGAGCGTGGCATTCGCGGGAGCAATGGTAAAGAGTACCGCCGCGGTGGGGGTCTCCCAGCTGAGGGCAGGATAGTCCCCGCTCTTGACCATAAAGCCATCCCCCAACAGGGCTGCAAACGCGGGGGATTTCATTTCATCAGCGGTTTTTGACGTTGCCGTCTGGCTATTGCCGTTGGCACCGGCAGATGCCGTGGTATCCAGATAGTAGCAATTCGTCACGGTGGAGTTGTAGCACCAACCGGCGATAGCGGCGTAATTCGATGTATCCGCAGTTGCAGAAATTGTCCCTATGCTATAGCAATTTGTAACCGTTGTTCCTCCGCCGGTGTTATTTGTAGCATTTCCTACAATGCCGCCTAAGCACACGCCCTTATCGCTTCGATCGCTGGAAATCGTTCCAGTGTTGTAGCAATTGCTGATACTCGTATTCTTCGACTCAGCGACAATGCCCCCTACATAACGGTCGGTAGCCAGAATATCAGCTTTATTCGCGCAACCAGTTATCGTTGCATCAGTAGCCTGTCCAGCAATGCCTGCTACACATTTCTTACCGGTCACCTTTCCCTCGACCGTAACGTTTTTCACAACTGCACCGGCAGCCAGCTTTGCAAACAGCGCCTGATAGTCGCTATCACCGCTAATCGCCAGCGTCACGGTGTGGCCGTCGCCGTCAAAGGTGCCGGAAAAGTCGCTGGCATAGGGCTCGGTGACAATGATATCCTTCGTCAGCGTATAGCTGCCGCCGGCGACCATCGCGGCAAACTCCTCCGCGGAGCTGACAGTTCCTTCCGCCAGCATCGGCGCCGTGCCGCCGCTGCGGGCAGACCGGGACACAGACGTTTCCGGAGCAGGCTCCTGCTGCTCCTGCGTCTCCTCATCCTCGGTGGGGACATTGCTGTCCGTATCCGCCGGGGCGGTCTGTTCCTGCTGGGTCTGCTGCTCCTGATCCGCGGCCAGCGTGTCGGCCAACACGGAGGTGGGCAGCAGGCTGACGACCATCACGACGGTCAGCAGCCAGCTTATGACTCTCTTCTTCATGTCTCTTTCTCCTTTATGTAAATTTTTTGTCGACGTGAGGGGGTGGGCGGGGATGCGGCAACATCCCCGCCCCACTTATGGAAAAGCACGCGGCCAATGGCCGCCTCAGCTTGACAAAGGGGACTCGTCTGCACGGTTTCACGGTCAGATGGAAAGCGCACGGCGCCTCAGCTTGACAGTCGAGTTTTCCGCACCGCTTCGCTGTGTATGGCAGCGTGTCAGCCTGGCAAGGGAAATGTTTTTCATGCAGGGCATGAAAAACGGGACAGAGTGCACTCTGTCCCGCGAAAATGAAACGCTGCCCGGCGCAAAGCCGGACAGCGAACGCAATAGATACGACCCCTGCACCACGGAAAGATGTCGCCGCCCCCGCCGCCCGCCCAAAAGGGCCGGCCGCGAAAAAGGCGGTGCAAAAAACACCGACCTCCCGTTCAGGAGGTCAGCGTGGTACATCTACATGGTGGTACAAGATTCCCGCACACGGAGAGCGCGCCCGCTGCAACTTTGTCCTACACAATGCAATTCTCCTGGCTCGCGCCGCGGGGGACAGACATCCCTCCTCGTTTGCAGCCTACCTTCTCATGGGCTTCCCCACAATGGCGGACTTTCGTCCCGGCGGCTCTCGCCGCTTCGGTGCATCCTTGCGCTCACAGTACCGGTCGTGCGGGGTTTGGCCACCCCTTTCCTTCTATGCCGACGCCTGGCCCGTGGTGGGCTGTACGGCCGCCGGCGACATTGGATCAACAGACTGTTTGTTTACTTGTCAGCGACATTATATTACAGGAATTGGCCGTTGTCAACCCTCCTCCCTACCCCAATGCCACGTCCAGGATCATCATTACGGTAAAGCCCGCGGCAAAGGCGAGGGCCCCCGGGCCGGGGTCGCCGCGCGTGGGCAGCAGCTCGGCGGCCACCACATAGAGCATAGCCCCGGCGGCAAAGCCAAGCAGCCAGGGCAGCGCCGGAACG
>ULNZ01006218.1_pt1 | contig 12709 bp, 10 predicted proteins | sample 1952111 | NCBI WGS metagenome assembly ULNZ01 (sample SAMEA4835590, study PRJEB28245) | human gut metagenome | biome: gut microbiome; material: fecal sample | place: Denmark | collected 2008 | reverse complement strand
GTGGGCGGCGCGGATGATGGCCGACTGCTCCGCCTGACGGAACACCTGGGTCAGGGACACCGCCGGCACCACACCGCTGCGGAGCATATCCCCCAGCACGCTGCCGGGGCCTACGGAGGGCAGCTGGTCCGGGTCGCCTACCAGCACCAGGCGGCTTCCCGGCCGCATGGCCTCCAGCAGGGAGCGCATCAGCTCGATATCCACCATGCTCATCTCGTCCACGATGACAGCGTGGACCTCCAGCGGATCCTGTGCGTTCTTCTTAAAGGCCGTCTGGCCGGTGAGCTCATTGTAGCTCATGCCCAGGGCACGGTGGATGGTCTGGGCCTCCCGGCCCGTCACCTCGCCCAGGCGCTTGGCGGCGCGGCCGGTGGGCGCCAGCAACGCCACATCCAGGCCCATACGCTCGTACAGGGCCACGATGCCCCGCAGAGACGTGGTCTTGCCGGTGCCGGGGCCGCCGGTCAGCAGCAGTATGCCGCCCTGGGCCGCCAGGCACACCGCCTGCCGCTGCAGGGGCGCATAGGCCACGCCCTGTTCCTTTTCAATGTCATCGATGACCTTCTCCGCCCGGGGCAGCACCTCCACCGGCGTCCGTACCAGCGACAGCAGGCGCTCCGCCACGAAGGTCTCCGCCTGGTACAGCCGGGGCAGATAGCAGCCCTGTACCCCGGCAATGGTCTTTTCCACCACACCGAAGCCCTCGATAAGCTTGTCCAGCGCCAGCTCCAGCTCGTCAGGCGTCACGGCCAGCAGCTGCGACGTGGCGAAGAGCAGCTTCTCGCGGGGCAGGAACACGTGGCCGTTGGCGGCGTTGTGCTCCAGCTCATAGGTCAGCGCCGCCCGCAGGCGGCAGGGATCGTCCCCGTCAAAGCCCAAACTGATGGCGATCTCGTCCGCTATGGAGAAATCCACCCCGTACTGGGCCCGGGACAGGATATACGGGTCGTCCCGCAGGGCCTGGATGGCTCCGTCGCCGTAGGTGCGCTGGAGGGGCATGGCCAGATACACCGGCAGGTCATACCGGGCCAGGAACTCCATCAGCTGGCGCAGGCCCGTCAGCGCACGGAAAGCGTCGGACAGCTCCTTCGCCCTCTGGGCGGTGATGCCCTTGATGCACCGCAGGCGCTCCGGCTCCTGCTCGATGACCAGCAGGGTGTCCGCGCCGAAGCGCTCCACCAGCCGCTGTGCGGTGGCGGGACCAACACCCTTGAGGATGCCGGAGGACAGGTAGGCGATCATGTCCTCCTCACGCTCCGGCATCCGGCGCTCCACGCTCTCGGCGGTGAGCTGGCTGCCGTGGACGGGGTGGACGCTCCACACGCCGGTGACGGTCATGCCCTCGCCGGCGGCGGCACAGGGAATACAGCCCACCACGGTGACAGGCTCCTCCTCGCCCTCCACGGTCAGCAGCAGCACGGTATAGCCGTTCTCCTCGTTATGAAAGATGACGTTCTCTACGGTGCCCTCCACGGTCACGCGCTCGCCCATCGGCTCACCTCCCCTGTTCGGCGGTATTCTCCTCCGTATAGTACGCCGCCAGCTCCTGGGGCGTCAGCAATTTCGTGTTCATATCGGACAGCAGCGCCGCGGCGCGGCGGCCCTCGTCGGTCAGTCCGCAGTCCACCAGCAGCACCGGCAGACGGCGGCTCTGGGCCAGACGGCGCAGCGTCACATCCAGTCCCGCCCCGTCTCCGGAGACCCGGACCAGGTACACCGCGTCCACCGGGCGCTCACGCCACAGCAGCAGCGATGCCGCCAGCCATATCAGCGCCGTGACGCCGATGGCCGCCAGCGCGGCGACCACGCCGTCCTGTAAAAGCTCCATGCAGCCACCTCCCCCCCTGCCCCATCCTATGCGGCAGGGGGAAGGCCGGTCACTTCAGGTATTTTTTCAGATACTGGCCGGTGTAGGACGCCGGGCAGGCGGCGATCTCCTCCGGCGTGCCGCAGGCCACCACGGTGCCGCCGCCCACGCCGCCCTCCGGGCCCAGGTCGATGATATAGTCGGCACACTTGATCACGTCCAGGTTGTGCTCAATGACCAGCACCGTATTGCCACCATCGGTGAGCCGCTGGAGCACCTCCAACAGCTTCCGCACGTCATCGGCGTGGAGGCCGGTGGTGGGCTCGTCCAGAATATACACCGTCCGCCCTGTGGCGCGGCGGCTCAGCTCCGTGGCCAGCTTGACGCGCTGGGCCTCGCCGCCGGAGAGGGTGGTGCTGGGCTGGCCCAGCTTCACATAGCCCAGCCCCACATCCCGCAGGGTGGTCAGCTTGTCACAGATGGCGGGCACGGCGGAGAAGAACTCCCACGCCTCGTCCACGGTCATATCCAGCACGTCGGCGATGTTTTTGCCCTTGTAGCGGACCTCCAGCGTCTCGCGGTTATAGCGCTTGCCGCGGCAGATCTCGCAGGGAACGTACACATCCGACAGGAAGTGCATCTCGATCTTCAGCATACCGTCGCCGCCGCAGGCCTCGCAGCGGCCGCCCTTGGTGTTGAAGGAGAACCGGCCCGGTCCGTAGCCCCGGGCCTTGGCGTCCGGGGTAGAGGCGAACAGGTCGCGGATCAGGTTGAACAGGTTGGTATAGGTGGCCGGGTTGGATCGGGGCGTCCGGCCGATGGGGCTCTGGTCGATGGCAATGACCTTGTCCAGCTGCTCCATGCCCTCGATGGCGTCGTGCTTGCCGGGGCGCACCTTCATGCGGTTCAGCTGGGCACCCAGCGCCTTGAACAGCACCTCGTTGATCAGAGAGGATTTTCCGCTGCCGCTGACGCCGGTGACACAGGTGAACGTCCCCAGAGGGATGGACACGTCGATATGCTTCAGGTTGTTCTCCCGGGCGCCGCGGACGGTCAGCAGCCTACCATTGCCCCTGCGGCGCTGTGCCGGCAGGGGGATGGTGCGTTTGCCGCTGAGATACTGGCCCGTCAGGCTGTCAGGGTTCGCCATGACTTCCTCCGGAGTGCCGCAGGCCACCACCTGCCCGCCCAGGGCGCCGGCGCCGGGACCGATGTCAATAAGGTAATCGGCGGCGCGCATTGTGTCCTCGTCGTGCTCCACCACGATGAGGGTATTGCCCAGATCGCGGAGGCGCTGCAGCGTGGCCAGCAGCTTGTCGTTATCCCGCTGGTGCAGGCCGATGGAGGGCTCGTCCAGGATATACAGCACGCCCATGAGGCTGCTGCCGATCTGGGTGGCCAGACGGATACGCTGGCTCTCGCCGCCGGACAGGGTGCCCGACGCGCGGGAGAGGGTCAGATAGCTCAGACCCACGGACTGTAGAAAGCCCAGGCGGGCGTGGATCTCCTTCAGGATCTGGGCGGCGATGATCTGCTGATTGCCGGTCAGGTCCAGATGGTCGAAAAAGGCCAGGGCGTCGTCCACCGGCAGGGTAGTGGCGTCGTAGATGGACTTGCCGCCCACGGTGACGGCCAGCGCCTCCGGCCGCAGGCGCTTACCCTGGCAGGCCGGGCAGGGGCAGGGGGTCATCAGGCCCTCGATCTCCTTCTTGCTGGCATCGGACTGGGTCTCCTGATACCGGCGCTCCAGGTTGTTGCAGATGCCCTCGAAGGCCTGGTACAGCACACCCTTGCCCCGGGGCTGGTCATAGTGGAGCTCCAGCTTTTCGCCGCCGGTGCCGTAGAGGATAACGTTCTTCACCTCGTCGCTTAGGCTGTCGTAGGGCTGGGTCAGGGAGAAGCGGTACTTCTTACTGAGGGCCTCGAAGTACATACGACTGATGCCGTCGGACCGGATGGAGGCCCAGCCGGTGGCAGTAATGGCGCCCTCCAGGATGGATTTGCTGCCGTCGGGGATGATGAGGGCCGGATCAGCCTTTAATTGCAGGCCCAGGCCGGTGCAGGTGGGGCAGGCGCCAAAGGGACTGTTGAAGGAGAACAGGCGGGGCGTCAGCTCCTCGATGGAGATACCGCAGTCGTCACAGGCGTAGTTCTGGGAGAAGGTGATATCTCTCTCCTCCCGCAGCAGGTTAACGGTGACGAGGCCATTCGCCAGGTTGGAGGCCGTCTCCACTGAGTCGGTCAGCCGGCCTGCGATGTCCGGGCGGACGATCAGTCGGTCCACCACGATGTCGATGCGGTGCTTGAGGTTCTTCTCCAGAGAGATGTCCTCGGAGAGTTCGTACATATTGCCGTCCACCCGGGCCCGGACGAAGCCGGACCGGCGGGCATCCTCCAGCACCTTGGCGTGCTCGCCCTTGCGGCCCCGCACCACCGGGGCCATCACCTGGATACGGGTGCCCTCGGGCAGGGCCAGTATCTGGTCGATGATCTGATCCACCGTCTGGCGGCGTATCTCCTTGCCGCAGTGGGGGCAGTGGGGCGTGCCCACCCGAGCCCACAGCAGACGCAGATAGTCGTAGATCTCCGTCACCGTGCCCACCGTGGAGCGCGGGTTCTTGCTGGTGGTCTTCTGGTCGATGGAGATGGCCGGGGACAGGCCCTCGATGTAGTCCACGTCGGGCTTGTCCATCTGCCCCAGGAACATACGGGCGTAGGAGGACAGGCTCTCCACATACCGCCGCTGACCCTCGGCATAGATGGTGTCAAAGGCCAGGGAGCTTTTGCCGGAGCCGGAAAGGCCCGTCAGCACCACCAGCTTATCCCGGGGGATGGTGACATCGATGTTTTTCAGGTTGTTCTCCCGCGCACCCTTAATGAAAATTTCAGTCTGCATGGTATGCCTCATTTCTGCAACATATGGTTGCAGATAAGTGTAGTGAAATCAATTTTTAATGTCAACAGCGAAATAATTTTTATACGATCACGTCAGCCGTTTTCGCCCGCAGAAGGGCGATGAGGGCGTTGGGATCGCACTCCACCTGGTGGCCGATCTTGCCCGCGCTGACGCAGATGGCGCCGTATAGCAGCGCTGTCTCGTGGAACACCGTGGGGAACTGCTTTTTCATGCCCACCGGGCTGCACCCGCCGTGGACATAGCCGGTCAGGGGCAGCAGTTCTTTCTGGGGCAGCATGGCGACGGACTTCTCCCCAACGGCCTTGGCGGCCTTTTTCAGGTCCAGGTTCTCGGCCACCGGGATGTCGAACACATAGTATACCCCGCTGGCGGCCTTTGTCACCAGGGTCTTGAACACCTGCTCCGCCGGCTGGCCCAGTATCTGCGCCACGGACACGCCGTCGATGGGGCCGTCCGGGTCGTAGCTGTGGGCGGTGTAGGGTATTTTCTTCTGATCCAGCGTCCGCATGACGTTGGTTTTTTCCTCTTTGTTCTTTGCCATAGGGCCAGCCTCCTTATCTGTTTACGCATACAGGGCGATGAGGGACAGTATCAGGATATGCACGGGGTAAAAGGCGTAAAAGCCGTACTGCACCGCCCGGTTGGAATAGCCTCGACGACCATTGTAGAGCCAGAGGGGCAGCAGTGCCGCCAGCGACCACAGTTCGATGGACACGCCGCCCATAATGCCGATGCTGAACACCGCCAGTCCCACCGCCTGCACCGTTCGCTTCACGACGGTGCCGCAGGACACGCGGCGGACACCGTAGAACAGCACCACCAGCAGCATACCCCAGCCCCGATAGTCCGTCCCGGCCAGCTCCAGCAGGCAGAACGCGGCGGCCACGGCCGCGCCGGTGAGCAAAAAGGCCGCCGGCGTTTTCTTTCGCAGCGCCCAATCGACGCACCAGCAGATCAGCGCACCGGCCAACAGCGTCCACAGCACGTTCTGGGAATAGGGATACCACACCGTGCCGCCCACCATCAGGTCGAAGGGGACTTCGGACAGCAGGGCAAACGCCAGCAGCCGCAGGGCGTATTTCCTCCGATCGCGGGTGTAGACGCAGCCCTCGGCGATGAGGAAGCAGAAGATGGGAAAGGCGAGCCGCCCGATGCAGCGCAGCCACAAAACCGTTGGGAACAGCGTGTGCCCCATGTGGTCAATGAACATGGTGCAGGCGGCGATGAGCTTCAGGTGAAAGCCGTTCAGGACTTGACAGGTTTTTCTTCGCATTTTTTATCTCCATTGGCCAGCAGGATCACGCAGCCGAACACGCAGGCCATACCCAACACGGTCCAGACGGTCAGCGCCTCCTTGAACACGAACACGCCCACCAGCGTCTCCACCACCGGCTCGATGTTGGTAATGATGGAGGCGCGGCCGCTTTCCACGCCCTCAAGCCCCTTCGTGTAGAAGATGTAGGGCAGCACCGTGGCCACGATCACCACACCGCACACGCCCACGATGCCCTGCGTGCCGGAAAAGGCCAGCGGCAGCGTCTCGAAGTCCGCAAAAAATACCGAGCCAAGCCCCGCCACCAGAAATGTCCAGTAGATCATGGTATAGCTCTCGTAATGGGCCAGGCCGTAGTGGGCAAACACCGTATAGCTGGCGTAGCACAGGCCGGACAGCACGCCCAGGCCGATACCCGCCCAGGAGGCGGTCATATCGCCGCCGATGATGCCGCTGACCATCACGCATCCCAGCAGGGACACCACCAGGGCGATGAGCTTGCGCTTCGTCAGCGGTGTCTTCCACAGCACGGCGCTGAAAATGACCACAAAGGACGGGGCCAGATACAGCAGCACCGCCGCCACCGACAGGGAGCACATGGTCTGGCACTGGAAGTAGACCAGGCTCAGCGTCAGGATGCTGAGCAGGCCGGAGCACAGGAAAATGGGCAGATGCTTCAGCTTGATGCGGAACACCTGACGGTGGAACAGGGCGAACACGATGGTCAGGATCACCAGCGTGCCGAAGTTCCGGATGAACACCCGGTTGCCCAGCGATACGCCCACCTCCGTGAGCATACGGTTGGAAAAACCGATAAAGCCCCAGCACACGGCGCTGAGGATCACGTAGATATAGGAAAGGTACTTTTTCATAGGTCGTTTCTCGGTTCGGTTTATTTCTCCCCCCGCAGTTCAATGATCTGATCCCGCAGCAGGGCGGCATATTCGAATTCCAGCATACGGCTGGCCTCTTTCATCTCTTTTTCCAGCCGGGCGATCGTCTCCGCCCGCTCCCGGTCGGAGAGCTTCTTCGACAGCTTGGAGGCCTCCTCGGCGCTGTGGCTGATCTCCACCATCTCGCGGACACTCTTGCGGATGGTCTGCGGGATAATGCCGTGGGCCTTGTTGAAGTCGTCCTGCAGCTTCCGTCGGCGCTCCGTCTCGTCCATAGCGGCCCGCATGGAGGGGGTAACGGTATCGGCGTACAGGATGACCAGGCCCTCGGCGTTGCGGGCGGCACGGCCGATGGTCTGTATCAGGCTGGTCTCGCTGCGAAGGAAGCCCTCCTTGTCAGCGTCCAGAATGGCCACCAACGACACCTCCGGCAGGTCCAGGCCCTCACGCAGCAGGTTGATACCCACCAGCACGTCGAACTCGCCCAAACGCAGATCGCGGATGATCTCCATGCGCTCCAGGGCCGACACGTCGGCGTGCATATACCGCACCTTGATACCCAGTCCGCGGAAGTGGGCGGTCAGGTCCTCGGCCATTTTCTTGGTGAGGGTGGTCACCAGCACGCGCTCGTTCCTCTCCGCCCGGGCGTGTATCTCCGCCACCAGGTCGTCGATCTGACCCAGCACCGGACGGACCTCCACTCTGGGGTCCAGCAGGCCGGTCGGCCGGATGACCTGTTCCACGATCTGGTCCGCCTGCTGCTTTTCAAAGTCGCCGGGGGTGGCGGAGACGAACACCGCCTGAGAAAAGCGCTCCTCGAACTCCTCGAACTTCAGAGGACGGTTATCAAAGGCGCAGGGCAGGCGGAAGCCATAATCCACCAGGCTCTGCTTGCGGGCATGGTCGCCGTTGTACATGGCCCGCACCTGGGGCAGGGTCACATGGCTCTCGTCCACGAACAGCACGAAATCCTCCGGGAAGAAGTCCAGCAGCGTCATGGGCGCGCTGCCCACCGGCCGCTGGGAGATGACGCGGGAATAGTTCTCAATGCCGGAGCAGTAGCCCAGGGTACGCATCATCTCCACGTCGTAGCGGGTGCGCTGGTCGATGCGCTGGGCCTCGATGAGCTTGCCGTTGTCCTCGAACCACTTTTTGCGCTCCGCCAGCTCGCGCTCGATCTCCTGCGCCGCCCGCTCCAGCTTGTCCTTGGGCGTGACGTAGTGGCTGGCGGGATACACCGCCACGTGTGTCAGCTGCTTCAGGGCCGCGCCGGTGACCGGATGGAACTCCGTGATACGCTCGATCTCGTCACCGAAGAACTCCACACGGATGGCCCGGTCCTTATAGTAGGCGGGGTACAGCTCCACCGTGTCGCCCCGTACCCGGAACACATTGCGCTGGAAGGTCACGTCGTTGCGCTCGTAGCGGTCCTCCACCAGCCGCCGCAGCAGTTCGTCGCGCTCCAAAGTCATGCCGGTCCGCAGGGAGATCATCATGCGGGCGAAATCGTCCGGCTCGCCCAGGCCGTAGATACAGCTGACCGACGCCACCACGATCACGTCCCGCCGCTCCAGCAGCGCGCAGGTGGCGGACAGCCGCAGGCGGTCGATCTCCTCGTTGGTGGAGGCGTCCTTTTCGATATAGGTGTCCGTCTGGGGCACATAGGCCTCCGGCTGGTAGTAGTCGTAGTAGGAGACGAAATACTCCACCGCGTTGTTGGGGAAAAATTCCCGAAACTCCTCACACAGCTGGGCGGCCAGCGTCTTGTTATGGGCCAGCACCAGCGTGGGCCGGTTGACGCGCTCGATGACCTTGGCCATGGTGTACGTCTTGCCGCTGCCGGTGACGCCCTTGAGCACTTGCGCGCGCAGGCCGTTTTCCAGGCCCTGCGCCAGCTTATCGATGGCCTGGGGCTGGTCGCCGGCAGGCTGGTATTCAGAAACGACTTTCAGATCAGGCATGGTATCCTCCGTTTATCGCGCCAGCAGGCCGCTTTCCGCCATGGAGACATAATCGCTGTCAGCCACCACCACGTGGTCGGCCAGGCGAATATTCAGCGGCGAGAGCGCCTCCTGTATCTGCCGCGTCACCAGCAGATCCTGCTGGGAGGGCAAGGCCACGCCGCTGGGGTGGTTGTGGGCCAGGATAATGCTGCTGGCGCCGGCATACAGGGCATTCTCCACTACCTGGCGCACGCTGACCGGCGAAGCGGCCACGCTGCCCTTGCTGATGCAGCGGCAGGTCAGCAGCTTGCCCTTGGCGTCCAGGCAGACCTGGTAGAGCATCTCCTTCTTCTCCCCCGCCAGCAGCTCCATGAAGTACGCGCCGGTGCGGTCAGGGGAGTTCAGCACCTTCTGGGGCAGGGACGAGCACCGGGCCCGCAGGGCCATGTCGCCGACCAGCCGCACCAGCACGGCGGCGTTTTCTCCCACGCCCTCTACGGAGGTCAGCTCCTCCGGCGCAGCGTGGAGCACCCCCTGCAGCGAGCCGAAGCGCTGGATGAGCCGGTGGGCCGTTTCGTTGGTGTCCTGCCGGGGGATGGCGTAGAACAGCAGCAGCTCCAGCAGTTGGTGATCCTCCATTCCCTCTGCACCCAGCGCCAGATACCGGCGCTTGCTGCGCTGGCGATGCCCGTCGTGCAGGCCCATGATGACCCCTCCCCTCCTGCGGCTAAAACCGTAAATTCTCGACAACATAGTATACCACATATCTCCATGTGTCACAAGTTGTTTTTTCGAACATTTGTTGCGGTGCAGGATCGCTTGACTTTGTGGCGGCGGCGTGGTATAGTACCTGTGCTGTCCGCCGCCACCGGGTGACGGGCAGGCGTTCGCGGGCACGCCGTTAGGTCTTAGAAGGAGCGCCCTGTGGGCGCATTTTTTGCTTTTGGAGGTAATCGGTATGGCGTGGCTCTATCTATTCATCGCAGGCGGGCTGGAGGTGTTCTGGTCTACATTCCTGAAGCTGTCCGAGGGCTTCACAAAGCTGTGGCCGTCGGTATGGGCGGTCGCGGGCATGATCGCCAGCTTCTTTTTCCTGTCACAGGCCACGAAGACGCTGCCCATGGGCACCGCCTACGGCATCTGGACGGGCATCGGCGCTCTGGGCGCCGTCATCGTGGGCATTCTGGCCTTCCAGGAGCCTGTCACTGTCCCGCGGCTCATTTTCGTGGGGCTGCTGCTTGTCGGCCTCGTCGGGCTGAAGCTCACCGCATAACAGCAAAAAAGACCGCTTTCGCGGTCTTTTTTATGTGTTTACGCTTTCGGCAGGCTCCAGCGGAATACCGCGGCACAGAGCCGCAGCACCACCGTCAGCGCACAGCCTGCCAACAGCGCCAGGTTCTCTCCGACGCTCCACAGCAGCATACATGCCGCCGCACCGGCCAGGGACGCGCAGGCGTAAATATGCTTGGTGAAAATGTAGGGGCGCTCCATACAGCACAGGTCACGCAGAACACCGCCGCCCACGCCGGTAAGCATACCCACCAGCAGCGTCAGGAACACATTGCCGCCCAGCCCGGCCCGGACGGCCACCGCCGCACCGTGGACGGAGAAGATCCCCAGACCGATGGAGTCCGCCACCAGCAGCAGTGCCTCCCAGTTCCGGTGATCGCCCTCGGGGTGAAAGCGCTTCCACACCAGAAACACCAGCAGGGACGTAGCGATGGCCACCAGTGCCTGCAGGGGGTCGCGCAGCGCGGCGGGCGGCGTGATACCCAGCAGCAGATCCCGCAGGATACCGCCGCCCACGGCAGTGGTCATGCCCATCATGGCCACGCCGAACAGGTCCATATGCTTCTTCACCGCCAGGGCTGCGCCGGAAATGGCGAAGGCCACCGCGCCGATCAATTCAAAATAAAACTGAAAACCGGGCATCGTTATCCCTCCTGTGTACAACAGCATTACCATACCACGTCTGCAGGGAAAAATCTACCCCTAAACAGCCCGAAAGGACAGGCTGGAAAAACCTGTCCTTTTTTATCGGGTATTAGGGGGGAGAAATAGGGAAAATAGGAAGAAAGAAAGAAAGAATCAAAATAGCGTGCTGTTTAGGGAACCAGCGGTGTTCCCTGAACACATCCGTATCATAGCACGGATATCCGCACTTGTAAAATTGATTGTTTTCATGTAAAATATCAACGAAAATTTATATTTTAGGAGACGGTAGTATGACCAACCTGGATATCGAGACATTCTGGGCAGTGGTGCAGCACGGCACCATGACCGCCGCGGCGGAGGCGCTGTACATCACCCAGCCCACGCTGTCCATGCGGATACGGGCGCTGGAGGAACGGGTTGGCACGCCGCTGTTCGAGCGGAGCAAGGGCCAGCGGCACATCACGCTGACGGCGGCGGGCCAGAAATTCCTGACGCTGGCCCAGCGCTGGCAGCAGCTGCTCTCGGAGACGGAGACGCTGGCGGAGCTGGAGCAGCGCGCCTACCTGCGTATCGCCGCCACCTACACCACTAACCAATACATCCTGCCGCCGGTGTATAAGCGCTTTCTTGCCCTGCGGCTGCCGGTATCCCTGTGGATCCACACCCTGCGGGATGTGGATATCACCCAGGCGCTGCTGAGCCATGAGCTGGACTTTGCCTTTATTGACAGCAACACGGTATTCGATGACCGGCTGACGGTACGTCCGGCCTTTCGGGAGCCGTTTCTGCTGCTGTCGCCGCCGGACAGCCACTACCCGGAGGAGGTGGACCCGGCCTCGCTGGACATAGCCGAGGAGCTGCTGGTCACCTGGGACCCGGAGTTCATCCGCTGGCACGACCGGTGGTTCGGCACGGGTGCGCGGCCCCTGCTGTACGCCGACACCCTACAGGCGGCGGATTTCCTGCCGCCCACCGAGGGCCGCTGGGTGGCGGCCCCGGCCATCGCCGCCGCGTCGCGCATCGGAAAGAGCGCACGGGTATGCCGCTTTACCAGCCCGCCGCCGGACCGGGTGAATTATCTGGTGACGCGAGCGGGCGAACCGCTGACGCCGCCGGCCCTGCGATTTTTGCAGGAGTTGAAGGGCCACCTGTTGGCGCAGGACAATGTGCAGGTGTACCTGTAAAGAAAAATGGCGGGAATGGCAAGAAAACGCCTTGACAGGCCGATGATTTTGGCATAACATAGATATGTTGAATAGGATCCGGTAGGTAAGGCTACCGCGAGGGATACGGACTGCTGCCGCGAAGTGGTGGAGACACCATCAGAGGGTTTGAGCAGGTGCCATCGAAAGCAAGGTGACATCTAATGCAGTTTCACCGCCCCGCGATGCTAAAGCTTGTAACGGTGCAGAACAGGGCGCATTGGCGCACTTTGCGGCACGCAGCAGGCTACTACCTGCTGCGTATTATTTTGCCTGAAGGGAGGGAACAGGCTTGATCGATTATCAGGAGGAACTGGAGCAATACCAGGAACGGATAGACGAACTGGCGAAGGAAAAACGCTACGCCGAGCTACGGGACCTGTTCCTGCCCATGGAGCCGGCGGATATTGCCCTGCTGCTTGAGGAAGGCAAGCAGGAGCAAATGCCCCTGCTGTACCGTCTGCTGCCCAAGGAGCTGGCGGCAGAGGTGTTCGTGGAGCTGGAGTCCGACAGCCAGGAAATGCTCATCAACGGCTTCTCCAACACGGAGTTGAAGGAAGTGCTGGACGAGCTGTATCTGGACGACGCCGTGGACATCGTGGAGGAGATGCCCGCCAGCGTGGTCATCCGTATCCTGGACAAGGCCACGCCGGAGATGCGTAAATCCATCAATGAAATACTGAAATACCCGGAGGACAGTGCCGGCTCCATTATGAACATGGAGTTCCTGTCCCTGAAG
>ULNZ01013213.1_pt1 | contig 12901 bp, 9 predicted proteins | sample 1952111 | NCBI WGS metagenome assembly ULNZ01 (sample SAMEA4835590, study PRJEB28245) | human gut metagenome | biome: gut microbiome; material: fecal sample | place: Denmark | collected 2008 | reverse complement strand
TTCTTCTAACTTGTCCCTATTATATCGCATTCATCATGCTGGATTATCTGCGCTGTCCAACCTGAATATTTTCTATGCTGTTTCTTAAAATTCTGGTCAAGATAATCCACTTCAATATCCTGATATCTCGTACATGGACGCACACCTTCTAATGACAAGCATCCTTCCTCAGTCTGGTATTCTCCCGACTTATTAGTTATTACCGGGTTAATCATTGGAAACTGAAATGGTCCTGCTGCCACCACAATAATATTCTTTTTGACTCCAATCATATTAGCAGCCATCCCGACACAGTGGTCAAGATTGGCTATTAATGTATCAAGTAAATCTGTAACCACCTGTTTATCCGACTCTGTTGCATCCACTGATTTCTGTGCCAGAAAGAATGGGTCTCTCACTATTTTCTTTACCATTAGCTGATTCTCCTTATTATGATACCTATCAATAGTCGTATTTTTACAACACTTATAGGTTTATTTTATATATGTCTGCTATCTTTGTCTTGTTTTTAATTAAAAAAGCCTATAAGATGTCTCGAGTTGACCGCTCTTATAGGCTTTTTATTCCATATTTTTCAATTTTATTGGTGAATTAACCTATCAATGCTTAATAAATATGTTTCTTATAGGAAAATTGCAAAAGCACACCCAGAACGCTCACTAACCAAAGAACTCTCAACAATACCCTTACAACAGTTTTCCTAAGAAATCCTCGTCTCACGAATCACCTTCCTCACAGCCAGCACCTTGCCTGCTGAAACTGAAAGCTCATCGACACCCATCTTAAGAAATTCTTCTGTAAGTGTTGTGTCTGCACCGAGTTCACCACAGATACCTGCCCAGATTCCCTCTGCATGTGCATTCTCAACAACCATTCTTATCATGGCAAGAATGGCTGGATGATGAGCATCGTAGAAATCATCAAGCTTTGTATTCTGACGGTCAATCGCAAGCGTGTACTGTGTCAGGTCATTAGTTCCAATACTGAAGAAATCCACCTTCTTAGCAAGATGACGGCTCATAATTACTGCTGCCGGAGTCTCAATCATAATTCCACTCTTAGGATTACCGAATTCAATTCCCTGCTCTGTAAGCTCAGCCTTAACTTCATTCTCAATAACCTTAATCTTATCAACTTCCTGTTCACTGATTATCATAGGATACATGATAGATATGTTTCCATACGCACTTGCTCTGTAAAGGGCGCGTAACTGTGTCTTGAATATCTCAGGTCTTGTAAGACATATTCTTATTGCACGAAGACCAAGAGCAGGATTATCCTCTTTATCGAGCCCGAAATAATCACACTGCTTATCAGCACCGATATCAAGAGTTCTTATAATTACCGGTTTTCCAGCCATGCTTTCAGCTACAGTACGGTATATGTTGAACTGTTCTTCTTCTGTTGGAAATGTATCAGATTCAAGATATATGAATTCACTTCGAAACAGTCCGATTCCTGCTGCATCATTGGCAATAACATTTGCGAGATCCTTAATATTACCAATATTAGAATAAAGCTTAATCTTCTTGCCATCTAAAGTCACATCTTCCTTGCCTTTAAGTTCCTGCAAAAGAGCTTTCTTCTCATTGTCTTTGCGCTGTTCCTCCTGCATTGCTGACAGGGTTGCCTCATCAGGTTCAATATATACGACACCGTTAGTTCCATCGACAATGCCAAGCTTGCCATTAAGAGATTCATCAATAACAATATCCGAACCAATTAAAGCCGGAATTCCCATTGTTCTTGCAAGAATTGCAGTATGTGAATTAACTGAACCCTTTTGTGTAACAAATGATAATATCTTGCTCTTATCCATCTGGACTGTCTCTGATGGTGCCAGATCCTCTGCCACCATAATAACAGGTCCATCTGCATCTACACCGCTTCCTGTATTACCGGAAAGTATTCCTAACAGTCTTTCTGTAATATCTTTGACATCTGCTGCTCTTCCACGCATATATTCATCGTCCATGGCTGCAAACATCTGTGAAAAATTATCCCCTGTCTGGGCTATGGCATATTCTGCATTAACCATCTGACTCTCGATAATATGCTCAACAGATTCCTTATAATCGTCATCCTCAAGCATCATCTGATGAATCTCAAATATTGCCGCATTAGCCTCGCCAACTTCGCGAAGTGCTTTATCATGAAGTTCCCCCAGTTGTTTAAAGGCCGTTTCTACAGCTTCATAATAACGGTTCTTCTCAGCTTCTGCATCAGTAATCTTTACACGCTTAACCTGATGTTCACCTTTCTCATACACCATTATCTTACCTATAGCAATGCCTCCAAATACACTTTTTCCAGTATATTTATTCATGTGCACCTCCTGACTGCTACATATTGCTCTTCATGAATTCTTCAATCTTAGCTGCTGCAGCCTCTTCATCTTCACCTTCTACAGTAATTGTAACTTCATTTCCACATTTTACTGCAAGTGCCATAACACCGAAGATTTTCTTGCAGTCTCCTGACTTGCCATCCTTAGTAATTGTAATCTTACTGCTAAACTCCTTAGCTGCCTTTACAAGCTCTCCTGCTGGACGAGCATGTATGCCTTCTGCATCTGTAATAACGTACTTAAATTCCTTCATAATTAAAAACCACCTTTCTTAGGCTGCTTTCTTCTTAAAGAGCCCTAAACATATTGTTGAGATGATAGTTCCTGCCACAAGTGCAATCACATAATATATTGCATTGCCTACTACAGGGAATACGAAAATGCCGCCATGTGGTGCCATTAAAGTACATTTGAAAAACATACTGACAGCACCTGCTGCACCTGAACCTATGATACATGCTGGTATTACATGTAAAGGATCTGCTGCAGCATAAGGTATTGCACCTTCTGTTATAAATGCAAGTCCCATAATAAAGTTAGTTGGACCGGCATCTCTTTCTTCCTTAGTAAACTTATTCTTAAAAAGTATTGTTGCAAGAGCAATCGCACATGGTGGAACCATACCACCTATCATTACTGCTGCCATTATATCATAATTACCTGCTGCAATGGAAGCAGTTCCGAAAACATATGCTGCTTTATTGAATGGACCACCCATATCAATTGCCATCATGGCTGCAAGTATGAATCCAAGAAGAACCCTGCTTGTACTTCCCATTCCTGCAAGGAAGCTGTTAAGTCCTGTATTAATTCCACCCATTACAGGCTCTACAATAAATGTCATTCCAAGTCCTATTACCAGAATACCCACTACCGGATATATAAGTACAGGTGCTATCTTTTCCAACGCCTCTGGTAACTTATCACATATCTTTCTTAAAAGAACTATAATATATCCTGCTGCAAAACCTGCAACCAGAGCGCCTAAGAATCCAGACTTTCCATTAGCTGCGATATAACCACCAACAAAACCAAGTGCAAGTGCCGGTCTGTCACCAATGGCCATTGCAATAAATCCTGCCAGAACAGGGAGCATGAAGCCAAATGCTGCTCCTCCGATAGTCTTAAACATTGCCGCAACAGGTGTTATCGTACCAAAGTTGCTTCGTTCTGCCTCTGACAGTGCATTCATATCAACATTAAGTCCATCAATAAGAAATGCTATGGCAATCAGAATACCTCCGCCTACAACGAAAGGTAACATATGTGATACACCATTCATAAGCTGTGTATATATCTTATGTCCAATTCCGCCGCCTTTCTTTGCGGATGTGCTTTCCTTCTTTTCAGAAGTTCCTGCCTTATATACAGGTGCATCTCCTGCAAGAGCTTTCTTTATAAGTTCATCTGCTTTATTAATTCCATCTGAAACCTGACACTCAATTACTTTCTTTCCATCAAATCTCTCCATTGGAACCTGTGCATCTGCCGCAACAATAATACACTCTGCCGATTCAATATCTGCATCTGTCAGTACATTCTTAGCTCCGCCAGAACCTCTTGTCTCAATCTTAATTGCACATCCAGCCTTAGCTGCTGCCTTCTCAAGTCCTTCTGCTGCCATGTAAGTATGTGCAATACCTGTAGGGCAGGAAGTAACTGCAAGAATCTTAGCCGGCTTATTGTCTTCCTTTTCAAGTCTTTCATCTATACTCTTGGCTTCTTCGTCAGCCCCATCTATGATTTCAATGAATTCCTCAGGGCTTCCAGCTTTCATAAGCTTTGCTACGAAATCCTCATCCATAAGAAGCACTGATAACTTACTTAATACATCAAGATGTACGTTATCCTTAGTATCCGGCGCTGCAATAAGGAAAAGAACCTTTACCGGCTCATCATCAAGCGATTCAAAATCAACTCCATCCTTAATAATCATTGCTGCAAGTCCTGGTGCATTAACAGCACTGCATTTGCCATGAGGAATTGCTATTCCTTCTCCTACACCTGTTGTACTTTCTTCTTCTCTTGCATATACTTTAGCCCTGTAGCTTTCAATATCATCAATCTTTCCGCTCTTTGCCATAAGTTCTACAGCCATATCAAGAGCCTCACTCTTTGTCTTAGGAGCAGCATTAAGATTAATGCTTCTCTTATCAAGTAAATCTGTAATTCTCATAAAATACCTCCTTTACATTATCTCTTGCAGGTAACCTCTACCCGCTTTAATACCTCTGAAATCTCTCTTTTTGTTGCAAGATTTTCTGAAAATGCACTGGCACTTCCTGTTGCAACGCCCATTCTGAATGCATCTTCATAATTACATGTCTGAAGATATCCCGCCATAAATCCTGCAACCATTGAATCACCTGCACCTACTGAATTCTTAAGCTCGCCCTTTGGTGCATCTGCTTCATATACGTTTCCATGTTCATCAATAAGAACTGCGCCTTTTCCACCCATCGATATAAGCACATTGACAGCTCCCATATCCTTCAGCTTCCTTGCATATGGAATAACCTCTTCCTTAGATTCAAGCTTAACACCAAATATATCTCCAAGTTCATGCTGATTAGGCTTGATAAGAAATGGGTGATATTCAAGGACATTAAGTAAAAGCCTGCTTGTCGCATCAACTATAATCTTAACATCTCTTCCCTGTAGTCTTCCCATTATTCTTCTGTATATATCGTCTGATATACATGAAGGAATACTTCCTGCAAGCACAAGAACATCTCCACTTGAAAGTCTGTCAATCTTACTTACAAGAGAATGGAGATTATCTTCTGATATCTGAGGTCCCATTCCGTTAATCTCTGTTCCATCTATGTTCTTAATCTTCATGTTTATTCTTGAAAAACCATTATCAACCTGAATAAAATCTGTATTAATGCCATACTCTGATACCATGTCACATATCTGTTTTCCGGTAAACCCGGCTACAAAACCAAATGCTGTTGTATCAAATTCAAGATTATTAAGAACTATTGAAACATTAATTCCTTTACCCCCTGGAAGCATATGCTCATATGATGTTCTGTTCGTCATCCCCAGTTCAAAACTCTTAACTTCCACTATATAATCCAGTGACGGATTAAATGTTACTGTATATACCATTGTCTCTCCTTTCTGGCTTCACGACCTTTTTGTTATAATTATAATACAATCACATTCATTCAAAATCAATCACATTCATTCACAAACTTTTAGATTATTTTTGTGCATTTTTCACAAATTATCATCAAAATACTTTCTCTAAATATGCATTGTGTATCAACTTCATAACTTTCAGTATCGGTCAAAAACAAAAAAAATATGCCAGAACTTCAGACTCAGCCAAAGTTCCGGCATATTAGTATTATATATCATTATATTAATGTTTTCCCTTAAGAAGTGGTGATAATGGCTTATATATAAGCATTGATATCCCTACATCTATAAGACCTTTAACTATTGTAAAAGGAAGATTAAAGCATATCAGACACTGCATGATTGATTTCATAGATGGAATTATAGCCTGATACAGACTTAATATTACCACCTCTGGCATTGCCAGTTTATAATACACAGGATACACTATTAAATAATTCGAGAACACACTGAATACACCCATTGCCATGGCACCGCATAAACCGCCAAGCAATGCTCCTGTCTTAGACTTTTTCTTCTTATAAACAATTCCTGCTGTAAACACGAATACGGAACCGAGTATAAAGTTAGAAAGTTCGCCAACAAGCATACTCTGTGAAGCTGCCAGATGTACAACATTCTTAATGAGACATATTATAATGCCTGCCACTGGTCCGAGTGCATAAGCACCAAGTAACGCCGGAAGATCCGAAAAATCAAACTTAATAAATCCTGGCATAATAGGAATCGGTATCTCCAGATACATAAGAACTACTGCTACTGCTGAAAGCATACCCGTCACCGCTATCGTTCTCACATTATTCTTAGTATTAACATTACTCATTGCTTTTATTCTCCCTTATATTCTGTAATATTATTCTGCCTCCTTAAGGTGCATCTTTTTTGATGCATGCTCCATAGCTTCAACAAGAGTTCTCATATCACTAAGTATCTGTGTAGTTCTTTCTTCACCAAGTTCAGCAATAACATTACCATAATATTCTCTGTTATTGTCCTCTCTTTTTTTCAAGAAATCCCTTCCGGCATCAGTGAATACGAGATATGTACCATCTGTTCCTTTGCCATCATGTTTCCATAAAGCATAGCCCATATCCTTAAGACTGCTTGCGATTGCCGATGTCTGTGGAATTGATATTCTCATAAATGAAGACAAATCCTTAAGATATGTCTTATCCTTGCCATCAATACAATCTTTCTCCATTACCTTGAGCGCAATATAATCTGCCAGCTCAAGACCATTGTAAAAATTCTTTCTTCTCTCCTTATCCATCAGGAACCTCTGAAATATAAGTTCTGTAGATAATTCGAAGCTTTCAAAACTATTGTTCATGCCCCTATCTCCTCTCTGTTTTAAAATAATGATTCGATAGATTTATATTATCAGAAAAATCCTTATATGTCTGTATAACAATCATGAACAATTATTAAAAAGTTATAAACTATGGATTACAGCATTCCGCTGCCGTATATCCCGCTCCAATAAGTTCTTCTCTTTCAGCATAAGAATATATCTTATTCTTAGTCCCTATTCTTGATGCCTTTTCGCATTCCGGTTTATGAAATGTCATTGTTTTACTGTTAAGAATATAATTATAATCCATTGAAGAATCCTTCATCTGTACAGCTATATCAAGGAATTCTCCTGTATATTCAGACTCTCCTGTTGAATATATGTAATTAATACCCGGCTGTACATTATATAAAAATATATTAAAGCATATTCCTTCTCCACTGTCCTCAACAGAATAAGCCTCCATAAGAATCCCCCGGCACATAAGCTCTTCGCCAACAAATACCGGAGTAGTCCTGTACATAACGTGATTAGAAGTTTTCTCAAGATATCTTGCAATCTTTACCACATATGCATTCATATAGTTCTTCATATATGGAGTTGCTGTTATATAATTCTTCTTATCAGTATCAGAACCTCCAAGGCACCACGCAATGCTCTGTACTCTGCTCTGGCAGTATCCATCTCCCGCAATACTGTCATACTTGATATTATTCCATCCTGTAGGACAGATACTTTTTGATTCACCTTTCTTATCATCTTCAGATGGCATTGAATCATAATCTAAACATGCCATTGCAGAAGTAACCCTTTTGATACTGTCAAGCGGTCCATATTTTATATATGAATCCTTAACTATCTCAGAGCTTGTAAAATATGGCTTATTAGCATTAACTACAACATATGGATTATCTCCATTATATGCCGGAATATCCTCATAGGAAAACTGTATACTGTTTGAATTAACATTATTAGCAGACACATTTGCAAAAAGTTTATATCCGCCAAACACAATCAACACAAGTAATATTATCCCTATTATTTTCTTTCTCATTTCGTATCACCCTTCTTCATTCCTGGTATCTGTGCCAGAATAACCGCTGTAAACACAAGTACACACCCCATTATCTCTTTTGGTTTTAACAATTCACCAAGTACAATCCAGCCAGCAAGCACCGCAAACACTGATTCAAGGCTCATGACAATAGACGCAACCGAAGGCTGTGCATATTTCTGGCCAACCATCTGAAGAGTATATGCTATACCGCTTGACAATACACCTGCATAAAGTATCGGAACAATCGCAGCTTTAATTCCTGCAAATGTAACATTTTCCGTAAATATCATAACAAATGTTGAAATAATTGCAATAACCATAAACTGTATGCAGGACATTTTCATGCTGTCAGCACTTGAAAATTTATCAATAACCAGAATGTGTATTGTAAAGCATATTGCACCCAGGAACACAAGGACATCTCCAAGATATATTCCTGATACACCACCAGACATACATAAAAGATACATTCCGGCAACACATCCTGCAACAGAAACGCCTATTATCCAGTGCATTTTCTTACCCATAAAAACCGAAACCACTGAAACCATAACAACATATGTCGCTGTTATAAATCCAGACCTTCCTGATGCTGCAACGCCTTGTGGATATACACTTATTCCATACTGCTGGAAAGTCATTGCTGCAAATAAAACAATTCCACATATTATGCCCGCACCCAGTGGCCATGTCTGTAAATGGCTTTCATTCTCTGTATTAATCACTTTTCCAGAATTATTTCTTTTATCCAATACATTTTTAATTACAATTACAACTGCCAGAAACAGCGCTCCGACTATAGACCTTGCAGCATTAAATGTAAATGTCCCAACTGCTCCTGCACCACTTGCCTGTGCAACAAATGCCGTCCCCCAGATAAATGCAGCAAGAAGCAGTATCAGGCTTCCCTTTATATTATTCATTACTCTTACCCTTATTAATATATTTGATACCTGTAAATGCACCTATAAGAATAACTAAACCTATAATAAGAGGAACAACAGGATTCTGTACAAATCCTGCAATAACATATGTCACGCAAGAAATAACTGCAACCACAATTACATATGGAAGCTGTGTAGACACATGATTCATATGATTACACTGTGCTCCTGCCGAAGCCATAATTGTAGTATCTGATATTGGTGAACAATGGTCTCCACAGACAGCTCCAGCCATACATGCTGAGATTGATATAATCATCATTGTATGGTTCGTTCCTGAAAATGTATTTACAACAATAGGAATAAGAATTCCAAATGTTCCCCACGAAGTTCCTGTTGCAAAAGCAAGGAATACCGCTACCAGAAATATAACTGCAGGCAGAATACTTAACCAGCCGCCCGATACTCCTTTTACAAGTCCGGCAACAAACTCCTTAGCACCCAGACTGTCTGTCATTGCTTTGAGTGTCCATGCAAATGTAAGAATAAGGATTGCCGGTACCATTGCCTTGAAGCCTTCCGGTATGCATGAGCATGACTCATTAAATGAAAGTACCCTTCTTACTGCATAGAACACAATTGTTATTATAAGTGCAAAGAAACTTCCAAGCATAAGTCCTACCGAAGCATCACTTCCTGAAAATGCATCAACAAAACCTACTCCCTTGAAAAAATCTCCTGAATATAGCATTCCAATTATGCAGCATACTATAAGTGTAATAATTGGAAATAACAGATCTAACACTTTTCCGCGTCCCTTAATTACATCTTCTGTTGCGTTAGCATATGGCCTGTCAGGAGTTGTATACAAGTCTCCCTTAGCTGCATTTGCTTCATGAACTGCCATTGAACCAAAGTCAACCTTTAACGCTACAATAAGAATCATTGCTGCAATAGTAAATAATGCATAATAATTGTAAGGAATAGCCTTAATAAATATTCCAAAACCATCTTCACCCTCAACAAAACCTGTTACCGCTGCTGCCCATGAAGATATAGGTGCAATAATACAGATTGGTGCCGCTGTTGCATCAATAAGATATGCAAGCTTTGCTCTCGAAACATTATGCTTGTCTGTTACCGGACGCATAACGCTTCCAACAGTAAGGCAGTTAAAATAATCATCAATAAATATAAGAATTCCCAGAAGCACCGTAACAAGCTGTGCCCCAACTCTTGTTTTAATGTGTCTTCCAGCCCATTCTCCAAACGCTGCCGAACCACCTGCTTTATTCATCATGCACACCATGATTCCCAGTACAACAAGGAACACAAGAATTCCTACATTGTAGGGATCCGACAATACTCCTACAAGACCATCTTCAAATATATGAAGAACTGATTTTTCAAAACTGAACCCGCTCTGGAATATATTTCCATAGAACAGTCCTCCTATTACAATTCCTACAAAAAGTGAACTGTAAACCTCTTTGGTAATTAACGCTAATATGATAGCAACCAGCGGTGGTATAAGTGCCCAGAAGGTTGCATACAGATTAGGTACATACTGAATAACTTCTTCCATTGTATCTCTCCTTAATAAATGTATATCCTACACTAATTGTGTATTCTGCTTTCACTGCAAGTAAAATATATAACCTGATAATTCTTTGCAATCTCGTCGAGAAGCTTCATAGCCCCCTTAATGTTATTATCATCAAGATTGACAAATGGGTCATCAAATATAAGAAATGGTTTCTCTTCTTTATACATTGCCTCAACAAGCGCCATTCGCATGCACACTCCAACCAGATCCTGCTTTCCTGCACTAAGATATCCAATATCTCTTGGCATATTCTGCTCCATGACAGTAAGCTTTGTATCTGCATCAAGATTGTATGCATCAGGCTCACATCCGGTAAGTATAGTGTAATACTTTCTAAAACCTGACATAACAGGTCCCATATATTCAGAAGTAAAGGACTGCTTTGAATCCTCCATAATCTGTTTAGTAAGCTTCAGCAATCTCTCTTTATTCTTTTCGCTTTCCTGAATATCAGTAAGCTGGTTAAGTTGCTGCCTGCAGTTTTCGCATTCATCAGCCTGAATCTGAAGATTCTCTAACTGCTTATTGCACTGAGATATCTGTTGTGCATATTCTTCAATCATGTTGTCAACACGTGTCATATCTGACGCTATATCTTCCAGTGAAATCTTATCAGCATCATTTTGTGCAGTGAACATACTGATATCATTCTCTGACTCAAAATCAGCTTTAATCATCATTGCATTATCATACTCACTTTTAGCACGATAATATCCATCAAGCTTTTTGTCAAGGTTTCTAAGTGTTTCTCCAACACTTTCCTCACCCTTAAAGCCTTTAATATATTTTCTCAGAAAGCATTTAATACCTGACATATTCTGCTCATACTGATTTCTATAGATATCCTGTTTAGACATTTCTTGATTAATTCTTTTATAGTCCGCTATGTCATTTCTTATACGTTCAATTGTCAGACTATAATTATTACCATTAGTGGCACAATTATACTGTTTCAAAAATACATCCAGCCTGTTCTCAAGCTGTTTTATCTGTTCAGATAATTCGTTGTCCTGACCAGCCGCCCGTTTCTCAAGTTCACGATAATCTTCTATATCATGACATAAACCCGAAAGCTCCCATGCAATGTTATCTCTGCTAAATGTAATCTCATATTCTTCACAGAACTGCCTTACAACATTCTCCGTTCCGCTGATAAAATTCTTATCATCATTAATATCCGCTTCAATTGCCTTAAGCTTATTATCAGATTCAGCACTTATATTCATAAATTCACTATCATGCTGTTTCTTCTTCACAGTTCCAATCACTGAAAATACTACTGCCATACACAAGCCGACAATAATCATGGCAATTCCAACTTCCATTACAGGCACAACAAGCACACCGCCTATTACAGCCATTACGATTCCTGCTATAATTCCCGGCACACATGAATTTTTATATAACTTAGCTCTTTCAAGTCTTGCTTGTTCATTCTCTCTTGCAAGATCCAGCTTCATTTCCTTGCCAACAATAGAATTCTGCTTGTTCTGTGCTGAAATCCAGATATCATGAATCTTCCCGACTTTGTTTTCATCGGGAATTCCTCTTGCAAACCTTTTCTTATACCATTCAAGCTTTTCCAGTTCATCGTCAGACAAACGGTTCTTCGCAGCAGCTTCTTTAAGTTCATCTAATTGTCCGGCAGTATTCTGCCATTCATCAATAGTTTCACTATCAGGAACCCCCTGTTCAAACATACCTCTAAGTTGTTCAAGCCTTTTACTGTCATCATCATCAATGTGTGTGAATTTTCCACTTAATCTTCCTGCTTCATCAAAGATTTCAATCTGCTTGTGTACATCTTCCTTTTCAGGCAGTTCCCCATTAAAGTAATGTTCATATTGCTCAAATGCGTTCTTCTTATTATTACATTCCTTATCAAGCAGTTGATACTTCTCTTTCAATGCCTGTATATCCTTCTGCACACTTAAATGCTTCTGCTGTTCCTGCATTTTCTTTCTGTCAGCTCTAAGTTCTTCTCTCTTAGCACACAGATTATCTCTTATATCTGTCTGCTCTTCAATAATTCTGTCTGTCTGTGAATAATTGTTAATCCTGGCAGCAAGCTCTGTTATTCTTGATTTTCTCTTAGATATAGATCCTGTAGACCTCGTACTTGTTATATTATTAAGCACCGCGGTCAGTCTTCCCACAGCAGTTTCAAAATTATTAATATCATCTGTATTATCTGCAAGATTTCCAATCTTAGCATTAATGCTGTCAGTAGTTGCCGTAACACAATCACTCTGACCTATAAACACAGTTCTCTCAAAAGACTGTGCATCTATCTTGAACAATTCTTCTCCAATATCACACGAAAAATCATCACATTCAACATTAATGTCTTTTCTTACAAGCAGGAATTCATCATCCGCCTGCTTTTTTCCAAAGGTTCTTCTAAGTGAATAAACCACTCCACCAGTTTCAAATACTATCTCACCACCATAAACACCCTTCTGCCACGGCATAAGACGATTTCTTTCCTTATCGACTAATTTCTTCTTGCTTTCATTCTTAAATCCATAAAACATAACACGGATAAATGATGCAAGTGTACTCTTTCCCC
>ULNZ01016717.1_pt1 | contig 13039 bp, 10 predicted proteins | sample 1952111 | NCBI WGS metagenome assembly ULNZ01 (sample SAMEA4835590, study PRJEB28245) | human gut metagenome | biome: gut microbiome; material: fecal sample | place: Denmark | collected 2008 | reverse complement strand
TGGATGCCGCTGCATGTATCGGTTGCGGTGCTTGTGTAGCTGCTTGTAAGAATGGTTCTGCCATGTTGTTCGTTTCGGCAAAGGTCAGCCAGTTGAACTTGCTTCCGCAAGGTAAACCGGAAGCTCTGCGCCGTGCGAAAGCTATGTTGTCCAAGATGGACGAACTCGGATTCGGTAACTGTACCAACACCCGCGCTTGCGAGGCTGAATGTCCGAAGAACATCTCTATCAGCAACATCGCCCGCCTGAACCGCGACTTCATCATCGCTAAACTGAAAGACTAAGCGTGAGCTTGATTTGATTAATAGCATAAATCCCCCGTCGGCGTTGGCTGGCGGGGGATTTCTTTTTACTGACCAATTATTTATAGATAGCTTGTTCATTATCCGTTTTTTATTCTTTTCTTTGTGACATAAGGCCAGACAATCAAATAAATTAAATACGATGAATAAATTATTGCTGATATGGATAGTAGTCTTACTAACCTCATGCATCACAAATCAGGAGAATGCCAGGGATACATTATTTGTAAATCTTACGGATGCAACTGATTCCCAAAGCCTAAAGTTATCTGACTTCGGAAATACTGTACGTTATGTACCTTTGGAAACCAACGAAGTATGCCTGATAGGAAACAATCCCCATATAGCGCTGCTGGAAGACAAGATTGTGATTGCTACTAAAGACCAATGTTTCTTATTCCACAAACAGACCGGGAAGTATATATGCAGTATAGGCCATATCGGTGATGATCCAAGTGGATATAGCTCGACAAATTACTGGATAGATGATGCAGGTCTTTTTTACTTCTTTCGCGCACCGGACCAGCTGCTAAAATATAATCAGAAAGGAGAAATGACCGGGAAAATTCAAATTCCACATATACCTGCCGCACCCGACTTTTTCGCGTTTTCCGACTCTACCATTATTGCCCATTGTAATAGTAGTATAGGATTGGAATCCAGCAACTCTTTGCTTTTCCTCAACTCCTTTGGAGAAAAGCTGGATTCAATTCCCAATTTATTAAAATCGCCCTCTATCCCTTCTCCGGATAATATATCCAGCCTTTCTATCATAAAAAGAGGAGCAGGTTTCTTTGGAAATCTGGGAAGAAGAGGGGTAATGATTATCAAAGATAAGGAGCAAGGAGAATTACTGCTGCCTCTCTATAATCCCAGCCTATGGTCGTCCGAGAATGAAGTACGTTTCAGAGAAACCTTCACAGACACGATATACACAATTAAAAACAGGAAACTATATCCATATATGGTTTTTCATACAGATACAGATCATTCATCCGCCAATCCTTTATGGTATAGTAATCCGCAAAGTATCTACGTAGCTTATGTATTGGAAAACACACATTCTGTATTTTTTCAATACGTAAAAAACAAACAAGTCTATAATGGTTTGTATAATAAAGAAACACAGCAAACTAAGTTTGCAAAGTGCCAGCAATTCATTGTTGACGATCTCACTTCAGAGCAGGAACTGAAAGTTGACCTGTCGGCATTGTGCAGTTATAAAGGAGAATATGGATTTATTCTGGAAGCTGCCAGTATTCCTGATGCTTCTCAAAAACAATCTGACAATAAAAATGAGAATATTCCCCATTGGATGAGCCAATTGGATGAGGATGCCAATCCGGTCATAGCAATTGTATCTGACAAATGATATATAATTCTGTCTGTTTTGCCTAATAGATATGCTTTGGCAAAACAGACAGTTGAAATAGTAGCACCTATTTAAAAGTAAACAAAAGGCTTCAACTCATTTCCTTGTTTATCCACCGGATAAAGAGCTCCTTCCTTTTCTAGCCGGGCGGACATTTCCCGAATCATCTCTCTGCATTGATCCGGATGTGCGGCAGACAGCTCATTCCTTTCTTCCGGATCGTCTTTCAGATTGTAAAGCAAGGCTTTGGGTTGTTTCGGAGTCTCGGGAAGATAATAATAAATCAGTTTCCAGTCGCCCATGCGATAGGTGGTGAAGTAGCTGCCGCGGTGTGCGTGAGGGAAGTGCATCAGGAAAGACTCGGGACGCTTCTTGTCCACCTTACCGCTCAGTTGCTTTTTCAGATCGAATCCGTCTATCACGTAGTTTTGGGGAACTTCGCATCCTGCCACAGACAGAACAGTCGGATAGATATCCATGATTGTGCCCAACTGTGTCTGCATACTTCCTACTTCAATAGGCAAGTTCTTCTGTACTTTGCTCTTCTTCTCAGGCTTTGCCCAAGCTGCGATGAAAGGAACACGCATACCACCTTCAAACTCCGTCCCCTTTTTACCTCTCAGCGGAGCGGAAGAACCATAGCCACGTTCATCTCCCAATGGAGCATCACCACCGTTATCTCCTAAAAAGAGAATCAGCGTATTTTCGGCAATTCCCAGCTTTTCGAGTTGGTCCATGATGTCGCCTAATGATTTATCCATGCCTTCTATCAATGTAGCAAAAGCTCTTGCCTGCTCGTTCTTATCCGGGTCGGTGTAGCGTGACAAGAAACGTTTGTCTGCCTGGAAAGGTGAATGAACTGCGTAATGGGCCATATTCAGATAGAAAGGTCGTTTTTCTTCTACGGCTTTGGTGATCTCCCGATTCGCTTCTATAGTCAGCGCTTCACTCAGGAAGGTATCTGTACCGTGATATTTCTCCAGGTCAGGAACTGCTCTAATCTTCTGTCCCTTGATATGCCCGTATCCCCATTCGCCATAATAGCTGCCGGGATGGCCGATGCCGGAACCTGCGATATTTACATCAAAGCCGATATTCAGCGGATTCTCTCCTTCGCTTCCCATACAGCCGAAATGTGCCTTTCCTACATGAATAGTTTTATATCCGGCTTGTTGCAGGACTCTCGACATGGTAGGCATATCTTTTCTGAGACCTTTCCAGTTCCATTGGGGCGGTCCGAAAGGATTCCGGTTGTTGCTCTCAGCATTAATCCAGTTAGTGACTCCATGCCTGGTCGCATTCTGTCCGGTCATGATGGAAGCTCTGGAAGGGGAACTCACGCTCTGTGCGTAAAAAGTAGAGAAACAAATACCCTGTTTAGCCAGTCTCTCCATATTCGGGGTATGATACCAGTCATTCAGCGGATGACGCACCGGCTGACCACTCTCATCTGCGATAAAAGGAACCGACGTATCCATAAGTCCCATGTCATCTACAAGGAAGACAATAATATTCGGGCGTTCCTGAGCCACCCCACAAACGGAAGATGCCAAACCACCCAATACACAAAATTCCTTAAAAGCTCGTTTTGTTCTCATTACATAGTATTTATGATTTATATCCTATTGTACGTGCCATAATAGATTTCAAACTCAGACTCTCTTCTGATTACACAAAAGAGTATTAGAAAAATATCCTATTATCTTTCATTCAGCATAATCTATCATGTTACTATTCTGCTTTGAAACCTGATTTTAATTCGTTGAAATAAAAAATTTAATTTCCGTATCCACCTTATCATGGCTTTATTTGAAGTGATCTGACTTTATAATAAAGATGTATTAGACTGGTTTTAAAGGAAACAGCTAGCAATATACAACAAATGTACTACACCCACAAAGAAAAAAATAGTTTTTGACTTTCTCTCTGAAAAATTATCAGACGTTCTTCTTGCTTGTTCTAAGCATACGTGGAGAAGCTCCAAAGAACTTCTTACAGAAATTGGAGAAGTGAGGCAGAGACTCAAAACCGTATTTATAGCATATTTCGGAGATACTGTACTCAGAGTTATTCAAGTCATCCAAAATACCTTCCTTACGTCGCGCCTGCATCCATTCGTATACCGGTTCGTGGAATACATTATTGAAGATACGCCGCAAGGTGCTGACGGTATAACCTCCCAGTTGAGCCAGTTCTTCTACCGTTTTTACTTTCTTATAGTTCTGAAGGATGAAGTATTCAAAAGTGGTGGTGTATTTCGAGAGTGGATGCACCAAACTAGCCAAGTCATAATCCGAATAATAGTAGCTTAGCACAAACGCCAGTTCTTTGCGCTTTAAAGACAGCAGATCCCGGCAGACTTTACTTTCACTCAAATAGGATTTGGAACCATCCAAAAAGTATTTCAATTCAGGAATTATCTTTAAAGGAGAATAGATAAGCGGAGAAGGTACATCCTTCATGATATGATTGAAACGGAAGTCACAGAATAGTTCCGGCTGAATAAAACGATAATAGATACATTCGCACTCGGTCATCGCAAGCATCTCGTATTTTGAACCAATGGCCTGAAGAATAAATTCACCTGCTTTCAACATCGTACCTGCATACTCCTGGCTATTAACCAAAAGCTCTCCTTTTATCAAAAAAAGGATGAAATTATCTTCACACTTCCGGGCTGGTTGATGGTACCCCCTTGTATGAGTAATGTGAATAATAGCATTGTCTACGGCTTTCGGACAGTTCTGACAATCCCAAGTACCCTGACAGATTGATGACATATATTTGTGTTGGCGTTTGATTTGTTCCTGTTTGCAACAAAAATATATGAAATCTTTTAGATGGCAATAGAAAAGGAGAAGAAAAGAATAAATTTGTGTTATAGGGAGGAAAAAGTAAAATGGTTCTCAAAAAATAAAGCTCTAATCTTGTCACATAAAACTAAGATTAGAAAAAACAATATAATATAAAATTTGGCGCTATCCTTTTTATTTACACAGAATAGAAAGATAGTGCCAAATTTTATAGAAGTCAATACATTATTAAATAGAAATCATTATATTATTTCTCGACTTCTTCATCATCACTAGTATTCCAAGGACTAACTGTAGGTGTACCAAAGGAAATTTGCTTAGCATCATTTGTTAAAGTTAATATATAACGAACCTTTTTCCCTATTTCCCAAGCTGTACTTTCAGCTAGAGAAACATCTTTATCTATTGCAGTATAAATGAGATCTTTATTGGCATCTAAAACAGTATAATTTACTACAATTTTAGCTGCTGAAGACTTTTCAAATGTTTGGGGTAATAACATTAATGCGCCATTACTTTGCATCAAATCTTTTGTTTCAGAATTTGTTACTTCAACAGAAACTCCACCAATTGGATAAACATATTCTCCAGCCGTTCCACTAACAGCCCAAGAGTTATTCCAATTATAAGTACCTGTATTTGCCACTCCTGTTATTTTTATACTAGTCAGAATGTAAGTCAAAGCATCTTGACCTTTTATAGAAAAATTGACTTGAGTTAGAGCATGTGTAAAAGCCAAAATCACACCACCATCTGCATATGCCAAAGCCTCGGTCTTTGCCACTACTAAATCTTCTTGCTTAGCTACATCAGGAACAGTATAGGTAATTTTTGGGGCTGTATCTGTAGAGGGAGCAGTTATTTCATACCCAGCAGTAGAATTAGCAGGAGCATATGCAAAAAACTTAACCTTTGCATTTGATGGCCAATAATAAGTACCTGTGTATTTCCAAGCATTCAAATCATACGTAACATCCACTCCAGTAGAACCTAATATAGGTTTTTCTAAACTACCGGTACCTTGTTCACCCACATTATACGCATATGCCTTGAAACCTTCCGTTTGTAACAATGTAGGATCCATGATTGCCGCTCTTGTAGAATTCTTCACTATCGGAGTAAAGTTTATCTCCGCCTTCTGAGTCGGATTCTCAAACTCTTCATTCTGTGAGCAGCTTGTAATTGTTGCAACTGCCGCAATCGCCAATAACACCTTTTTCATAATCGTATTTTTTTAAGTTTATAATATTGTTATATTTTGCTTATGCTTTATCTCAAATTACGGGCAAAGGCACCTCCTCCTCTTCTCCCCAATCACCAACATCACCACCAATACCACCATCACCACCAGGCGGATTCTCCGGCTTATCAACCTTCACCTCATCATCGAACGGTAACTCTATATCTTTAGAAGGCTCATCATTGCCTCCCCCTTCACCACTCTCCGAATTAACAATCACATCCGTTATATCAACCTCTATCTTCTGTACCGTATTATCCACCTTCACAAATGCCAGCGTAAACTTTATAGCAAGACTTGCCCGACTCATCGCCCCTTCCGGTAACCCAAAAGCAGTAAAACTACCCGTTACTTCGCCCGAACGCCCTTGCGCTTCAAAGTAGATAGGAGCATCGTTCATCATCCCGCAACATCTGCCCAAACAGTAACAACCCGCCATACCTTCCACACTGCCTACAATTGAAGAAACATATTCCAGCCCTTCCACCTTGATCTTGAAAGAATAGGTCTTTACCACTAATTTCGGTTTCCAATCCAGTAGAAGCTCTTCTTCACTGTTCGCTATATGTAAATCATTGATCTGCACTACGTATAAGGGATCAGGTCCCCATACCATTTTTTCCGTTCCCGCTATTCCCAGACCATTGCAATAGCCTGTAAATGCTTCAATCGTCTCATAGGCTTCCTCTCCTCTGATCTGCACCGTTTCAGTGTCGTAGTTGTAAGCCACTACCGAGTAACGCCCCGGCGGCACCTTTACTTTTCCACCTCTTACTGAAAGGTATGTATCAATCTTTCTGCCTTCCGCACTCTTCGGATAAAAAATCACCCGAACCCCTTCCGGCAACTTATCGGTAACACCGTTCCAATCTAACTTTATATCTACCCCGCTTACGGGATAATCATCCAATAGTTCGCGACGGCTACATCCGGTCAGCATCAGCAGCGAGGACAGAAGCACAAGAAGTATGTATCTTGTATCTTGCATAACGTCCTTATCTCCCTCTTTTTATCAGCCATACCAGAGAGACTTTCGCCTTGGTAGGACCTATAAAGTTATAACGTCCACTAGTTGTCCACACGATATCCCCCTCGTAAGGAGTATATTTCTTATATTCTGTTGTCAGATACCCGATGCCGAAGCTAAATTCGAGCGACAGATGGCGAGCCAGTTGCCGCGCATACCCGTAGGTCACTCCCGCAGCTCCGTAATAATCGCCCCGATAACCGTCTCCCTTCCACTGGAAATCGTAAATTCCACCTTCAGCATAAAACCCAACAAAATGCCCTGTCAACCGGTTGCGCTTCTGACGATTGCCCAACCAGCAACGTCCTTCCACTCCTCCCGAAAGAAGCTGATAACAGAAATCATGTTTACTGTTCAGCCACCACGGGCATTTGTATTCAGCATTTAAAGACCACCTTTTGCCTACCGGAATCTCTACTTCCAGATTTGGCGCCAACGCCAAGTCGTACAACAGATTATTCTTCACTGCAAGCACCGTTTTACTTTCAACCGACCCTTCTGCCTCCGACACTACCACCTCATAAGCCATACTCTCTTTACTTTCTCCCTCCGGCTTATCAGGTTGATCGCTCGGAAGCGCCTCTTCCTGCTTTGAAACAAACAATCCGGAGACAGAAGATACCGGTTCAAAAATATTCTTTTCCATTTCCGGAACTTTGCGGACAACCGTAATCTCAGCGCGTCTCAACTTAGGTAACACGTTGCGGACAATATATCGGTAAGCCATTCCCTGATTCAACTTCTGCAACAGTTCTTTTCGCTTCACGATGTTATCCCGATGATAATCTATCAACATCAAGACTTCTTCCCGGTCCGGCAAGTCTGAATCCGACGCCACCAACTTACGAAGTTCAGACCAGTCTTCTCCTTCAGAAGTAAGTTTAATCTTTTCGACATCAACATACGGATAACGTTGCCTTAAGAACTCTCTCATCGAATTGTTTCTTCGGACAGATAATGCGGCATTGTAGACCGAATCTCCGTCAGGCGATACAAAAGTGACCACATTGAGCGCAGTGATATATCTTGAATTTATTCTTTCCTCAAGCAAAGAATCTAAAACATTAATTTCTTGATTATTAGTTTTATAACAGGAATCAACATCTGTTTCTTCCTGATCGAAATATATCACCACCCGCCTGATAGTGTCACTCGCAATCGTGAAAACCGGAACCACTGCATACACACTTTCTGATAAAGCAAGAAATGCCATGAGAATAACGCATGTATAGATTCCGTGTTTCATAATTGTTCGTTTCTGTGAACAAATATAGAAGTTATAATATAAACTAAATCATACTAGCAGAACAAAAAACAGGACATGGAAGGTTCTGTGAAACGATTGGAACGAATTTGCAAGTTTAGAAGCAGATAAGGAGGAAACAATAGATACACCAAGGCATTATATAAAGAAAAAATGCACAGAAAATCGAGTATAACCGATCATCTGTGCATTTGCAACTTTTCAATAAGCCTTTCCCACGCTGTCTGCTACCTAAAAGGAAAGTACAGAAGACTTATACAGTCGGGTCCGGCGCTTCTTCATCACCCTTTCCTCCGTCTCCACCGGGATTAGGTTTTACGCTACCGCTGCCATTGTTACTACTTCCGTCCGTATAGTCCGTATCCAACTCCGCACGACGGGTAATACTCATATCATCCAACGTGGTCTTGAATATTTTTCCAGGATAGAAAAGGATCTTTCTTTGGACGATTGACTTAGATGATACTTCCTTCTCGTCATCCGCACTCTTAGCGCGAATGGTAGGGCTGAAGATGCCGAACTCACCCATCTGAACACTCTTTCCGTCGTCAATGTCCTCCGCCATCATATCGACAAGACCGCTGACGACCAGATCCACAACTTTGCGGTGAACTCCACAAAGACGGCTCACCTTGCCACACATCTTGGAAAAACTTACTCTGCCGGAACGAACCGACTTTGCTACATACTTTTCGTTTTTGTCCTTGTCAAAACCGAACACTCTTTTTGTTACTACATACTCTAAAGCCATAATGATTAAAGTTTAAATGGTTAAAAAAATAAAGGTTATCTGTTTGCCATTCCGTTTTGTCTGAATGACTCTGCAAAGATATAACAGGGCGCAAACCGTCCAGTCCCCTTTAGTCCCCCTTGTGTCTCCTTTCAATGGCTTTAAAGCAGTAAATATCCTAAAGTAATTCGCTTATTTTCAATCGACTATACAGATGAATATTTTTTTTCCAAAGTGCGTTCATTGCTGTTTCTCCAAATAGAGTCTGTCGGTTTCCAGTCTCCATATACCGACATACCCCCGCCCGCAATCAGTAGAGAAGGAGCGCTTCGAAATACAATTCTTTACCTGCTTACTCAGAGTCTCACTATCTCCCAATGGTCAAGTAAACATTTCCAATGTATCTTTACCTATGACGAGATATTCCCCTCTTTGATCTGTTGCCTTAACCTGTATGCAGATGCCAACATACAAAAAGATAATAAATAGAAAAGTGTGCTTTCTCATAGCTTTATAATTTTAGAAAACCGAATATACATATATATAATAGAGCAATAATACTCATTTCGGTATTTATCATATGCGAATAAACGAATTATTCTGTTTGCTCAAATAGAATTACGTACAAATTAGCTGCATTATAGTATAACCAACGAAAAAGCAACATGATACTTTGTCATACAAAACGGTCTATGAGAGAAAGGTAAAAATAGTCATGCAAATTTACCAATATACTAATCCAATGAATACGATACTGCCTTCTCCCGATTTACCCACAATGAAAAACATAGACACTGTATACTAAAACCGTATTTGAGTTTCTAATAAATTCTTTCATCGTTTATTAGAAACGGTACCCAAGTTTATTAAAAACGCTGATACGCCTTTCAAATCTCTTTTTCTTGAATTTATGCAACAAAAAAGGCTGCAAACTCCGTAAAAGTTTGCAGCCTTTTGCTCATTGCCGGGCTACTTATGCCCTAATCCTCATAAGGATCTCCTAGATGTTTTGTTATAATCTTATACTGTTTTGATGTCAAAAACCGATGATTGTACGGCAAGTAACCTGTCGGTATAAGTTCTTTGACCAACGGGTTACAACCTTTAATCCATCGGCTGAGACAATGCACCGCATTTTTACTCGTTGTACATCCGGGGAAGTACATCGCAGCCAGTGCAGCAAAAGATAAGATTCCTCTCATTCGTTTCTAAGTTTTGATTTGAATTTTATTGTTGTTATTACGACTACAAATATACAACATAAAAAAGCCTTTGTCAAGTCCTCAAGACCTTCGAGCGTTAATAACAAATTAAAGAACTGGAGTACTGGCACATAAGCAAGGATTGCATCGTCAATGACTAACAAGTTTGTTACTAACAACTTTGTTAGTAACAAACTTGTTAGTTAATAAAAAGGCTGAGATTCCTCAATTCAGACCCATTGTGTGCGATAACAGTGAAAATCCGTGAAAGAAATCAAAAGAGACGCAAATACAAGAATATTATTTGGAAGGAATAGCAAGAAGACTTACATTTGTCATGTGATTTTTTTCATAGTATTAGATTTAAGGTTAACAAAGGTTGGAGCAAGGCGTTGCTCCTTTTTTTATGCCCCAACCTTTCTTTATTTTACCTCAGAGATTTATTACTGTCATTCCAGTACTGTCATTGACTATTTTTTCGGCTTTCCACAGATATAAACCTTGCATTGGTAAGGCGCCAAGTCCACCATTATGTTATTCGCAGCATTTTCCATAGAACGGCTGTCAAGACTATACACCTGCTCCAAAGACAGGTCTTCCACCGTTTTTGAATTTAATTCTATAGTACGTGGAGTATCCGCCCGGTTAAAACAAGCTACCGCTTTGCGACCGTCAGCCAACGGCTTTACCCAAATATCATAATGATCTGCACGGATGCTGCGCTCCGCCTGCTTGCCCAACACATCCTGGTTGATAGCAATCAGGTCCCTATCCAACAGAACCTGCAATGTACTGTCATTCATACTTCGCACGTCATTTCCGCAAAGTAATGGAGAAGCCATCATACACCATAATGCAAAATGAGACTTATACTGTTCGTGGGTGCAACCTTCCGATTCATATCCGATACTCATACTCTTACCACCGATACCAACTACCAGCATATCCGGATCATTCCAACCGGAAGGACCGCCATATTCACTCAAAGGAGCATTGATTTCAAGAATATTCAGGATACCACGAAGCCCGCCCAACTTGTTGGCTTCCCGGTTCCAGACATCGCCTATATCTCCCGAAACGCGCCACAAATGTCCGCCTACCTGTTTTGCCCATTTCCAAGGTTCGCGCTGTCCCCACTCACAAATGGAGAACACGATGGAACGTCCCGTACCACGCAACGCCTTTCCCATCTTTGCATAGCGCTCCATAGCCTCCACCCGGTCGACAGGAGCATTGCAATAATCATACTTCAACAAATCGACACCCCACGAAGCGAAATCTTTCGCATCCACTTCTTCGTAGCCGTAACTGCCGCATACACCGCCACAAGTCTTATCGGCTGCATCCGAATAAATTCCGAGTTTGAAACCGCGCTCGTGCAGATAATCTGCCACATACTTTATTCCACGCGGGAACTTATCTTTATTAATCTGCAAATGTCCGTCAGCTCCCCGTTCGGGCAACTGCCAGAAGTCGTCGATGTTAATATAGGAATAGCCTAAATCCCGCATTCCGTTGGCTACCAGCGCATCCGCAGTTTGCAAAACCAACTCTTCGGTGAGATGTCGCCCGAAAGTATTCCAACTGTTCCAACCCATGGGAGGAGTCAGCAACAGGTCATCACCAATGCGGATCACGAGCTTTTCCGTACTGGTCCCCAATGCGTTCTTAGCTTTAAGAGTGACGGTATATTCACCTTTAGAAGCTACTGATCCTGTGATAATCCCTGTTTTCGAATCCAGTTTCAATCCTTTCGGAAGTTTCTCCGCACTCCATTCCATCGGCCGCTGACCGATAGTAGGAATATAAAAGAGGAAAGGACTGGCAGGATAATTGCCAATCGCCCGGGGAGAGTTAATACATGGTTTTCCTTCAAAAACCTTTTGAGAAGCATCCGGCAAAGAGATATTTCCGGCAACAGATACGCTTGCTACAAAAAGAGCAAGAATAGACAAAATTACGATACAACGTGTTTGATTCATAGTTGTTTGTTTTTTATTACGCCACTAAGATAAGGGAAAAAAAGCAGGATGAATGGTGATAAACATTTTTTTTATACCTTTGCCGCCCGCAAACTAAAAAAAGAAATATGATATTCCACAGAATCTTTCGTTTCACCTATTTTCTTATTTTCTGTATATGGGGAGTGCAAAGCTGCACCAAAGACGACTTAATAGAAACGCCGGCAGACACAGACAGCGAAACAACAGAGAACCCGTATGGAATAATCCGGATAGCAGAGAAAGACCTGACTCCGGATGTTTTCAAATTAATGCTTCAGGATGATGAGCCTGCCACGATTCTATTCAATAACACCCAGCGGGGATTCAGAGTAAACCAGCCCCTGCAAGTCAGCATCACCGAGCAGCAAGAGTTATTTATCCGTTTCTATTCGCCCCGTCCTGTCAAGGAGGTGACTGTGTGGGCAACCATCAGCGGATATGAAGAAGCATTCCAACTGGCAAAGTTCGATGTGCTCCCAGCTTTCACTGAATTTCATAAGGAACTGCCGATGCTGACGCAAAGCAAGCGTTACATCACCCGTTCAGGAAAAGAAATCCAGATTATGGCAAATCCACACCTGTCCGCAGCCGACTTCAAACTGGAAATAGAATGTAATGACAAATACTATCAAAAACTGCTTTCCACCAAGTCCAAATACAACGTACGTTTCTCCGCCTATAGTCAGACCGGTTCATGGGCCTATCCACTTTATCCGGCTCACGCCCGGGAAGCGGTAGCAATGATGCTGAACTACGGCTATATGTTCTCGTCAAAGGAATTTGCCGAAGAACTGGAAAAATACAGAGGCAAACTGCATAGTGACGCCAACAAAACTGTTATTGACATCGATATGCTCCTCAAAAAAGTAATCAACCACTCCGGCTTCGTTATCGGGAAAGTGACAACCGTAGACGGACTGGGAGGCGGAGAAACTTATGGACTCAACGAATGGTGCTTTCTGGAACACTACGCAGACGACGGAGCGCACACCAGCGCCACGTTTCACGAGTTGGGTCATTGCCTCGGCTACGGGCACAGCGGAAACATGACTTACGAACAAACGGGAACCGGATGGATTACCCTCT
>ULNZ01004778.1_pt1 | contig 13331 bp, 6 predicted proteins | sample 1952111 | NCBI WGS metagenome assembly ULNZ01 (sample SAMEA4835590, study PRJEB28245) | human gut metagenome | biome: gut microbiome; material: fecal sample | place: Denmark | collected 2008 | reverse complement strand
GTATATTCCCGGATACAGCTTCCGGGAGTGATCTCGATGTCGCGGCCCAGCTATTCGGTGTTAGTCCGCGAAAGGGTGCGCTGGGATCTTCAACCTATGTTAAGGTTATCGCCGAACAGGGAACTTTTTACGAAGCCGGTAAAACGGAATTCGTGAATATAAACGGTGTTCGTTTTATGACCGAGTTTGATGCAACAGTGGGTGATAACGGCTATACGTATGTGAAAGTGAGGAGCGCTGGAACAGGATCTCAGACGAATGTAGCCCCTAATACGATTACGAATGTAGTTCCCGAACCTGTCGGTCATAAGGCGTGTTCAAACGAATATTACGCGGTGGGAGGGAGAGATTCAGAAGATGATGAAACATTCAGGATTCGGATTAGAAATAATTTGAATATATTATCAATCGGTACAAGGGAATATTTCACACAAGTTTTCCAAAATATAGACGATAGAGTGCTGATGTTTTTTAATTTCGGTGTAAATGAGAATGCGAAATTACAATTAGCACTTTCGACTCAGAATGGCGTTGAGTTTACCGATACTGAGTTGGCAAATTTACTAGAACAAGCTGCACCATATTTCCCGCTAAGTGATAGAAATAAATATGGCGATACAGTTGAGATAGTTCTTACGAATGTGAAATGGTATAGTGTGGGTGGAAGCCGGGGTGTTGATTTCAGGGTTGAGATAGCAGATAACTATGATCCTGATGATGTACGTCGGAATATTCAAATCGCGATGACAAAGTATCTCGATTTTAGATACTGGGTACCGGGATCGAAGGTAGAGTGGGATGATTTATTAGGTATAGTGAAGGATACGGAGGGTGTTAAGTATGTCCAAGATTCAACATTTTATCCTTCTGCCGACGAGCTTGTTCCCATAAATGAGCTTCCTCGTATCAGGGGGTTTGTGATGAGAGATTTAAAAGGTGATCCAATATTTGATTCAAACGGAGTACTGTCACCGATATTTTATCCCAGTGATTATGCCGGAGACTAAGAAACTGAATACATCGACCGTCTTCAATATATACAGACCTTATATTGAGATATTAACCTATTATGACAAGGATGGGCCGGGAGAATTTTTATTCTTTTTCATATCTCAGTTTGACAGGACAATGGAGGGCGAGAAGATCGGTATCGGTGATTTGGTGATGAGAGTTAAGGGAGGGGTCGAGGATACGTTTTATGTTGATGGAAACGGTGATTTGATCGTTGAATCGAATAACCCCGATCAATACAAGATAGATAAGTTAGATGGACAATTAATTCAAACGGTGAATGATTAGAAATTTAGGACAGGTCGCGGCCATATATATAGGGAGTTCCGCTCCCCGCAATACCAACCTAATATGGTTGGATAACACGGTTGTTCCGTTTGTATTTCGCGCTTATGATGGGTCAGCATGGTCGGAAATTGCTACCCATAAATGGGTTCGAGCGTATGTCGACGGGTGGCTGGTTACATTACCACCCCGGCAACTAGCGGATGATGGTGATTACATGTTGATTAATTCGAACAACGTCAATTACAAGATAACCGTAAAGGATTTCGTTAAAAGTGCTGTGGGTAATCCTCTTGATTTCAAGGGGGTAATCCGGGTGAGCGCGGATTTTCCCAATCCATCAACGTTGGAATCGGGTGATATGTACGTTATCATCACTTCACCCGCCGGGGGAACGGTAACGGATCCGTATAGCGGAAAGACATTCGAAGATTCTGAGAAGATCGTCTGGGATGAGGTCACCCAGTCCTGGGAATCTCTGGGAAAGATAGATATTACAGTTGATCTAACTACGTCATATTCAGAGACGGAAGTGACAATTCACAGCTCTGCCGGAAAGGAGACAACGATTCAGGGTGCGACAGATCAATTGGCCGGGGTTATGTTGCCAGGGCAGTATTCATGGTTACAGGCTCTATCAAATGGATCAATCGTTCCGGGAGATCCCTCACCACTCACTCCGCTCACACCGGCACATAAACATAATTATAGTGATATCGTCAATCGGTTGGTGAGTCAGCAAGGAACTGGGGAATCAACAATCGATCCGATGTCTCAGAAGGCAACGACGGATGCCCTTAATTTGAAGTTTGACAAAGCATCAGTTCTTCAAGTATCGGGTGCGGCGACGGATAAGGTCATGTCCCAGAAAGCTGTCACGGACGCGCTAAAAACGTTAAGTGATGATTTCAATAATAAACTAACCAATTACCTCCCCCTTGCCGGTGGTACAATGACTGGTGCTATTAACTTTACTAGTTATGGCAATATATTAAGTATTGATGGAAACTCTTTAATTTCTTATCAAAGTGGAGATAAGTATGTAAATATTGGAGGATATAGATTAAATTCAAAAATATTTTTTCTAACTTCTCAGTCAGATTTATTGCATTATAGAAAAGATGAAGGTTCCCTTACAGGTACTTCTTATAGAATCTATGATGCTTATAATCTTCCAGATCCAGCCACATTATCTGGTAATAATGTATTTACTGGCAATAATACCTTCCAAGCAGATAAATTTAATGTGGGCCCTTTTAAAGTTACAAGTAGTGGAAGTTTGTTGTCAAATATAAGTTCACCAGCAGGAAGTGTATGGAGCAGAAGTCTTACATTTAGAGCTAATAGTGATAGGACTTCAAGTTTTGTATTTGGAGGATTTAATTCAGTTGATGATGCCAGTATTGGATATGCTTATATAGGTATAGGAGATATTAATCACCAGACAGCACAATATAAATTTTATGCAAACTCACTAAAAGTTCCCTATAAATGGTCAATAGATGGACCTGATGGAAGTGCAATACTTTGGTCTCAAACATCAGAAATAGTTAATTTGGGAAGAGCAGCAGGAACCACTAAAATTAGGAGTGGCAACACTGATCTTATTCATACTAAAGGTTCAACTGAATACATTATCTGGGATAAAAGTAATTTACCTAATCCAGTTAGATATGCTTTAGATGCTAGTAATTATCCAACACTATTAGATAGTAATGGTAGTAGTTTTTCTTATATTAAAGCAGGACCAAGTGGAATATTACCTAATACTTCAGTTTCTTTAAGTGGTGGTGGAACAGGATATTGTGGTACTTTAAGTTGGTCTTTTAAAGATGGATATTTTGCTAATGTTCATACTTATAAAATACTTATTGGTCCTAATGATGCATTCATAGATGGCCAAAGTGGAGATTCTAGTCATAGAGGTATTGGATTTTATACTTCCCAAAATGCAGCTTGTCCTGTTTATGTAGGAAGTTTATGTGTTTCAGATGGTTATGCTAATAGTGCTCCTAATATACCTACTAATGGAATATATTCTAAAGGAAATATTAGAACAAGTGGTTGGCTTACATTTGATGATAATGAATGGACTGATACTGGATGGGCCTATAAAGATGCTAAGGGTTCTATAAAAGTTTTATCTGTTATAAATGAAGTAAACAATAAACCTACATCTTATGGTTCTGTACTTCAATTTAATTCTAGACAAGGTCATTGGTGCACTCAAATTTGGTGTGATCAAACAAATGTTGCAGGTGTTATAGGCACATTAAGATTTAGAACTACTAAATCTTATGCTTCCACAGAATGGAATCCTTGGACTGCAATAGCTACAGAGCCTTATGTTAGTTCTAATTATCTTCCATTAACAGGTGGGACATTATCAGGCAATTTAACTATAAATACAGTTGGAAGCACAACTTTTGTAATTAATAATAATGACACTAATGGATCTGAAACTTTTATGAGAGTTCTTAGAAAGGGAACTGCTTCAGCTGCAATAGGATTCAGGGATAGTCTAGGTGCTTATATATATAATTATAATTCTAACAAATATTTATTTATAGATAATGATGGATATGCTAGAGTTGGTACAACTTCTAGCAGTACTAGATTAGCTTTAATTACAGATATACCTACTGTTTCTGGATATTTACCTTTGTCTGGAGGAACATTAACAGGTGCTCTGACTATGAGTAGTAGAAGAAATAATATTGTAGTTGATGTAGTTGGAGGTGCTGGTAATAATTGGGATGGAGGTGCTGGAGCATTAAGTATTCAAATACCTAATGATAATGGTCAAACTCCTTTATTATTAGCCAGAAGATCTGGTGCAACCATAAATACCACAACATTATCAGAGAGATTACTTGATATAGCACTCTTAGATACTGGTACTATTTTTAAAGTGGGAATGTCTGGAGTAAATGCTCTAGAATTAGAGGTAACTTCTTTTACAAATAAAGTAGGAATAGGTAAATTATTTGGTAAACAAATAGCTACTACAGATCAAATACCATCTATACCAAGTATCTCTATATCTAATAGTGGTTCTGGTAATGCTGTAACTGCAATATCAGCTAGTGGTCATACATTAACTGTTACTAAAGGAGCTACATATTTAACATCTAGTTCTTTAGATGGATATGCAACACAAAGTTGGGCTAATGGACAGTTTGCTTCTTTAGCATTGTATAATACTACCAGGGGTTATTCTACTATTAGAACTACAGGAAATGAAATTTGTATAGGTAATACTGCTGCAACTTCTGCTTTTAATCAAATACTAGTTAATTATAGAGTTCCTTCTGGTTGTACTTATGCTCCTGCTTCATGGGTATGGAGAGCTGGTTCTAGTACTTCTTATGCTGATGGATATTGGGGTAATTTATATATGAATGATAACTTAGTAGCAACTCAAATATGGTCTAATTCTCAATATCCACTTAAAACAGGAGCAGGTGCTAGTGGGACTTGGGGTATTAGTATTTCAGGAAATGCAACAACTGCTACTACAGCATCTAAATTAGGCTCTACTACAATAGGAGGATCAGCTAAACCTATATATTTAAGTTCTGGAGCACCAACAGCATGTTCTGCAACAGTAGGTTCTGCTACAGTTCCAGTATACATGAATGCAGGAACAATTACTCAATGTTCTACTACTTTAGGAGTTTCTATTACTGGTAATGCAGCAACAGCAACAAATTCAACTCAATTAGGAGGTACAGCAGCCAGTTCTTATGTAAAAGCTAATGATAATATTAGTAGATTAACTAATGATAGTGGATTTATTACTAGTTCTGCATTAAATGGTTACGCAACGCAGGCGTGGGTTAATTCTCAGAATTTTGTGAAATCGACTTCAACCAAGAAGGTCACGGATATTCAGCCGGTTGATGCGTTACCGGCAACACAGGTAAGTGGAGTTTTATATTTAGTTTTCGGATAGGATTATGGGAATAACACTGGGAACACTGGGTGATCTGAAGGCGGGGGCCTTTGAAGGTAAGAACTTGAAAGAAGCGTGGTTCGAGGGTGTGAAGTTATGGCCGGTCGCCGGTATTAACACGATACTTAACCTGAAACCTTCCACCTATTTACCTCTGGGAGGAGATATAACCGATTATTCCGGGAACGGTAATGATCCCGGTGCAACGATAGGGAACATAGAATATTATACCGCCGGTTTCAACGGAGCACCTTGTCTTGATTTAATCGGTGGGGGTGCGGCCATTCGATTACCGGCGGTGGTGAAGGGTACGAATGCGTTCACCATATCAATCTGTGCGTTCAGTATGGGCTCGTCAAGTACCACGTATGATGGTATCATGGGTGGTGTTTTGGACGGCCCGGGAACTTCCGGCCTGGGATACGCTCTCGGTTTGGATGTCGCGAACGGAGACCCGTCATCCACGCCGATGAGGTTCCAAATTTATAACGGTTCATCAAATCAAGTGTGTAAAGCGGATGTTGATAATTGGATCGTGAACGGGTGGAATCATTTGATAATGATCCTCGATGTATCATCTAACACCATTGAATTTTATCTGAACGGTGAGAAATACGGGCTGATGACGCCGGATCAATACCCTTTAGGTGGTCCGGTTCGATATGACGGTCGGGATTATACATGGGATGGTAATATCTGGTTGGGCCGGGCGTTCCACACGACAGTACCTCCTTTAGATTGGTGGCAAGGTTATCTCCAAGAATACGCTTATTTTCCACGAGCACTCACACCCACGGAATTAAACCTTTTATACCGAGTGTATAAGGGTAATATGCTGCCGAGTACATCGAAATCACCTTCTATCGATTCATGGGGATCAACGAAACCTTTCGTTTGTACGGGTGGAACGGGTACCACGGAAGATAATATCAAGCCCAATATGACCGCGGCGTCGGAAACGAATAAAATCACAACGAGTGCAATAAATGGTTTGTATTTTAGCCGGTCGATGTCTCCTGATGTTGGCGTTAAGGGGTCGCTGGGTGGGTACTCACTCAAGGCAACTGTGACCGTCAGTGGAATTACATTACCGTACAATATAACCGGGTCGATGAAAGAGATCAAGAATAATCTCGATGGTAGTGGGGCGTATTTACCGGTTAATAATAATGTTTTCCCGAAAGGCGATATAGTCTTTGAATTTACATTTCAGGGAGTCACCCAAAAGTTTATCGTAACGAAAACAGGTTAATTCTGTTTATTAACAAGATAGATACACAAGATGAATAATCCTTTGTTTAAAGGATTATTTTTTTTATCTTTACGGAATAAACGAAGGTATTTATGATCATTGAGAATAAAACAACGGAGAATGGCGATGTGCTTCATATCAGCACCGATGTACCCGTTTTGGGTTTAGTTTTGTTATACGGTTTCATAGATAATACATCCGGAGAAACAGCCGATATGTATTATCAGAAGAAGTTCCGTTATTCAAAGGATATAGGGACGAATTGGAGTGATTGGCAAAATCTGACGGCCGCGAACTTACAGAACGTTCCGATCAAAGAAAAGGAATCATTTTTATTCGAATATACATATGAACACGAAGGGCAGAACGGAGAACTCTACTTTAACTGGGTTCAGCTTGAAGGTGAGGTTCGTCAAGGTGATGATACGATATATTCGAAAACAGATTTCAAGCAATTTTTCGATGTTAATGATATCAATGTTCTGGGCTGGGCGTTTAACGTGCTCGAAAAATTATATGAATTGGGGATACTTCCTAAATACGTGCAAAGAGATTACACGGAGAATAGCAAGGATTTCATCGATTATTGGTTATCGATAACCCATTTTTTCGCCCTGATCGTTTACATGGCACGACAATTTGAGGATATACCGGGAAACAACATTCTGTTCAATCTATTTCTGGAAGGGAGGGGGTTGGCGCTTTCCGGGGAAGAAACCCAATTACAGAGAAATTATCTCTTCTCGCATTACATAGATGAATTTCGAAAAAGGGGAACTCGTAATATTATAGACACGGAAGGGACGGTGAATGGAGAATTTTTGAGACTGATTAATTATAACCCGGAAGAGGAATTCATGTTTTTTAACTTGGTGAGACAGGATCTGGGTTGGTGTTGTGATTTCTCCTCGCCCATGTGGATCGGAACGGAGCAGATTGTTAACGCGATGAAAGCGTATGAATACACTGAATCGATTAAGGATATATCGAAGTATCCTGTCGTTGGTTCAGTTGATGTTTTTCAACACGGACTCTATGAATGGTTGAGGTTGGCAACATCCGTGGGGACGAACGGTATTGAAGCACCTGTTGATAAAGAAAAATTGTTGAAGATCTCGCCTTCCATACCCTATGAGATTTATTTCAGGGTCATCGCCATTTCCGGTGAGGTAACCTCACCCGATCATTTGAATTTCGGTGTGAAGGGTTACGATAAAAATCTCTCACCCTTGGATTTTTCCAACGCCCAGACCGGGCAGCCTCAGAATTCATTTTACGACAAGGATACACCACGGGTGATAAATCAGATCGGTGTTGAATATTGGTTCCGTGCGGTTATATTAAGAGCGGATGAATATCCGAACCCGAATGTGAGACTTAACTTCCTAAACGGGACACCCTTGTTATCCCACAAGGATATGCGATACTTCACACCGGTTATAACACAAACATATCAGAGTGGTGATAAAGAGCTTCTAATACGAGATATCAAGGTAAAACCGCTACAATTATCGATCGAGCGGGGATACTTGAGTTCGATACTACCGATTGCCACCTACTTTTATAATAATTCCGGGAGAGAGGAATCATATATTAAGAACTTCACGGAGCAATACCTTTTAAGTTACAAGAATAACGTTCTGCTACCAACTTATTTAACAGGTGTTGATATTATGTTCTTCGTTCTCACAGTTAACTGGGTTCCAACAGCCGGGGGCGTTGTTGTGGGTGCCGGGACGTACAGGGCCGGGGATATCGCGACTATCAGAATCACGCCTAGTGTTGGTTATCAGATAGATTCGGTCGAGATAGACGGGGAGATGAAACCAGTTTCGAATCAATATCTCGTTTCGATGGGTAAAAATATAGTGGCGAACGTCGTGTTCAAAAAATCATTGATGAATTTTGTCACGTCAAAACGTGCGTTTTCTTTCGAGGGAACCCAGTATGATGGGAAGCTGGTTGTTGATTGGGGGGATGGTGTGACGACAACCGACGTTCTAACACATCGGTATACTGATAATCAGGCCCAACACGTTATCGTGATCAATGACGGGGACATAACGACATTGAACGTACCCGATAACGAAATTATATCGGCGAGCTTTACCAATATGCCGAACATCGATGTTCTTAACATGGACAATAATTTGTTAACCCAGATAGATATATCATCGTTAACAAAGGTGACATCGATTTCATTGAAGAACAACAAATTATCCAATCTATCTCTAACTGCGAATCCGAATGTGAATTACTTGGATTTGGGAAGAAATAACTTCTCGTCGCTTGATTTGAGTAACCTCGTATCGTTAAAAAATTTACTTTTGAACGATAACAAGCTAACCTCTCTCAACGTTTCGTCGAATGTCGCTCTTATCAATATGAATATTGATAATAATCAACTGACATCTTTGAATCTAGGTAACGCAACGAGTTTGAAATCGATTACGGCGTACAACAATAAGCTAACCGCGTTCGCGGTTCCATCATCGAACATCCTAGTCGATTTGAATATAGGAAAGAACAACCTTTCTACGGGTAATTTCACGGGGGCGGGTTACCCGAAACTCGTTACCCTGTTGATAGCGGATATGCCCGCGATGACCTCGTTAACAGTCACCGGGGTGAGTCTTCTAACGACGTTGACTGCGAGTAAGTGTCCCGCGATGACAACTGCGAAAGTGACCGACAATTCGAAATTACCTTCTGTTGATATATCCGGGTGTGGTAGTTTATTAACGGCTGATTGTGGCGATAACCCGGTTTTGACGAACGTGAATGTTTTGAATGATAGTAAATTGCAGAGTTTAAGGACTGATAATACATCGATTTCAACTATGATCGATTTAAGTACAAACAGTAACCTTGCCACTCTGTCGATGGATAACAATAAGTTAACAACGTTCTCAGCCCCGTATTGCACGAAACTTGCGAATTTGAGTTTATCCAACAATCAATTGACATCGATAACATTAACGAATAACACTGAGTTGAAGAATGTTGATGTTGATAATAATCAATTAACATCACTTAACCTCAGTTCCCACCCCGGCGTACGGGGATTGAACTGTTCACATAATTTATTGACGGATAGTTCGGCCGCAAGTATTGTGACAAGTAATAATCTCGTTAATGTCGATGCTAGTTATAATAACTTCACCCAGTTTACCATCAGCAATAAACCCCAACTTAAATTTGTCGAGTTACATGATTGCCCCGTTTTAAAAACGGCAACCGCGACGAATAATGCGTTGATGGAAACACTGGATGTTTCAAACAACCCCGTACTTGAAACTTTAAACGGGTATAATAATGCTCTGGAGACGGTTAATATATCGACGGATAACGCGTTGAAATTTGTTTATCTATATAACAATCAAATTCACACATTTAATTATACGGGATGTAAAAATATTGTGAATTTGAACCTGAATCAGAACTTGTTGACCTCGTTTGATCCAAACGCAATAGGTGAGTCATTGCAGGTATTAAATATCAGTGAAAACCTACTGACTACATTGAATTTAACGAACACGGTGAATTTAACGACATTGAATTGCGATAATAACAATCTCACCAATCTAACATTCACGCCGGAGGGTGGTTCAACGGCGGAGAATGTCGAGGATGTGGTTAATTCAATGACCACCCCGATCCACATAGCGTATCTGCTTAACGGAAACATGAATAAAATGAATAAGAGTTTACTCGAATTTTCATCAATTGTCGGGCAACCGCGCTATGTCGAAGGTTACGAAGAAGGTAGATCCGCTCTCCAAATGGGAAGCACTTACGCTGAGTTACCTTTAACAATGAGTTCGAATGTAACGTCAGAAGTTTCGGGTAGTTTCATGATTTATCCAACTGATGTCACTTCTTATCAGGGGTTATGTGGTGGTGTGTTTTTCGGGTTAAATACAGGACAATTTGGATGGGCGATTGGATGGGGGCAAAATACGTTCCAAAATAAATTAACGGTCGACCTTTATACGAGATCGGGGCGTCAAACCTGTCAAGCGATCCAGCTAACTCCTAATCGATGGCAACATGTCATGTTCAGGTTTAAATGGAATGGTGGCCCATGGCTAACCGAGATATATGTTGACGGTGTTAAATACACGGCATCAACAACACCCGGAGGAAACGCGTTATCGTATGATGGATTACTTGGACTTACCGGAACCGAGCATATATCATTCGGCCGGGGATATCAATCAGGGTGGAAGTTGTTTAAAGGAAGAGCGCAGGATGTTATCATAACTGATAGATACTTTTCCGATAGTGATGTTCAATTGCTGATCAATTACTATAAAAATGTCGGTGCGCTCCGTTTTCCTAAACTTGAACTTGTTAACTGTTCACATAACGAATTAACTACGTTAGATCTATCTACCATTGATTATGTGAGAAAATTCAATTGCTCGTATAATCAACTGGGAAAAAATCAATCATCAGGTCAACCTTCGATAACATTTGGAAAAGCGTTGGCAGCGGGTAATAAACTAGAAGATTTTAACGCGAGCAATAATCAGTTGAAATTTATCGATTTAGCGAATAATTCAAATTTGATAAGTGTTAATCTGAATGATAACCCGGATCTTGTTTTCGATAACGAGGGTTGGTGGGATGCGATCACGAAGGTTCAAGTCTGGCTATCATCAAACACATCGATAACAGAGTTCGGTGTTGTAACGCCATCTCTTGTTAAATTGGATTTGAGTAAGAATAAATCATTAACGCGTCTGATTATTCTGACTAGTACAAATCTTGAGTATCTTGATTTATCTGATTCAACGAATATACTGGAGCCATGGGTTTACGCATCCATGCTGCAATCAAGTAAAATGAAGGAATTGTATTTGAGAAACCTAACACAATTTAAGCCTTCGGATGCATACGATGGGATACTCCCGTTATATTTCATGGAGGGGCTCGAAGTGATTGATATTAGTGGTTCAACCGCGATTCGAACGGAGGTTCAAAAATCTAGTGGCGGTACGGTAAAATACTGTGCTAATTTAAGATGGATGTCTGTCGAGAATTGTAAACAATTGGAGAGAGTGGAAGTTTTCTCCTCGACAAAAATAGAATATTTGAATTTTGCAGGATGTTCATCCGTTACTGATATGGTGGTTTCATCAGAGACACCTTCATACAAGGAAATTCACGCGGAGAATTCTTATATTGTTACCCAGTATACCGGTAGTTATAATGCCTTCCTGAATTATTTAAACTCGACAACTGGCGGTAAGTATTATTATTCAAATGATGATATTTATCTGAGGGAAGGGGGTTCAAAGAGAGCTGATGTACTTGCAAAGGGTTGGAATTTAATTTTGGTTGATTAAAAAACGAAATAATATATGAGTAAATTAAATTATAACAGAAGAACGTTTCTTTCAAAGGAGGAGCTACAAAAAAGTCAGGAGTTTCTCTCCGAACTGGGTTTCTGCAAGACCCTGTTGATGGGGATAACGAAATCATGGGGGATAGTATCATCAGCGAGGGGATCGAGTTCGACAGAGCTAAGAGTGACAGCTGATTCGAATCCCGGCACGATTAAAATAGCCCCGGGGTATATCGTTACGAAGAACAAACAGTTAATCACAGTACCCGAAATACGATATCTAGAAGTTCCCAATAACGGGATACCTTATTATGTCTTTCTAGCGTATGATATCGTTCACTGGGAGGATGGGTACGTATCGGTCGATGTGAATGGAAATTTGAACGGGCTAAACACTGATTTCTTAAACGTTCTAAGGGGGCAAGGGAGTCAAGCGCCGATCAGTATTAAGTTTGAGAAAGAAGACGGGTCAGATCCTTTGAATAACGGCATATACGAAGTTGTTGATGTCGTGAATGGAACTTCCGCGATTATTAATTCATATAATAGCTTGGTTGCCGAGCAGAATCTGAAAATGGTTGTTCTCGGTACATTACCCATTGGTACTAATTTCTCAGACGAACAGAAAGAGGGATTGTATTCATATGATAGATATAACGCATCGAAGTTATTGACTGAATCGGTTAATAGCGGGCCTCCGGCGTATGTTCAGGATATCGAATTCCTTCTAGCAAAAGTTGTTAACAATAACGGAGTGATCACGGTTAGTGATCAGGATACGTTACGTAAGTATTGGACCATTTAAGAGAAGAAAAATGAAATTGTGTTATACAACGAGTTTGAATTCGGGTCAAGGACCTAATAGACCGAGTGGATCGATCGGCGGTTATATATCAGAGTTAACCGTGAGAAATGATGAGTTTGATAATTTATTCGGTGAAATCTCCGTGTACGGGGCATCGAAAGCTAAAACTGAATACCGGGCCCTCGTCCTCGTTAACGATTCCGATCAGGAGGCGACGGATGTGACATTGTATATGACAACGGCGGGTGAATTGAATCAAGGAACTCTCCTGATCGCTCCCGTTGCCATGAATGTTGATAAGGAGGGGAGACCTGTCATGGAAAGAATCCCGGATATCTATTCAAAACCTTTTGTCGGAGATTTTCAAACGACTGATTCCGAGAATAAACTTAATATAGGGGCGATACCTCCCAATGGATCTATCGGTATATGGGTGTGCAGGCAGATAGATACCGATAATGTGATGAAAGATTATAGGGATGTGGCAAAACCGATGGAGAATAAATTGTATTGGTTTGAGAGTGTGAAGAAGGAAACGGATGAGAGCTGGCAATTGAACGTTGAATGGAATTAGAGGGATGACCTCACCGCCGGACCCCACCTGTCTATACATTCGAACAGTTTATCGAAAAAGAACGCGGGTATGAACAGGTGACGGGTCCCGGTAAAATCT
>ULNZ01003519.1_pt1 | contig 13535 bp, 8 predicted proteins | sample 1952111 | NCBI WGS metagenome assembly ULNZ01 (sample SAMEA4835590, study PRJEB28245) | human gut metagenome | biome: gut microbiome; material: fecal sample | place: Denmark | collected 2008 | reverse complement strand
GCCGGATATGATTGCATACATCCTCGAAAACGCGACGGTCTGGGCTGACATTGTGAAGTAATCCCAATTCACCTGCGCTGCGGTGAAGCAGCACAAAAAGAATCCCCGTGTGCTGACGCAAGCGCCAACAAGAAATTCGGACTTGCTGGTACGCGGGGATTTTTAGAAGCCGGAAAAGAGCTACAACATCCTCTATCTGATGCATGGTGGCGGTGATGACGAGAACTACTGGCTGATGGAGCTGAGCGACCGTACACATGGCAAAACGACGATGCGCGTGCTGGATCACATGATTGAGGACGGCTTGTGTGAGCCGCTGATTGTGGTTACGCCGACGTTCTATGCTGACGTCGAGGGCGTTGAGCCGACGCAGGAGCAGATTGATGCCGTCTGTGCGCAGATTGGCGAATCGCACTATAATTCCATGTCGGGTCTGTATACATGGTACTTTGGCGACGAATTTCGGAACAATATCATTCCTGCGGTGGAAAGCAAATACCTGACCTATGCAAACAAAGATGTCAGTGAAGAGAACCTGATTGCAACGCGCGACCATCGGGCGTACTGCGGCCTGTCGATGGGTTCAGTAACTTCCTTCCACGGAGTCCTGATGCGCAATTTTGATGTCATCGGCTGGTGCGGTTCATGGTCGGGCTCGCTGACGGATGAAGCGCTTTTCCGCACGATGCTGGAAGAAAAATATGCGGATTACACCCTGAACTTCTGGTATAACGGCAACGGCGTGGAGGACATTGCTTTTGAAGAGCATTACGAAATCTACAATCAGCTGATGGAGAGTATGAGCAACAAGTTTGTGGACGGCGAAAACAGCGCAATGGTGGTGCTGGAAGACGGTGCACACAACTATGCAGCTTGGATTGTGGATTTGTACAACTGCCTGTTGGTGTTCTTTAAGTAATAGTCAATAACGACGGCGGAGGAAGTGCAGCATGACGGGCTTGCTGGACTGGCTGAAAAGCCTATATACAGTGGGTGTGCAGTACATTTGCTGGCTTGGGCTTGCAACGCTGGTGTTCTCACATTCTCTGGAAAAGAGAAAAATGGCGTGCCTCAAAGGCAGTGCGGCGACGGCTGGATTTCTGCTGCTGGGGATGCTGGCTTCCTCTACCGCCGTGGATGGCGCACTGCCGGTTGTGTGGTATTTTGTGCTGCCGCTGGTGAATATGCTGGTCATTATGAGCTACTGCCAGATTAGCTGGCGAGAAGCATTTCAGTGCGCTTTGCTGGCATCACTGACGGAGCATCTGGCCAATTCTGTGTACATTCTCATTTTCGTGAGCAATGCGCAAATGAATTTGGCGTACTGCACCATCAGCTTACTGGTGTATGCATGCATCTGGTTTTTCTGGGGCAGAAAAATGGCACACACAGGGCATTACTATGTGACAAGCTGGGGCATTGTTCCGATGACGTTGCTGTGCCTGACGGTGCAGGTGTTTCTGAGCTATGAATGCAAACATACCGCTGATCCGAATGCATGCATGGCATTTGAAGTCGAGACCGTGCGCCGAATGCTCCAGCTCTGCCAGTGGTATGCGATTGCGTTCTGCTGCTTGATTCTGGCGCTGGAATATACGCATCAGAAGCAGCTGTTTGCGCAGGCGGAACTGGCGGTCAGCCATGAGCTGCTGCATGTGCATGAGCAGCAATTCCGCTTGACTCGTGACAACATTGACCTGATTAACCGCAAGTGCCACGACATGAAACATCAGGTGACGGTGCTGATGGCGCAGAAGGACGGAACGGGTGAACTGACGAAGCGATATGGGCATGAAATCCTAAAAATGATAGAGGTTTACGATAACAGCATTGATACGGGCAACGAGGTGCTCAATACTGTGCTGCGCGACAAAAGCCTGTATTGCAGCATGAACGACATCAACTGGATGTGTGCAGCACATGGAGAACAACTGAACTTCATGAATCCGCTGGACTTGGTCTGCATCATTGGCAATGCGCTGGACAACGCAGTGGAGGCAGTAGAGCGCATTCCCGACAAAAAGAGGCAGATTATCAGCGTCAAGATTGCCACCGTCAGCAGCATGATGCAAATTCTCATTGAGAATACGTTTGACGGGGAAGTGCATACCGCTGATGGGCAGCTGCTGACGAGAAAGCAGGACGCACATAATCACGGCCTCGGCGTGCGCAGCATTCGTGCGACAACGGAGAAATACGGCGGTTATGCCAGCACGACCACGGAAGGGGATACCTTCATCCTCAACATACTGATTCCAATTCCCAATGCGGCCGAAACAGTATGGGAACTTGGAAATTCTGAAGCGGAAGACAGAGAGGAAGCGCTTGAAGATGGACGAGCAGAAACAGAAAATCAAAAAGCCTCATAAAAAAATGAGCAACAAGCTCTTTACTGGAATTTGGGGAAGCCTTCTGGCGCTCCTGATGGTGGGCATTATCACGCTCAACGTGGTGCTGCTCAAATACAGCTCGCTGATTACTCGTTCGCTGGGACATCAAACCGTAGCAACCGTGAATCTGGATACTTCGGGTGACAGCGATTACTTCAAAAGCGCCTTTGCAACGGAGGCAGATTTGCTGGCGCATGAAACGGAAATCAGCCGGCAGATTGAGGCGGAGGGCATTGTGCTGGTGAAAAACGACCAGAATGCACTGACGCTGCAAAAGGGAGCGAAAATCAGCATCTTTGGTCAGGCATCAACGCAGTTCCGCTATGGCGGCGGCGGTTCCGGCGCCATTGACGAGACAAACGTGCAGAGCTTGAAGGAAGCATTCACGCAGGAAGGCTTCGATGTGAATGAAACGCTGTGGACGATGTATCAAGACAGCGGCCTGAAAATTCCCAAAGAAGTCAAGCCGGATGATTTCTCTGCGGAGGTGGAAAAGTCTTTTGCAGCATATGGCGATGTAGCGATTTTTGTCTTCTCGCGCCCTGCGCATGAGGCGACAGACCTCGCAGAGAAAGAGGTCTCTCTGAGCAAGGATGAGCAGGCGCTGCTGACATACATCAATGCGCATTTTGACCGCGTGATTGTGCTGCTGAACATCGCAAACGCGGTTGAATTGGGCTGGCTCAATGAATATGAGCATATTCAAGGGGCACTTTGGGTGGGCTACCCCGGTCAGCAGGGAATGATTTCGATTCCGCGTGCCGTGAATGGTACGGTGAACCCGTCTGGACGGCTGGTGGATACCTATGCTTACAGCGCGGAAAGCTCAGCTGCGTTTGAAAATTTCGGCTATGGGCGCGTGGAAAACGGCTATAACAGCGTGGGCGCGAAGAATACCTATGTGGTTTATGGCGAAGGAATTTACGTCGGTTATCGCTATTATGAAACGCGCTATGAGGATACGGTACTGGGGCAGGGAAATGCAGACAGCAGAAAGGGCGCTTCGGACAACAAGGCGTGGAACTATGGCAAGGAAGTGCTGTATCCCTTTGGCTACGGACTGAGCTACACAACCTTTGAATACAGCAATTTCAAGCTGACGGAAGAGGAAAATCAATTTGCTGTTTCTGTGGATGTCACCAATACAGGTGCTGTGGCGGGCAAGGAAGTTGTTCAGATCTACTTCCAATCGCCCTATACGGACTATGATAAGCAGTATCTGGTAGAGAAGGCATCGGTGGAGCTGTGCGGTTTCGGCAAAACGCGCCTGCTTTTGCCGGGCGAAACAGAGACGGTTGCGCTGACTGTGCCAAAAGAAGAGCTGCGTGCGTATGACCGAATCAATGCGCGCACCTACATTGTTGATGCGGGAACGTACTACTTTACCGTGGCGGACAATGCACACGATGCAGTCAACAACATCTTGGCGGCAAAAGGCTGCACGATTGAAGACGGCATGGATGATGCGGGCAATGCTGCCATGACAGCATCCTATGTGCAGCAGGAACTGGACACAACGACCTGCGCAGTGGACAGCGCAACGGGAACGGCTATCAGCAATCAGTTTGATTACAGCAGCATGACGTACTATGACAGCAAGTATGTCTATCTGACGCGCAGTGATTGGGATGGCACATGGCCGAGCTTCTACGGCAAGACGGATAAAAAGGGCAAACATACCATGAAGGCGAGCGACCAGCTGCTGCAGGACAGTCAGGAAAATCATTACGCTGACGACCCGAACGCCGTTATGCCGACGACAGGTTCGGGCAAAGGTATCAAGCTGATTACCATGCGCGGCAAGGCATACGACGATCCGGCATGGGAAAATGTGCTGGACTGCCTGACGGTCGAAGAAATGATGAACATGGTTCGGCTGGGCGGCTGGCAGACGGCACAGCTGCTGAGCATTTCCAAGCCTGTTTCCAACGATCAGGATGGCCCGGCAGGTATTTCGGATGAATTGATTTCCGGCAGTGCGCACTGCATGGGCTATCCGATTGCGGTGGTGCTTGCGTCCACATGGAATCAGGAACTGGTGGAGCAGATGGGCGAGTGCATTGGTGAAGATGGCTTGAAGTCGGGCGTTCAGGGCTGGTATGCGCCGGGGGCAGGGACGCATCGTACGCCCTATGGCGGACGCAACTTTGAGTACTACTCCGAAGACGGCTTCTTGTCGGGGAAAATCTGTGCGGCGGAGGTTCGCGGCGCACAAAGCAAAGGCATGTATGTCTACCTCAAACATTTGGTGCTGAACGATCAGGAAGATCGGCGCTATGGCATTGCAACCTTCTGTCAGGAGCAGGTGCTGCGCGAACTGTACATGACACCCTTTGAAATCTGCGTCAAGGAAGCGGATGCGCATGGCATGATGGCGGCATTTGACTCCATCGGCGGCATCTGGTGCGGTGCAAATGAAGATTTGCTGGAGGATGTTTTGCGCGGCGAATGGGGCTTCCGCGGAATTGTTGTGACAGACTATGCGACAGCGAACGGCGGTTACATGTGGATTGACATGGGGCTGCAAAACGGCGGCGACCTGTGGCTGAACAGTGACAAAACGGTTTACTGGATTGATGACATTGAAAACAATGCAACGCTGGTGAACAGCCTGCGCCGTGCATCGCATAACATCCTGTATACGGTTGTCAACAGCGCGGCGATGAATGGCTTCAGCGAAAAGACGGAAATCCGCAATGTGCTGCCAGAGTGGCAAATCTGGATGATTTGCGCTGATGCTGCGGTGCTGGTGGTGACAGTGACAGGCGTACTGCTGATTGTACGGCGCTGCAGGAAGAATCGCAGCAGCATTCAGGTGGTTCAGGTGAAAGCGCAAGTATAACCAAGCGTCATAGATAGCCCTGCCTGATGTGCTTTCCAGCAGGCAGGGCATCTGTGTATGCGCAAAACGGGCAGAAGGAGAGAAAAAGCATGTTCAAAACCAAACAATTCTGGTGCAGATTGAGCTGCCTTGGGGTCTGCGTGATGCTCATCGGGAATAGCGCGGGCACGATACTGGAGAAGAATCGCAATATGGTCAACAGCTATCTGGGAACGCAGACTGCTGTTGTTGAGGTCTCGGAATCTGACGATGCACTGTATACGACCTATGTGGCGGATTACGCCAACACGGATGAGCTGATTGCAGCGCATCGCGCAATGGGCGAACGCCTCAGCGCAGAAGGCAGTGTGCTGCTGAAAAACAATGGCGCATTGCCGCTGGAAAAGGGCAGCGCTGTGACATTGCTGGGCGTTTGCGCGGAAACAAAGATGAATTTCGGGGCGCGCGTCGGCTGTGCAGTAAAACCGGGACAAAACGTGAAGCTGGGGGATGCACTCATCGAAAAAGGCTTCCAAGTGAATGAGCAGATGCGGGAGACCTATACGAAAGTATGCAAGAACAAGGTGTACAACAACGCCAATAAACTCTCGCCGAGTTTTGTGGGTGTCCTGCCAGGCAATGAACCGAAGCTGGTAACGGCGGAGGCGACCGTGGAGGAAATCCAGAAGGCAGATTCGGACTATCGAAACGGTTTTGCAGCGTATCAGGATGCGGCAATTGTTGTGCTGGGACGCTGCGGCACAGAGGCAGCGGACTACTATCCTGGTGAAACGGGCATTGACCCGCAGACAGGCGCGCGGAATGCGCTGGCGCTGACGAATGACGAGCGGGCGCTCCTTGCACTGGCGAAGGAAAACTTCCACCGTGTGGTTGTGCTGCTCAATACGGCGAATCCGATGGAAATCGGTGAATTGGCGGCGGATGACGGCATTGACGCTATCCTGTGGATTGGTTTCCCCGGCAATTACGGTACGCTGGGCATTGCATCCATCCTCTGCGGCGAAACGAATCCGTTGGGGGCGCTGCCGGATGTGTATGCGTCGAACTCTGTTTCATCGCCCGCAATGGCGAATTTCGGCATCTATACTTTCGCAAATGCAGATGAATATTTTGACACGGTGACAGACCGCGCGGATTACTATCTCATCGAAGCGGAGGGCATTTACACGGGCTATCGCTACTATGAGACCCGCTATGCGGATGCTGTGATGGGGCAGGGCAATGCGGATTCCACAGTGGGGGCATTTGATTCTGCAGCTGGCTGGAATTATGGCGAAGAGGTAACATATCCGTTTGGCTATGGCGTGAGCTACACGACATTTCGGCAGACGCTGGATGCGGTGACGGTGTCGCAGCAGGACAAAACGGTGACGGCAGCTGTAACGGTGACGAATACGGGCAGTGTCCCGGGGAAAAGCACGGTGCAGCTGTATATGCAAGCACCCTACTATGTGGGCGGACTGGAAAAGAGTGCAGTGCAGCTGCTGGATTTCGGCAAAACGAAACTGCTTGCTGCCGGGGAAAGCGAAACGCTGACCATCACGGCAGATATGCAGAACATGACCAGCTATGATGCTGACCGCGAAACCTATCTGCTGGATGCGGGGGAATATTACTTTGCAGTTGGCTGCGGTGCACATGAAGCGCTGAACAGCATTCTGACGGCGCAGGGATATGCGGAGCGCTTGGATGGTCAGGGCGACATCGCGTGCGTGAAAACATGGACGCTCGCGGAATGTGATACGACGACGTTTGCTGTTACGAAGGCTGGCGTGCAGGTATCCAATCAGCTTGCTGATGCGGATTTCAATGCTTTTCAGCCCGGCACAGTAACATACCTGAGCCGCAGCGATTGGGCAGGCACATGGCCGAAAAACTACGAGAATCTTACGGCCACGGCGGAAATGCTTGCGACGCTCAAAAACGATTTTTACACCATCCATACGGATGACGACGTATCGGACATTATCTGGGGAGCGGATAACGGCATGTCCTTTGCGGATATGAAGGGGGCAGCCTACGATGACCCGCGCTGGGAGAAACTGCTCGACCAGTTGACGATTCAGGAAGCGGCGGAGTTTGTTTCGACCGGAAACATGATTTATCTGGATATTCCGTCTGTTGGTTTCTTAGGCGGAACGCTTGCCAATGACGGCCCAGTGGGCTTCCTCAGCAGTATTTCCAACGTATCGGACGCCAATTCGCCGTGGTACGTTTCGCCGGAAGACCCCAATGCGGGTTACGAGGTGCATGACATGGGCACGCCGCAGCTGGTGGGCGCGTCGTTTGACAAGGAGCTTGCGCAGGCAATCGGGACACTGTTCGGCAATGACAGCCTTTTCAACGGGCTGTCGATTATCTGGGGGCCGGGACTGAACCTGCATCGCACACCCTGCTGCGGTCGAAACGTGGAATACTATTCGGAAGATCCGGTGCTGTCCGGTTTCCTTGCCGCGGCGTATGCGCAGGGTGCGTACAGCAAGGGCTTGATTGCAGCCGGCAAACACTTTGCATTCAATGATCAGGAAACAAACCGCAATGGCGTGGCGCCCTTCATGACGGAGCAGAAGGCACGCGAACTGGAATTGCGCAGCTTCCAGATTGCCTTTGAAAACGGAATGCTGGGGACGATGACTGCGTTTAACCGCATCGGCACAACCTACGTCAGTGCGCATGAAGGACTGATTGATGGCATCCTGCGCGGCGAATGGGGATTTCAGGGGTACATCGTGACTGATTTGGTGAATCCGGCAACCTATATGACGTGGAAAGAATCTGTTGCGGCAGGAACAACGAATTTCGACTCCGTAGACATCAAAGAAGAATGGTACGCTTATCTCAATCACGATGGAAACACCCTTGGCGGCGATGCTAAAATTCTCCGCCGATTGAAAGAAGCGGTGCATCATACGCTGTATGTGCTGGCGAACAGCAACCGCATGAATGCAGTGAACACATCAGCAAAAATGGTGGAAGTCAGCAACTGGTGGCGTGTCAGCTATCGGACGGCGAAAATAGGCGGCTTTGCGGCAGCGTGCGCAGGATTGCTGGGTTACGTGGCGATATGCTGCATCAGCATAATGGCGAAAAAGAAGGAGGAACGCACGGCATGAAACAGAAAATTTTCCTGATTCTTCATGTGGTTCTGACGGCAGGGGCAGCTGCATTGACGGCGATTAGTTCAGCGATGGCATATCCACTGGGTAATATGGGCGCAATCATTTTCATGAGCGGTGCGGCAATCCTGCTGGATTTGCTGCTGATGCTGCGTAAAAAAGACGGCATTCTGCGGGATGCAGCACTGCTGTTGAATGTGGTGCTGACGACGCTGTGCTTCTGCCGTGTGCTGACAGGGCGTGCGGATTTAATGGGCTATGTTTGGTTCTCTGACTTGGAGAAGGGTAACTCGACCGCTGTGAACAGCCTGACGCTGGCGGCGATTGCGCTGGGTGGCTTTTTGCTGGGCAGCGTGATGAATATTGTGCAAGGGTTTTGGCGGACGAGAGGGTAATGCTGGCGCAGACTTCGCCTGATTATCTTTTCTGATGAAATCTATTGGCTCTGCTGACTTTGGAAAAGAAGAAAGTCGGCAGAGCCAACATTTTGTTCGGAAATTTACATTGAGAATATTTCCAGACTCAACGGAGTTAGATGTTTGTGGTGCAAATTTTCATCAAATCACAAATGCACAGATACAAACATCACAAAACAAATCAGCACTTTTCAAATTTTATCGCCCCAAAACTGTTCAATGAGTTCATTATAGGTTAGCCGGAAACTTGGATATTGTCTGTGTTTCCTCGACACTGCACCACGATGCGTACCCACAATTGTACCCACAACGGAGTGGTATTCCATGTGATTTGTTAAGCTGCAAATGCTGATTTTGGTTTCAGAATGTTACCATATGGTACTGATTGGGACGCAATGGGAAGTGCGTTCTCCGCTTCGAATCCGCTATGCTCCACTTCACAGGAGAAATCCGAACCTGATTCCGGTTGGAAACGGGTTCGGATTTCTTTATTTCGTCAAGAAGGCTGAAAATATGCAGGGGTAACTTGAACCATTGCTACAACTGAGTTGAAGATGCAATCATGCCCGCTTTATTTCTTACAATAAAGCGGGCATGACTAGTTGGTTACAGAGCAACATCACATGTGAGGAACCAGCTTCCCATTGGATAACTTTGGAATTCCACCATACTCTCCATCCAGATATGCTTTGCGAATTCGCTTGTCGAAACGAGCGCCGAATTCATCAAGGCCAAATATCTTAGATGTTCCGTCCTCGTCTCGTTTGCCAACGAAACCAATCTCGTCTTGCCTGAGCAGATCCAAGTCCATGAGATCTGCCTCATGTGTAGTCACGATTAATTGGATATTCCGTTCTGCAGCAAGCGCAAGGAAATCCCCGATAAACTTCTTAGTAAGCAACGGATGGAGGCAGCGACTTACTTCGTCGATAACGTAGACCATATCAGAATTGTTTGCGAGCAGTACTTCCAAGAGATCCAACAAGCGAATAGTGCCATCGGACTCTTCTTTTAGCGAAAACAGTGATTGCCCATGTTTATGCTGGAACTTAAGTGTTTTACAGCGAACCTCTTCTTCGATTAGTTCGAAGATATACATGGAATGATCTTCTTGCATCCGTAGAATGATAGCAGGAATCCGTTCCTGATGCTGTTCTTCATAACGCCTTTTTTGTTCGGTAAGGCTTTCAACAAGATCTGACCAAAGACGTTTGGGGAATTGCGCTATCAGCTTTTCTGTCGGTTCATCACATACTTGAACCTTAGATATACCGGTATCAAAGCGAGCGAGTAATTCCTCTGCGGCAGCACTACCTTCGCTATCGAAGAAGTATGTATACTGGGTAATGGGTTCATCGGGATAATTCACGCTCAGTTTGAATCGGAACCAGCGGTAGACAGTTCTATATGGTGCCAAGATAGGATAGGTATCATACAGTGCATCTTTGTTCTTATTCATGACCCGTAAAAACAAGATGCTTCCGTCATTCTTGATATCGTCGGCGTAGAAGCTCAGCCTATCAGCAAGTTGTGAGTCTTCCATGTATGATGCAACATCGTAGGTACCCTTTTGGACATCCCGATAGAAAATTGTTCTGCAGTGTTGCCGACGAACCTCATGCATCCATTCTTTTGTGAATAGGCCTGAATTCAAAACTGCTTCAAAGCCGTAGATATATCTGATGTTATTGAGGACAACTTCCACGGCAAAGGTTGACGGCCGTTCAGCATTGTTATCAGATACGCGGCAATAATCCATCGCAGCATTTGCTGGAATACCGTGCAGCATTGCATGCTGCATGAAGTCAATAGCTCGAACCAGATTAGATTTTCCTGAGGCGTTAGCCCCGTATACTGCCTTGAATTTGATAAGTTTTACATTGGCACTTGAGATACGATTCGTACGCTCTGAAAAGTTTCGTGCTTTTCCTGCGACCATCGAAAACTGCTCTTCTTTATCGAAGGATCGAAAGTTGCTTACGGTAAAGCTAATGAGCATGCTATCACTCCTTCAGTTAATATTGCAACCTTACATATTATACGTGAATAATTCACGAAAGTCAATAGGGAAAGACTGCAAAAATGCCATGACTTGAGATTGCAGAACTTGCGAAAGTGAAAAAATCACTTTAGCGCTTGCTTTCGGGAGGCGACTGATGTATAATGACTTCTGACCAGTAGATCTTCGGCAGGAAGGCTGGCAAGCACATGCTCCATGTGGCTGGGGAATCGAAAAAACACCGAGTTCCCTCGGTGCTCAAGACGACAAAGCACAGCGAATGGTACTTCATCAATGCGGCACATTGAGTTTACCACGATTCGAGGCTGATTTCAAGACCAAAGTCGTCGGAAAGGAAGAATGACTGAGCGTTTCACCCAAGCCACATGTCCCTATAGATTATTATTTATCGAAAGGGGCGGTTTATATGTATGTAACCACCTACTTGCGTATCCCCAAAGGCCACGAAGATATCGATTTCGTTGATATCACAACTGATGCGGACACCGAACTGTTTATCGATCCGTGTCTGATTGAACGCGGTAGAGATCCGCTTAGCCGTGAAGCAGCAGAGATAATCGCAGACTTCGCGGATCAGATGTACGCTGACATGCGGACTTCACGCTGGAACAACTCCTCAGTGTTTGATGAGGCGCATGAAGTGAACGAGACGAAGTTGGGCTATGGAAATGGCCACAACGGAAAAGGAAAAACACCTGAAGGCATGAGGGACAGTCTGAAGGACCTCTGCGATCTGGCAACAAAGATTCCGACCATTTCTTGCGTTCAAGACATTCCTGTATTCGTCCAAGACTTTGCCGAAGACTGCATGAGTGATCTGCTCACCAATATTCTACGGCGCATCTTGACCCAATTCACAGCGGATCAAATGCAGCGGTATGGTATTGAGCCAGATGGCTACCACGAGATCCGTTCATGGGATCGCGAAAAACATGACTGGGCATGGTCACAAGAACCATTTTGGAGAGTGGGCAGTCGTAAAATTCTGCTGGTTCCCAAGGGGTGGGTTCGCAAGCATTTCTTGTTCAAAACCCATCAGTATCTCTCCTTGGTTATCCTGGAGCGCATGAGAGACGATCCACGCTATCGGGATCTATCCAAGCGTATCATGCTGCAGAGTCTTGAACGCGAGATACCGCATTGGGAGTATGAAGAGGTGACGAGATACACGCTTGCCCATCCCGACGCGCTCAGTGAGTATCACAGGAGGCTTCCGCTACACTACAACAAGGCGTACGGGTGCATGAGTGATGAAGCTCTTGACAAAGCGGTGTATGTTTGCCGATCTCGCAGAAATGCTGGCTGATTGAGGAAGGATGTGCTTGCATGGCGGTTCATCATGGCGGCAAGGTTGGCAAGGCTGCAAAAGCCCTTGCATCGAAGAGCTCTTCTAAGAGCACCAAGAGCAATGCGGGGAAAACATTGGCGACACATAAAGCTGAGAAGCATTAAGCCAATGGTAGGGTGATAGCTCTTATCGAGCAAATCCCGGGCGTCCACCCTTAAGGGGCGGATGCCTTTTTTGTATGATATCCGTTCGTAGGAGATGTTGTTTTCCTCGTCTAAGATTTATGGCGCAGCAATTGGGACCCAAAGCTTTCACTTTAGCATTTTCGGAGCTAAAATATGTAACACTAATGTCTTGACAGACATCCAGAAGAGCTGCATATATGTTGCGTAAACGTTACAACAGTGTTGCTGCGTGATTTGATTTGTCAAGGGGTGTTTCGCCGTGAAATACACATTTCTTATCAACAGCCGGTTGACGTGCCCCTCTGTTCTGTATACAATATAGGCAGAATACTTGCTAATCAGGAGCAGCCACTATGTCCACTATCCTTCTTGTCGAAGACGATGCCGCCCTGCGCGATGGCTTGACGGAGTTATTTACCCGTGAAGGTTATTCCGTTACCACTGCAGCCAATGCTGCGGAGGCTCGACAGAACTTCTCTGTCTATATTGACCTGATCATCCTTGACATCACCCTCCCCGATGGCAATGGCGTATCCCTGTGTCAGGAATGGCGCGATCAGGGCATCACAACGTCCATCCTGTTCCTCACCGCCAAGGATGAGGAGTTCGATGTGGTACGCGGTCTGGATGCAGGCGGCAACGACTATGTAACCAAGCCTTTCCGTATGATGGAACTGCTCAGCCGCATCCGCGCGCTGCTGCGCCGGAATACTCCTGCACCTATCACAACCTCCGGTGAACTGGAGATCGCCCCGTCCCACATGCAGGTGCGCCGCGATGGCGAGATTATCCCTTTGACGCTGACTGAGTACAAAGTGCTGAATATGCTCGTCAGCAATCGTTCGATTGTGACGCGCGAGCAGCTGCTGGATGTGCTCTGGGATGATGGTGCAAAGTTTGTGGACGATAACACGCTGTCCGTGCACATCAGCCGCCTGCGGGAAAAGATCGGCGCGCAGCACATCAAGACAATTCGCGGGGTGGGATATCAATGGTTGGCCTGACTATTGTGGTGATCGCCCTGTCTATCGCGCTGCTGGTGCTGGTTGCGCTGTTTTTGAGGCAGCGCCGGAGGATCAGGAAGCTGGCAGAGCAGGCGGAGGACTTCCTCGTTGGCAACGGCGCACCTCTTGAATTCTCCGTCCAGGAGGATTCGCTTGCACCGCTGCATAATGCTATTGCCGAGCTTCAAAACCGTCTGCTGTTGGCAAAGGAGCGGCAGGCAGAGGAATGCCGCCGCACCAGTGTTGAGATATAATACATAGGTAACACCGGAAC
>ULNZ01021852.1_pt1 | contig 13815 bp, 7 predicted proteins | sample 1952111 | NCBI WGS metagenome assembly ULNZ01 (sample SAMEA4835590, study PRJEB28245) | human gut metagenome | biome: gut microbiome; material: fecal sample | place: Denmark | collected 2008 | reverse complement strand
GCCATACCAGTTTTGCCTCGGTCGGCGTTTATCCCGACATTGACGACGAAATCCGCATTGAGATCAACGAGTCCGACTGCCGGGTCGATACCTACCGCGCGTCGGGCGCCGGCGGCCAGCACATCAACAAGACCGATTCCGCGGTCCGTATCACCCATATTCCGACCGGAATCGTAGTCCAATGCCAAAATCAGCGTTCGCAGTTTCAGAACCGCGACGCCGCTTGGAAAATGCTTCGCGCGCGCTTATATGAAATGGAACTGAAAAAACGCGAAGACGCGGCGCAGGGAGAAAGGGATTCGATGGGCGACAACGGCTGGGGCTATCAGATTCGCTCCTATGTTTTGCAGCCCTACAAACTGATCAAGGATCTGCGCACCGGCGCGGAAACTTCGGACGCCAAGGCGGTTTTGGACGGCGACATTGATTTGTTTTTGGAGGCGGCGCTGGCCGATAAGGTAAGCAACAAATGAAAAAAGTTTCAAACCGGCTTTATCTGGCCCGTAAAATCTTTGATTATACGGTGGTTTTAATCCTGATTCTGCTGCTTTTGTTCATTTGGCAGCTGTACCGCGGGCCGATTGCGGTTCCTTTTCTCAAGCCTTATATCATCGCGGCCTTAAACCAGGACAACGAAAACGCGGAAGTGACGGTGGACAGCGTCAACATTGAGCTGGTGCGTTCGATCAAACCGATCAAAATCATTGCCAAAAACGTGGTTTATGAAGAAAACGACGGCCATATGCGGATAAACGCGCCGGGGGTGGCCGTTTCGTTCAGTATCCGGGCGCTGCTGCAGGGCGTGATTGCGCCGAGTTCGATTGAAGTGAACAATCCGTCGGTTTACATTTTCACCGATTACGGCGTCAGGGACAAAAACCGGGCGGCGGAAGTCAGCCGCAAGCAGATAGACTATTACGTGACGGCGTTTGAGGAGTTTCTCGAGCGTTTCAATTCGCCGGACAGGACTTATTCGGAAAGTTATATCAACGACATAGAAATCAACAACGGCAAGGTGGAGTTCCATGAGGTCGACCTCGGCCGCAAATGGGAATTTGCCGACCTCAATTACAATTTTGAGCGCAACCTTACCGATATCGAAACCGAAATCAGCGGGTCGGTCAAACTGCGCGACAAGCTGGTCAGCGTCGGTATGGAAGCCCGTTATCGTCCTTCCGACAACCGGCTGGCGGCGCAGATTTACTTTTCCGACCTGGTGCCGGCCGATATCGTCGACACATATGTCAACGGCGGCGCCCGCCGCGACTGGTACAACGTCAACCTGCCGATCAACGGCAAAATTGCCGCGCTGATCAATTTCAACGAATTTTTGAAAAACCGCGGCGACCTGATCGAAGCGGTGGACACCGCGCTGGAAAAAATCAAGTTTCAGCTGGAAGGAGGGCGCGGTTTCATCCTGTTTGACACCGGCGATGCCGATTCCCGCTATGACATTTCCTCTTTTATGCTGGAAGGGGAGATCAACGGCGGTCTGGACCGGGTAGCGATCGAAAACGCCGACTTTTATCTCGGGGAGCAGAAGGTAACGCTCGGTTTCAATGTTTCCGGGCTGGAAGATTATCTGCTTGAAGATTCCAAAAAGAATTTGCGGCTGTCGCTGACGGCGGATATCAGAAAGCTGAAATTTGACGACCTTTACACCTACTGGCCGCGCTATGTCGCCCCCGATGCCTGGGAGTGGTGCCGGGACAGCATTTTCGGCGGCGACGCCAAGAACGCCCGTTTTGAATTTGACTTCGGCTATGACGAAAAAACGAAAACTTTCGGGCTGACGGACCTGAAAGGGAAGGCCTATATTGCCGATTCGAACCTCCGCTACATCAATACCATGCCGATGGTCAACAATGTTTACGGCGTTTTCAGCGTTACTCCGACCAGCATCAATATCGCGCTTGACAAGGCGGTGTCGGACGGCATCATGCTGAGCGAAGGAAACGTTCTGATCTATGACCTTGACAAGTACAACAACTATATCGACATCCGGCTTTTTTCCAATTCTTCGATTGCCGACGCTTTGAAACTGATCGACCACAAGCCGCTGGAGTTTACCTCGCAGATGGGGCTGCATCCTGAAGTTATCGAAGGGGAAGCCGACACCGAGCTGGGACTGAAATTTGAACTGAAAAAAGACCTGGACTACGACGACGTGAACGTGACGGTCAACTCAAAGCTGCACAACGTGCGGATAAAAGACGCCGTGGACGGCCGTCCGATAACGGCAAAGGAACTGGAACTGGCTGTTGACAACGACGGCATGTCGGTCAAAGGCGACGCCGAGTTTGACGGCATTCCGCTCAAAATCGTCTGGGACGAGCGTTTCAAGACCGACAAGCCTTACCGCAGCCGCTATCAGGCTTCGCTTAAGCTGGATGCCGCCGGCGCCGAAAAGTTCGGCCTGGATTACGAAATGCTGAAACCGCCTTATTTTGAGGGCAGCGCGGAGGTGGAGGCGACGGCGACCCAGGGCGGCGACGACAAGCTGACGGTCGATCTGAAGGCCAAACTGCAAAAAGCGGTGATGAACTACAGCTTTTTGGGTTTTTACAAGCCTGCCGGCGCGGCGGCGGATTTTGGCGCCAAACTGGTTTTTGCCAAAAAGCAGCTGACGTCGATCCCCGATTTCAAACTGCATAAAAGCGATTTTGACATTGCCGGTAAAATCAGTTTTGACAAGAAAGGCGCGGTCCGCGTGGTCGATATCGGCAAAATCAAAGGACCCAAAACGCAGGCCGGCGCCAAAATAGAAATGCCTTCCGGCAAAAACGGCGTCGTCAAAATCAATATTTCCGGCGACAGCTATGATTTGTCCGAGTTTTTTGACCGCGGCAAAAACAGTTCGGCCGCTGCCGGCGAAGCAGAAAACGATTGGGAAAAAACGCCGGACGTTGACGTCAACATTGCGGTTAACCGCCTGTGGACCAACCCTGACGTGTCGGTGACCGGTTTTGCCGGCAGCGCCAGGCTCAGAAACGGCGTCGGCGTGCATGAAGTGCACATGATCGGCAATTATGACCATAATCGCAGCATGAACCTGAAAGTGGATTATGTTCCGCGGCCGAACGGCGAATGGCTGCTTTCCGTCAGCAGCAACCATGCTGGCAATACGCTGCGCTTTTTGCGTATCTATAACGACATGCACGGCGGCAATCTGCAAATAGAAGCCAAAAAGGGAGCTGACGGGGAGTTTATCGGTCATGCCAAAATCCGCGATTTCAGCCTTCACAACACGCCGCTTCTGGCCCGGCTGCTGACGGTGGCCTCTTTCAGCGGCATGGTGGACATGCTGACCGGGGAAGGGATGACGTTTTCCCATTTCGACGCCCCGTTTAAATACAAAAATCGCATATTATCTGTAAAAAGCGGCAAAACCTACGGTAACGTCGTCGGGCTGACGTTCAGCGGCGCCTACAACACCGCCAACGAGGACATCAGCATCAAGGGGATGATCGCTCCGGCTTACGGACTGAATACGCTGATCGGACGGATTCCTCTGGTCGGCAGCCTGCTGGCCGGCAAAGACGGCACCGTGTTTGCTGCCAACTATTCGATTACGGGCAAGGCAAGTGATCCGAAAGTTCGCCTGAATCCGCTTTCGGTATTGAGTCCAAATTCGTTAAAAGACGCGGTTTCCAGCGTGTTCGGAGGAGAAGATGACAAGTTCTAAATATAAGATCGGCATAGACTTTCACGGCGTAATTACCGCTTCTCCGGCGTTTTTCCGCGACTTTACCGCGCTGGCGTTTGACCGCGATTATGAAGTTTTCGTCATTTCGGGAGGACCTTATCTGGTGGTGAAGAACTTTCTCGATTCCTGGAAGATCCGATACAACAACATTTTTTCGCTGATCGACCATTTTGCCAGCCGCGGACAAGTCAAATATTTTCCCAACGGCAACTTCAAAGTGCCGGACGAATTGTGGGACAAAGCAAAAGCGGAGTATTGCCTGCAAAACGGCATTGACATCCAGATCGACGACACGCCGGGTTACGGCGCGTCTTTTTCCACCCCTTTCTGCTGCTACAATCCGGAAAACCGGACTTGTGAAGTCGGCGGAAAAGTCATCGACTTCAACGCTTCTCCCGAACAGTCGCTGCGGGAAGTGGAAGAGTTTTTGTCCCGCAAACACTAAAGCGCTGCCGCCGGAAAAAGATAAAAACAAAAGGTTCTTCTTTTCGGGCGATAAGAATTTTCAGGCGATAACCCGGGCAATAAAAAAGCTCCCGGCCGGATCCGGGAGCTTTTTTGACGACCTGATTTGCAGATGTAAAATCTTGCCGGTTACCAGGCGTAATTCAACCCGATGCCGAAAGCCGCGGCGTCGTACGAACTGCCGTAAGTGTAGTGCGTCCAACCGTAGAAGGACAGGCGGTTCCCAAAGCCGTAACGGCCGCCGAGTTCGATTCTGCCGAGCGTCTGATTGCGGAGAGAATTGGTCGGCCGCAGACTGTCGATCCTGACGTCGCCGCTGTCGCCGAACGTTTGTATGACGGAAGGACGGATGTAAACTTTGGCCGTTCCCTCGTCGTAATAAAACGTTTTCTCCAGCTTGATGCCGGCTTCCGCTTCAAAGTAGTTCAAATTGTCGTATGCGGCCGTCGTTCCCGCCCGGTCGTGAATGTCGCCGTAGTTGATATGGGCGTAGGAAATGCCGAGCGACGGTTCCAATGTCAGCGTTTTGCCCAAACCGTAAACGTAACCGGTTTCCAGACTGCCGCCGAACTGATCGGCGTCGGTGTCCGTCTTAATGGTACCGTCGTCGGTTTTGACGTCGGCTTTTTGAATGCCGCCGAAAACCGTGCTCATGACATACAGGCGGTTTTTATCGAAGCGGTAATACAAGCCGCCCAGCCAGCTGTCGATGTCAATGCGGCTGCCAAGGGTCGAGTTGTAATATGTTCCTTTGCCGGAAAGGTCATACTGTCCGCGGCGGTATGCGGCGAAAACGCCGAGTTTGTTATGTGCGTCGGCCTGGATGTCGAAACCGCCGGTAATGCCCCAGACGTCGGCTTCCATGTCGACAGGCTTGTCGATATTTGCGTTTTGATAGCCGGCGTCTATCCAGACGTTGCGCAAAACGCTGCCGTCATATGCTTCGTCATAAACGCCGCAGCAGTTGTTGCTGAATATTTTGCCGGCGGCGACTTTGGCGGAAATTCTTCTGCTGCGGCCGCGGGTCAGTTCTGCCGCGGCGGCAGGCAATCCGCCGTAGGCAACATATTCCGGCGCCACCGGACGAACGACCGGCGGTTGCGGCTCGGGTTCCGGTATCGGGGTCGGTTCCGCTTCCTTCGGGAACAGCCATTGTTTGTTAACCGCGTCATATTTGACGGAAATGTTATATTCGTACGGGTTGCCGACCATGCGCGAAATGACGAAACCGCCTTTGGTCGCGTCGTCGTCCGGTGTGTTGGCAAAAACGATGTCTTCCGTTTGTTTAACGCTGCTCAGCATATTGAGAATGAGACCGGTGGTGCCGGTCAGATCGCCGCTGATGTTAAGAACGTCGGAAACGTTTTCGGCCGTGTTGACGTCCAGCCGGATGGCGGCGCCGTCGGCCCGGTAACCTTTCAGATTGACGGTGCCGATGGTGTTGTTGGCAATGTCCAGCGTGGCGTTTGTCAGTTCAACAAACTGATTGTCGAGAAATGCTTCCGATTTCAGCACCAGCGACGTATCGGCCACGTTCAGTTTTTCTGCGTTGTCAACTCTGCCGTTTAGCACCAGGTTGCCGCTGCCGTCGCCGGTAATGTTGATCAAGTAGCCGTTTTCGCCGTTAATGCCGCCGTTAAACGTCATCGTGCCTTTGTTGGTGATGTTGATGTCAAGCCGCGTTCCCTGCCGCATGTAAATGTCGTTGCTGCCGGAGGCGTCGGTATTGCCGTCAAAGGTCATGTCGTCGTTGTCGGCGATCAGCGTCAAGTCTCCGGCGTTGTCAATCGCGCCGCCGTTGCCTTCGGAAGCGTTGTTGGTAAAGTCGGTGTTTTGAATTGTCAGTTGTCCGCGGTTGACAATCACGCCGCCGTGGCCGTCGTTGCGGTTGTTGCTGAAGCTGCTGTCGGTGATGGTGGTGATGCCGCTGTTGTCGAGTATTCCCGTCATCGCGTCATTCAGCGTTGTTTCCTGAACGTCGAGAATTTCGTTTTTCTTGACGATCGATTGCGGGCGTTCCAGGCTTTTGGAAGCGATCACCAGCTGATTGCCCTGCTGCTCGAATTTGTAAGTGAGGTTGTTGTATATCTTTGTGTAGCTGCCAAGATTGTTGATCGTCAGCCCGGCATTGTCAAAAATCGTAATTTTGTCGCCGACGTTGCCGTAATCGTCAAAGCGGATGTTGAAGATGCCGATGCTGCCTTCGGCTTTTTCCGTGTTGATGCTGTCGGATAAGCCTTGGTTAAAATTGGCGCCGAACTCAAACAGCGAATTGCCGGAAACGGTCAGTTCGTTTAACTTCAGACTTTGATATGAATCGTATTTGAGGCTGAGCAGCGAATTGTTCAGTTGCAAAGAAGTTGATTTGTCGCCGAAATTGGCATGATGTCCGTCATAGCTTCCAAACGTCAGGTTGACGTCGTCGGCGGTGACGGAAGAAGCGTTGTTGACGGTGTCGGCGAAAAAGATGTTCCCTTTGCCCGTGCCGGAACCGTTGCCTTTCAGGACAATAGAATATTGTTTGTCATAATTGATTTCCGTTCCCGTGTCGTTAACGTCGCCGCCGTCGATCTGATCAAGAAAAGTAATGTGTCCGCCGCCGGAAACGTCGAAAGTCAGCACCGTGTCGGCGATGTCCGTGTCCATGAAAATCGCGTTGTTGATCCGGTTGCCGTCGGTTATCGTATAGTTGCCGGAAAATTGAATGTTTTTACCCTTGCTGGCCAGCGTCAGGTTGTCGGAAGTGTAAATGGCGCCGCCGAGAGCCATGCCTTTTCCTTCCGCGTAGTTGCCGATAAAGCTGCCGCTGATGACACCGATGGTTGCCAGATTGTTTTTGTTATAGCTGTAGTTGTAGATTGCGCCGCCGTAAGCGTGAGTGTTGGCGTTTGAAGCGTGGTTGCCGATGAAATTGCCGGTAATATCGCCGATGGTGGCTGTCTGTGCCGCGGCATTGGTCGAGTTGTAAATGGCGCCGCCGTAAGACGGCCAGGTCGATTCGGAAACCGCGCTGTTGCCGATGAAATCGCCGGTGATGTTGCCGATGGAGGTACTGCCGCCGTTGAGCGGACGGTTGTAGATGGCGCCGCCCTGCGGTCCGTTGAAGAGATTTCCCTCAACGCTGTTGTTGACAAAGTCGCCGGTAATGTTGCCGATGTCCCAGGAATTGAATACCGTGTCCGTCCGATTGGTGATTGCCGCGCCGTTTCCTCCGGTCTGTCCGAAAAAGTTGCCGGTAATGTCTTGGCCTTTCATGTCTTCGTCAAGCGGTTCATGGCTTACGGCGCCTTCTTTTATGTTGTATTTGTAATAAGTAACGGCAGCCTGACCGTTTTCGTCGATTTCAACCAACGAAAAATCGGCCTCTTCGGCAGAAGAAACGTTGGTAATTTCATAGATGCTGTCATCTTCCAAAGTCGGTGTATACGCTGCCCGGCCGGCGGTTGTCGACAACAAAAGGGAAACAGTCAATCCGATAATGATAGTCTTGTTTTTCATTGTGTTCAGTCCTTTTTTCCAAAGCAATGTTCATCGGGTTGAAGTAGACAAAGCGATTGTGAAAAGCAGGTTTGCTCTAAAAAAACTCATTAAAACGATCCTTTTTTCAAAGCAGGAATTTTTTTCTTTCAACGATGAATTAACTCATTGATAAAAATGATTAATCGGGTATTATACAAAAATGAAAACTGGACAATATGCGTGTTGAAAAAAAAGGATCCTTTTTCTGCCGCGTTTTTTGTTCTTTTGTATTTTAAATATATGAATAAGAATCAATACCTTACTGCATAATTTTTACAAGAGTGGAACGTTCGAAAAAAAAGGATCCTTTTCTTCAGGCTTGTTTATGTTTTTTGTGCAAAAGTGCAATAAAATCGTTTGTCTGCCGGGGTATCTGTCTGCCGGAGTGCTTTGCAGCGACAAAAAAACTCCCCGGAAAACCCGGGGAGTTTGATTTTTAGAGCCGGAAGAACATCAAATAAACGGTACCGAAAACATCAGCCCTTTGTTTTTCAACAGGTTGTTTTCGTTGCGTTTGATTTTGAACTGCGAGCCTTCGCCCAGCTCTTTTTCAAACACTTCGCCGTAGTTTCCGCTTTCCTTCAGATAGGTTTGCAGCCATGTCGGCGCCAGCTTGAAACGCTTCCACAATTGTTCGTCCAAGCCCAGCAGGTTGCGGGTTGAGGGGTCTGTCGAACTGACGTGGATGTCGACGTTTTTGGAGGTAAGGCCGGTTTCTTCCGCCTGCTTGACCGCGTTCATCGTCCATTTGATAATGCTTTTTAACATGGTGTTGTCTTTGTCGGCATAAACGTAAATCGGGCGGACGGTAATAGTTTCCGGCAGCATTTCGACGTCGGAAACGCCGGCCGGGCTGTGAATGACGATGTCGCGCAGAATCATCGAATTGCCGGTAAACAACTGGCAGCGGTTGAGCAGAAACGCCTCTTTGGCCCGCTGGATGTTGGGAAACGTCAGAAACGAGAAGTCGAGCTGATATTTGTCATTGTAGACTTTCAGTTTGGCCAGATCGTCGCTGTTGTTGACCACGCAGACTTTTTTGCCCCTGTAGGCTTCCATGGAAGTGGCGCCTTTGACGGCATGCGCCAGAAAGACCTGCCGGTCATAATACCAGACGTCGACCGGCGCGGCGCGGGTCGACATTTCGGTCGTGGCCGAAAACGGCAGTCCGCCGATCATAACGTCGATTTTGTTGGTGTAAAAGGCGTTTGACACCTGGTTTGAAAAAAGCGGCACCATCTCGATTCTGTCGCTTCTGCCGAAAACGGCGGTGGAAAGCATTTTGCACAATTCGACGTCAATTCCCTGCCAGTTGCCTTTTTCATCCCGCCAGGCGAGAATTTTATTGCCGGTTTCCGTCCCGCAGTAGATTTTGCCGCGGGTGTGAATGTAGTGCAGGCCGGCGTTGACGGTCGGTTTGGGGGCGGCGGCAAAGGCCGGTGCGGCGGCCAGCGCCGAGAATGCGAGGCATAACCATAATTTTAGTTTCATTTTAACAACCATTTTGCTATTATGACTTCAGAATGATTGCTAATATAGGGCATTTTTTTATGAAAAGTAACTGTTTTTTACGACTTATCATTTTTTTTGTGCTGCTGACGCTTGCCCTGCCGGCGGCGGCCGAACCTTTGAGCGAAGCGGAAGCGCGCGCGTTCGGCGAAACCAAGGGCAGAGAGCTGTTGAACACTTTTGCCGAAAAAGATCCGGCGGTAAAGTATAAGAAGCTGGACGAGCTTTTTTTAAATTATGTGGATCTTGACTATATTTCGCGATTCGTCGTCGGCAAATACTGGCGGCAGATGAGCGCGGAACAGCAGAAGAAATATCAGGAGCTGTTTACCCGTTATGCCTTAAACGTCTATAAGGGCTTTCCGCTTAGTTTTGACGACAATCTGGATTTTGTGATTTCCGACGTTGAGCGCGACGGGGAATATGCGCTGGTGCGCACCAATATAGATTACCGCGGCATGGACGGCAAGGCGACGACTTTTCTGGTCGAATTCCGGGTGCATAAGAAAAACGGGCGGATTATGATAACCGACATCAAAGTGGCGGAGAGCTCGCTCATCCTTTCTTACCGCGGCCGTTTTTATCAGATGATTGCCGATGCGGACGAGGAAATGGAATGGTTTTTGGAAGATTTTGAGCTGCTTGCGGATTCGGGGAAAAAATTCTATTCCGAAACGGAAGAATAGTTCGAAGAAACATGCCGTTGTTTGCAAATCCCCGGTTTGCCGCCGCAAGCCGGGGATTTCTTTTCCGTTTTTCCTCCGGCCTGAAAAGGCAAAAGCAAAAAATGGACAAAAAATAAAAAATGGCGGAAATCGTTGTTAGATAAAGCTTTTAGTAAATACAACAGGTTGGCAAGGGCGAATGTTTAACAAAAAATAGCCTAAAAAATGTTTTTTTCGCAAAAACCGCTTGCTTCCCGAAAATATTTATGCTACATTAACACTATAAAAAATAATTTTATTTAATTACATTGTCTTATAATTCAAAATTGCTTTTCTTGAAAATAAAGGAAAGAAAGGAAGAGTTTCGGGTATTTTTTCGGTACGGAGACTTCTGAAGACATGTAATTTTCTAAACCTAGTAAACAATAAAAATTAAATAATTATGATGGCGCAGAATTTTATGAAGAACATGGTGAACTATATGTTCATGATGTTCGCTTTGGTAGTTATGTTTTTCGTTGCAGTTTCTTGCGACAAATCAGAAGACGAGTTTTTGTTGAACACCTATAACAACGGTGGCAACAATAATAGCGAGATCACGATTAACGTGAAGCGCGATGCCGAAAACGGTATTATCGAGGCTTCTCGCGAAGTCAACGGTCTCCGTCAGGATACAACCATTACGGTTGCTCTTGGTGGTGTTAATTTCGACATCACTCCGGTTGACACCATTAAGGTGGCTTCCGCAGAAGTAATCCGTTCCAACTTTGCCGAAATCGGTGAAGCCGAGGTAGAAGAGTATGAAGAAAACGGTGTTTATTTCACCAAGACTTCAAAATCCTACCGCGATGAACTCACCGGTTATGCCAAGGATATCAACATCTCTTATCTTGACGCATACACTTACGTATGGGGCAAGAAAGTTGAATTCCCGCAGGCAAACGGCGCAGTTGAAGTTGTTGAGGAAATCAACGTTCTCGACGAAGGTATCAAGGAAAAGATGCATTACTATACGGCTACCACTCGGTACAAAGTCGCTTTCATGGAAGGCAGCTCTGTTGAGAAAGGTCTGGAAGTTCTTGCTATCGACGCCGATGATACTTTATTGAGCACCGAAAAAACCGACGAGGGTTACGAAACCCTTACGTCTACTACAGCTAAGAGCTGGGTTGAAATTACTCGGACATACAAAATTTCCGGCGCAGTTGCTACTCGTTACGAAGTTGTTCTGAACAACGGCGTTTCTGCTCCTGCTTACGAAGTGATGAATGTTGAGTCATTCAATCTTTCTTCCAAAGGTGCAAACCTGGAAGAAGCTTCTGTTTCCGGCAACCGCGAAGAAGGTAACATCAAAGTTACTTCCTATCGTCAGAACTATGTCGTAGGTAACAACATTTTCGATCGTACATTTGTTCTCTCTTATGAGACTGCCGTACTGACCGTTGATGAAAAAACTTTCGACATGCCGAGCCGCAAATATGAGAACGTAACCGACGGTAACTTCAATATCACCGATATGGAAGGCATCACCGGTTATGACCGTGTACTGTACACTCACAACATGAGCGCTACTTTCAACGGCAACTCTGTTGCAGCAAAAGCAGAAGTTGAACTTCGCATGGTAGAGGTTAAGGATGAGCTCATCAGCCGCGTAATCGTAGAAGACGGCAAAGATTATATCAATGCTTCAACTACGAAATCTTGGGTTAAAGTTAAGGAAGTATGGTCTGTAGGCGGCGAAAAGGTATATACCAAGTCAGTTAACCTGATTAACGGTATTGCTGCCCCTGCTAAGATCACAAAGATCCTTGCCAGCTTTGACCTGAACAGCGCAGCTGCTTCTCTTGGCGGTGAAAAACTGGTTAAGACTGAAACTAAGGGTGATTTCAAGGTTATGACTTACGAGCGCACCTATACGGTAGCAAACGATAAGTTTACCCGCGTTTTCACTTTGAGTTACCAGAAAGCCATTTACACCGTGATCAACCACGATATGCCTTATTCCGAATATGAAAATGTTGCAGACAATGGCTTCAATATGAGCGATATGTCTAATACGACTCAGAACGGTAAGACTTATAACCGCAAGAACTACGTTCATGCTATGAGCGCAATGTTCAACGGTTACAATGCCAAGGCTGATGCCGAAGCAGAAATCCTGGTTGAAGTTGAAACTCCTCGTGACACTCCGTCTTGGTTAGGCAATCCGACCGGAGCAAAATATACCCGCGTGCAGAAAGCTGCCGGACAGAAGTTCATGGACATGATCGTTTTCACTTATGAGAACGGTGTTGTTATGGCTCCTAACGGCAAGGTAGACATGAGTTTGATCTATGCTTTCAACGCATCTGTAGCATCTGCAAACGGCGTAGACGTTTGTATCAACGGTGCATACAGCGGTGTATTCGGCAACGGTAAATGGCAGCCCGCCAAAATTACCATGGTAAGCGGTCGTTGGATCTATGCAGGCAAGTCCTCTTCTTGGGATCACACTGTAATGGAAACTAACGCTGTAACCCTTGGTATCGGTGTTGACGTTACTCCGATTCCGAGCGCGCAGAAGACTACAATCAGCAACGGTAAGATCACTATTTCTTACGCTGCTAACAACGGTAGCACAACTGCAAATTCTTCTCTGTCATTGCGTTAATTTTTTACGTTGTGAACAGTAAAGAACGTTCGTGTCTAAGGATACTCTCTCATCCCTCTCCGGAACCAAAATTCCGGGGAGGTGTATTAAAAAATCACTTGGGGCTATTCCCGCATTCCTTTAAAAACAAGAAAAGATGAAAAATATGATTTTTGCTGCTATCGCAGCTTTGTTCGTGAGTGTAAATTGTGCAATGGCACAGAGTGTTGAATTCGGTTCTGAAAAGAAGGGCCTTGTATCTGAAGCTTCTGCAGAAATGCAGGAGATCGCCAAGGTCGATTCTATGACCCTGGATTATATGGAGGCATTTGCTTCCAGAAAACATGACGAGCTTATGCTCAAAACTTCCGACGGTAAAACGTACTGGAAGGGACGCGCGATTGAAGGCTTCTTTATCGGAGCTGTCGGCGGAGCATCCTATATTCCGAACGCTAAGAGCTTTTCTTATGTGTTTGGAGCAGAAGTTGGTTATACCATGTGGTGGGGTGACTTTTTGGTTACCGGCCGCGTAGGTGAAGTCAATTTCGACGGTCTGACCTATATGGCACCGTCTGCCTTTGGTGAAGTGAGAGTTAATCTTGCACACTGGGGGAAAAACAAGCAGCATCGCTTTTACGTTGGCGGCCGTGTCGGTTACCAGTATACGGAAAGCGATAATTCCATCCACGAATCCGGTGACGGTTACGACTTTAGTCGTAAATCATCGCTGAAAGGATCGGGCTTGGGATACGGCGCTGTTATTGGTTGGGAAAGCCGCCAATTTATGAGCGGAAACCGTTTCGGTGTTCAGCTCGCCGCTTATACTTATGACGTGCAACATGCAACGTCAGGCAAGGTAAACGGAGAAGTCGTTGCTGATAAGAACGTGTTAAAGCAGGGTTGGCAAGTCGAGCTCACTTTGAGCTATCGTTTCCAATTTGGCAAGACCAAGAAGAACTATTAATGTTCTTCTTGCTGAAACAACAAGCAAGCTGGTAGCAAGATATATTTTCAGATGTCGGAGGTTTTCCTCCGGCATCTTTTTTTGTGCATTGTCAAACTGCTTTTCAAAATAACTTTCCCGTACAAAGCAAAAACCTCAATCTCGCTTATTTCGGCGCCTTATTTTTTGTCATTCCGTTTTTTGCAAGATTTCCGGACAGATTCGGGATGGTGAGGCGGAAAACTCAATCTCTCTTGCATATCTAAACTCTCCCGCATACTGTCCGATAAAGCTCTTTGCCCGCTTCACCGGCTTGGGCATAATCCCTGAATTCTCTCCTTTGTGCCGTCAAACTGACCGATTCTTCCGTTAGCATGCG
>ULNZ01018059.1_pt1 | contig 14162 bp, 9 predicted proteins | sample 1952111 | NCBI WGS metagenome assembly ULNZ01 (sample SAMEA4835590, study PRJEB28245) | human gut metagenome | biome: gut microbiome; material: fecal sample | place: Denmark | collected 2008 | reverse complement strand
CGCGCCGGACGCCAAAGGACATACCAAAACCCCGGTCGCCGGCCTTTACGCCACCTGGCTGCCGCACAACAGCCCGTGGTTTGTCGACCTGACCGCCCGTCATTTCTGGGTGCATACCGACCTTGACAACCTTTCCGGCGGCAACCGAACCAACGGCTATGACATCAAACGGGGCTTTTGGGCCTTTACCGCCGAAACCGGCCGCCTGTTCGACTTCGACGCGCCGCGGGTGCTCAACGCCGGCAGCTCGCTCATAACCTTCGAGCCTAAAATTGAACTGCGTTATGTTCACGGAGAAGCAAAAGACTTCACCACCGACAACGGCGAAATCGGCTCCATCGATTCCACCAGTTCGCTCGTCAGCAGATTTAACCTGCAAACTTCCTACCTGCCGGAAGGCCGCGCCTCAAACTGGAAACTGTTTCTGGAACTGGGACTGTACAACGAATGGATCGGCCGCACCAAAGTCAAATTTGCCGACACGCGCCTCACCACTTCCGACTTGAGCGGCCTGGGCTTTGAAGCGTCGCTCGGCTTCAACGCCGCCGTTGCCGAAAACGCCTATTGCTACGGCGCCGTCACCCTGGAAGCCGGCGAAGCCTATACCTCATACCAGTTGAACGCCGGCCTGCGGGTCAGCTTCTGAAACGAAAGAAGAACATGCCGTCTAACCGGAAGGTAAATCGATTTTCGTGTTAAAATCCGAAGTTATTCCTTGAAAGTCAAAGCAATCTTTAATAAGCTCGGGCTAAAAGAATTAACTTAAGAGATGCAGACATGAACGATACGCAACGAACGATTGAACAGGCGCTTTCCTTGCGCGCCCCGCAAAAGGAGAGCCTCGACATTCTGGTACAAATTTTAAACAAAATCGTCTTAAGCAAAGAGATGTCCGCCGACGAAGCGCTGCGCCTGATTCGGGAAGTCTGCCCTTCCGTCAAAGACTTCGAACATGCCTTTCCCTGCATTTGCTTCGCCATTGCCACCGGCGTGGGCAAAACCCGGCTGATGGGAGCGATGATCGCCTATCTGCACGCGGAAAAAGGCATAAAAAACTTCATGGTTCTGGCCCCCAACCTGACAATCTACAACAAGCTCAAAACCGACTTCACGCCCAATACCGAAAAATATGTTTTTCCCGGGTTGAAAGCGCTGGTTGACGTTCCGCAGATCATCACCGGCGACGACTATCATCAGGTCGGCGGTTTGTTTGACAACCCGAATGACAACCGTGTCCGCATCAACATCTTCAATATTTCCAAGATTGATTCCGACAAAGACGCACGCGGCATGCCGCGCGTCCGCCGAATGGCCGAATATCTGGGACAGTCTTATTTCGACTATCTTTCCGGTTTAAAGGATTTGGTTTTGATTATGGATGAAGCGCACCGCTACCGGGCCAACGCCGGCATGGCCGCCATCAATGAACTGCACCCGGTTTTGGGGATTGAACTGACGGCCACCGCAAAATCCGTCGGTGCCAAGGGCAAACCCTTCCGCAACATTGCCTATGAATACAATCTGGCACACGCCATTTGCGACGGTTACGTCAAAAAACCGGCAGTCGTCGGCCGCCTGGATTTTAACCGCGACCTGTACGGAAGCAGCAATTCCGAAGCGTTGGAAAATCTGAAAATCAAAGACGGCATCAAAGTACACGAAAGCATCAAGGCGGAATTGCAGGTTTATGCCGACAACAAGAAGGCCAAACTGGTCAAACCTTTTATGATGATTGTTGCCCAGAACATCGACCATGCGGAAAGCATCGAGGCAAAAATAAAAAGCGACGATTTTGAAGGCGGCCGCTATAAAGACAAGGTTATCGTCGTCAACTCCAAACAAAACGGCGAACTGAAAGACGAAGTTCTGCAACGGCTGCTGGCAATCGAAAACGCCGATGAACCGACCGAAATCGTTATCCATGTCAATATGCTGGGCGAAGGCTGGGACGTCAACAACCTTTATACTATTGTGCCGCTTCGCACCGCCGATTCCAAAATTCTGGTCGAACAGACGATCGGCCGCGGTCTGCGTCTGCCGTTCGGAAAACGAACCGGCATTGACGGCATCGACCGCCTGCATGTGATTGCGCACGACAAATTCTCGGACATCATTAATGCCGCTCAGGCGGAGCAATTTGAGTTTCAGCAGGAATATATCGACAACACGGACAGCGGCCTGACGGGAAAAAAGGCGGAAGACAACACCAGTAAACTGGACGAAGAAGTGAAAAACGGGCATATCGTCGTCACCCGGCCGGCACCGGACAAACAGGGCAAACTGCCGGTTTTTGACAATGACGTCAATAAACGGATCGGCGACATCGTGCGCGAGGCAATTAACGAAACCAGCCGCTACGCCCTGACCGCTGAAAACCTGCTGACGCCGGACAATCAAAACAAAATTGTCGAAATCGCAACCGAAAAAATCAAGGAAATCCGGCTGGAAAATTCCGAACTGTCGCTTGAACCGCTGGTTGACATCAAAGAAACAACCAAACGCTATACGGAAAGCTTCATCAAACTGAACATCTCCGTCCCGCGGATAAAAATTCTGTATGAACAGGAAGGTGATTTTACTTTTGACGATTTTGATATCGACACCGCGGATTTTGCCGGTTATCAGCCTTTGCGACCGACAGTTATCATCGGTGAACTGATAGATAAAAGCAAACAGGACGAAATGAAGGCCGAATTTGTCGACTGCCATTCGGACATCACGCACTATCTGCTGGTGCCGCTGATTGAAGACCCGGCCATCTCATACCAGAAAAACGCCGACTTGCTGTACAAGCTGATTCATCAGGTGATTGATTACATCACTTCCTACTCCGGCAGCGAACTGAACACCCGGAAGATTCTGTACTTCCACGGTGAAAAACTGGCGCAAAAAATCTGCACGCAGATAAAAGCCCATCTGCGGGAAGCGCCGATGACCAAACGCGTCAAAATAGACAGCGGGTATGCCGCGGTCACTTCCGCCTCTTACAAAATCAGCACAACGGAAGGACAGGAGCCTGTAAATATCCGCGCCTTTGTCCGCGATAAGGAAAAAATCCGCAATTTGGTCTTTACCGGTTTCAATAAATGCCTGTTTGCCAAACAAAAATTCGATTCCAATACCGAAAAGGAACTGGCGGAAATTCTGGAACGCACGCCGACCGTGCAAAAATGGTTCAAAATCAACAACGACCGCGCCGGAGAAATCTTTGATATCAAATATTCGGACGACGATCGACAAATGCACCGTTACTTGCCGGATTTCATCGTCGAAACCGTCGATGCCAAATACATGATCGAAACCAAAGCGGCAAATCAGATGAGCGACAAGGTTGTACAGGCCAAAAAAGAAGCAGCCGTCGACTGGTGCAAAATCGCCACCGGGTTTGAGCGGGAGCATCACGGCAAACCCTGGCACTACCTGTTGATCCCCGACACGACCATTGTCGCCGACCGCGGTTTTGACAAACTCGTCAGCGATTTTAAGGAGAACTAAGATGATTTTTATATGTTACATATGGAGTAACTTTATAATATCACTTATCGTTGATACAAATTGGTGGAAAAATTTTGGACTTTCTCTTCTAGGATCTGTCGGTGTACCTTTAACCATTTGGTTACTCACCCGCTATTACGGTGCAGATAAAGCAGAGGAAAGAAAAGAACTAAAAGAACTTAGAAACAATTTGAATCTACTGTTATCTTTGCTTTATTCTAATATTGAAAAAATGTCAATTCTTAGAGAACATTTACTATGTGTAATCGACATAGAAAGAAGAAACAATATAATATATCCTAACGAATTAAATATGATTTTTTCTAATTTAATTGCTGAAAATTATTTTGAAATTATAGACATTACAAAATATGCTTCTTGTATTGCATATGATAAAGATTTTGTATTTAATCTTGTGCAACTTAAAAATATTATGCAAATAATTCATAAAAAAATTGTGGCAAAAAATAAATGGGTTGAAAAATTAGGTCCATTAGATGAGCTAAGCAAAAATACAAAGGCAATTTTACACACCATAAAACAGGATTATGAAGGAAATGTCATTTTTCTTTATGAAATAGATAATTTAATTTTAAAATGCCAAAAAATGGTTGAAAAAATAGAAAATCTTCCAAATAACATTAAAAATTTGAAATTAAATTCTTTAACTCTTCCAAATATGGATTTTGAATTTTTTCAAAAAATAAAACAAGAATACGAAGAACTTGAAAAACAAGGAACCAAATAAATGACTGAAAAATTGCAGAGACTGGAACTGACATGGCCGGGGAAGGAAGACAGATTTAACCCGGAACCGCGGATATTGCTGGAAGACAAGAAAAAGTCCTATTCCCGATCGGCCGAACAGACGGATTTGCTGGACTCTGCGGTCAAGCCGACTTTCGACAACATGCTGATCCACGGTGACAACCTGCTGGCCTTGAAAGCTCTGGAGCAGGACTATAGCGGCAAAATCAAGTGCATTTATATTGATCCGCCGTATAACACCGGCAACGCTTTTGAACATTATGACGACGGTCTGGAACATTCCATCTGGCTTTCTCTGATGAGAGACAGATTGGAGATTTTGAAAAGGTTACTTTCTAATGATGGTGGCTCTATATGGATTTCTATCGATGCCGACGAGAGTCATTATTTAAAGGTTTTATGTGATGAAATCTTCGGCCGTCAATGTTTTGTTGATGAAGTTATCTGGCAACGAGCCTTTGCTCCTGTAAATTTAAAGAAAACGCTTTCACGTTCTCATGATACAATTTTAGTATATTGCAAAAATTCTATAGGATTTGAATTAAATAAACTCCCTCGTTCTGCAGAGACTAACTCCCGTTATAAAAATCCAGATAATGATCCTCGAGGCCCTTGGACTTCAGGAGATTTATCAGTCGGTCCTGCTATTGAAAAAAACATATATGAAATAACAACTCCATCCGGAAGGAAATGTTTACCCCCCAAAGGATACTCATGGCGTGTATCAAAAGAAAAATTACAAGAAATGATAACAGAAAAGAAAATTTATTTTGGGCCTACTGGAGAAAACGCTCCTCGCATCAAACGCTTTTTAGTAGACGTTAAAGATGGTGTAGTTTCAACCACCTTATGGACAAGGAATGAATGCGGAGACAATCAGGAAGCAAAAAGAGAAATTAAGGCCTTATTTTCTGATGAAAAAAATCCGTTTGATACCCCAAAACCCGAACGTTTAATTCAAAGGATCTTAACATTGGCATCCAACCCCGGCGATCTTGTTTTAGACAGCTTTTTAGGCTCCGGCACCACCGCCGCCGTAGCACAAAAAATGGGACGTTGTTGGATTGGAGTGGAAATGGAAGAAACGGCGTATAGTTATTGTCTGCCCCGCCTGAAAAAAGTAATCGACGGCGAAGATCAGGGCGGCATCACCAAAGCGGTTAATTGGCAGGGCGGCGGCAGTTTCAAATTCTATGAACTGGCTTCTTCCCTGATCGTTACCGACAAATACGGACAACAGATCATTTCCAAAGAATACAACGCCGACATGCTGGCCGAAGCCATGTGCAAAATCTTGGGCTATCGCTATAAACCGGATAAGGAAATTTACTGGAAGCAGGGCTTTTCTTCCGAAAAGAACTTTATCTATACCACTACCATGAGCTTGCAGGAAAGTTCGCTTGACCGCCTTGCCGAAGAAATCGGCGACAACAACCTGCTGATTTGTTGCAGCGCCTTCGTCGGCAACAGCAGGATATATCCTAACATCTCGGTCAAAAAAATTCCCGCCGCTATTCTCAAAAAATGCGAATGGGGCCGCGAAGGCTACCCCCTAAACCTTCGCAACTACCACCCAACCGACGAAGAATTTGAGTTCGAAGAAGAAGAGGAGTAACCATGCCCAAACAAGATAGACGACAAATTTATCCTAAGTTTTCTAAAAAAGAAATTAATAAAGCAGCCTCTAATCTCGGACGAACTCTAAAAGAACATGGATTTATTTCTGCATCAGATGAAGACATTGTTGAAAATTGGAGAGCATCTCATACTCATATCCTAAACACCTGGCAAGTTGTTTTGAGAAATAGAATAAAAGGGAATAGTGTTATTTTTGCACAAAGACTAAAAAGAAAGAATACAATTTACGATAAATTGGAACGCTTTCCCGATATGCAATTAGCCAGAATGCATGATATTGCAGGCTGTCGCTTAATTTTTAAAAATGAAGCGGATATGTTGGAATATATAAGCAAGCTGCATAAGGCTACTGGATTTCATCATATAAGAAAAGAAGGACAATACAAAGACTATATAACAAATCCTAAAGAAAGTGGATATAGAGGCATTCATGATGTTTATGCTTATCAAAGTAAAAAAGGTTATGACCGCTCTGATAAATGGAATGGATTATTAGTTGAAATTCAATATCGTACTATATACCAACACGCATGGGCAACAGCTGTTGAGGTAGCAGATTATCTAACAAATTGCAGGGCTAAATTCAGTCAAGGGAATAGTGACCAGCAAGAATTTTTCAGATATGCAAGTGAAATCATTGCAAGAGCTTATGAAAATAGAGTATCTTGCAAAAATACATTATCAAACCAAGATCTTATAGCTAATTTTAAAAAATTAGAACAAAAAACCAATCTATTACAAAGACTAAAACAGTTAAAAAGCATTTCAAAAATACCAGAAATTTTTAAACAAAATTTAGTTATACATTTTACAATAAAAGATGATCAACCAAAATTTGATATTTATGGCTTTAATAGTTTGCCTGTTGCTGGTATCCATTACTTTATATTAGAAAAAAATATCCAACCGATGATATTGTATTGGTAAAAAGCTCCGACAGGAAAAGTATATTAGAAGCATATAGGAACTATTTTGCAGATGCTAAGGATTTTACAGGATATATTGAAGAAGGTATAAAAAAACTTTCCTCTTAAATTTTCCAATAGTTTTATCTGGCAAATTCTAATATTTTCCCAATACTTTTCCAACATCAAATTATCAGCTTTTTACTTCCCAGGTAACATCAAACACCTGTTCAATGGTGTAATTCAATTTCAGATTGCGCTTTTTGCCGCCGATGAGGCGGTTGCATTTCTTTTCCAGCTCACGCTCAATGTCAAAAGTATTGAACTCGTTATCGTTCATTTCTTTTTGCAGACGTTTGATTTCTTCATCCAAAGCCAGTTTTTTTGCAAAATCTTTCTCCAACTTAAACTGGCGTTTCAGATTGCCGATCTTGTTTTTCATCTTTTCGCCTTTTAGATGAATGGCCTGTTTTTCATCCGCCAACCAACGAGTAAGCTTGTCTACCTCAATTTTTAACAAAACATCGACCCGGTGCTTTTCGGATTTCTCATATTCGGCAATATTCCTTTCGTGCAGCCGCCGAATCAAATCCTGATACCCCATCTCAACCGGCGCAGCCGTTTTCCGCACATTATCAAAAATGTCTTCCGGTTTTAAATTTAACGCTTCGCCGTGATCGTCAATAACTGCCGACAACAGACGAAAAGACTTTTCCGGCGCATTTTGCCTGAACAAAGACAAAATCAGCCGCCCGCGTTGTCCGGGTTTTAACTTGTCTCCCGCCTTCAACAGCAAATGGCACGCCTCAACCGGCTGCGCCAGCGCCTCCCGTAAAATAATCCGCCCGAACTCACTGTCCGGATTATACGGCGTAGCTCCCCGCCAAACGGCTTTGCGATCCTGCGGAGAAAGAAAACGATTATTGTCGCGGCTTGAAAAATCCAGACAGAAATTGAAATTCTTATTGAAAACAATGTCCGACGGCCGGTCAAAAACCTGTTCTTCAAAAGGGCCGAACACCTGCCGCGCCGGATTGATAAACATATCAGGATGATTTTTTTCCAGCATGATAACCGACAAATCCCAGAAAATTTGCTTGCGGCGTTCCAAATAATCTTCAACCCGCCGCTTGATGACCTGCAGTTTTTCCTGTGTGGTCGGGTTCAGGTTTTCCAGAACCAACTGGCGCGTTTCTTCCATTTTGGCATCACGCTTCACGCCAAGGCTTGCCTGTAATTCGTCAAAAGCACGGTTAATTTCCTCGGTTGTCCGGCACAATTCAAATATGGAGGCCACCGCACGCTCAAAATCCACGCCGTCGGACAATGTGCCCAAAATTTCGTCGCTGGCACCGAATACATCGTCAAACAATTTAAATTTATATTGCAAAATATCATAAAGGCGCACATCGGCAAGATTCTGTTTGTTGATAAAATTGATGATTACAACATCGCATTTTTGCTTATAACGATGAATACGCCCGATTCTCTGTTCTATTCTTTGCGGATTCCACGGCAAATCGTAATTGACCAGCAGCGAACAAAACTGCAAATTCAGCCCCTCGGCCGCCGCCTCGGTGGCAATCATGATCTCCGCCTCTTCCCTGAAAGCCGCAACCAGAGCTTTTTTCATATCGTTGGCTCGCGAACCGGTCAGCTCCGCCGAGTGATTTTCGACAAAATCGTTGTAAATCCGATTGCAAAGCGGGGAATTGTTCTGACCGTTAAAGGTAATGATTTTATCCTTAAAACCGTGAGCCGAAAGATAGTCGAAAAGATAATTCAAAGTCCGGTTGCTTTCCGTAAAAATAATTACCTTGCGCAAACCTCCCTTTTCCCTGATTTTTTCAAATCCCCGGTTGATCGCGCCGACAAGCTTTTCCGTCTTGCCGTCAACTTCGATTTTACCCGCCTTGTCAATCAACGACTGCAAAAATTCCTTTTCGGCTTTAAGGTCAGCATCCGTCGGATAATTCTTAGCATAAGCGTTGCGGCAGCGATCGTCAAAATCCGACAGGGAATCCTGATATTCTTCCAGCAAATCTTCATCAAACACAATAAGATCACCGGTGTTTCCGCCAAGTTTCTCAATACGGCACAGCCTTTCCATCAACTTTTCCAATGTTCCTTTGACCGCCGCGGTGGAAGAACTCATCAATTTGCGTATCATCAGAACAATCAGCGTACGATAACGGGTGGTAACGGCAATTTTTGAAACATCCTGAATATAAGCCGAAACTTCCCGGTAAAGTTCTTCTTCCGCAGGAGTCGGATTAAACGCAACAGTCATTGCCTCGCGATTGGTATATTTAATATACTCCGAAACATCTTTGCGCAAAGTGCGGTGCAAAACGCACTTTAAACGTTCTTTCAGCTCAATATGATGCCGTTCGGAATACAGGTAATTTTCCATAAAAGAATATTCATTGCCCAAAATATGCGGATCAATAATCGTTACCAGCGAAAAAATGTCCATCAGAGAATTTTGAATGGGTGTTGCCGTCAACAAAAGCTTTTTCTTGCCGTAAAAAGCCTCATTAATCCCGTCAGCCGTTTTGGTCTTGCCTTTATAAAAATTACGGAGCTTATGCGCTTCGTCCAAAACGACCAGATCCCAATCATATTGTTTCATGCAATCTTTCAGCTGCACCGCACAATTATACGAACAAACCGTCACGCCTTTAAACAACAGCGGATTTTCCTTTTCCGACTTCAAAGCCTTGCCATAAATCCCAGCCTCAATAACCCGGGTCGGCAAATTAAATTTCTCCTGCATTTCAGCCTGCCATTGCTGGCAAAGACTTGCCGGCGCAACAACCAGAACGGAAGTTCGCCCGCGCGAAAAATATTCGGAAATAACTATGCCTGCCTCAATCGTCTTTCCCAAACCGACTTCATCGGCCAGAATAACACCTTGCGACAACGGGGATTTCAAGGCAAACAACGCCGCTTCGATTTGATGCGGATTCATATCAATTTTAGATGTTTCCAATGAACCGGAAATGTTCCCCATATCCGCCTGGTTATTGGAAGCTAAAACTTCCAAAGCCCAATATTTTGCTTTTATTTCTTCTGTCGTTATCATACCAAAACCACAAACTATAAATATAAAAAGTCAGTTTTTCACCTAAAAACTTTTCCTCCACGCAAACCTGTAAAAATACAACTCCGTTTCATTCCGGCCGCGGACGGCAGCACCGTCCTGCGGCTTCCGTCCCGTCCGGCCATTGCATCGGCTTTGTCTTCCGGCCCTTCGGAAAAAACATTGAATAATTTTACACCCCCGGCATAACTTAACCGCACGACAAAACCCAACCGGCAGTGGTTTTTCCTTTCTCTCTCGGAGAGTATAGCCGAAGATCAAAAATTCGGCAAAACTAATTTTGACGTTTATAATCAATTATACGGATTTGAAGCAGAAAGTTAATTCACCTTGCAGTTGAAGCCTGACTGAACAGAAAGACTTTCAGGCATAAAAAATTGAGCCGGAAATCATCAGACTCATAAATCTTACCGGCCGCATGGGCAGGATCGGTTCTTCATTCGCCCTCTCCGTCGCTCCGCACCGCTTATCAGCTTCGCCGATCGTCATACCCGCATCTTGCTGCCGCCTGCCGTAAACCCGCTTCTTTGCGGGTTAAACTCCAGCCGCACAATTCAAAAAAAAGCCGGTCACAAGAACCGGCTTTTCATTAATGGTTGCGGGGGCAGGATTTGAACCTACGACCTTCAGGTTATGAGCCTGACGAGCTACCGGGCTGCTCCACCCCGCGATAAATGATGGTGCATAGATACGCTTTTTCTCCATTGATGTCAAGACAAAAAAACAAATTTCTCAAAAAAACAGCGAAATCAGGATCGCAAATATGAAAACCGCCACCACCAGCCAATGCCAAAGTTTCATTTCCATCTCCTTTTAATTAAAAAGAATCAGCGCCAAAGTCACCAGCAATACGACTGCTGCGGCGATTTTCCAATGTTTTTGTTCCCACATGCCGTTTTTCCCGCATCTGTTGTCTGCGGTTGATATAGTCCGAATTTTCGGCAAAACAAGAGGAAATGCGTCTATTTTTCAAACCGCCCGCAAAAATCCGCGGCATCCGGCGTTTTATCCCCGGATCCGGCAAAAAAGCCGCCTGCTTGCAGACGGCTCACAATACCTCTTACAGATAAATGGAAATAACATAAAGTATAACCGCCGCGTAGACGCCGGCAAAAATATCGTCCAGCATCACGCCCCAGGCGTTTAAGACCTTGGAATCCGCCCAGCGCGCCGGCTGCGGCTTGGTAATGTCAAATACCCTGAACAAGCCGAAACCGAACAAATACAGCAGAAAGGCCCGCCAGTCCGCCGCACCGGTCAGCTGATCCGCCACCGCAACAAAAGTAAACAGCTGACCGGCCGTTTCATCAATCACCACGATCGACGGATCGTGTTTGGTATATTTCAAGACCTCTTTGGTGGCCAGGGTTCCGGCAAAAAAGACGACAACCGCCGCTGTGGCAATTCCGACCGTGCCGCCGTAATAGGCAGCGGCAAAAGCAAACGGAAGCGTGGCAAGCGAACCGGCCGTACCCGACGCAAACGGACAATAACCGACCCCGAACATGGTGGCAACAAAATACGAAAACTTTTTATACATGCTGATTTTCCCGACAAATTAAGTTTATGGGAAAGGTATATGAAAAATTTTTTTCAATCAATTAAAAAAATATGTTGTCATATATTTTTTTTGTGGTAAATATACATCCGTTATCGGATTGTAGTTCAGCCTGGTAGAACGCTACGTTCGGGACGTAGAGGTCGCTGGTTCGAGTCCAGTCAATCCGACCAACCTTACCTGCCTTTTGCGGCAGGTATTTTTTTATCCGCCGCCAAAGGCAACGGTACGGCAACACGGGATCAAAAAATGAAAGACATTATAAACGGCCGCTGCGGCTGGGCGGGAACAGACGAACTTTATATCCGCTACCACGACGAAGAATGGGGCAGACAGGTCACCTCCGACCAAGTTCTGTTTGAATTTTTACTGCTTGAAAGCGCTCAGGCCGGTTTGTCCTGGATTACCATCCTCCGAAAACGCGAAGGATACAAAAAGGCCTTTCATCATTTTGACGCCGTAAAAGTTGCGCAAATGACGGCGGAAGACGTTGAACGACTGATGAAATTTGACGGCATCGTCCGCAACCGCCTGAAAATTGCCGGCGCAATCAACAACGCGAAATGTTTCCTGGCCGTACAAAAAGAGTTCGGCAGTTTTTATCAGTATGTCGTCTCGTTTCTGCCCGGCGGCCGGCCGATTGTCAACCGCTTTACCGTTTTAAGCGAAATTCCTGCCTCGTCGCCGGAGTCGGACGCCCTCAGCAAAGACATGAAAAAACGGGGATTTAAGTTTTTCGGTTCAACCATCTGTTATGCTTTTCTGCAGGCAACCGGTTTTGTCGACGACCACCTGGAAGGCTGTTTCTGCAAAAAATAAAAACCGGCTCCGGCAAATACAGCAACCGATTCCGGCTTCCCTCCCGAAAGAATTAAAACTGTATTTTCTCCAAACAAAAGATTGAAAAAAACGATTTATTATGAATAAGATATAATCGGTAAACTGTTAAGAGGTTTTTACATGAAGCAAATAAACGGAAAATTCAACTCGGCAAAAGTTTTTACGGACACGATCGACCCCGTTGCCGAAGAGCAGATAAAAACCCTGTGCAATCAGGAATTTACGCAGGGAAGTCTGATCCGCGTCATGCCGGACGTCCATGCCGGCGCCGGCTGCACGATCGGAACGACGATGACCGTCAAAGACAAAATCGTCCCCAACCTCGTCGGCGTGGACATCGGCTGCGGAATGGCAACTTACGTTTTGCGGGAAAAGGAAATTGACCCGGAAAAACTTGACGGTTTTATTCGTTCCTCAATTCCGGCCGGGATAAACATCCGCCAAACGCCGCACCCTTATATTGAAAACATCAGTCTTGAAGAGCTCAGGTGCCTGCCCCGCATCAACGTGCACAGAGTCGTTCACAGCCTGGGCACGCTTGGCGGAGGCAACCACTTTATCGAAGTTGACCGGGACGACGACGGCCGCATTTATCTGGTGATACACTCGGGAAGCCGTTATCTGGGAAAACAGGTGGCCGAATATTATCAGGAAGAAGCCGGAAAAAACCTTGACGGCAATTCGTTCTGCCAAATAAACGAAACCATAGAAAGGCTGAAAAAAGAAGGCCGCCGGACGGAGATTCAATCGGTCGTAACAGAATTAAAAAAACAAGCCGCGACAAAGGTTCCCAAAGCCCTGGCTTATCTTGAGGGGCGGCTGTTCGACGATTACGTTCACGACATGAAGATTGTTCAGAAATATGCCGTATATAACCGGAAAGCCATGGCTGAGGCCATAATCGCCTTTTTGGGGCTGCATATTGACGACTCCTTTACCACCATTCACAATTACATTGATACGGAAGCTATGATTTTACGAAAAGGGGCGGTTTCGGCCGGGAAAGGCGAAAAAATTCTCATCCCCGTAAACATGCGTGACGGCAGCCTGATCTGTACCGGCAAAGGAAACCCCGATTGGAACTGCTCTGCCCCGCACGGTGCCGGACGTCTGTACAGCAGGGTACAGGCCAAACGCATATTCGGCATGAACGACTTCAGACGATCCATGTCCGGCATCTACACCACCTCGATCAACGACGACACGCTTGACGAATGCCCGATGGCCTATAAAAACATGAGCGAGATCGTAAACAACATAGCGCCGACCGCGGAAATCGAAAAAATCATCAAACCGATCTATAATTTTAAAGCCGGAGAAACGACGGATTTTTCAAAAAAGTGAACATTAACGGAAAACAGGAATGATCGAAAACAAATATGATGACGAAACCTTTTTTGCCAAATACAGCGCTTTTCCCCGCTCCGTTCACGGACTGAAAGCCGCCGGAGAGTGGCACGAACTGAAAAAGCTGCTGCCCGATTTTGCGGAAAAACGCGTACTGGACCTTGGCTGCGGCTTCGGCTGGCACTGTTTTTACGCGGCCGAACACGGGGCAAAACAGGTTCTCGGTATCGACGTTTCGGAAAAAATGCTGAAAACCGCCGCCGGAAAAAATCGCTTTGGCAACGTCAAATTCCGGAGAACGGCCATCGAAGATATTGATTTTGCCGAGAACTCTTTTGATGTCGTCATCAGTTCCCTGGCGTTGCATTACGTGGAAAATTTCGCCGCCGTATGCCGGAAAGTTGCGCAAATCCTGCCCGCCGGCGGCCGTTTTGTGTTTTCCGTCGAACATCCCGTTTTTACGGCACAGGGAAAACAGGACTGGTGTTATGACAAAAAGGGCAACAAA
>ULNZ01035866.1_pt1 | contig 15071 bp, 10 predicted proteins | sample 1952111 | NCBI WGS metagenome assembly ULNZ01 (sample SAMEA4835590, study PRJEB28245) | human gut metagenome | biome: gut microbiome; material: fecal sample | place: Denmark | collected 2008 | reverse complement strand
TGGGATTGAGATGCTGGTCATGGATGACGGCTGGTTCGGACACCGTAACGATGACAGTACCAGCTTAGGTGACTGGAAGGTCAATGAGCAGAAACTGCCGGGGGGCTTAAAACCTCTGGTGGAGCAGGTCAATGCACTGGGGATGAAATTCGGTATCTGGTTCGAGCCGGAGATGATCTCCCCGGATTCGGATCTGTACAGGGAGCATCCCGACTGGGCCATCGCCATTCCGGGACGGGCAGGCAGCTTATGCAGGAACCAGTATGTGCTGGATCTGTCCCGAAAGGAAGTCAGAGATCATGCCTTTGAAAGCGTGGCGGCAGTGTTGCACAGTGCCAATATTGAATATGTGAAATGGGACATGAACAGGCAGCTGTCGGACCTTGGTAGCGTGGAATTGCCCGCGGACCGTCAGGGAGAGCTCTATCACAGATATGTGCTGGGTGTGTATGAACTGCAGGACAGACTGCTGCAGGAATTCCCGCATCTGCTTCTGGAGAACTGCTCCGGCGGCGGAGCGAGATTTGATCCGGGTATGTTATATTACAGCCCGCAGATCTGGTGCTCCGATGATATGGATGCCATCGAGCGGTTGAAGATCCAGGAAGGAACAATGTTATTGTATCCGCTGTCCACCATGGGCGCCCATGTGTCGGACTGCCCCAACCATACGGTGGGAAGAGTCACACCCTTCGAGACCAGAGGGCATGTGGCGCTGGCAGGCACCTTTGGCTACGAACTGGATATCACGAAGATCCCGGAGGAAGACCGACAGCAGATCCCCGCACAGACCGCCATGTATCACAAATACAACGATCTGATCCGCAGAGGAGATTATTCCCGGATTGCATCATTTTTGGAAAACGGTAATTATGACTGCTATCAGGTGACATCCAAGGATCAGAAAGAAGCGTTGGTAACCTATGTACAGGTACTTTCCCGACCGAACTTCCACAGTAGGAGAGTACGTCTGAAAGGCCTGGCACCGGAGAAACAGTATCGCATCGAGGAGACCGGGGAAATCTTTGGCGGCGACGTGCTGATGCAGGCAGGACTGCTGGTGACACCTCTGTGGGGAGACTACCGCAGCAGGCTGATCCACCTGACCGAGGTGTAAAATTAAGGCAGTGACATGCCTTGACAAACGATTTTTAGAAATCTAATATGGAAGTATAATTGACGATTTATCGGGAAATGTGTAGAAAAATAGCGATAAGGAGTACAAGATTATGGCAAAAGCAGTAAAATTAGCAGATATTGCAGAGAGAGTTGGAGTCAGCACAGTAACAGTGTCCAAGGCACTGTCCGGACAAAAAGGCGTCAGCGAGGAAGTCCGGGAGAAGATCCGCAGCATTGCAGAGGAACTGGGTTATCAGCAGCCGTCAGCGGCAAAAAAAAGTCAGAACCAGAAGAGCTACAATATCGGTATTCTGATCTCTGAGAGATTCCTTGATAAATATGAATCGTTTTACTGGCAGATGTACCAGGCGGTAGCTACCAGAGCCACGGCAAAGGAATGCTTTACCATGCTGGAGGTCATCGGAATGTCAGAGGAAGAGAACGGCAGAATGCCGAAGCTGGTACAGGAACGCAAGGTGGATGGCATTATCGTTATCGGTAAGATGATGGATACTTACCTGCAGCATCTGAATACAGAAGCCGGGATCCCGGTGATCTATCTGGATTATTATAACGGAAGGGAAGCCAGTGATTCTGTGATCTCCAACAGCTACTACGGAACCTATGAGCTGACCTACTATCTGTATCGGATGGGACATCGCAAAATTGCTTATGTGGGAACTTTACTTGCCACCGAGAGTATTACAGATCGTTATTTCGGTTACCAGAAAGCATTGCTGGAACTGGGGCTGGAACAGAAGAAGGAATGGGTGCTGGATGATCGTCATATTGAGACCGGCAAGATCGATACGGTGAATATGTTGCAGCTTCCGAAGGATATGCCTACCGCATTCGTATGCAACTGCGATCTGACCGCAAGCTTTCTGATCAAGAAACTGAGAGAGAACGGATATCGTGTACCGGAGGACATCTCAGTGGTCGGATTTGATAATTACCTGTATCCCGGACTCAGTGATATCCGTATTACTACTTATGAAGTAGATATGGGAGAGATGGCGAGAAGAGCTATTCATAATATGATCAAGAAGATCACCAGTGATAATTTCAAAGGGGGAGTCACCGTGGTGGAAGGCCGTCTGGTACTGAAGGACAGCGTGTCTCATGTATAGACTGCGGCGCATTTTGCCGGTAGACAAAGGGCGTGACACCGGTGTGCTTTTTAAACAGGTGGATGAAATGGTTGGTGTTGTCAATGCCTACCGCAGAGCCCACCTCATGAATCGGATCATCCGTAGATAGGAGCAGCGATATGGCTGCTTCTATTTTTTTCTCTTGCAGATATTGCAGCGGGGAAGTATGGAATGTAGCGGAGAATTCCCGACACAGACGGTAGCGGCTGATGCCCAAAGTCTGCTCAAAGTATTCCAAAGAGTGATTTTCAGCATAGTTTTCCTCAAAATCCGCTTTCATGGACAGCAGATAAGCAGGAATGGGCTTCACATCCCGGGAGACGGACAGGGCGGACAGCATCAGTTCTGCGAACATGTCGGTCAGTTCTCGGTGAAGCTGTATCTGCTCTGCGGGGGTCGGAGTAAAGGGAAATTTTGTTAGCTGCTGCATGCGCTGTGAGACACAGGAACCGATGGGAATCGGATAACAACAGGTAAAATTAGCTTCAAATATGTTATAATAAGAAGAAAGTTCCCTTCCGCTTAAGAAAAACATCTGAAAGCGCCACTTTCCCTGCAGCAGTCGGAGGGAGAAGCCCTGACTGCAATCTAAGAACAACAGATGCTCGTGATCCAGGACCACCTCACTGTCCCGGGTGGTAAGGAGAGCACTACCCTCTAAGGTGTAGAGCAGCAGATAAGAAGGAAATGGGTTCCATTCATAATAAAAGGGATCTGACAGGCGGAATTCTCCACCGGCCAGAGGCAGTAAAAAGCCTTTTTCTTCCAGGGATACTTTGTAGATCTGTCCCAGGAGGATCTCCGGGGAACGTTGTCCCTCCACACCGGAGGAAGTGTGCTTCAATGCATTGAGAAAAGTGGTGGAAATGTTCATACAAAAACCTTGCCTTTCCGCGATCTTCAAACTTCGGCTGCTTTAGCAGCTTGTGCAGGAACAAAACTTCATGTGAAAAATTTATTTTTCACACTAGAAACATGCTTTTTGAAAAAAATAATTAAGCTTAAATACATTATAAGCCATTATTTAAGTTGTTTCAATGACAAAGGATGCAAAGAAAACAAAATTAGTTAATTAAATCAGCTAATTTAACTCAAATTAATTACTTTAATTGTATAATATGTACAAAATATAGGCATAGAACTTGTGAAAATAGAAGATAATAACGAAAATAGCAAGAATAAGAGATTAAAAACAAGAATAGTTGATGATTAATTAATATGATTATGTATAATTAAATTAAGTTACAAAACAGTAAACGCTATCAAATGTAACAAAAAACAAGGAGGCTAAATCCTCTCCTCGTCAGAGGACTCGGATTTTCCTTCGGAAAACTAGGAGGATTTCTTATGAAGATGAAAAAGTTTTTAGCTCTTTCCACAGCATCAGTCATGGCACTGTCTATGGCAGCATGTGGAAGCACAGACAACGGTGCTGCTGAAAGCAGTGCAAGTAGTACCCCTGCAACCGCAGAAGCTTCTACGGAAGCAGGAACCGCAGAGGCAGAGGTAACCGGTCTGAATTATGCAAACATTTCTTTGGGTGAGGATTACACAGACATTACTACAACCATTAAGGTTCTGACCAACCGTACCGACCTGTTAGAGGACGGCGCAGCAGTTCCTTTCCAGACTTACATTGATGCATTCAACGAGATGTATCCCAACATCACTGTTGATATTGAAGGTATCACCGACTATGCAAGTGATACGCTGCTTCGTCTGCAGGGCGGTGACTGGGGCGATGTTATGTTTATCCCCGCAGTTGACAAGGCTGACTTAAGCACATACTTCCTTCCTCTTGGAACTACTACCGAGATGGACGGACAGCTTAACTACTACAACCAGATGTACGAAGGCACTGTATACGGTGTTCCTTACACCGCAGGTGTTAGCGGTGGTATCGTATATAACAAGGCAGTATTCGAAGCAGCAGGAATCACCGAGATGCCTAAGACTCCCGAGGATTTCATCGCAGCATTAAAGCAGATCAAAGAGTATGACAGCTCTATCATTCCTATGTACACCAACTACGCAGCAGGCTGGGCAATGGGCGGCCAGTGGGATCCCGCTATCAGCGGCAGTGCTACCGGTGACAGCACCTACATGAACCAGAAGTTACTGCACACAGCCAATCCTTTTGCTGATCCCGGCGACGGAACCGGCGCTTACAACGTATACAAAGTAATGTACGATGCAGTTGCTGAAGGCCTTACCGAGGAAGACTACTCCACCACGGACTGGGAAGGTTGTAAGGGTATGATCAACAATGGTCAGATCGCTTGCATGGTTCTTGGCTCCTGGGCAGTGCCTCAGATGAAGGAAGCAGGCGACAATGCTGACGACATCGCTTACATGCCTTTCCCTATTACTTTAGCTAGCGGTAAGCAGGCAGCTTCCGTAGGCCCTGACTACAGCTTTGGTATCAATGCAGATGCATCTGAAGAGAACCAGGCAGCAGCACTGTGCTTCGTGAAATTCATGGCAGAAGAATCCGGCTTCTCCTATGACTGCGGCGGACTTCCCGTTGCTATCAAGGATACCAGATTACCGGACTTCTACGCTGCATTCAAGGGTATCGACTTCGTAGTGGATGAGCCTGCGATCGAAGGCGAAGAGGATCTGTTAAACGAGCTGAACGCTGAAAGTGGTCTTAACATCAACAACAACGGTGAGACCAAGATGCAGGAGCTGGTAGAGTGTGCAGCAGATGGCTCCAAGACCTACGATGAGATCATCGACGAGTGGAACGAAGAGTGGACTTCCGCACAGGAGAACTGTGGTGTAGAGATCCAGTAATTAATAGGTAACTAATTTAATCTTCTGAAGTGAGAGGGAACCATTTATCCGGTTCCCTCTTATCTAAGAGAGAAGGGTATGGAGGTATTTCGATGAGTGCAGAGACAATGAAGAAAACAAAAAAACCCTTCAGCATGAAAAAATGGGTAAAGAGCAGGAACGGACAACAGACCATCGTCATACTGTCCTTCATGATCATTCCCCTGCTTTTGCTGTTCGTGTTCACCTATCTTCCTTTTGGAGAGATGGTAAAATTCAGTTTTTATAAAATGAAATATGCTACCCCGGTAGACAAAAGACAGTTTGTAGGATTTCGGAACTACATCGACGTATTTAAGAAAGATGAATGCTTCAGTGCTTTGAAGCTGAGCCTTTATTACATGGCAGGCGCAATGGTGCAGCTGGTACTTGCGTTGTACCTGGCAACGATCCTTAGCTTTAAGACCAAGTTTGGCAATATGTTCAAGGGATTCATGTTTTTCCCCTATCTGATCAGTGGTATTGCCATTGGATTTATCTTCAAATTCTTCTACACCAGAGGATTTGTATTCGATACGGTATTACAGTGGTGTGGATTTAACTTAGAAAGTCTTCCGTTCTGGCTGAAGGACAAGAGCGTTAACAATATCTCTTTGGTGGCTTCCTCGGTATGGCGTTATTACGGCAACAACATGGTACTCTTCATCGGTGCCATCATGTCCGTGGACTCCGAGATGTACGAGGCAGCAGAGCTGGACGGTGCCAATAAATTCCAACAGTTTATACATATTATCTTACCCAGCATTAAGACCATCGTTACGCTGAACGTGATCCTATCTATCACAGGTTCCCTGAGTGCTTTCGATCCTCCCTACGTTATCACCAAGGGTGGCGGCGGAACCGCAACCTACTTCGTATTGATGGACAAGATCGCACATACCAACCAGCAGGTAGGTCTTGCGTCTGCCATGGCTGTGGTACTGTTACTGATCATTTTTGCAGCAACAATTTTACAAAAGCTTTTCTTCAAACTGGTATTTAGAAGCTCCGATGCGGATAATGAAGAATATACCAGAAGAAAACGTCTCAGAAGAGAGAGAAGATGGAAGAAGGAGGCAGTGTAAGATGGCAAAGATGAAAACCAACCACAAACATTACAGCGCAGGCGCTGTCATCTGGATCGTTATTAAGTATTTCAGCCTGGTATTCTTCTCTTTCGTGGCACTTTTGCCCATTGTATCCTGTGTCATCACAGCATTCAAGACCGACGCAGAATATCAGAGCACTAACGTTATGACCCTGCCGGAAAGCTGGCTGAACTTCCAGAACTTTATTGACGCTTTTAACCGTGCCAACATGGGCAGAGCATATCTGAACTCAGCGATCATCCTGGTATTTGTACTGTTAGGATCCATTCTGGTGGGAACACAGCTTGCTTATGTACTGAACCGATTCAAGTTCCCAGGCAACGGACTGGTCCGCAGTCTGTTCTTGTTTGCAACTCTCCTTCCCGGAATTGCCATGCAGGTCTCTGTATACCAGATCATGAGTAACCTTGGATTTATCAATCATCTGTATGGTTACATCATTATGAGTATGGGTACGGATGTTATCTCCATCTACATCTTCATCCAGTTCATGGAAAATATTTCGGTATCGTTGGATGAATCCGCATTTATTGACGGAGCCTCCTACTTTACCATTTACTGGAAGATCATTCTTCCGCTTCTGAAACCCGCTATCGTGACTTCGATGGTGCTTAAGGGAGTAGGCGTATATAACGAGTATTATTGCGCCAGTCTGTATCTGCAGGACAAGAGGACTCTCGGTGTGGTTGCAACCTCCCTGTATACTTTCACCGGACCTCTTGGAAGCAAATACAATCTGATCTGTGCAGGTGTACTGATGTCTCTGCTGCCTGCCCTGATCGTATTCCTGCTCTGTCAGAAACAGATCTACAGTGGAATCACCTCCGGCGCTGTCAAAGGTTAAATTCAAAGGAGAGTGCGGAACATGAAAAATGCGGAAACCATGAAAATGAGAGAAGAGATCAAAAAGCATCTGACCGAAGGAATCATTCCTTTCTGGAAAGGGATGCGGGATGACGAGTTCGGCGGTTATTACGGTTTTCTGGACTACGATCTGAATCTGGATAAAAAGGCGGAAAAAGGCTGCATCCTGAACAGCAGGATCACCTGGTTCTTCTCCAACGCATATACACTGTTAAAAGACGAAAGTCTGTTGGATGAGGCAAAGCACGGCTACGATTTCCTGAAAGACCATTGTCTGGACAAAGAATACGGCGGTATCTACTGGTCCCTAAACTATGACGGAACCCCGAAGGATACCACAAAACATACCTACAATCAGGCGTTCTGCATCTACGCGCTGTCCTCTTACTATGAGGCCAGCGGGGATGCAGAAGCCCTGGAGCTGGCGAAAAAGCTGTTTACTCTGATTGAGACTACATGTATGGATGAGGTGGGATATCTGGAAGCATTCACCAGAGACTTTAAACCGGAATCCAATGAGAAATTGTCGGAGAACGGTGTCCTGGCAGACAAGACCATGAATACCCTGCTTCATGTTTTTGAAGCTTATACGGAGCTGTACCGGGTATCCGGGGATGAAAAAGTGCGCAGACGCCTTCTGTGGATCATGGATGTGTTCGCTGAGAAAGTTTATAATCCGAAGCTCCACAGACAGGAAGTATTTTTCGATAAGCATTATAATACCATTCTGAATCTTCATTCCTACGGTCACGATATCGAGACCGCATGGCTGATCGACAGAGGCTGCAAGGTACTGGATGATCCGGAACTGACGCAGAAGATGTATGCCATCACCAGAGACCTTACCGCGCAGATCTATAAGGTGGCATTCGACGGACACTCTCTGGCCAATGAATGTGACAGAGGTGTCGTGAATGTACACAGAGTCTGGTGGGTACAGGCGGAGACCGTGATCGGTTTCTTAAACGGCTATGAGAAAGAGCCGGAGAAAACGGAATACCTGGAAGCCGCAGAGAAGGAATGGGCATTTATCAGAGATCATGTGATCGATAAGAGACCCGGTTCCGAATGGTTCTGGGAAGTGGATCCGGAAGGCAATCCGTACCCCGGCCGCCCCATTGTGGAGCCTTGGAAATGCCCTTACCATAACGGCAGGATGTGCATGGAGGTCATGAAACGTATTCCAGAATAATTGATTTATTTTAAGAGAGGATACCTAATATGTTAGAGCGTTATTACATAGAAAAAGAGAAGCAGGAGAAGCTGCTTTCCCGGAAAAATGTAAAGTCTGATTTCTACAACGGTATTTATGACCGTTATGAATATCCGGTTCTGACCAGAGAACATATTCCCCTGACCTGGAGATATGATCTCAATCCCAAGACAAACCCCTATTTCATGGAGCGTCTGGGTATCAATGCAGTCATGAATTCCGGAGCGATTGAATTAAACGGTAAGTATTATCTGATAGCCCGTATCGAGGGAAATGACAGAAAGTCCTTCTTCGGCGTGGCGGAGAGTGACAACGGTGTCGATGGATTCCGTTTCTGGGATTATCCCATCTTGTTAGATGACACCTGCCCGGAAGAGACCAATGTCTATGACATGCGTCTCACCAAACATGAAGATGGTTACATCTACGGTGTGTTCTGTTCCGAAAGCAAGGATACTTCCGTAAATGATTTGTCCGCAGCAGTAGCGGCTGCAGGCATTGTAAGAACCAAAGACTTAAAGCACTGGGAGAGACTGGAGAATTTAAAGACCCTTCGTTCTCCCCAGCAGAGAAATGTAGTGCTGCATCCGGAATTCGTGGATGGCAAGTATGCTTTCTACACCAGACCGATGGATGATTTCATCGAGACCGGAAGTGGCGGAGGAATTGGTTTCGGACTGTGTGACGATATCACTCATGCAGTGATCGACGAAGAGCGCATGACCAGTCTGCGTAAATATCACACCATTACCGAGGCCAAAAACGGTGCGGGCGCTACCCCCATCAAAACAGACAGAGGTTGGATACATATCGCACATGGAGTACGTAATACCGCAGCTGGTTTACGTTACGTCATTTATGCTTTTGCAACGGATCTGAAAGATCCTGCAAAAGTGATCGCAGAGCCTTCGGGTCTGCTGATCGGTCCCAGAGGGGAAGAGAGAGTGGGAGATGTTTCAAACGTAGTATTTACCAACGGTGCTATCGCGAATGAGAAGGGGGAAGTCTTTATCTACTATGCATCCAGCGATACCCGCATGCATGTGGCAACTACTACTATAGACAAGCTTGTGGATTATGTATTCAACACCCCTTCTGATCCCGGAAGAAGCGTGGAGTGTGTGGCACAGAGATGTGAACTCATCCGCAGAAATGAAGAGTTCTTAAAACAGGAAGCAAGATAAATAATACAGAAATGAGGTAACTCGAATGAGCAAAGTTAAGATGATCAGCCCTGCAGTACCTAATGTACCCTGGCAGGATAAACCGGAAGGACATACCGGTGCACCGGTATGGAGATACAGTGAGAACCCTATTATTGGCAGAAATCCTGTAGAAGGAGTAGCCAGAATCTTCAACAGTGCGGTAATGCCTTACGGTGATGAATTCATCGGCGTGTTCCGCGGTGAACAGGTCAACGGTATTCCCTATATTTATTTAGGACGCAGCAAGGATGCTATTCACTGGGATTTTGATAAGAATAAGATCCAGTTCGTAGATGAAGAAGGCAAGCCTTTCATGCCGATTTATGCATATGATCCCAGACTGGTAAAGGTAGAAGATACCTACTATATCATCTGGTGTCAGGATTTCTACGGCGCAGCCATCGGTATTGCGAAAACCACGGATTTCAAGACGTTTGTAAGAATCGAGAATCCGTTCCTTCCTTTTAACCGTAACGCCGTACTGTTCCCCAGAAAAGTACACGGCAATTTCATGATGCTGTCCCGCCCTTCCGACAGCGGACATACGCCCTTCGGTGATATTTTCGTCAGTGAGAGCCCCGATATGGTATTCTGGGGCAAACACAGACATGTGATGGGCAAGTCTTCCGAATGGTGGGAGTCCTTAAAGATCGGTGGCGGTGCAGCTCCCATTGAGACCTCTGAAGGATGGCTTTTGTTCTATCATGGTGTGAGCGGAACCTGTAACGGTTATGTCTATTCCATCGGTGGAGCGATCCTGGATATTGACAACCCGTCCATCGTAAAATATCGTTGCGAGAACTTCCTGCTGACACCGGAAGAGTGGTATGAGGAGAGAGGATTTGTACCGAATGTATGCTTCCCCTGCGCTACCATCCATGATTCCGAGAGCGGCAAGATCGCCATTTACTATGGCGCAGCAGACAGCTACGTAGGGCTGGCATTTACGACCATCGATGAAGTGGTTGACTATATCAAAGAACACAGCGTGGTCACAACAAGCGATACAGAAGAAGGCAGAAGATAGAATCGAGGGACCCGCGATGAGCGGGTCCTTTTTAAGTGATGGAGACAGCGTATGATGGAAAAAGAGGAATTATATGCCAGAATCGAAGAACTGGAAAGAGAACTGGCAGAAGAACGTATCAGGAGGAAGATTACCGAGGACAATTCCGACTGTGCGCTGTGGGAGTATGAAATTGCTTCAAAAAAATATGTGCTTTCCAGAAAGCTTGGAGGAAAGTGGAATACCACCAACATGGTCATCGAAAACTATCAGGAACAGATGCATAACTGGGGATTTGTACATCCGGATGACTGGGCGACTTTTGATGAATTCTGCGCCGCAATGGACCGGGGCGACGAGCATATCAGCTATGAGGTACGTCAGGTCAGTGATGAGTCTGCCTTTATCTGGTTCCGTTATGTAGGGATTCCGGTCTATGATAAGGATCATAAGCCATATAAGATCATGGGGAAGACGCTTGATATTACAGGAGAAAAAAAGAACCAGGAGCTGTTGAAACAGAAGGCAGAGAGGGACTCCCTGACAGATCTGTACAATAAAGCGAAAATGCGTAAGCTGGTGGAAAAGCATATCCGGCAGGCCGATGACACAGAAGGAGCTTTTCTCATCATTGATATTGATGACTTTAAAACGATCAATGATACTTGCGGACATTTATACGGTGATGAAGTATTGATCAAAATTGCAAATACGATTTTGATCAGTGCAGGCATGGAGGATTATGCGGGCCGCATCGGTGGAGACGAGTTTTGTGTATTCTGCCGTGGGAAAAATGTGGGACAGCACGCTGTGGAGACAGCAGAGAGAATATCCCGTATGGCGGATCAGATCCAGCTGTCAGGCAGACGAGTGACTTTAAGTATGGGAATCTCCCGATATCCGGAGGATGCTTCCTCTTATGAGGAACTGTATCAAAAAGCGGATCAGGCGCTGTACCGGGTAAAACGAAGCGGCAAAAATGCATTCAGCGTGTACGACAAGAACTATAATTATGTCGATTATACCTCAGAACGGAAAGGAACAGACCGGGAGACCGGTTTCTGGCAGGAGCTGGAGAAATATTATAAAGGACGTCAGTGGACAGAAACGGAAAGTGAAATTCTGTCTACTATGACGCGGATGATGGAAAGCTACCTGAACCATGAAGAATATGCAGGGAATGTCAGGGAGCGGGAAAAGGATACAGAAAAGCCGGAACCGGACATTGCCGGAATGGAGACAACGGAAAGCTTTTCGATAAAACTGGAACAGATCCTGCCCTGGCAGGACGGTCAGTATGCAGAGGTATTTCTGGGCATCCGGGATTACGATGAGATTTCCGCGAAGATGAGTGAGGAAGTGAAAAACAGCCTTCTGTACCATCTGGGGACGCACATTCAAAAGCACCTGAAGGGACAGGAAATGGTGTGCCATGTGAAAAAGGATGAGTTCCTATTGCTGTTGGACAATCATGTGGAAGCTGCTTCGGAGAAGATCGGTCATATTATGATCATGTTCGAAGCTATGATCGGAGATAAATACCCCGATGTATCGATCAACCTGTACAGCGGCATTTATTATCTGGAGTCCAGAGGATACCGCCCGGAGGAAATTTTCCGCATCGGCAAGACTCTGAAAAACAAGGCGAAACGTTATTGCACTCTGGAAAACAGCATCTATGAGAACCGCAAGAGTGCGGGGAACATCATTGATAAAGAAGCCGGAATCCTGAACCGGGGCAACCTGACCAGACTGAAAGGTTTTATGAACCGTGCAGCCAAAGGAGAGCGGCTTACGGTAGGATTTATCGGCGGTTCCATTACCCAGGGATTTTCCGCTACGGATCCGGAAAAATGTTATGCGGCAAGGACATTTGGCTGGCTGAAAAAGGTATTTCCCAATACGGAATTTGATTATGTGAACGCCGGAATCGGAGCTACCGATTCCCAGTTCGGCGCGGCGAGAGTACAGGAAGACCTGCTTCAGCGGCTACCGGATCTGGTATTTGTAGAATTTTCCGTGAACGATCACAGTACGCCGCATTTCTGTGAGACCTACGAAGGTCTGGTGAGGCAGATTTATGGCAGTGCGAGCGCACCGGCAATGGTGCTGATCCATAATGTCTATTATGATACCGGTAAAAGTGCGGCATATTATCATGCGCAGGTAGGACGACATTATGATCTGCCCTGCATCAGTATGCAGAACAGTATCTATCCCGCTGTGGCAGCCGGAAGACTGCCGGCAGAGAAGATTACGGCAGATTTCCTTCATCCCAATGATCTTGGTCATGAATTCATGGCATCTGTGATCACGAATTTCCTGGAAAAGGTAATCCATGATAAAACGCAAGAGCCGCAGGAAATTTTCCCGGCCCCGCTGACAGAGAATGCCTATGAGCATTGCGTGAGACTACAATATTTTAATTCCACACCGGAGAAGAGCGGTTTTGAAGAAGATATGACACCGCAGAGAGACATCACGGATATTTTCCGTAACGGATGGAGCGCCGGAGAAAAAGGAGCTTATCTGGAGTTCACTTTCCGGGGAACCGGTGCCGCCGTGCAATACCGCCGAGTGAAGGACGGACCTGCACCCATTGCCACAGCAGTGGTGGATGAGAACCCTGAGACGGCGTGCGTGTTGGACGGAACCTTTGATGAGACCTGGGGAGATAAGATGGAACTGGCAACGATTGCGGAGCATCTGCCCTATGGGGAACACCGGGTGAGAATCGAGATCACGGAGACACACGAGAACGATAAGGCTGGATTTTATCTGGTGTCATTGATTGTATCCGGGGTAAGAACAGAAACAGAAGCGGAATAGGCATAGTACGGAAGTCAGGTAGACAGATCGGAAGAAATGTGTTACATATCAGATAGAATATTTTTCCAGAAACGGACGTTGCAAAGCTAAGTAGCGGAATAACGGGAAAGATGCCGTGCAATACATAGTAAGTATCATGGGAAAGGATAGATGATCATGAACAAAGATATTATTTTTTTAACACCGGTGTGTACCCACAATATCTGGGGCGGTACCCGGTTAAACAGAGAATTTGGGTACCCCATCGAGGGCGACGACATCGGTGAGTGCTGGGGTATCAGCGCCCATCCCAACGGAGACGGCACCGTGGCAAGCGGCGCTTATAAGGGAATGAAGCTGTCCGAGCTGTGGGAGAAGCACCCCGAGTTGTTCGGAGACACGGGAATGGATCGTTTCCCGCTGCTGATCAAGATCATTGATGCAAAGGACGACTTAAGCATCCAGGTGCATCCGGATGACGCTTATGCGAAGGTACATGAGAACGGATCCCTGGGCAAAACCGAGTGCTGGTTCATCTTAGACTGTAAGGAAAATGCTACGCTGGTGGTTGGACACAACGCGAAGAGCAGGGAAGAACTGGAGCAGATGATCCAGGAAGGAAAGTGGAAAGAGTTCATCCGTGAGATTCCTATTAAGCCCGGGGACTTCATCCAGATCGATCCCGGTACCGTACATGCCATTAAGGGCGGTACACTGCTTCTTGAGACCCAGCAGAGCAGCGATATTACCTACCGGGTGTATGATTATGACCGACTGAGTAACGGTAAGCCCAGACAGTTGCACATCACCCAGAGTATTGATGTCATTACCGTCCCTGCCAAATCCGCAGAGAACAGTGTGGTACACACGGAGAAAAAGGACGATGCGATCCAGCAGTTGATCTGCTGCCCTTACTACACCGTATACCGTATTGATGTGGAGCATCGTGTGGAGACCTGGCAGGATAAGCCCTTTGTTCTCATGAGCGTGGTAGAGGGCGAAGGCACCCTGAACGGTACTCCTTTAAAGAAGGGCGATCACCTGATCCTGCCCGACGGCTACGGTAAGGTAGAGTTACAGGGCAGGATGCAGATCATCGCATCTACGATCTGAGTTCACGACAGATCAAACTCCGGTCACTTGATTTATTTCCCAAGTACAACGGATAGCTTGATTTCTTTTTCTGTTTCGCTCAGGTCGAAATCACCGCCGTCGGAGACGGTCACGCGCAGTTCATAGAGCACGCCGTCTGTCAGCTCCGTCACATTTGCTCCGGTCTCGTCTGTGAGCGACCACAGTTCAGAGCCAACCTTTTCCAGCTTGCCGTCTGCACCATAGGCGTAGAGCGTCAGATCGGAGGCACTGCCGGACAGGTTGTTCATACGGAAGGCTACCATGGTGTTGGGATGCACGTTGCAGATGGTCGCGGTGTTGTGCCAGCTTGCAACCGTACCTTCACCGCCATCCTGCTCAAACTGATCCTGCGAAAGAACATTTCTTGCCGCCTGATCAAGATCAACCTCACGGTACGGAAGCTCGGGCAGGTACACAAAGCGATCCTGCAAACGCAGCAGTTCCAGATAGCCTGTCGGGCAGTAGAGCGTATTTCCGTTGCTGCCGGTGTACATGCCGATAGCCATATTATTGTAGCCGTATTTGTTGGACACATCCATCGTGAAGACGGTTTCGCCCGTTGCAAAGTCCAAAATAATGTACTGCCACATGCCGGTATCCAAATCCTGTACATAACCGTAGATATAGCCTGTTGCAGTGGAGAGCTTC
>ULNZ01049632.1_pt1 | contig 16155 bp, 10 predicted proteins | sample 1952111 | NCBI WGS metagenome assembly ULNZ01 (sample SAMEA4835590, study PRJEB28245) | human gut metagenome | biome: gut microbiome; material: fecal sample | place: Denmark | collected 2008 | reverse complement strand
CAGATGGCGCAGGTGAATCTGGAAATAGTATTAGCGGATGCCAGACCAGAGCGCGTCATTTTCCGCTTGAAACGCTTCCCTCAGCGCATTTTCATCTTCAGTAGATACATCCTGCTCAAAAATCAGGATGCCGTCCATATCCGGATCATGCTCCCAAACCTGCAGGGTCAGCACATCATTGTAGTGCCGGACGGTATAACCATCCGCGTCGAACGTCCAGTCCTCCTTCTCTTCGCCAACCGCCCAGCGCAGCAGCACCGCCTTCGTCCCATCAAAACGGTACAGCGTTTCTCTGTGAATGCCGCCCGCCAAGCCGCCGTTCACAGAGCTCCTTACAATTTTGTGTTCCGCGTCAAGGTCGTAATTTGTGAACGTCAGCGGACAGAGAACATACTGTTCGCCATCAAAAATGAAAAACTGGTAGACGAAATTGCTCGCGCCGCGCTGTGTCAGTATCACCACATCGTTGATGCCGTCGAAGTTGACATCCGCATAGGAAAGGCACGGGTCTTTCTCGCCGGACACGAAGCAGAGTTCCTGCCCGTTGTCCGCAATCAGGCGGTGGATGTACTCGTTCTCCGTCGTCTGCCCGATAATTTCCGCGCGGACAGGGTCGATGGTCATCAGGAGAAGCAAGGCAAGCAGGCAGAAACGGGAAATACAGTTCTTCATAAAATATACTCCTTTCGCATTGGTATGCTAATGAAAGAACGAATACGGGGCGGCAATTCATCCGCAGAAAAAAAGGAAATTTCTTCATCGTCTGAAATGGAAATGCTTGCAAATTACTGATGTTTGCGTTATAATGAAAATGGTAATTTATGATTCATACTATTTCCAGATAAGAATGCGCCAAGATGCGCGGCGAATTTTTCATTCTGGCTAACGTGAATGGAACGCAGCGTAGCAGCGCTACGCTAAGTGGAATGAGCGGACGCCAGAAGGGAAAAGGCGCAAGCAGATGGCGCAGATGAATCTGGAAATAGTATCAAGGTTTCTTGCTGGGGAAGCGGGGAAAGGGGTGTTTGCCACGGCGCACGAAGGAGCAGCGCAATACTGCCGCAAAGTGGACAAGCGTGAAATTCCGGTCTGTCCGATTTTAGGGGTCAATATTGCAGTCATCAATATGAATTGGCTGCTGAAATATCTGGCGCAGAATATTCATCAATTGCAGGGAGACTACATCTGCGTATCGAATGTACATACAACCGTCGTCAGTTACGAGGATGCGGACTACCGTGCCGTGCAGAACGGCGGTTTGATGGCGATTCCGGATGGCAATCCGCTGGCGCAGGAGGCGCGGCGGCGCGGGTATCCGCAGATTCAGCGGACAACCGGGCCTGACCTGATGATAGAGGTTTTTCGGCAGTCGGCGGCACACGGCTGGCGACATTATTTCTACGGCAGCACGCAGGAAGTGCAGGAGAAAATGATTGCGCGCCTGCAGAAGGAGTATCCGGGGCTGGTAATTGCGGGCACAGACGCGCCGCCCTTCCGCGAACTGACACCGGAGGAAGATGCGCTTGCCGTGGCGCGCATCAATCAGGCGCAGCCGGATTTTGTGTGGGTCGGGCTGGGAGCGCCGAAGCAGGAGCGCTGGATGGCGGCACACCAAGGGCGTGTGCATGGGCTGATGATTGGCGTCGGCGCGGGCTTTGATTTCTTTTCGGGCAACGTGAGGCGCGCCCCGTTATGGATGCAGAAGCACAGCCTGGAATGGCTCTATCGCCTGATGCAAGACCCGAAGCGGCTATTCCAGCGCTACTGGAGCACGAATCTGAAATTCATCTGGAACGCGACCATCAGGAGAAAGTAAATGCAGCAAGCGACAAAACAGCCCGCTGTACTGCTGGTACACGACTATTATCAGATTCCCGGCGGCGAGGATGTCGTTGTGGCGAACGAGAAGCACCTGCTGGAAACGCACGGTCACGCTGCGGCGCTGTATGCGCGGCGGAACGAGGAGATTTCGCGCATGGGAGCGCTGGAGAAAATCCGCAGTGCGCTGGGGATGTTTTTCAGCATCCGTACATACCGCGAGGTTCGGCGGAGCATCCGCGAAAACCGGATTTCGCTGGTGCATGTGCACAACACGCTGCCGCTGATTGGCCCGGCAGTGTATTATGCGGCATTGTGCGAGGGCGTTCCCGTGGTGCAGACGGTGCACAACTTCCGCCTGCTCTGCCCGAACGCGCTTTTCTACCGCGACGGCCATATCTGCGAGGACTGCACGAAAAAGGGGCTGCACTGTGCGGTGAAGCACCGCTGCTACCGCGGCAGCCGCCTGCAGACGGTGCTCTGCGTACTCAGCACACGTTTGCACCGTGCCCTCAAAACGTACAGCCGCCTGCATTACATCACCCTGACGGACTTCAACCGGCAGAAGCTGCTGGCGCTTAAGCAGATTCCGCCGGAAAACGTGTCCGTAAAGCCGAACTTTGTGGAACCGCCGGAGACGATTGTGCCATACGCGGTGCGCGAAAATCAGGTGGTGTACATCGGTCGGCTGGATGCGCTCAAGGGCATCCGGCTGCTGCTGGAGGCGTGGGTGCGCTACGAGCGTTCAGGCGGGGGCATGAAGTTGATCATCTGCGGCACAGGGCCGGAGGAAGCATGGTGTCGCGAATATCTGACGCGGGAAAAGCTGAAGCAGGTGGAGCTGCGCGGCTTTGTGCCAAATTCGGCGGCACGGGCGCTGATGGGGCAGTCCAAGGCGCTGATTCTGCCAACGCAGTGGTATGAAGGCTTCCCGATGACGATTGTGGAAGCCTTCAGCGCCGCCACGCCGGTGATTTGCTCGGATTTAGGCAACGCGGGTTCCCTGATTTCGGACGGCGTGACGGGCTTCAAGTTTCCGGCGGACTCGGCGGAGCAGCTGGCACAGACGCTCAATCGGCTGCAGCACGCGGAATCCGTCAGCGAGGGCGCGCTGAAAACGTATCAGGAGAATTTCACGGCGGAAGCAAATTATCGTCAGCTGATGGCGATTTACAGCAAGGCGATGCAGAAAAGCGGCGAAAGGAACGAACCATCATGCGGCTGATTGTGGCAGATGTACGGAGCACCAGCACAGACGGCATTGCCGCTGGGCATTATTTCACCGTCGCGCAGAATTATCTTGACCTGTTCGGCGCGGAGATGGATGTGCGCATTGCGGGCGGGCCGGTGTACGGCGACCGCTTCGGGAACAAGTTGATTCGTCTGCCGCATGATTACATCGTGGGCAGCTCGGCGGTGCGCAACAAACGCGCCGTGTTCCAGAACGTGCGCGCGCTGCTGCGGGAAGCGCAGGATGACGTGATTGTCCTCCAGTGCAGCGCCGTCGCAACAGCGTATCTGGGGCTTGCGCTGTTCAAGAAGAAAGAAACGAAGATCTACGCCATCCAGTACAGCACCGACGGCGTAAATTCAGCCTTGAAACGTGGCTTATACGCGCTGTGCAGGCGGAAAATCAGCGGCATTATCTGCCCCAATGCAGCCATTGGCGCGGCGTATGGGCGGCCGATGTGCGTCGTATCCGATTACATCAGCACAGGAACGATGCAGCCGCCTGTGCCGTATGCGCAGCAGCGCTATGATTTCGGCATGGTCGGGCTGATTACGTCGGACAAAGGCGTCGTTGAGGCGGCAAAGCAGCTGCGGAACACGCCGTATCGGGTGCTGATTGCGGGTCGAGTGCAGGAAGCGCCGCTGGAGGCGGAGCTGCGGGCAGTCTGCGCGGGCGCAAAGAACATCGAGCTGCGGCTGGAATACCTGTCCGAAGCGGTGTATGACGAGGCGATTCGCCAATGCCGTTACTGCATCCTAAACTATTCGGAGAATTACTCCCTGCACAGCAGCGGCGTTGTATTCGATATTCTCTTCCGGGGCGTGCCGATTGTGGGCAGCCGCTGCGGGACGCTGCAAATGGTGGAAGCAAACGAATTGGGCAAAACGGTATCCAGCATGGCGGATTTTGCGCCGGAAAGGCTGCTGGATGAAGCCGTGCATGACCGCTATGTGCGCAACATTGCGCGCTACTGCCAATCGCAGGCGCAGGAGCGGGAAAAGCTGCGGGATTTTCTGACGCGGGGCGCAGCGGAATAACCATGCCGCACAGCGCAAAGTGAAAGGAGGGGCTGAAGCGTGAAGGTCATGTGGATGGGGAATATTATCCTCCCTGCCATTGCGGAAAAAGAATCGCTTCCCCCGGTGTATATCGTGGGCTGGCTGGTCGGGCTGTCGCGGCGGCTGACGCAGCTGCCGGATGTGGCGCTGACGTATGTGTTTGACGCGCCGAAAGCGCTGACGGGCGAAGTGGACGGCTACCGCTATTACGGGCTTGTCAACCCCACACGCCCTACGCAGCGGTGCGGCGAAGCCTACACCCGGCAGCTGGAGGAAATTCTGCGCAAAGAGCAGCCGGATGTCATTCACCTCTGGGGCACGGAAAATCAGCACACGCTGGCCATGGTTGATGCGGCGGAACACCTGGGGATGCGCGAGCGGATTGTAATTTCCATTCAGGGGCTTCTGTCCATATACGCGGAGCATTATCGCGCTTATCTGCCGGAACACGTCTGCCACGGGCACACGCCGAAGGACTTGGTGAAGGGCAATATCGTCCGGCAGGAAGCAATCTACCGCCGCGTCGGGCAGTATGAGCAGGAAGCCCTGCGCAGGGTGCAGCACGTTATCGGGCGCACCGACTGGGATGCTGCCTGCATGGCGGAGTTTGCCCCGCAGGCGGCCTATCATTTCAACAACGAAACGCTGCGGGACGAGTTCTACACCGGCGAATGGTCGCTGGACAGCTGCGAGCCGCACAGTCTCTTCTGCAGTCAGGCGCATGTGCCACTCAAGGGGCTGCATCTGCTATTGCAGGCGCTGGCGATTGTCCGCAAGCGCCATCCCGATGTCAAGCTCTATGTGGGGCGCAAGGACTACGGGCGCATTCCGCTGCCTGCGCGCAATGCCTATGAACGGTACATCCACCGTCTGCTGCGCGAAAACGACCTCTGCGACCATGTTGTTTTTACCGGAAGCCTGAATGCACAGCAAATGAAGGAGCGGTATCTAAAAAGTCAGGTGTTTGTGCTGCCGTCGAGCATTGAAAACTCCCCCAATTCGCTGGGCGAGGCGATGCTGCTTGGCGTACCGTGCATTGCGTCGGATGTCGGCGGCGTGCGCTGTCTGATGACGCACGGCGTGGAAGGGCTGATTTATCCGGCAGACGACCCGCATTTGCTGGCATATGATATCTGCGAGATGTTCGCGCATCCGGAAAAAGCGGCGCAGATGGCGCGCGCCGGGCGAGAACATGCCGGAAAAACGCATGATGCGCAGAAGAATCTGGAGATACTGCATCAGATTTATACGGAGATTGCACGATGAAAATCCGAATCACAAAGAACCATGTGGATGCACTCTGCGTGCTGATTGGCGTGCTGGGCATGGGCTCGCTGTATTTTCAGGTGTTGCGGATGCCGCTGATGGCAGCCATGCTGATTGCGTCGATTCTGCTGCTGACGCGGGCGCATCATCCGAAAATCAGCGCCCAGAACATACGCCTGACGCTGCTGCTGACGGCGGCGCTGCTGCTGACGAGCTTTGTTAACCCGCAGAACGGCATCCACATCAACGATATTGTCATTTGGCTGTGCAACATCGGCTATGTGCTGGTTCTGCAAAGCTGCATCGGGTATCGGACGTATATGCGGCTGTATACCAAAGTCATGCTGGCAGAGGCGGCCATCAGCCTGATTTCCTTCGTCATCGGCGATTTGCTGTCGCTGCCGCTGCCGCTGCTGCACTACGAAGTTTCCAGCGTCAACGGATTTTACTTGACGCCTTATTTCACCTTAGGCTGGCTGAACATCCCGGTTTTCCACCGCAACGCGGGCATGTTCAACGAACCGGGCAGCCACCAGATTTTCCTGAACTTCGCGCTGCTGTTCCTGATGAGCGACGAAACGCGCATGGGCATGAGCAAGAAGAAATACTGCTGGGCAATTGCGCTGCTGATTGTTACCATCCTCAGCACGCTGTCCACAACAGGCTTTATTTGTCTGGGCGTTGTGCTGCTGACGGTGGCATTCCGCAAAAAGGGCGGGAAAATGGCGCGCAGCATCAAGATGGCGGCGTTCATTGGGCTGATTTTGCTGTTTGTCATCGAGTCCGTCACGGGCGTGGTGGAACGCAAGATTGTCGGACGAAATTCCGGCGGTTCGTTCTACACGCGGTGGAACGACACCTTCAGCGGCTTTGAAATCGGGCTGGAATCCCCCATTGCGGGGCAGGGCGTTTTCTCGGAGCGAAAGGCGGAAATCCTGCTGGAACACAGGGTGCAGAACATTTCCAATGGCTTTGCCGCCTTCGTCATGGATACAGGGTTGATTCTCCCGGCCGTTTGGCTGTGGCTGACGTACCGCGGTATCCGCACCAAATTTGCCAAGGCGCGGCTGCTGTATGTGCTGGGCGTTTTCCTGCTGTATTTCCTGTGCATCAACACAGAGGGCGTTTTCCTGAACATACTGTTTCTGGGACTGCTGGGCAAGTGGCAGCCGGACGCGGAGGAAGCGCCTGATCTGCCGGCAAATGCGCGCAGGCAGAGGAAACGCAGGAGGCGCTGCACTGTGCCGCCGGAAAAACTGCGCCTGACGTTTAACCCGCAGCCGGGGGACGCAGCGCAGGAGCAGACAGGCGAAACGGGCGGAGAGGAATCATGAACACAGCATCAAGGAGCGAAAACACAGCGCGCAACATCGGCGTGGGCGCAGTGCGGCAGGTGGTTACGCTGCTGCTGGCTTTTGCCGTGCGAACGGTGTTCGTGCGCCGGCTGGGCGCGGATTACACGGGTGTCAACGGGCTGTACAGCAACATTCTGGCCATGCTGTCACTGGCGGAGCTGGGCGTGGGCAACGTGCTGGTGTACAGCTTGTACGCACCGCTGCACCGGGGCGACACGGGCGAAATCCAGCACCTGCTGGGCTATTATCGTCGCATTTACCGCCTGATTGCGCTGGCGGTAGCGCTGCTGGGCGCGGCGGTAATCCCCTTCCTGCCGCTCATCATCAGCAGCGAGCTACCGATGGCGCAGCTGATCGTCTACTATGTGCTGTACCTGGCGAACTCCGTGGCATCCTATCTGGTCATCTACAAAACGACGCTGATTCAGGCTGACCAGAAGGCATATTTGCAGAACATGGTTTCCGCCGCGGCGCTGGTGTTGCAGTATGCGGCGCAGATCGCGTGCCTGCTGATTTGGGGCAGCTATCTGGGCTATTTGCTGATTCAGATTGCCTGCACCCTCCTGCAGAACGCGGTGTTGAGCCATTTAGCGGACAAGATGTACCCCTTCCTGCGGAAAAAGCAGAAATGTGCGCCGATGCACCGCAAGCAGGAGCTGAACGACAACATCCGCTCCATGTTTCTCTACAAGCTGGCGACAATACTCATCAACAACACGGACAACATTCTGATTTCCGTCATGCTGGGCACGGTGTTCGTCGGCTACTACTCCAACTACGCGTCGCTGACGACGTATGTGACAACGTTCGTTTCCATCGTGATTACCGGCATTTCCGCCAGCTTGGGAAATCTGAATGCCGAGAAGAATTCGGAAAAGTCGTACGCCATATTCCGCAACCTGATTGTCCTCTTCGGGGCGATTACAGGCTTCTGCGTCGCCGCGTACGGCGCGATTGTACAGGACTTCATCCCCATCTGGGTGGGCGAAGAATACCTGATGGACACAGGGACAGTGGCGGCGGTGCTGTTCACATTCTACCTGAGCACCATCGTCGCGCCTGTGTGGATGTACCGCGAAACGCTGGGGCTTTTTCGGCAAATGAAGTATGTTATGTTTATGACGGCGCTGGTCAACATCCTGCTGTCCATCCTGCTGGGGCACTTCTTCGGCGTGGCGGGCATCATCGGCGCAACAGGGCTGGCGCGGCTCTGCACCATCTTCTGGTATGAGCCGAAAGTGCTGTTCCATCGCACCTTCGGGCGCAGTGCTGCCGCGTATTTCAAGGCGCAGGGCGGCTTGCTGCTGCTCAACGGCGCGGTGATGGCGCTGTCGCTGCTGCTGTGCGCGCAGATGGGGCATACGCTGATGTGGATTATCCTCAAGGGCATCACCTGCGCGGCGGTGACGGCGCTCCTGTACACGCTGGCGCTGGGGCGGACGGCAGAATATCGCTGGATGCTTGAAAAAGGGCGGAGTTTCTTGCGCAAATGGAGGAAGAAGGCATGATCGATCAGGAAATGCAGCACTGCCGTAAAATTGTGCGTTTTGACCCTACCATCTCAACAGCGAATCAGGGAGATTTCATCATTCGAAACGCCTGTGAGCATGTGCTGCACGACTGCTTTCCTGTGCAGCTGTCCGTCGCCGTGCCGGTTCGGGACAGGCTGTCGAAAGTGTCGATGAAGCACGTCGGCAATGCGGATTTCGCATTTGTCTGCGGGACGAATCTGCTTTCCTCGGACATGCGCCGCCAAAGGATGTGGAATATCCGCCTGCGGGACGCGGTGATGATGCGCTGCGGCGATTTGCACAAGCGGGAGCTGCTGAATTTCCGCCTGATTCGTGAGAAATTTCAGCGCACGCATATCATTTTGCTGGGTGCGGGGTGGTATCAATACCAGGACGAGCCGACAGGATACACGAAGCGGATTCTAAAAGCGCTGCTGGATGGGCAGTACCTGCACGCGGTGCGCGACGAATACACGCGCCAGCGCCTGCTGAAGCTGGGCATCACGAACGTGCTGAATACGGCGTGCCCGACAATGTGGGGGCTGACAGACGACAAATGCGCGCAGATTCCGACGCACAAGGCGGAGCGCGTCGTGACAACGCTGACGGACTACCGCAGCAGCCCGGAGCAGGATGCGCAGATGCTGACCATGCTGCAAAAGCACTATCGCGAGGTGTATGTGTGGCTGCAAGCAGTTGAGGACTACGCCTGCCTGCGCCAAATGGATGCGCACGTGACGCAGAATTTGCACCTGATTCAGCCGAATCTGCGAGATTACACAGCGCTTTTGGCATCAGGCGGGATTGACTACGTTGGCACGCGGCTGCACGGCGGCATCCACGCAATGAACATGGGCTGCCGAAGCCTGATTCTGGCGGTAGACAACCGCGCAAGTGAAATCGCGAAGGACACGAATCTGCCCGTCCTGCCCCGCGGCGGGAATTTGGATGTGCTGGAGGAGCGCATCTGTTCCGCATGGGAGACGCAAATTGATTTGCCGACCACGGCAATTCGGCAATGGAAAAATCAGTTCCGCGAGACAGATGCAGAGAAAGTGCCTTGATTTTCGTATAAAATGCGGCTTTCTGCGCGGTAAGTATTGACAGCCGACTTGTAATTTGTTACAATATAGCTGGAATTGGGAAAGAGATTGCTATATCCACCGGGAGCACTGCGGCTCGCCGCGAAAAGAAAGATGGAAAGCAGCAATCGCTTGCCATTGGCACAACCATACGTCGTGCCGGAAGATTGCACGGAACAAGGAGTGAGGACGATGAAGGACAAAAAGTGGATGCGAAAGGCATTGTCTTTCCTGCTGGCTGTATTCATGGTGACGGGCAGTATGGGAACAGTGCTGACGGCGGCTGCAGAAGAGCCGGAAACTCCGCCGACGGAAACGGTTGATGTCGTGCCGACGGAAGCACCCGAAGCGACGGATGTTCCTGAGGTAACGGAAATCCCCGAAGCGACGGATGTTCCCGAGGTAACGGAAGCACCCGAAGCAACGGAAATCCCCGAAGCGACGGATGTTCCTGAAGCAACGGAAATCCCCGAAGCGACGGATGTTCCCGAAGCAACGGAAATCCCCGAAGCGACGGATGCTCCCGAAGCAACGGAAACGCCCGAAATCGTGGACGAAGCAGCCGTAGATTACAGCCGCTCCGTGCTGGATAACGAGTTCTTTGACTCCGGCTTTGCCGCGACGTTCAGCAGCGCACAGCTGTACCTGAATCCGACGGGCGATGAGCTGGTTGGTCGTGTAACCGGCGTAGTGTATGTGACGCATCGTCCGCAGAAGGGTCAGCTGAATGAACGGATTTCCGTCTGCGTGTATGACCAGACGGCTGGCGTTGCATATGGCTATCTGGCGGCGGATGCAGTGCATCCTGTGCCGGAAGAGGGCATTGAGAATCAACGTCACACCGGTGTTTTCGCGAGCGGCGTGGAAATGCCCAGTGCCCTGCTGGTGCTTGCGGCTGCGACGGAAGAACCCGTGCCGACCCCTGCACCCACGCCCGTGCCGACGGAAGAACCTGTAGTTGAGCCGACGGAAGAGCCCGTTGTCGTGCCGACCGAAGAGCCCGTTGTCGTGCCGACCGAAGAACCCGTTGTCGTGCCGACCGAGGAACCCGTTGTTGAGCCGACCGAAGAACCCGTTGTTGAGCCGACCGAAGAGCCCACTGTTGAGCCGACCGAGGAACCCGTTGTTGAGCCGACCGAAGAGCCCGCGTCGACCCCCGCGCCTACGGACGTGCCGGATGACCTCGAAAACATCGACCGCGCGGATGTGATTATTCCGGGCAAACCGACGTTCGAAATGGACAAGGCGACGGCGGAGCTGGGCGAGAATATCACCTTCACCATCCACACGAAGAACGCCACCAAGATTTTGATGTACATTGACGGCAGCGTCAACCGCTACATCTACGACGTGCCCACCGACACGTCGACGCTTACCATGTCCTTCTCCTCGATGGGGAGCAACGGGGGCAAGCGCACCATCGCGTTCCAAGCCTACAACGGCAATACGCCCGGCGAAAAGTCCGCTGAACAAACGATTACGCTGACGAAGCCGTCTGTCAAGCCGCAGGTGACGGTGAAGGATATCGACAAGGCGACCGTGGGTCTGGGCGAGAACATCACCTTCACCCTGAGCGTCAAGAACGCCACGAAGGTGCTGATGTACATCGACGGCAGTGTCAACCGCCGCTTCGAGGACATCACCCCCGACATGACGGAATACACCTTCACCATGTCGTTCTCCTCGTTGGGGAACAATGGGGGTAAGCGCGCCATTGCGTTCCAAGCCTATAACGGCACGACGGCGGGTGAAAAGACCTCCGAACGTGTTGTGACTGTCGCAAACGAAAGCCCGAACAAGCCGACCGTGACCAGCTGGAGTTTGAACAAATCCACGGTTGATTTAAACGAAACCATCACCTTCACCATCAACACCAAGAACGCAACGAAGATGCGTGTCTACATTGATGGCAAGCTGAACCGCTACATCTACGACGTGAAGGACGGCGCAACGACGTTCCAGATGTCCTTCTCGACGCTCGGTTCAAACGGCGGCGTGCGCACGGTGGCGTTCCAGCCCTACAATGGCAACACGCCCGGCGCTATGTCCGACACCAAGACGATTACCATCAGCGTGGCGAACAAGCCGCGGGTTGAGCTGCTGGAAATCAGCAATCCGAACGCGACGCTGGGCGAAAACATCACCTTCACCCTGCGCATCAAGAACGCCACGAAGGTGCTGATGTACATCGACGGCAGTGTCAACCGCCGCTTCGAGAACATCACCCCTGATATGACGGAATACACCTTCACCATGGCGTTCTCTTCGCTGGGGAACAACGGGGGCAAGCGTACCATTGCGTTCCAAGCCTACAACGGCGCAGTCGGCGGCGACAAGACCACCGCAACGACCATTTCCCTGATGAGCGGTTCGTCTGCTGCCCCCGTGATTGCGAATGTCAAGATTGACAAGACGACCGCGGTGCTGGGCGAGCAGATTAAATTCACTGTTTATCTGGACAACGCAACGAAGCTGCTGATGTATGTCGACGGGCAGGTGAACCGCCGCTTTGAGGACGTAACGACCAGCATGTCGAAGTACGAGTTCACGATGTCGTTCTCGTCGCTGGGGAATAATGGCGGCGTCCGTACGATTCAGTTCCAGCCTTACAACGGCACGACCGCGGGCGAAAAGTTTAAGGCGTACACGATTACACTGACGACGACCGTGGTCAACAAGCCGGAAGTCGTCAACTTCACCATGAATCCCAGCCGCGTGAAGCTGAATGTGCCGGTGACGTTCACGGTCAACACCAAGAACGCGACGAAGGTCGTCCTGTATGTGGACGGCAAGGCAAATACCAGCTACCCGACGACTGGCGATGTGACGGTTATCGAGCGCGCCTTCGCTTCGCTGGGCAGCGGCAACGGTGTCCGCACGATTCAGTTCAAGCCCTACTACGGAACGACCGCTGGCGAACTTTCCCCGGCGCAGTCCCTGACGCTGTATGTGACCGACGATCCGCTGACTGTGACCGTTCCTGCCGCAAAGCAGGGCGAGGACCTGACGGTGACGTGGACGGCTGCTGGCGGCGCAACGAAGTATCAGCTGCTGCTGACCACGCCCGACGGCACGGCTGCGCTGCTGGGCGAAACGGCGGCGCTGAACTACACGGTGCCGGGTCTGAAGCTGCTGCAGCCGGGCGACTACACCATCACGATTAAGGCGCTGTCCGGCAATACGGAGCTCGAATCTGTCAACAAGGCATTCACCGTGACAGGCGACTTCGTGTTCGCGGTTCGTGACGACTCGACGGGCATTGTGGTCGTCAAGTACAACGGCACGGCATCGACGCTGACCGTTCCGAACACGGTGGCGGGTCTGCCGGTGGTGGAAATCGGCGCGCAGGCGTTCGAGGGCAACACGAAGCTCAAGAGCGTAACCCTGCCCGCGACGATTGAAATCATTGGCCGCCGCGCGTTCGCGGAATGCAAGAACCTGCTGGAAGTCAAGTAAGGGTTCATTGGGATTACGAAAGCCGGGGATTGCTGGAAAAGCAGTCCCCGGCTGTTTTGCTGCGAAAAAAACATACTTGCGATTGACGTTTCCCTGCCTATCTGCTATCATAATACAAGCGCCCGCTATACGCCGCACACAAAAGGAGGTATGCCCTATGGAGCAGCTTGAAGTTCTGACTGAAGTACAGGATTTGCGGAAGGTTTGGCCGCATGAAGCACTGGATTTTACGCCGTGGCTGGCGAAGGATGAGAACATCGCGATTCTGGGCAATGAAATCGGCATGGAAATTGCAGTCGACGGAACAGAATCTGCTGTGGGCGATTTCAGCGTGGATATTATCGCGACCGATATTGCAACGGGGCAGAAGGTTATCATCGAAAACCAGCTGGAGGATACCAACCACGACCATCTGGGCAAACTTATCACCTACGCTGCCGGGAAAGAAGCTCGGACGATTATCTGGGTGGTAAAGCACGCACGCGAAGAACACCGCGCGGCAATTGAGTGGCTGAATAACCACACGGATGATGACATCGGCTTCTTCCTGTGCGAAATCCACCTGTATAAAGTCGGCAGTTCAAATCCTGCGGTGAAGTTCAGCATGATTGAGAAGCCGAATGACTGGATTAAGAGCGTCAAGAAAAATCAGCAGCAGACAGAAAGCCAGCTGTTCCGCTTGGATTACTGGACAGCCTTCAATGAATATGCGTATGCAAACGCGCAGTTCGCAAGGCAATTTGGCAAGCGAAAAGCATCAAACAAAATGTGGATGAACCTGAGCATTGGCTCATCTGTTTATGATATTTGCTTACGCGCGGTTAAAACAGAAAATCTGCTTGTTGTTGAACTGTATATTCGCGGCGACAAGGACCTTTATCATCAGTTATTTGAAAAACAGAATGCCATTGAGCAGGAATTGGGCGTTGCGCTTGACTGGCGGGAACTGCCGGAAAAGAAAGCAAGCCGCATTATGCTGACACGACAGGTCGATTTTGACAATCGCAGCGCGTGGCATGCACAGTTTGACTGGATGATGGAAATGTCGCTGAAATTCAAGAAGGTTTTCAAGAAATACCTATAACTTAACTACCCCACGAAAAAATCCCCCGGAAGCCCATACTTCCGGGGGACAAACTATCTTATTCCGCCTTTGCGCTCTCTCTTGTATAATTCAGCAGTCCGCCATAGAGGATGCAGCCCTGCTGGCGCGCGGTCAGCGGCATCAGCACAATGTAATCCTCGTCCTTTGTGTCGTTGTGCAGCACGAACGTGTCGCTGCCGCTTTCCACCGTCTCGCGGACGTTCGGCAGGCTCAGCGTGTCGCCCTGCGCGATGCGGTCGTAATCCGCCTCATTCTGGAACGTCAGCGGCAGAATGCCATTGTTGATGAGGTTCGCCTGATGAATGCGGGCGAACGACTTGGCGACGACGGCGCGGATGCCCAGATACAGCGGGACAAGCGCGGCGTGTTCGCGGCTCGACCCTTGCCCGTAGTTCATGCCCGCAACGAGGATGCCGCCGCCTTCCTTCTTCGCGCGCGCCGGGAACGTCGCATCCACGGGTGTCAGGCAGAAGTCCGACAGGTACGGCACATTCGAGCGGAACGGCAGGAGCTTCGCGTCCGACGGCGCAATGTGGTCGGTGGTGATGTTGTCCTCCATCTTCAGCAGCACCTTGCCGGAAATGGCATCCGCCAGCGGCTTGCCCAGCGGGAAGGGCTGAATGTTCGGGCCGCGGACGACCTCCACCGTGTCCTCTTCGCCCGGCGCGACCGGAGGGATGACCAGATTGTCGTTGACGGTGTACGTCTCCGGCATCGGGATGTCGAGGTCAATGTCAAGGCAGCGCGGATCCGTCAGCACGCCAGTCAGCGCCGTGACAGCCGCCGTCTCGCAGGAGACAAGGTAAATGCCGGCGGACTTTGTGCCGCTGCGGCCGTAGAAATTGCGGTTGTTCGTGCGAACGGAGACGGCGTTCGTGCGCGGCGACTGTCCCATGCCGATGCATGGTCCGCAAGCGGATTCCAGAATGCGCGCGCCCGCCGCAATCATGTCCGCCAAAGCGCCGTTGCGCGCCAGCATCGTCAGCACCTGCTTCGATCCGGGGCCGATGACAAGGCTCACGTCCGGGTGCACAGTCTTGCCCTTCAAAATCCGGGCGACGCGCATCATGTCAGTATAGGAAGAGTTCGTGCAGGAACCGATAAACACCTGGTCGACCTTAATCGGGCCGCACTGCTTGACGGTTTCCACGATGTCAGGCATATGGGGCTTCGCGACGAGCGGCTCAAGCGCGGTCAAATCAATGTCGAGGATTTCGTCATACGCCGCATCCGGGTCTGCGGACAGCGGCACGAAGTCCTGCTCGCGCTGCTGCGCTTTGAGGAACGCATGGGTCACTTCATCCGACGGGAAGATGGAGGTCGTCGCGCCGAGTTCCGCGCCCATGTTCGTAATCGTCGCGCGCTCCGGGACACTCAACGTTTTCACGCCGTCGCCGATGTACTCCATCACCTTGCCGACGCCGCCCTTGACGGTCAGCCGGCGCAGGACTTCCAGAATAATATCCTTCGCCGCAACGCCGTAGGACAGCTTGCCATGCAGGCGCACGCCGACGACACGCGGGCACGCCAGATAATACGCGCCGCCGCCCATCGCGACCGCAACGTCCAGTCCGCCCGCGCCGATGGCAAGCATCCCAATGCCGCCACCCGTGGGCGTATGGCTGTCCGAGCCGAGCAGCGTGTAGCCCGGCACGCCGAAGCGCTCCAGCTGTACCTGATGGCAGATACCGTTGCCGGGCTTAGAGCAGTAAATGCCATGCTTTTTCGTCACCGTTTGGATGTAATAGTGGTCATCCGCATTTTCAAAGCCAGTTTGCAGCGTGTTATGGTCAATGTACGCCACGGACTTCTTTGTCTTGACGCGCTTGACGCCCATCGCCTCGAATTGCAGGTACGCCATCGTACCGGTGGAATCCTGCGTCAGCGTCTGGTCAATGCGGATGGAGATTTCCGAGCCGGGAATCAGTTCACCGCTGAGCAGGTGCGCCGACAGGATTTTCTGGGTCAGATTCATCGCCATGAGGAAAGGACTCCTTTCATAATATGCACAATGCCCAAACGGGCAGAAACAGCCGAATGAACAGCTTCATGATACAGGATTCGGCGCGGTGCGTCAATGCTTTCGGGCGGAAAGAACACAAAAAGCGCAGGCTATGAAAAACTCTCCGGATGTTTTAGACATACAGCCTCTTGACAACAAAGCTCCTATATGGTATTATTTGAAGTAAACTACTATATAGGAGCATTTGCATGAAAATGAACGGCGGATTTCTTGTTACCAAAATAAAACAGCTTGGGGACCGGATTTTTGA
>ULNZ01036013.1_pt1 | contig 16157 bp, 7 predicted proteins | sample 1952111 | NCBI WGS metagenome assembly ULNZ01 (sample SAMEA4835590, study PRJEB28245) | human gut metagenome | biome: gut microbiome; material: fecal sample | place: Denmark | collected 2008 | reverse complement strand
CCCAGCCGCTTCGGTTTCTACCGTTTCGCGGCAGACCAAGCCGACAAACTGATGGAGGTGATGAAAGACCTGCTGAAAGACCCCGAAGCCAACAAAGAACTGCTTGCGCCCCACAAGGTGGACACTTCCGGCTACGAAAAGCAGGTAAAGGAAGAACAGACCGCCGGGATGCCGGAACAAAAACAGGAAGGACAACCCAAAGAAACCCAAAAACAGGAAGAAATGGAAAAGAAGCAGGAACAGAATCAGGAAAGCCCGCAACAACAGGCGCAGGGAAGACGTGGCTACCAACCCATTGACGAGAGCAAAATCAACTGGCAGGAGCTGGAAGAGAAATGGGGCGTGAAACGTGACGACCTTGAAAAGTCCGGTGATCTGAACAAGATGCTCAACTACGGCAAGTCCGATTTGGTGAAAGTGTCGCCCAAGTTCGGCGGCGAGGCTTTTGAACTGGATGCCCGCCTTTCCTTCAAGAAGGACGGTGAAGGCAATGTCAGCCTCGTGCCGCACTTCATCCGCAAGGAGCAGAAACTCGACGAGTACAAGGAACACAAGTTCTCCGACGAAGACCGTAAGAACCTGCGCGAAACGGGTAACCTCGGCAGGGTCGTGGACATCGTGGACAAAGAAACGGGTGAAATCATCCCCTCGTTCATCAGCATAGACCGCAAGACGAATGAAATCACGGACATTCCTGCAAACAAGGTACGCATACCGGAGCGCATCGGAAAGACGGAAATCACCAAGCAGGAACAGGATATGCTGCGTGCCGGGTTGCCCGTGCGCGACAAGCTCATCGAACGCAACGACGGCAGGAAATTCGTCACCACTCTTCAAGTGAATGTAGAGCAGCGAGGCGTGGAGTTCGTACCGGGAACTGGCAGGTCGCCCCGTACCGCCCAGATGCAGGAAGCCAAGAACAATCCCACGCAGGGACAGGCTCAGGGCATGGAAAATTCCGCAGCCCCACAGAAAGAGCAACGCCGCAACACGTGGACGAACGCTGATGGCAGTATCCGCCCCATCAGCAAATGGAGCGGTGTGAACTTCACCGACCAGCAGAAAGCCGACTACGCTGCGGGTAAGGCGATAAAGCTGGAGAACGTGACTGACAAGCAAGGCTTCCACGCCACGATGTACATCAAGTTCAACCCGGAGAAGGGACGTCCGTACCGCTATGACACCAACCCCGACAATGCGCAGAAGGTCGCCCCATCCAACGAGAGCCGTACACAGGTGGCGGTGAACAGCGAAGGCAAGACCAACGAGGCGACCAAGAACCTGAAAGAGCCGTTGCTGAAAGGACAGACCGCCCCGAAAGACGACAAACAGCAAAAGCTGCAGGAGAAATCTCAGAAGAAAAACAACAAGGGCATGAAGATGTAACATCCCGTGTCCGCCACTAAATCCAAAGTAACAATTCATAAAAAAAAGTAATCAGCATGAAGACAATCATTGCAGAAAAGCCATCCGTGGCACGTGAAATCGCCCGCATCGTGGGCGCGACAAAGAGAGAGGAAGGATATTTCGAGGGAAGTGGCTACGCCGTGACATGGGCATTCGGGCACCTCGTCCAGCTTGCCATGCCCGACGGTTACGGCATACGCGGCTTTGTCCGTGACAACCTGCCCGTCATCCCCGACTCCTTCACGCTCATACCCCGTCAGGTAAAGGTTGAGAAGGGCTACAAACCCGACAGCGGCGTGGTGTCACAAATAAAAACCATAACCCGCCTGTTCAATGACAGTGAGCAGATCATCGTGGCGACCGATGCCGGTCGCGAGGGCGAACTTATCTTCCGATACCTCTACCATTACATAGGATGCGCCACCCCTTTCGTGCGCCTCTGGATAAGCTCGCTTACCGACAAGGCCATCCGCGATGGACTGCGCAACCTCGAAGCGGGGAGCAAGTATGACAACCTCTACCTCGCCGCCAAAGCGCGGAGCGAATCCGACTGGCTCGTGGGCATCAACGGCACGCAGGCTCTCTCCATCGCCGCCGGACACGGCACTTACTCCGTCGGGCGGGTGCAGACACCCACGTTGGCGATGGTGTGCGCACGCTACTGGGAAAACCGCCGCTTCACGGTGGAACCTTTCTGGCAACTCCATATTGCCGCTGACGGAGGCGATGGTGATACCGTGAAATTCTCTTCCACCGGGAAATGGAAGGAGATGGAGCCTGCCACAGTCTTATATAATAAGGTAAAGGAAACAGGCACAGCCACCGTCACGAAAGCGGAACGCAAGGAGAAGATAGAGGAAACTCCGCTCCTGTACGACCTGACCACGCTCCAGAAGGAAGCCAACGCCAAGCATGGCTTCACGGCGGAACAGACGCTTGAAATCGCCCAGAAGCTCTACGAGAAGAAGCTCATCACCTATCCGAGAACCGGAAGCCGCTATATTCCCGAAGACGTGTTCGCGGAAATCCCCAAGCTGCTTGCCTTCATCGGCAGCCTGCCCGAATGGAAGGACAAGTTGCAGCCGAAAGCCGTGCCGACACGCCGCAGCTTGGACGGCGGCAAGGTGACAGACCACCATGCCCTGCTCGTCACGGGCGAGAAGCCGCTGTTCCTCTCCAAAGAGGACAGCACCGTCTATCACATGATAGTCGGGCGCATGCTTGAGGCTTTCTCCGAAAAATGCGTCAAGGACACTGCCACCGTCACGGCAGAGTGTGCCGGAGTGGAGTTCGTGGCAAAAGGCAGCATCATCAGGCAGGCCGGATGGCGTGCCGTCTATGGCAAGGAGAATGGAGAAGAGAACAACAGCCAAGAGGAAACCGCCGCCATTCCCTGTTGGCAGGAAGGCGACACGCTGGCACTGAAAGCCGCCTCCATCACGGAGGGAAAGACCAAACCCAAGCCGCAGCATACCGAAGCCACTCTGCTGTCCGCGATGGAAACGGCTGGCAAGGAGATAGAGGACGACGCATTGCGGCAGGCTATGAAGGATTGCGGCATCGGCACGCCCGCCACCCGTGCGTCCATCATCGAAACGCTTTTCAAGCGCGGCTATATGGAACGCTGCAAGAAGTCGCTTGTCCCCACCGAAAAAGGGCTTGCCCTCTACTCGGTCGTGAAGGCGATGCGTATTGCCGATGTCGCCATGACGGGCGAATGGGAAAAGGAATTGGCACGCATCGAGCGTGGGGAACTGCCCGCCGATGACTTCCGCAGGAAGATTGAGGCATATACACGGGAAATTACCTCCGAACTGCTGTCGTGCGACAAGCTGTTCGCCCGCAGGGATTCCGGCTGCAAGTGTCCCAAGTGCGGAGCGGGGACGATGCAGTTTTACGGCAAGGTCGTCCGCTGCGACAACGCGGAGTGCGGTCTGCCCGTGTTCCGCCTGAAAGCAAACCGCACCCTCTCTGATGATGAAATCAAAAACCTGCTCACCGACGGACACACGAAACTGCTCAAAGGATTCAAGAGCAAGCAGGGCAAGAGTTTTGATGCCGTAGTCGCCTTTGACGGGGACTATAACACGGTTTTCGTGTTCCCAGAAAGGAAAAGTAAAGCGACCTCTGCGAAAAGAAGAAAATAAATGTTTAACTTTGCCACTGGTTCAGAGTAATGAATTGTTCTTCGATACCGGATTACACTCATACTTTGGATTTAGTGGTGGCACTCGGAGGGATACCGGGTGCCTTTTTCTTCTCGTTTTCCAACGATTATCCCTATCATCATTATCAATCCACTAAATTCCAAAGAAATGAACAACAAGAAGAAAAACGAGGGTCGGACCGACTTTTCCTATTACGGTCTGTACCTGCTGGACTACCTCACCACGAACAAGTTTGAACAGGCAGCCGATGAAGCCTTCATCCGAGAAAGAACCGACCGTGCCGCCGAAGCGTATGAACGGGCAAGGCTCGAAGGCTATCCTGTCGACGGGGCGCAGGAACTGGCGATGAAGGTGCTGACGGAGGGCCTTCGCTACTCCAGGCACGCCATCCTGCGCGAAGTCGTGGAGAACGAATTTGCGGGTGAAGTGCCGGAAGAAAAATGTGAAGCCTTTACCCAGAAGCTGCTGCCGCTTGTCGGAAACGTATTCTCCATCTATGACCTCTCGGACGACAATTTCGCCCTGTCGCCCGAATATGACCTGCTCTACACGGAGCTGACGGGAGCCGTCATCCTCTATATCGAAGAGTATGGCGTTTAACCGCAAACAGAGGTTGAGGGACAACATCGAGGCGATACGGACGGCATTCCTCCTTGACAGGGAACAGCGCACACCCACCGCACGCGAACGGCTCTTGTTAGAGCGTTATTGCGGGTTCGGGGGACTGAAGAGCATACTCAACCCTGCAAGGGAACTGACGGATGCCGTCCACTGGGCGAAGTCCGACCTCGAACTGTTTGCCCCTACCGTGGAACTGCACAGGTTGCTGCGGGAGAACACAAAAGACGAGACGGAGTACAAACGGTATATGGATGCCATGAAGCAGTCCGTGCTGACCGCCTTCTATACCCCGCCGGAGATAACCGGGACCATCGCGGACGTGCTGCATGAACACGGCATCCGTCCCGACCGGGTGCTGGAGCCGTCGGCAGGTGTCGGTGCATTCGTGGACGCCGTGCTGGAGAACAGACCGGACGCGGACATCATGGCTTTTGAGAAAGACCTGATGACGGGCAAGATACTGAAGCACCTGCATCCCGGACAGAAAGTAAGGGTACAGGGCTTCGAGAAGATAGAAAAGCCGTTCATGAACCATTTTGATTTGGCTGTCTCCAATATACCGTTTGGCGATGTGGCGGTGTTCGACCCGGAATTTTCGGGCAGCAAGGATCCTGCAAGGCACTCGGCGGCACGGACGATACACAATTACTTTTTCCTGAAAAGCCTTGACGCGGTGCGTGAAGGCGGAATCGTGGCGTTCATCACCTCGCAGGGGGTACTGGATGCCCCGACCAACGCGCCCATACGCGAGTATATGATGAACCAGGCCAATCTGGTGGGCGTAGCCCGCCTGCCGAACAACCTCTTTACGGATAACGCGGGAACGGAGGTGGGCAGCGACCTGATTATCCTGCAAAAGAACAGCGGAAAGAACGGTGAACTGTATTACAACGAAAAACTCTTCGTGCAGACCGAACAGACCCCTATCGGCACTTCCGTAAATGGGTATGTATGGAGCATCTGCTCGCTTTCACACACGGATTTGATCAGAAGTACCGACCCATACGGGAAACCAGCCTATAAACTCCTGCACCGTGGGGACATCGCACAACTGGCGGAAGACTTGCGGGAGCATCTGAAAATAGAACTGCAACAACTTGACAGGAAACTGTATGAGAAACACAGCCTGCATCCGACAAAGGAGGAAAGCACGGCTGCGGAAGTGCAACCTGCTCCGAAAACAGAAAAGGTATCACCTTCTGTAATAGCCCCCGTTTCTGTAATTGAGCCTGTCAAGGGAGTGGAGAAGCCGCAGGCACAGCCCATAGGGGAAAAGCCGGAGATTGAGCCGCGCCAACCCAATCATTCGTCAGCCGTGCAGCTTACCCTGCTCGACCTTTGGGGTATGCCCATAGAGGAACCGGCAAAAAAGAAAAAGGCAGCGAAAAAGGAAAGCAAGCCGAAGCCTATGCCGTCCACGCCTAAACCGCAGGTCAAAGTTACTCCACCCGTTGAAGCCGCCAAGCCGGTAAACGGTAATAAGGAAGAAAAGCCGGAAAATGCCGAAAAGCCAAACGCCCCGGACGACATTTACGCCACTCTGGATTGGGAAACCAATCCTCCCATCAACGGCTTCTATGAGACAATGATGAGCCTGACAGCGGAACGGCGCAAGGCCCTACGGCTTGAGGCAGAACGGCACAGGCAGGAACAACTGAAAAAGATGGGTATCAAAGACACGTTGAACCCTGCTTTTGCGCCTTCTTCGGACAATATGGATAAAAAGCCGGAACAAACGGAAGAAATAAAGCAACCTGAAACACTGGCAGAAGTTGTGCCTACTTCCGAAACGGTTGCCACTTCCCTGTTCCCGGAACTTGAAACGGAAAAGCCGAAGGAGGAAGTCATGGACCTTTCTCCCCGTCCGTTCAACGGCCTGCTGGAGCCACACCACCGTGACGGCTCGATGGTGCTGGATGCTTCACGCAATCTCGGTTACCTGAAAGACCTCACGCCTTACGGTGCGACCTTCCAACCGCTCGACCTTCGTGGCTATCAAAAAGAGAAAGCGATGCTGTATATATCGCTCCGTGACGCTTACGAACGTCTGTATAGCCACGAGACGGAGAACCATACGGAACACAAACCGCAGCGCGGGTATCTCAACACCTACTACGATGAGTTTGTCATGCGTTACGGTAACCTCAACGCCAGACAGAACGTGAAACTGGTAATGATGGATGCCGGAGGGCGCGACATCCTTTCGCTGGAACGTGCGGAGGACGGCAAGTTTGTCAAGGCGGACATCTTCGACCGTCCCGTTTCCTTCTCGGTGGAGAGCCGTGTCAATGCAGGCTCTCCCGAAGAAGCCTTGTCCGCATCGCTCAACAAGTTCGGCACGGTCAATCTCGGCTATATGCGGGAGATAACCGACACCACGGAAGAGGAACTGCTTGGTGCCCTCAAGGGGCGCATCTTCTACAACCCGCTCGTAACCGGTTACGAAATCAAAGACCGCTTCATCGCGGGGAACGTGATAGAGAAGGCGGAACGCATAGAGGGCTGGATGGAGGACAATCCCGAAAGTGAGCGGATCCCGGAGGTGAAACAGGCGTGGGAGGCATTGAAGGAGGCCGAACCGCAGCGCATCTCCTTTGAAGACCTCGACTTCAATTTCGGGGAACGCTGGATTCCCACGGGCGTGTATGCCGCCTACATGAGCCACCTTTTCGACACGGACGTGAAAATAGCCTACTCCGCAAGCATGGACGAGTTTTCCGTGGCGTGCGGCTACCGCACCATGAAGATCACGGACGAGTTTTTAGTAAAGGGCTATTACCGGAACTATGACGGTATGCACCTGTTGAAGCACGCCCTGCACAACACCTGCCCCGACATGATGAAAAGTATCGGCAAGGACGAGAACGGCAACGACATCAAGGTACGCGACAGCGAGGGCATACAGCTCGCCAACGCGAAGATAGACGAAATCCGTAACGGGTTCTCGGAATGGCTGGAAGAACAGTCGCCGCAGTTCAAGGAACGGCTCTCGACGATGTATAACCGCAAGTTCAACTGTTTCGTGCGCCCGAAGTATGACGGCTCGCACCAGACTTTTCCCGACCTCAACCTGAAAGGGCTGGCAAGCCGGGGAATCAAGAGCGTTTATCCCTCGCAGAAGGATTGCGTCTGGATGCTGAAACAGAACGGCGGCGGGATCTGCGACCACGAGGTGGGAACCGGCAAGACGCTGATAATGTGCATAGCGGCACATGAGATGAAGCGTCTGAACTTGGCGCACAAGCCGATGATTATCGGGCTGAAAGCGAATGTGGCGGAGATTGCCGCCACCTATCAGGCGGCATATCCCAATGCGAGGATTCTCTACGCTTCTGAAAAGGATTTCTCGACCGCCAACCGCGTGCGTTTTTTCAACAACATCAAAAATAACGATTTCGATTGCGTCATCATGTCGCACGACCAGTTCGGCAAGATACCGCAGTCACCGGAGTTGCAGCAGCGCATCCTGCAGGCGGAGCTTGACACGGTGGAGGAAAACCTCGAAGTCTTGCGGCAGCAGGGCAAGAACGTGTCGCGGGCGATGCTGAAAGGGCTGGAGAAGCGCAAGCACAACCTTGTGGCGAAGCTGGAGAAGGTGGAACACGCTATCAAGTCCCGCACGGATGATGTGGTGGACTTCAAGCAGATGGGCATCGACCACATCTTCATTGACGAGAGTCACCAGTTCAAGAACTTGACTTTCAACACCCGTCATGACCGTGTGGCGGGATTGGGAAACTCGGAAGGAAGCCAGAAGGCCCTGAATATGCTCTTTGCCATCCGTACCATACAGGAACGCACGGGCAAGGACTTGGGGGCTACGTTCCTTTCGGGCACGACCATTTCCAACAGTCTGACGGAACTGTACCTGCTCTTCAAATACCTGCGCCCCAACGAACTGGAACGGCAGGACATCCGCTGTTTCGATGCTTGGGCTGCCATCTTCGCCAAAAAGACGACCGATTTTGAGTTCAACGTGACAAACAACGTGGTGCAGAAGGAGCGTTTCCGCTACTTCATCAAAGTGCCGGAGCTTGCCGCCTTTTACAACGAAATCACCGACTACCGCACGGCGGAGGACGTGGGTGTGGATCGTCCGCACAAGAACGAGATACTGCACCACATACCGCCTACACCCGACCAAGAGTATTTCATCAAACAACTGATGGAATTTGCCAAGACAGGTGACGCGACGTTGTTGGGCAGGTTGCCGCTGTCTGAAACGGAAGAGAAGGCTAAGATGCTCATCGCTACCGACTACGCGCGGAAGATGGCTTTGGATATGCGCATGATAGACCCCAATTACGAAGACCACTCCGACAACAAGGCGAGCCACTGCGCCAAAATGATAGCGGAGTATTACCACAAATACGATGCGCACAAGGGTACGCAGTTCGTGTTCTCCGACTTGGGGACATACCAGCCGGGGGAAGGATGGAACGTGTACAGCGAGATAAAACGCAAGTTGGTGGAGGATTACGGCATACCGGCAAGTGAGGTGCGCTTCATTCAGGAGTGTAAGACGGATAAGGCTCGTAAGGCGGTGATAGATGCCATGAACGCCGGGACGGTGCGCGTGCTGTTCGGCTCCACAAGTATGCTCGGAACGGGCGTGAATGCGCAGAAAAGATGTGTCGCCATCCATCACCTTGATACACCGTGGCGACCGTCCGACCTGCAACAGCGTGACGGACGGGGTGTTAGAGCCGGGAACGAGATTGCCAAGCATTTTGCCGAGAACAACGTGGATGTCATCATCTACGCGGTGGAAAAGTCGCTGGACAGCTACAAGTTCAATCTGCTGCACTGCAAGCAGACGTTCATATCGCAGCTCAAAAGCGGAGCGATGGGCGCACGTACCATCGACGAGGGAGCAATGGACGAAAAATCGGGTATGAACTTCTCGGAGTATATGGCGTTGCTCTCCGGCAATACCGACCTTTTGGATAAGGCGAAATTAGAGAAGCGTATCGCCTCGCTCGAAGGGGAACGCAAGTCGTTCAACAAGGGCAAGCGCGATTCGGAGTTCAAGCTGGAATCCAAGACGGGAGAACTGCGCAACAACACGGCTTTCATCGAAGCCATGACGGAAGACTGGAACCGTTTTATTTCCGTTGTGCAGACTGATAAGGAAAGCATCCGCCTTAATCTTGTCAAGGTGGACGGCGTGGATTCAACGGATGAGAAGGTCATCGGTAAGCGTTTGCAGGAAATCGCCAAGAACGCCACGACTGGTGGACTGTACAAGGCTGTCGGGGAACTTTACGGCTTTCCGATAAAGGTGGTCAGCGAGAGGACACTCAAAGAAGGTCTGGAGTTCACCGACAACCGCTTCGTGGTGGAGGGGAACTACAAGTACACCTACAACAACGGGCATCTGGCGATGGCAGACCCGATTACTGCCGCACGAAACTTTCTGAACGCATTGGAGAGGATTCCGACCATCATCGACCAGTACAAGTCTAAGAACGAAGTGCTGGAAAAGGAGATTCCGCAGTTGCAGGAGATAGCGGGCAAGGTGTGGAAGAAGGAGGACGAGCTGAAACAGCTTAAGTCCGAACTCGCCGCACTGGACCGCAAGATACAGCTTGAGCTGGCTCCTCCGGATCAGGAAAACACGGAAGAGAACCGGCAAGGCAACGAGAAAAAACAGACGGAACAACAGCCGGAAAGCCCGCACGTGGACTTTGTACGCAGTCATTTAATTATAGGGAGACCCGGTTTATCGGAATCCAAAGGTGTAAAACTTTAATATCGAAGTCTTGACAGAAAAAGCCAGTGGTTGAATTTTTCACCACTGGCTTTAATTCTAATAATTTATTCAATCTAATATGACCGAATCTATAACTTTAAATCATAGATTATGTGCCTATTTGTGAAGAAAAGACGTAACTTTGTATCAAAATCAAATAAGCATAACAATGGAACCATCTATATACAGTTTTTCACTTTGTGCCGCACTGCCGTTGATGTTATTCTTCGGCTTTTATTTTTTGTTTGCAAAGACTCCTGAAAAGAAAATTTTCAAGAATTATCTCCGCTCCCGACAGATTATGGGTATAGCTATGCTGCTGCTTTCGGCAAATTATTCGGTACATTTCTTCTTTGGTATTCGATTCAAAAATGCGGATTCTTCCATATTGATGAACATGTCCACATACTTCCTGTGCTATTCTCTGTTCAGTTCGGCATTGATAATGTTGCTTGATTGTTTTTACATTACCAAACGGCGTGTGTGGACACATATCATTTTATGGATTATATTCTCAACTCTTTCCGGAGTTGTGTTGTTCCTGTTGCCAAGCGGAATCATGCAAAAAATCTCTTTATTTGCTTTAGCTGTCTGGTTAATCGTTTTTGGAGTCGTTTTAGCTCGCAGAGTCATAATTGCATATCGTAGAGCCATTCGGATTTTCAATGAAACTCAGGCGGATGATATAGGCGCATATATCGAATGGCTTTCCATATTCACTTATTGGGCTGTTATCTTCGGTGTCGGATGCGGATTGCTGACATTTCTGCCAGACAAATATGTTTTTATCTGGGTGTTTTCATCAATCCTGTTCTACAGTTATCTTTTTCACTGTTATCAGAACTACCTGCTGTTCTATGAACAGGTGGAAAATGCTTTTGAGCAAGATATACAGTCTGAAGAAGAACTTCTGACAAATTCGGGAACTGAACCCGAAATGGTTTCAGAAGAGGAAGTTCCAGTGTCCTATACAGAAATTATAGAGAAAGTGGCCAACTGGATAAAGACAGACGGCTATGTCCAGCAGGGACTTACCATAAAAGAACTGTCCGAAATACTTCATACGAACCGTACCTATCTTTCCGCTTATATCAAGACTACGTATAAAATGACATTCCGCGAATGGATAACCGGTCTCCGGTTGGAGTATGCGAAAAACATACTGAAGGAGCATCCGGAAATCAATATACAGAAGCTGGCTGAGTCTTCCGGTTTTCTTTCCCGCAGTAACTTTATCAAATCATTTACAGAGAAGGAAGGATGTACGCCTGGCAAGTGGAAAAAAGCAAATCTGGAATAATTTGTGTGGTAAAAAGCCGATGAAAAAGGTCTCAGAAGCTCATTTTCAAAAAGTGCTCAAGCGACAAAAAAGTGCTAATTCGACAAAAAAAAGTGCTCAAACGACAATTTGAAAAGTGCTCAAACGACAATTTTTATAAAACGCTGTATTTCAACAGAAAAAGTTTTTGTAATATTTTGGGCGCTGAATGGCATTTATTACCTTTGGAGAAGACAAAGATAATAAATTCAAGTTTATATGAGCAGAAAAATCACTTTTCTCACCCTGTTTCTGTGGCTGATGACGGTAACTTTTCCTGTCATTGCGCAGCAGAAAGCAGACACGACCTACACCTTCCGGTTCGTTCCGCAGAAGGACATGTTCTACGTGCCTTGGAATGGCAATGACACGGAACTTGCCCGTCTGTTGGAATGTATCGAAAACAACAAAACCACAATTCTTGACGGCAAGCTGCCGCTATTGGTTGACGGCTACTGTAATTCACTGGGCAGTGAAGCCGAGAACCTTGCCACGGCGAAGATCCGTGCCAACCGTGTGAAATCCGAACTGATTATCCGTGCGGAAATAAAAGAGGAGAATTTCATTACCCGCAGCCATGCGACTGAGGGTGATTTTGTCACCGTGCGCCTGACGGTACCGGTAAAGGGAACTGCCGCGACGGATGCGGAAGCACGACGCAAGGCGGAAACCGAACGACTGGAAGCCGAGAAGCGTGCCGAACAGGAACGGCTTGCCGAAGAGCAGCGCAAGGCGGAAGAAGCCCGACTTGCCGCTGAAAAGGCAGAAGCCGAGAAAGCCGCTCAACAAAATACACTTGCCGACACGCCGTCGGAAACCAAAATCACAACTGATTATCATCTCTCCCTGCGTGCCAACCTGCTGCGCTGGGCTACCCTAACACCAGATTTAGGACTTGAATGGCGCATCTGCCCGTCATGGGGCATTGCCGTAAACGTCTCGTGGACTTCTTGGAGTTGGAATGACAAGGACCGCCGCTATGCACTCTGGGAAGTGGCTCCGGAAGTGCGTTACTATATGGGTGAGAAGAAAGCCTGGTATCTGGGCGCGATGTTCAAGGCCGGACAGTTCAACTACAAGTTCTCCGAAGCAGGCAAGCAGGGCGACCTGATGGGTGGCGGCATCACCGCCGGCTATCAGCTGCGGCTGAACAAGGCACTGGCTCTTGATTTCAACCTCGGTCTGGGCTACCTGAATGCCGATTTCGAAAAATATGAAGTCATCGACGGTGTACGTGTACGCCGCGGCAACGAAACAAAGGACTGGTGGGGCCCCATCAATGCCGGTGTGACATTGGTATGGAAGTTATTCTAACACGGAGGAATAGAATATGAAAGCAAGACAATATATAAATATGATGGGAATGGCAGCCGCCGTGCTGTTCTCTTCCTGCGTGAAGGACACGCTCTATGACACGCCACACCCCGACAGCGGGAAGATTGCGGTGACAGCCGACTGGTCGGCCCGCGGTGAGGGTATCGACATACCTGCCACATGGACGGTCACCATGGGTGACTATACGGGTACGGAGACTTCCGCCACCCATGCCCCCGACCATCTGTTTGCTCCGGGCAGCTACACCATTGCGGTGTGGAACCCGGCTGAAGGAATCACGGTGAACGGCACCACAGCCACCATTGCCACAGCCACTGGAACCCGGGCAGGCACGGATGCCTTTGTAAACAATGCCCCGGGATGGTTCCTCACCTATACGGAACAGGTGACCATCGAGAAAGACAATGACTATCCGCTGACCGCCGCAATGAAGCAGCAGGTACGCGAACTGACGCTTGTCGTCGAACCTACTGGTGATGCCGCCGGACGCATCACGGAGATTGTTGCCCATCTGACGGGTGCAGCCCGAACACTCAATTTCGCTACTGATACTTACGGAGCCGCTTCGAACGTCGTGCTGCCCTTCACCAAGATTACCGAAGGTGACGATGCCGGCAAGTGGAAAGCCACGGTGCGGCTGCTGGGTGTGACCGGCACGGAACAACTGCTGACGGGTGAAATCCGCTATGCTGACGGCAACCCGAGCCCCACCACGCTGAAAAGCGACCTCACGGAAGCCCTCAAGGATTTCAACACCGGAAAGGGCGAATCGCTGACCCTCGGCGGAACGCTGGTTGAGACTCCCGAAGGCATGGAAGTGGACGGAGCCGAAATCAACGGCTGGGAAGAAGTGAAAGGTGATGATGTAAATGCTGATTTGTAAATAATAAAATTATAGATATAATGAAGACAAGATTTTTTACACTTGCAGCGCTCGCCCTCGCGCTGGCAGCCTGCAACAACGACAACGAGAACCTGAACGGTACCCCCGTGGCCGCCCGGTTTACCGCCGACATCGCCCCCGCCACCCGCGCCAGCGGAACCACCTGGACTGCCGGCGACCGTATCGGCATCACCGACATAGGCAACGATACCCGGTACGGCAACGTGCCTTTCATCTTGAAAAACGGTAAATTTGAGGCAGAAGGAAAGGTTATCTATATCGAAGATACAAAGGCCCATACTTTCCGCGCCTACTATCCGTACAACGCGGCGGGAGGTATCCTCGCAGCCACGACCGATGCCACGGCGCAGCAGAATCAGTCTGCCATTGACTTCCTCTTTGCCACAGGAGCCACGGGAGACAAAAAAAGCCCGGTAGTGAGCTTCACCGACAAAACCGGCAAAGGCGGTGAAGACAACTCCTTCCACCACCGCATGAGCCGGATAACCCTTACCTTCGAGGCGGGCGACGGCGTGGATTTCAGCGTGGTCAAGCCTGAACGTTACACGCTGGACGGATTGTTACTCACCGGTACGTTCAACACGGCCGACGGTATTGCCACCGCAGACAACGGGGCACAGACCGGAGAACTGGCCATGAATTTGGCAGACGGCGTTCTCACGTCATCGATCATCCTCTTCCCGCAGACAGTTGCATCCCTGCCGTTGGTTGTGAATTACAAAAGTCAGGAATATCATGCCACACTCACCGTGCCCGAAGGCGCACTGCAGGCGGGCAACAACTATACCTATACCGTCAAGGTACGCAACAAAGTCCTTGAAGTCAGCGAAGCCACCATTGCAAAGTGGAACGATATAGACGGCGGAGAAGTGGGCGCTGACCTGTAGGATGTTAATAATTAATCGATTAGAATAAAGAATTATGAGACATAGATTATTTATCCCCGCAGCCACCGCACTGCTGCTCGCCCTTGCCGCCTGCACACAGGACGAACTTGCTGGCGATAACCGTCTGCCCGAAGGTGAATACCCTGTATTCATCCGTGCCACCGGACTGTCCGTAGAAGCAACGCCGCTGGCAGCCTCTTCCACCCGTGCCGCTGTGGACGGCGACTGGCAGGGCGTCACTTCCGTGGCACTCAAGATGGGCGATGCGGTAAAGGAATACACCGTAACGGCTTCTACCGATTTCAAGAGTGCCACGCTTTCACGCGAGAACGACCCGTACTACTGGACCAGCCGCGACCCGATTACCGTATCGGCATGGTGGCCCTTCGACAATGCCGACATCACACAGATGCCTGCCGTGAAGGTGGCCGAAGACCAAAGCAAATTGGCTGACTTTCAGAACAGCGACTTCATCGCCGCTGAGAACAGGAAGGTGGAATTTAACAACCCGACTCTTGAATTTACCCACCGCACGGCACGCGTGGCAATCGAACTGAAGCCCGGTACGGGATTCACAAGCGTGGACGGTGCCACGGTGAGCCTCGTGAGCCTGTCCGCCGATAACGGCAACCCGACCGCCATCAAGACTTACAACGCAAGCGGCAACACCTATGAGGCACTGACCGCCCCGCAGACCGTTGCGGCAGGCAAGCCATTCGTCAAGGTGGAACTCGGCAGCGGCACTTTCTACTTCCGTCCGCAGAACAACGTCGTGCTGGCAGCAGGCAGTCGCTATAAATATACCGTTAAGGTGAACGCCACTGGCTTGACGTTAGAGGGCTGCACCATCGGTGATTGGGCTGACGGCGGCGGCGAGAGTGGCGCAGCCGAGTTGGGCTACATCTACGATAGCAACACCAAGACCTACACGGTCTATAACGCCGACGGCCTACTGGCATGGAACGAAGCCGCACAAAAAGACAGATCGATAAATTGCACCCTCACCGCCGACATCGACCTCACGGGCAAAGACTGGTCACCGATAGGCACAAACTTTTATAACTCATACACCGGCACCTTCGACGGCGGCGGCCATACCATCACGGGGTTGACCGTTACGACAAATGACCAATATGTGGGTCTGTTCGGCAGGCTCGGTAAAGCTGGCACGGTGAAGAACGTGGTGATGGATGGCATACAGATAACATGCAATCACAGGTTGGGCTATGCCGGCGGCGTGGCAGGATTTAGCTGGGGAGGCACCATTGAAAACTGCTCGGTGTCGGGCAGCGTCAGCGGCACGATATGCGCCGGCGGTGTGGTGGGTATTCAATGGGAGGCTTCCATCACCGGATGCAGCTCCTCCGCCACAGTGAAGGGAATGGTCCAGGTCGGCGGCGTGGCAGGTGAGACGAATTCGGGTGCCACCATGGCCGCTTGCTATGCCACAGGCAACGTGACCATAGAAATAGACCCCATAGATAATATCCTTGGCGGCGGTCTGGTGGGATTCAACGCAGGAAGCAGCGTCCTTGCCTGCTATGCCACGGGCAACGTAACCAGTACGGGTAGTAGCACTGGCTATGTACATATCGGCGGCTTTTGGGGAAATAACTACACCACCGTGACCGCCTGCTATTGGAAGAACAATCATGAACAAGGCATCGGCTACAATAAGGAAGGCATCGCCCCCGAAGCCACGAATGTGGACGGCACCAGCGTAACCTGGCAGAACGCCGTTGATGCCATGAACACCGCCTTGCAG
>ULNZ01006992.1_pt1 | contig 17019 bp, 8 predicted proteins | sample 1952111 | NCBI WGS metagenome assembly ULNZ01 (sample SAMEA4835590, study PRJEB28245) | human gut metagenome | biome: gut microbiome; material: fecal sample | place: Denmark | collected 2008 | reverse complement strand
AGTTTTACACCTAATTGGGGATAAAACAGCTCATGAGCGGTGGCGGCGTCATTCTCATCGGTACGCAGCTGATCCCTCTGCTCTCTGGTCTGTTCGGCTAAGCACCCGCGATAGGAGGTACTCCCGCCATTGTTCGATAATATCTTTGCAGCCATCGAAAAATGGATGCGGGAACTTCTGACAGGAATGGTGGAGTCCAACATGAGTACGATGTTCACGGATGTCAATGAAAAGACAAGTGAGATCGCGGCTCAGGTTGGACGCACTCCACAAAACTGGAACAGCAGCGTTTTCAGTATGATTCAGAACTTATCAGAGTCGGTGGTAGTTCCGATTGCCGGAATCATCATCACTCTGGTACTCTGCTATGAGCTGATCTCGATGCTGACCGAGCGAAACAACCTGCATGATGTAGATACATGGATGTTCTTCAAGTATTTTGTCAAGGCATGGGTCGCAATCTATCTGGTCAGCAATACGTTCACAATTACAATGGCAGTCTTTGACGTTGGACAATCGGTAGTTAATTCGGCTTCCGGTATCATCAACGGCGAGACTGCCATTGATGTTAGTTCGCTGTCCATGCAGATGCAGGCGGCGATGGCAACCATGGAGATCGGTGAACTGGTAGTGCTGGCTCTTGAAACCTTCCTTGTCAGCTTCTGCATGAAAATTATGTCGGTGGTGATAACTGTCATTGTCTATGGGCGCATGATAGAGATTTATCTCTATACATCGCTTGCCCCGATCCCGTTCGCAACGATGAGCAACCGTGAATGGGGTCATGTAGGAACCAACTATTTCAGAGGACTGTTCGCCCTTGCATTTCAGGCATTTCTGATGATGGTCTGTGTGGCGATTTACGCAGCACTGATTTCTTCGGTGCGGATTTCCAGCAATATGCACTCCGCGCTGATCGGCGTTGCAGCGTATACCGTGATTCTGTGCTTCAGCCTGATGAAAACGGGAAGTCTGTCCAAACAGATCTTCGGCAGTCACTAAAACCGGGAAAATCCGAGGAAAGGAAAGACAGCAGACAGAAAGCCGTATCCCGGCGGCGTGTCTGACTGTCATGGTGAAGAATGGCTTATGTGACGATCCCGAAAGACCTGTCCAAAGTGAAGAACAAGGTCTTTCTCAACCTGACAAAGCGACAACTCATCTGTATGGGCTTTGCGGCATCCATCGGTGTCCCGTTCTACTTTCTTACACGGGAAACGCTTGGTACAAGCAACGCGGCGGCGGGCATGGTGCTGCTGATGCTCCCGGAATTTTTCTTTGCGCTGTTCGAGAAAAACGGGATGCACCTTGAAACCATCCTGACGAACTTCATCAATGTCCGTTTCAAACGTCCGGCGGTTCGCCGCTACGAGATCGAAAATCTGTACGAATATGAGCCGGAGAAACCTGTAACACCAAAAGTGAAGAAGGGAGGCATTATTGGGAAAAGAAAAGGATAAGAAGCCGCTGTTCGGCGGCATCTTCCAGAAATTCTTCAAGCCGTCTGCAAAGGCAGAAGCAAAAAAGAAGAAAGAGCATCACTTGACCGTGCAGCGGTCGATTCCGTATCTGGAAATGGGACGGGACGGCATCTGCCGGGTGGAGGAACATCTGTATTCCAAAACCGTCCGCTTCTATGACATCAACTATCAGCTCGCGCAAAACGAAGATAAGAACACCATTTTTGAAAGCTGGTGTGACTTCCTCAACTACTTTGATTCCAGCATCCGCTTTCAGCTTTCGTTCATTAACCATAAAAGTGATATGAGCGAATACAACAAGGTCATTCAGATTGAGCCGCAGCATGACCAGTTCGATGATGTACGCATGGAATATGCGCAGATGTTGAAACAGCAGCTTGCCAAGGGCAACAACGGTCTGGTTCGGACGAAATACATCACGTTCAGCATTGAAGCCAAAAGCGTGAAAGAAGCAAAGCCCCGGCTGGAGCGTATCGAAACCGATATTCTCAACAATTTCAAGGTGCTGGGCGTAAAAGCATATCCGCTGAATGGTGTGGAACGCTTACAGATCATGTACGAGATGTTCCATCAGGAGGAAGAACGGAAGTTTGAGTTCAGCTATGACCGCATCCTGCAAAGCGGCATGACTACCAAGGACTTCATTGCTCCGACCAGTTTTCTGTTCAAGAACGGCAAGGACTTCCAGATGGGAGATACTATCGGCGCGGTATCCTATCTGAACATCCTTGCCCCGGAACTGACGGATAAGGTTCTGGCAGAGTTTCTGGACATGGACAAGAATCTGGTGGTCAGCATCCATGTGCAGTCGGTAGACCAGCTCAAGGCAATCAAACTCATCAAGGGCAAGATCACAGACCTTGACCGCATGAAGATTGAGGAACAGAAAAAGGCGGTGCGTTCCGGCTATGATATGGAAATTATTCCGAGTGACCTTGCAACTTATGGCGGCGAGGCCAAGAAGATTCTGGATGATCTGCAGAGCCGCAATGAGCGTATGTTCCTTGTTACGGTGCTGTTCCTTAATACGGCCAAGACCAAGCAGGAATTGGATAGTGCTGTTTTTCAGACTGCTGGTATCGCTCAGAAGTTCAACTGTACCCTGAATCGGCTGGACTATATGCAGGAGCAGGGGCTTATGAGCAGCCTGCCGCTGGCAAATAATCTGGTTCCCATCAAGCGGGCATTGACTACAACTTCCACCGCCATCTTCGTGCCGTTCACCACACAGGAACTTTTCATGGAGGGCGATTCCCTCTACTACGGTCTGAATGCAGTGTCCAACAACATGATTATGGCAGATCGTAAGCAGCTCAAAAACCCGAATGGCTTGATTCTTGGAACACCGGGCAGTGGTAAGTCGTTCAGCGCAAAGCGTGAAATGACGAACGTGTTTTTCACGACAACAGACGATATTATCATTGCAGACCCGGAAGGCGAGTATTATCCGCTGGTGGAAGCTCTGGGCGGACAGGTCATTCATATCTCGTCCACCAGCCGGGACTACATCAATCCCATGGATATTAACCTGAATTACGCGGACGATGATAACCCGCTGGGCATGAAATCGGATTTCATACTTTCCCTGTGTGAACTTATCATGGGCGCACGAGATGGCATGGAGCCGGAAGAAAAATCCGTCATTGACCGATGCCTGCCGCTGGTCTATCAGAAATATCTAAATGATCCGAAGCCGGAGAATATGCCGATTCTCGGTGATCTGTACGACTGCCTGCGGGAGCAGAAAGAACGGCAGGCACAGCGCATCGCCACGGCACTGGAAATCTACGTCAATGGTTCTCTGCGGGTGTTCAACCACCAGACGAATGTGGAGCTGGATAACCGCCTTATCTGCTTTGACATCAAAGAATTGGGAAAGCAGCTCAAAAAGCTGGGTATGCTCATCGTGCAGGATCAGGTGTGGAATCGTGTCACCATCAACCGCAATGCAAAGAAAAACACACGATACTACATTGATGAGTTCCACTTGCTCTTAAAGGAAGAACAGACTGCCGCATACAGTGTTGAAATCTGGAAGCGTTTCCGAAAATGGGGCGGCATCCCCACGGGTATTACGCAGAACATTAAAGACCTGCTGGCAAGCCGGGAGATCGAGAACATCTTTGAAAACAGCGATTTCATCTATATGCTGAATCAGGCATCCGGCGATAGGCAGATTCTTGCAAAGCAGCTCAACATTTCGCCGTTCCAGCTTTCCTATGTGACGAACAGCAACGAGGGCGAGGGACTGCTGTTCTACGGCAATACCATTATTCCGTTCAAGGATAAGTTTGATACTTCGCTGAAACTCTATGGTCTTATGACCACGAAACCGAATGAAATTGCAAAATACAGGGAGAAGAAAGACGCATGATGAAAGAGAAAAAACTGAGCCAGATGATCCTGAAGCTGCATGACCGTGCTGAGGCGGCAAAATACGATGGCGATTCCAGCCCGCCTTATCAGGAAGTGAAAATGCTGAACTTCCACGATGAGGAATCGGTGGTGCATACGGTGCTGGAGGACTTTTACGCAGTCGGCGCACTGGCAGATGAACTGACCCACGGATTCCACATGGAAGAGCGGGGCTACATCGACCGCACGGAGGTCAATTCCCGGCTGATCGCTTTTGCCAGGGAGCTGGAGCGGATTCTCGATAAATGGGAGACTCATGCAGTCCTGATTGCATGAGTTTCCTGCCGGACGGGAGGTGAATCCGATGGCAGACAAGCGATTCCGGGGCAGAGATAAAATCGTCCAGAAAATGACCAAAGACGGTCTGGTGGAAGAGAATCTCCGCACCGGGGAAACCAAGTCCGCAGTTGAAGAAGAACCACCGAAGCAGGAAGATTCGGAAAAAGACGCTGCGGAAAGTGCAGAAGAAACCCCTGTTGTGGAAGAAGAGGTGTGCATGGATGCCGAGGATGGAGAGGAGGAAAAGCCCCGGCGCAGCACCGCCAAGCAGAGTACAGAATATTATAAAGCCCATCAGGAGGATGGCAAAGCGAAAGAAAAATATGCTTCGCCAGTGGACGAAGATGCAGAGCCTGCGCCGAAGAAAAAGGGCCGCTTATCGTTTGATGATGAGCAGCAGGGCGGCATCGTCCGGGGCGCAGGGCTGGGCATTAAGAAGGTGGCGAAGAAAGGAGTGGATACCGCCACTGGTTTTGCCCATAACAAGGTGCATCAGGTCGAAAAGGAAAACTCCGGTGTGGAGTCGGCGCACAAGAGCGAAGAAACGCTGGAAGGACTGTACCGCTTCTCTAAAGGCAGGAAAAAGACCAGAGAAAAATCTGCCAGAGCTGAGAAGAAAGTCGAGGATGAGAAAAAATCCAGCCGTCTGAAATTTTCGGAGAGTGAGGGCGGCATGGCCGAAGAAGTGGCAGAAACGTCACTGAAAAAGAAACCGCACCTGCCACCACCGACTGCCGCAGGAGGTGAAGCAACAAAGACAGTCGGTTCAAAATTCTATCAGAAAAAGCAGTATAAGGATGCCTATGCAGCAGCCAAGCGAGGTCGGAAAGCCGGAAGCACTGCCCGCAAGCGGGCAGCAACGGCGGCGAACACGCTTGCCGAAAAAGCAAAAGCGGCGGTGCAGGAAATCGTTGTGCAGAGCAAGACCCTGTGGGCGGGACTTGGCATCGCAGCACTGATGCTCATGCTGATTATGGGCGCATTTTCAAGCTGTTCCGCAGCGATCCAGGGAACGGGTAGCACCTTTATCGGAACGACGTATCCTAGTAAGGATGCTGACATGAAAGGTGCAGAAGAAGATTATCTGGAACTGGAAAAGAAGCTGGATGAGCAGATACGGCAGATGGAGTCCACACATCCCGGCTATGACGAATACCGTTACCAGTTGGACGAAATTGGGCATGACCCTTATCAGCTGATCTCTCATCTGACTGCCGTATATGAGCAGTTCACCAGAGGACAGGTGAAAACCGTCATCAAGTCGCTGTTTGAGCAGCAGTATCTCCTGAAAGTCTGGGAAACGATAGAGATTCGCACACGCATGGAAACCAGAGTAGGGATTCGGCCAACGATTGACGCTTTTGGAAACGTCAGCATGGAAACCTATACCTATCAGGAAGAAGTGGAGTATGAGTACAAAATCCTCAACGTCCTACTGAAAAATAAGGGCTTTGACACCATTGCCAGAAAGAACATGGATCGGAAGCAGACTGGGCGGTATGATGCCTACAATCTGACTTATGGCAATCGCCCAGAACTGTTTGGCGCAGGCTCCCCTACATACAGTGGCGGCACAACAGGCAGCATTGGCTCTGGTGGTTCGGGTGGAACAGGCGGAAGCTCCGGCGGTGGTTTCCAATATGACATTCCAGAAGAAGCCCTGTCGGATGAAAAGTTTGCAAGGATGATCGCAGAAGCCGAAAAGTATCTGGGAATGCCGTATGTGTGGGGCGGCAGTTCCCCAAGCACCAGTTTTGACTGCTCCGGCTTTGTCTGCTGGGTCATCAATAACTGCGGCAATGGCTGGAATGTCGGACGCACGACAGCAAACGGACTGCGCGGCAAGTGCAGCTACGTTTCTCCTGCAAATGCACAGCCGGGTGACTTGATCTTCTTTGAAAAAACCTATAATACCGTCGGCGCGTCGCACGTTGGCATCTATGTTGGCAACGGCATGATGATTCACTGCGGCGACCCGATTTCTTATACCAGCATCAATTCGACCTACTGGCAGAACCACTTCCTTGGTTTTGGCAGAATCAAGTAGAGGAAAGGAGAGAAGCTAGATGAGCAAAAAGCTGAAGAAGTTTTTGAATGATGCAGAGAAAACCGAAAGCAAGATCGCGGAACTGGAAGAGTACCTGAGAAATGTCCGGGCTGCACAGAAAAAGGAAGAGGACAATGAGATCGTTCGGGCTATCCGCAGCACAAAGCTGGGCGGGCGTGACCTGTTGGCGCTGCTGGAAAATATCCAGGCGGGGAATGTGACGTTCCAGACAACTGTAAACCACGAGAACAAGACTTCGGAAGAAGCAGAAATGGAGGATACGATTGCGAAAGATGCTTAAAAAGCTGGGTGTTGTGATTCCCAGTGCAGTGCTGACCCTGCTGATGGCGGTAGGCTTTTCCACTCCGGCATTTGCCTATGTGGAGCTGGAAGTCAAGGAAGAGCCTGCACAGGTCATTGAGGAAGAGGAACCCACCGAGGAAGAGAAGATTCCGTTCACCATTGCGGGCAATGGCGAGGTGGAGGATAACATTACGGACGATTCCAGTAAGGAGTTCTTCACGGTCAAGACCAAGGGCGGAAATACCTTTTTTCTAGTGATCGACCGGGCAAGGAACAGCGAGAATGTGTATATGCTCTCCATGATCGACGAATACGATTTGCAGGAGTTTCTGACCGATGAGGAACGCAACGGCAAGGAAGAAGAGAAGCCGGCAGTCGTGCTACCGGAAACCAAACCTGAGCCGGAACCGGATGTCGAGATCGAAGAGCCGGAACAGGACGATGGAAAGCTGACCAAGATTCTGGCAATCGTATTTGTTATGGGTGTAGGCGGTGCAGGCGCATTCTTCTATTTCTACATTTATAAGCCGAAGCAGAGTGAGCCGGAAGTATCGAAAGAAAATCTGGAATATGAAGCTCTGCCGACAAAGAATGAGGATGAGGAAGCAGGGCAGGACGCAGAAACCGAAGAATAATAGAAAAACCGTATAATCTAGTGGTGCAGGGATGGTCTGATTCGGACCGTCCCTGCTTTTTTCAAACAAGCAGGAGGATACATGAAATATCTTGTGATAGCAGAAAAGCCGAGTGTGGCACGTTCCATCTCGAAAGTGATCGGTGCATACAAACATGAGGACGGGTATCTGGAGGGTGGGGATTGCGTGGTGAGCTGGTGTCTGGGGCATCTGGCAGAGTATGCAGCCCCGGAGTATTACGATGAACGCTATAAAAGCTGGCGGTTTGATGATCTTCCGATTCTCCCGGAAGAATGGAAATTGTTGGTTTCGGAAGATAAGAAAGCGCATTTCAATATCCTGCGAAAGCTCCTCCGAAGCAAAGATTTTGATTATGTGGTAAATGCCTGCGACGCAGGGCGTGAGGGCGAAGCAATCTTTCGCCGTGTGTACGGTCTGGCAGGCAGCAAACTCCCGGTCAAACGGCTGTGGATTAGCAGCATGGAAGATTCCGCTATCCAGCAGGGCTTTGATTCCTTAAAGGATGGCGCAGAGTATGACAACCTGTTTGCCGCTTCGGAGTGCAGGGCAAAGGCAGACTGGCTGATTGGTATGAATGGCACACGGGCTTTTACCAAGAAATACGGCAGGCGGCAGACCATTGGACGGGTGCAGACTCCGACACTGGCAATGCTGACGGAACGGCAGAACAAAATCCGGAACTTTGTGAAAGAGCCGTATTACAAAGTAGAAATCACAGGAAATGGCATCGTGGCAGAATCGGAACGGATGGCACAGGAGCAGGATGCGGATACCATGCAGGCAGCTTGTGATGGACAGTGTGCCGTAGTTGGCAGCATCGAGCGCAAACGGAAAGAACAGTCTGCGCCGAAGCTGTATGACTTAACGACCTTGCAGCGAGAAGCTAACCGCTATTATGGTTTTATCGCCAGTCAGACTTTGAAGATCGTACAGGAATTGTACGAAGAAAAGCTGGTGACATACCCGCGGACGGACAGCCAGTACATCACGGAAGATATGCAGCAGACCATGGCAGATTTGCTCAAACACTATGGCGGCGAAGCAGATGGAGTAAAGCAGGTGGTCAATAACAAAAAGGTCACTGATCACCATGCGATTCTGCCGACACTGGAAAGCTGCAAGCGTGGGTCAAACAGCCTGTCCGGGGATAAGGAAAAGGTCTTTGCTCTCATCGTCTGGAAGATGCAACAGGCAGTACAGCCGCCATACATCTATGAAGATGTTCTGGTAACAGTATGCTGTCAGGACAGGAAATTCACTGCAAAATACAAAAATGTCTTGCAGGCGGGACATACCGCAATGCCTGTTCCGTTTGCAGAACAGGAAAAAAGCAAGGATATGGCATTCCCCAAGAAACTGGAACAGGGCGAGGTGATTCCTGTGGTGAGCGCGGAGAAAAAGCAGGGCTTTACATCTCCGCCGAAAGCATTTACCGAAGACACCCTGCTTTCTGCAATGGAAAGCGCAGGCAACAAGGAGTTTGAAAAAGACACGGAAAAGAAAGGACTGGGAACACCTGCGACCCGTGCAGCGATTCTGGAAAAGCTGGTATCTTCCGGCTATGTGGAACGCAAAGGCAAGCAGATTCTTCCCAGTGCAGAGGGGGTTACGGCAATCGCAAATATCCCGGATTACCTGAAATCGGCAAGCATGACCGCTGAGTGGGAAAATGAACTGCTGCGGATGGAACGGGGCGAAACAAAGCCCGCCGACTTCATGCAGGGCATCGGTGGATTGCTGGAACGAATGCTGGCAGACCTCCGGCAAATTCCGACCGTACAGGAATCACCTATTTATAATAAGGTATCTATCGGGAACTGCCCGGTATGTGGAAAGCCCGTCTGTGAAGGCAAGCTGAATTTCTATTGCTCTGACCGGGACTGTAAATTTGCCCTCTGGAAAGAAAGTAAATACCTTTCCGGCATGAAAAAGACGCTCACAAAGAAGATGGCAACTGACCTTTTGAAGAAAGGACGTACCTATGCAAAAGACTTCTACTCTGCCAAAAAGGACAAGACCTTTGCCGCAGACCTTGTTATGGCAATAGAAAATGGCAGGGCGCAGTACAGTCTTGAATTTCCGAAAACACCAGCTAAGAAGTAAGGAGGGAACGATTGGCGAAATTTAACGATATTCGGGAACTTGCCCAGCAGAACGCACGGTGGGTAAGCAATTCTCCGAAAGACTGGATGAACTATCTGGATGTGGCGGCACGGCTGTACCGCTATTCGTTCAAAGATACTCTGCTGATCCATGCTCAGCGTCCTGATGCGACCGCCTGTGCAGAGCTGGAAGTCTGGAACAAGAAAATGAACCGCTGGGTAAACCGTGGCGCAAAAGGCATTGCGCTTTTGGACGATGCCAGCCCACGGGCAAAGCTGCGCTATGTGTTCGACATTGCGGACACGCATCTGGTGCAGGGCGGCAGAACGCCGATCCTCTGGCGCATTGATGATTCGGAACACCAGCAGATGATCCTCGACCATCTGGCAGATACTTATGCTCTGACGCAGACGGACAGCATGAATGCTGCGCTGATGGAACTGGCACAGCAGTTGACCGCTGAAAATCTGGAAGAAGCGATGGATGGTCTGGAATATGAGGTGGCAGACACTTTTCTGGAAGGACTGGATGAAGATAACCTCCGTGTCCGTTTCCGGGAGTTAATGACCAACAGTATTTTCTATACCCTTTCCCGACGCTGCGAACAGGAACCGCTGGAAGTTTTGGAAGATGAGGATTTTATCCGTATTGTGGATTTCAACCAGCTTCCGGTTTTGACGTTCTTGGGCAATGCTGTTTCGGAACAATGTGAAGCGGTTCTCCGTGACATCGGACGGGAAATGCAGAAAATTTACCGAAAAGAAGTCACAGAACATCTTGCAAAAACTGCCGACAGCTTGTATAATACCAGTACGGACTTTAGCACATTAAAGCGTGAAACTGAAACGAACATCACTGAAGGAGGAAAACCGTATGGAACTGACTTATCACCGCAAGGGGGACTACCTGTTTCCGAACCTGACCGTACAGGACGAGCCGATGAGCATTGGGAAGTACGGGATGCTGCGCAGGACTTATCTGAGGGAAAACAAGAAGAACTGGTATCAGAGTATGCTGATGAGCGGCAGGCTGAATCAGCATCTGGCGCAGATCGACGAGCAGGCGGAGAACCGGATGGAAGAACTGATCGAGAGCCTGAACGAGAAGTATCCGGCTCCGAACAAGGAAACCGAACAGATGGCATGGGTGGCACATCAGAACAATCTGACCGCGATGGCGGAAGAGATCGTGCTGAAGGAATTGGTGTACAACTAACCGCTGACACAACCGAACAGGATTTGAGCGAAGCAGAGGAAGAAATTGCCTCTGCTTTTTCTCTGCCCAGTCTGCCGACCGTGGAACAGCAGATTCGGGCAATCGAAGCCCCGATGCAGGCCCAGTATGCCGATGAGATCACGATTCCGGCAGAAGTTGTGGATGAAATCCTGCGGACGGGAAGCAATCGAAGCAAAAGCCAGCTCCGCCTTATCTATAACTTTATGACCGAACAGACCCCGGAAGAGTATACTGCTTTCGTCAAAAAAGAGTATGGCGAGGGCGGCAAGGGCTTTGAGATCGGCGGCACAAAATATGCAGTCTGGTTCGATGAGTTGGGTATGCAGATCGCCGTTGGAGATACGGTTCGGAACGACCCCAAAAACAAAGCATTTCTGTCCTGGGAAGATGTCAGCTGCAGAATCCATCAGCTTCTGCAGCAGGGAGAGTACGCACCAAAGTCTGTCCTGGATGCAGCCCGTGGCAATGCTCTGCATGAACACGCAGAAGCCCTAAGCTATATGGAACGCGATATGGCAGAGGGCGTGGCAGAGATGGTCTTTGCCGATACGTCCATCTTCTCCGGCGGATACCCGGAACTTACAGAACGACTTGCAAAGTTGATTGACCAGCCGGAATTTCTGGCTGACCTGAACGAACGTCTTTTGGGACTGGCAGAAGCCTACGCCGAAGATAAAAGCGTGATGCGGATGCCGTTCTATCGCCCGGACAAAGTATCCGAACAGTTTCAGAAGTTTGCCCTCCCGTTCCAGCCGTATCAGGCAAGAGAGGGCTTTCAGTGGAATGAGCAGGAAGTCTTTATCACGGAAGATGAGATCAATGCTTTCCTTGCAGGCGGCGGGCCGTATTCGGATGGCAGGCTGGCAACGTACAGTTTCTTCCTTACCCATACAGAGAAAGCAGAACGCGCGGCATTTCTGAAAGACCGATACGGTGTGGGCGGCAGCAGTCATGCACTTTCCCGTGCAGATAATTCCCATGCCAGCTATGACGGCAGAGGTCTTGAACTGGCACGGGGCATCTATGGAAAGCCGGATGCGCTGGTAAAGCTGAACTGGAACCAGGCGGCTGAACGAGTTGCAAAGCTCATTGACCAGAGTTTGTATCTGAAGCCTGCGGATTACAGCCGGATGCCGAGTTACGAGCGTGAGCAGATGGCAAATCGGGTAATCGGTTTCTACCATCGTCTGCCCGATGAAGTAGAGCGTCCATTTAAGCGGGAATTGCTGAATGAGGATGCCAGAAAGAAACTGCCCACCATGCTGGCTGACCCGGAACAGGCGGTAGAGCTTCTGGAAAAGATGGATGCAGCACTTCTTTCCGTGCCGCTGGATTCCCCGGAATATGCGGAAAAATCAAAGACGCTTGCTGAACTGCACCAGTATGTTGAGGGAACGTACACGATCTTCCCGGAAAAGAAAAAGGCTGTTGAGATTTCTGTTTCTGAGACAGGACAAATATCGCTTTTCGATATTTGGGCGCAGGAACAGGAATCGAAAGAGCATTCAACCACCGCAGTGGTTGAAGAACCCCAGAAGCAGGCGGCAAAGTACAGCAGAAATGTCGGGGATTATCTCTATCTGGAAGATGACCGCCTTTATAAAATCGAACGTGTTACGGATTCTCTGATCTATCTGAAAGATATGGAGCGTCCTGCATGGGCGGCGCGGGTGCTTCGACCGAACCAGTATGATGCAGAACTGGCAAAGAATCCGCTGAATGATTATCTTCTAGCAGGGCAGGAATCTGCATTGAAAGATAGTCGCTGTGTTTACAAAGAATGTCTGTATTCCATGCTGGATGCGGTGCAGCAGAGTGAAATCTATCCGTATCTCCGCAACCGCGATGTGGATGCAGACGAAGCGGAAAAGGAACTTCGGAACAAGATTGACGAGCTGTTAGAGCAGAATGCGAAAACTGCTCCGCTGCATCTGGAAGCAAGCCAGAACTGGGAAAACTTCAAAGACTGGTTGGTAGAAGATATTTTCCAGCGCACCTATCAGGACGTTATTACGGACAGACGGGATGCCGTTGCACTGTATCAGGATAGCAAGGACGCACCGCAGTGGGTGCGCGGCATTATGGTTCCGTATTCAGCGGAAGAAAAGGCCGTTGAGCCGACCTTGCAGCCCCTGCCGCTGGATGCCGTAAACGAATATAACGCGCTGAAAGAGCGTTACCCGGATGCTCTGGTCGGCTATGAGCAGTACGGCAACTTTGAGTTCTACGGCGAGGATGCAAAGCGCGTTTCAGAACTTCTTGGCAGCAAGCTGTTGGAAAAGGAAACCGCACTCGGCAAGGTTGAGGTATCTGGTTTTCCGCGTGAACAGTGGGTTTCGCAGGCAATGAAGCTCTGGAAACAGGGGGAGAGTATCTATCTGTCCGGCCAGCAGGAAGATGGAACCCATGCGCAGACAAAGTATTTCCGCAGAGAGGAATATCTGCCAGTCAATACCATCGTTGAACTGGACGATAGAGAGTTCCGTGTGGATTCGGTCAACTTTGAACAGGGAACGGTCAGCTTGCAGGACATGACCCTTGCAAAAGAAGCCCGGTATCCGATTTTCCGAACGGAACCGCTGGAGTACATTCGGCACCTGTATGAACAGGCCGATGTGCCGATGGAAGAAGCGGTGGAAATCACAGTCTTTACGGCTCTGCACAATGCTGGTGTGGCCTACGAGGATTTCTCCCCGGAGCAGATGGATGTGATCTATTCGGTGGCAGAATCGGGTGGCGAGTTGGAAGAACTGCTGAATCCCGACTTCTCGCCGGAACAGATGCAGCTGATCGCGGATGTGCAGACCCGGACAGATGCCATCCATCGTTCGGCAGTGGACGATGTTATGAATCCTCTTACCAGTAAGCCTATGACCCCGGAAGAGGTCAACCATGCACGGCGGCAGCACAACCTTCCGCTGGACAGTGGAGCCGAAACGGAACAGCCTGTACAGCCCAAACAGGAGCCTATGAACTTCCGTATTACGGACGATGATCTCGGCGCAGGAGGAGCCAAGACAAAATTCAAAGCAAACATCGAAGCCATCCGGCTGCTGCAAACGCTGGATGCAGAACAGCGGCAGGCAACCGCAGAAGAACAGGAAGTTCTCTCCCGGTATGTCGGCTGGGGCGGCATTCCGCAGGCGTTCGACGAGAAGAATGCGGACTGGGCAAAGGAGTATGCGGAACTGAAATCTCTGCTCCCGGCAGATGAGTACAGCGAAGCGCGGGCATCCACGCTGAATGCTTTCTACACTTCGCCTACGGTTATCAAGGCAATGTATGAAGCCCTTTCCAATATGGGGCTGAGCAAAGGTAATGTGCTGGAACCGTCCTGTGGTGTCGGCAATTTCATGGGTCTTGTGCCTGAAAGCATGGAAAACATCAAGATGTATGGTGTAGAGCTGGACAGCGTATCAGGGCGCATTGCACAGCAGCTTTATCAGAAAAACAAGATTGCCGTGCAGGGCTTTGAAACGATGCAGTTCCCGGACAGCTTCTTTGACTGTGTGGTAGGCAACGTGCCATTCGGCAATTACAAAGTGCCGGATAAGCGGTATGACCGCCACAACTTCCTCATCCACGATTACTTTATTGCAAAGAGCCTTGACCTTGTTCGTCCGGGCGGCGTGGTGGCGGTAGTCACTTCCAGCGGCACGATGGACAAAAAGGATTCCTCTGTCCGAGAGTATCTTGCCAACCGTGCTGATCTGGTCGGTGCAATTCGCCTGCCGAACAATGCGTTCCAGCGCAATGCCAATACAAGCGTAGTAGCGGACATCCTGTTTTTGCAAAAGCGTGACCGGGCGGCAGTGGAGCGGGCAGAGTGGGTAGACCTTGGCACAACGCCGGAGGAATACCCCATCAACCAGTATTTTGCGCAGCATCCTGAAATGGTGCTGGGTGAGATCACGACTGAAAGTACACAATACGGCAAGCAGGAAACCACGGTCAAGCCCATCGAGGGCGCAGACCTTGCACAACAGTTGAAAGCAGCCGTTGAGAACATCCATGCGGAAATCACTGAGCCGGAAATCACGGACGATGAACTTGACCAGAACGCAGAACCACTTCCGGCAGACCCAAACGTGAAGAATTTCAGTTACACCAATGTGGACGGACAGGTCTATTACCGTGAAAACTCCTATATGAACAAGGTTGACCTGCCTGCGGTCACGGCAGAGCGTGTGCTGGGGATGATTGCCCTGCGGGAAACCACACAGAAATTGCTGGACTGCCAGTTGCACGATGGTACGGATGCCGAAGTGGAACTGCTGCAAGGAAAGCTGAAAGACCAGTATAAGCGGTTCACAGCGCAGTATGGTCTGATCAACAGCACCGCCAACAAACGGGCATTCCGGCAGGATAGCAGCTATTGTCTGCTGGCATCTCTTGAGATTCTGGACGAGGATAAAAACCTCAAGCGGCTGGCAGATATTTTCACGAAACGCACTATTCGCAAGCCGGAACCCGTCACCTCTGTGGATACTCCGAGTGAAGCCCTGGCACTCTCCATTGGAGAAAAAGCAAAGGTCGATGTACCGTTTATGGCTGAACTTTGCGGAAAGACAGAGCAGGAAGTGACCGAAGAACTGGCGGGCGTTATCTTCCGCAATCCTGTCACACAGGCGTGGGTGACGGCAGACGAATATCTGTCCGGCAATGTCCGGGAAAAGCTGGCAACGGCAGAAACCTTTGCTGCAAACCACCCGGAGTATCAGGTCAATGTCGAGTATCTCAAGCGGGTACAGCCGAAAGATTTGAATGCTTCGGAGATTGAAGTGCGGCTTGGTGCAAACTGGATCAAGGCAGAGTACATTACGGACTTCATGGAGCGGGTGTTCAAAACGCCGAGTTACTATATCGGAAGTTCCATCAAGGCAACCTATTCGGAGATCAGCGGTGCATGGAATATCAGCGGCAAGTCGCTTGACCGGAGTAATCCCCGTGTGACGAACACCTATGGCACAATGCGGGTCAACGGCTATCGACTGCTGGAAGATGCGCTGAATCTCCGGGATACCAAAATTTACGATACCATCTATGAGGATGGAAAAGAAAGGAGAGTGCTGAACAAAAAAGAAACCATGCTTGCGCAGCAGGCACAGGAAGCGATTCGGGATGCGTTCAAGCAGTGGATTTTCAAGGATTTAGACCGCAGAGAGGAACTTTGCAAGGTCTACAATGAGCGGTTCAATGCGATCCGTCCCCGTGAATACGATGGCAGTCACATCAAGTTCGTGGGCATGACCCCGGAAATCAGCCTGATGCCGCACCAGAAAAATGCAGTGGCGCATATCCTGTATGGCAATAATACGCTGCTGGCGCATTGTGTGGGTGCTGGCAAGACCTTTCAGATGATCGCTGCCGGCATGGAAAGCCGCCGTCTGGGTCTGGCGCAGAAGAATCTTTATGTTGTGCCGAACCATTTGACGGAGCAGTGGGGCGCGGATTTCCTGCGGCTGTATCCGAATGCCAATGTGCTGGTGGCAACGAAAAAGGATTTTGAGCCAGCCAACCGGAAAAAGTTCTGTTCCCGAATCGCCACAGGTGATTACGATGCTATCATCATCGGGCATTCGCAGTTTGAGCGGATTCCGCTTTCCCCGGAACGGCAGAAATCCATGATCGAGCGGCAGATTCAGGACATCACCTTTGCGATTGCAGAAGCAAAGGCAGAGGACGATGGCAAGAGTTTCACGGTCAAGCAGATGGAGAAAACGAAGAAAACCTTGCAGGCAAAACTCCAGAAGCTGAACGACCAGAGCCGCAAGGATGATGTAGTCACATTTGAGCAGCTTGGTGTTGACCGCCTGTTTGTAGACGAGAGCCATTTCTATAAAAATATGTTCCTCTACACAAAAATGCGGAATATCGCTGGTATTGCTCAGACCGATGCGCAGAAATCCTCGGATATGTTTGCAAAATGCCAGTATCTCGATGAGATCACGGGCGGCAAGGGCGTGACCTTTGCAACAGGCACACCTGTGTCGAACAGCATGGTGGAGCTGTACACCATTATGCGCTACTTGCAGTATGACACCTTACAGAAACTTCATCTTGGACATTTTGATAGCTGGGCGGCTTCGTTTGGTGAAACCGTTACAGCGATTGAATTGTCCCCAGAGGGAACGGGCTACCGTGCAAAGACGCGGTTTGCCCGTTTTTTCAACCTCCCGGAACTGATTTCACTGTTTAAGGAGTCCGCAGACGTACAGACGGCGGATATGCTGAACCTGCCTGTGCCGGAAGCAGAGTACATCAATGAGGTGCTGAAACCCAGTGAAACGCAGCAGGAAATGGTGAGCAGCTTTGCCGACCGTGCAGAGCGTGTGCGGAACGGAAATGTCGATCCGAGAACCGATAATATGCTCAAAATCGTGCGCTGCTAAGCGCAAAAGTGTATCTCCCCCGCAGGGGGACATTATTAAAAGTGAATAATGGGAACAACCAACCTACCTGGCGAGGAAACTCAAAGGGGACAATCGCATGTTGGTAA
>ULNZ01046944.1_pt1 | contig 17970 bp, 18 predicted proteins | sample 1952111 | NCBI WGS metagenome assembly ULNZ01 (sample SAMEA4835590, study PRJEB28245) | human gut metagenome | biome: gut microbiome; material: fecal sample | place: Denmark | collected 2008 | reverse complement strand
ATCTTCTGTTCCTGCTCTGTACCGCCTGCCTGCCTGGCAGCGTATATCATTGCATCTATCGAATCATTGATATTACTGAATGACTTTTTAAACTTCTTTTTGTTTTCAGCCTTATATCTCTCCAACGCCTTTATCTGTTCCACCTGCCATTGTGTCCAGTTAAATCCCTCTTTAGTCTCTTCTGCCCTGTGGCCGTCAAGATTCCGTATCATTGAAGCTATCAGCTCATCTTCTATATCTCTAAAGGCTTTCTCTATGTCATAATCTGTGTTAAGTGCCATAAGTTACCTCACTTGTTATCAAAACCTGTGAAACTGTTATCAGCGCCATCAACTGTGAAGCCATCTGCCTGCATATTAAGTGCCGGCTCTTCCATATCAGATATACCCTGTTCAGCCTTAAGCCTTGCAATCTCTTCCTGCTTCCATTCATCATCCTTGGTATCTCCATACAGCTCATCAACAGATGCCTCTATGCTCATAATACCGCCCTGCTTAGCCTTGCTGACTGTCTCAACCTGGCTCTCAAAACTAGGATTCGCATACTCGCCAAATGTCACATCAATATCTATATCCTTAATTGGTGTCTTATGAAATGTATCCATAGCCTTAAATACTATATCTACAAGCTTTGGAAGCACCTTCTGCAACTGTCCTACAATGTTATTTCTGCTATATAATGTTGCTTTTTCCTTTTCTCTCTGTGCTTCCGCATTATCCAGCTTCTTAACATCTATACCCAGCGTTGATGGACTCATAATACCTTGTAAACAGAGATCTAATGCTGTTATATATGTTGCAAGGTAGCTTTCGTGGGGAATATTACCCTGTACTAGGTCTATTTTATTAGTTTGTCCCTCTTTCATACTTGCCTCTGTACTTATATAAGCATTATCAAAGGCATTGGGCTTTAAAACCTTTCCTGTGTACGGATTTCTTGGGAGCATATTTTCTGGAATGTATTCCTTTGTTCTGTTTTTCCTTAAGGCATCCATCCACTGTGACCAAGCCTCATCTAGTGCATCAAAATTATCTATTTTGGCATCAAATATGCTCTTGCCTCTTCCTTTATATCTGGCTGATTTATAAAACATCATAGGAACTGCCATAATAAAATTGTCATTCCATACTACATCTGAAAGCCCTGCAAGCTCAGGCACTGTATCCAGAGGGCATTCCTTGTCTCCATTTACAAGCTTATATCTAACATATCCTATTCCATAATGCTCAAGAAGAACATTAAAATCAGCGAATTATCTTAACAAAGAAAAAGAATTATTCCAAAACCTAAAAAATAAAGTTTCTGCTGTCATAACCACTAATTATGATCAATTTCTGGAAAAGGAGATTTTTAATAATGATTACACTGTTTTCAGACACCAGTATGAATTATTTTCCGCTGACAGTTATAATTCAGCAGAAATTTATAAAATACATGGATGTGTCACTGATGCCGATTCTATCATTATTACTGAAAAAGACTATAAAGAATTTACTGATTCAAGAAAGCTAGTTATTGCTAAAATGCTTACTCTATTTTCTGAGTCACCAATAGTATTTTTAGGATATTCTTTCACCGATGAAAATATTCGTAACATTGTAGCAGATTTCTTATCTTGTCTTACAAATGAACAACTAGACAATATTGACGAACATTTTGTATTTATATCATTTAAAAAAGGGGAATGTAAATTAATTGAAACCAAAAATACTATTATTCTTCCTAACGGGCAAAAAATACCCGTTACTGAAATACAAACAGATAATTATCTAAAAGTATTTAGTACACTTAACAAAGTTGTTCCTGGAATATCTCCAATTAGAATTCGTGACACTAAGCGCATTGTTCGAAAAATTGTTGATGAAAACCTTGATTCAGCTAATGCAGAATCAATAATTGTTGGATTAGATGACCTTGATAATATGGATTTATCTTCAAAACCATTAGCTATTGCTGTCGGATACCGAGATAACATTCTAAACAAATACGGATATGGTCTAGTTGATACTGCACTTATATTTGAGGATATTATTTATGATAACAAAAATTTTTCTGCTAAAGAAATGTGTACTGTGCGATTCAAATCTATACCTTGCAATCTGCTTATGCCTGTATATAAATATATTAAAAAAGCAAATTACACATTAATACCAGATTCTCACTTAAAAGTATATGTAGATAAGCACAGCACAATTGATTTAATACTTGGCACATCTGTAAAGAAAACAATTAGCAAATTGCCACACTATACTAATTTTAATGAACTTAAGGCTGGCATTGAAGAACAAGAAGACATTAAGAAAGTTCCTGCTTTAATATTAGCCAATATAGATTTACTTGATATTAATACTATGCGTACTCTTTGCAAAGATATGTTTTTGAAATCAACACCTGAACTACTTAAAGATAACACTTACTTCAAACGATGTGTAATGTGTCTAGATTATTGGGAAAATTATCAATCTCAATTAAAAGAAGAATAGCTAGTGAACCTTTTTTGGTACACACCAAAAACATCACTAGCTAAACTCATAAAATATATACGAACATTTAAATATGTTCTTTACAACTAATCAATTCACAAGAATTTTTGGCCGTTAGGTAAACCCTATTATAGCATTAAATTCCATAACGTGAACCACAATCAAATAATAACATTATGGTTGTTGAATGTCAATTTTTTTTCACTTTTTTTACAACTTTTTAGTCGATAAAATATAACTTTTTTCTACATTTAATAATGTTAATAAAAACCCTTGTGCTACCAACACAAGAGCCTTTACCACGATACTTACATAAGTTAGCTGTGCCTATGATATAATACCGCCCTGAACAAGCTGTATTATATCATTCCTGACACCACTTTTGCAAGTAGGTGTTATTTTTATACTCTAATTTAACCAATTAATAAGTTACACCGGTGCAACTTCGATTAACGAAAGGAATGATAATATGAAATTAGCTAATGGAATGGGTAGCGTATATAAGCTATCTGGAAGAAGACGTAAACCATGGGTTGCTCGTAAAACAAAAGGCTGGGATATTGATGAAAAAACTGGAAAAACCAAACAGCTCTACATGACTATTGGATATTTTCCCACAAGACAGGAAGCTCTTACTGCTCTTATTAATTACAATGAAAATCCATATGATATAGAAATCAATAACATAACATTTGAAGAAGTATACGACAAATGGAGCTCTGAACATTTTTTAAAAATATCTCAAAGTGGTGTAAGAAGTTGGATAAGTGCTTTTAATCATTCCAAACCGCTTCACAAGATGCGTATGAAAGATATCCGGGCTAATCATCTTGAAGGAACAATACATAATGCTAATGTTGGTGAAGCTACCAAACAACGTATGAAAAGCTTATATAATCTTATGTATCGATATTGTCTGAAAAATGATATCGTTGATAAAGATTATGCAGCCCTTTGTGAAAGTGTATCACGTGGAGAAACCAAAATAAAGCGTGTACCATTCTCTGATGAGGAGATAATGAAGCTGTGGGATAACATAACATATCCATTCACTGATATGGTTTTAATAGGCATATACAGCGGTTGGAGGCCTCAGGAGCTGGCTATTCTTAAGATAGCTGATATAGATTTAGATAACTGGTCCTTCACCGGCGGTCTGAAAACTGATGCTGGCCGTAATCGTACTATACCTATTCATCCAGCCATCCAGAAGCTTGTTAAACAGAATTATGATAAAGCCATACAAATGCATAGTGCTTATCTGTTTAATGATCAAAATGGACAACAAGGTACGTATCTTACTTATGACAAATATCGTGGTCGCTTTAATAAAGTTATGATGAAGCTTAACCTGAAGCATAAACCACATGATACAAGACATACATTTATCAATGCTGCTAAAGCAGCTAATATGAACGAATATGTATTAAAGATAATCGTTGGCCACGTTATAGAAGATGTTACAGAAGCTGTATATACCCACAGAACTGTAGATCAACTTCGTGAAGAACTTATTAAAATCGACCTTCCTAATCCATAATATAATATCAAAACAGACTGCTGATTATCACATACTGCAGTCTGTTTTTTGTTAGTTATGTGTTAGTTACGTCTGTTAGTTACCTGTTAGTTACTTGTTAGTTACGTCTATAAATTCACGTTATTTTATACATTTTCAGAATATATTTATTTTAATCGTATATAATGCAAAAACCGCCGCAATCCCAGTGATTACAGCGGTTTAACGCTTATTCTATATTAGATTAATTAGAACTTACCTTCATCAGCAGCCTGCTGTACAGAAACAGCAACAGCAACTGTAGCACCAACCATTGGGTTGTTACCCAATCAAAGGCTATGAACTTTTATAATTCATTTCAATTATATACAATATCGTTTACATCAGTATTTACGCGGGTTTTAGGATTATACACATTAAAATCAATTCATTCTAATTTATATATATTTGTTTAAATTTATTCCGTAATGTGTACAAAATGTGTACAGTCTTATGTTATGTGTACACATAATATTAATACATTTTAGTGCTCAATATTCATTTATTAATATGTATTAACAGTTTCTACCTTATTATATACTAAACTCTTTCGATATTGCAAATATTAATAGCGCAAGTTACAACATCTCCGATACCGATAACTACTCGGTCTCCTTTAACTTCTAATACATCATACTCATCATAGTACATTGCAAAAGAACCACCATCATAAGTAGCATTAACAAGCACACGCACCTTATCGCCAACTTTTATATCTGCATTATCACAGCCTTCACCATTCGAATTGTCGCTTGATATAATACAGCCATCGTTGACCCAACCGGTTCCATCATTAATAAGATAAGGATTTACAGCACCCGGAATAACTCTTGTGATAGTCCCACTAGTAAAGCCGTTTGATGGTATAAGTCCATCAGATGATGTTGATGAAGCATATATTGTGTCATATGTCACGAAATCTCCTTCGTTATACTTTGTATCTGCATTAGACTGTGGAGTTTGCTCTGTTGGCTGTTCTATTAAAGGAAGTTCACCATAATAATAGTTCATATCAGTTCTGTCTGATGAACCATTAACAACACCATCTGATGTATATTGCCATATTAAACAATCCATTGATGGTTCATCTATTTCCCAGTGTGCAAGCCATCTGTTAAATCCTTCAAACGCTGTAAACCTTTCATCTTCTAAAATTCTGTTAAAATACTCCCAGTTAGCATATACTCCTGTTAAATATCCAGCTTCTTTAATTAGCTTCATAAATTCAATGCAGAAATCTGTAAGAGCTGCACCATTTTCATTCGGACTAAATCCGTGCTGTTCTTTATATCCATCAGCATCTTCCATATCAAACCATATACCAAGTACAGGATTAAATCCCTCAATCATTCTTAATGCGTGTGCTGCTTCACTTCTTACTTCTTTAATTTCAAGCGCATATGAATAGATATATACACCATATGGAATGCCTAATCTTTCACATTCCTGCATATTTCTTATTGCCTGCACATCATCCTGGCTTTCCACATCTGAGCCATATCCAATCCTTATCATAGCGCATACAACACCATCCGCCTTAATAGTATCCCAATCCAAATTTCCATTATGACTTGATACATCAATACATTCTACTTTACTCATTGCTTATTCCTCGCTTTCTTTTTCATCTTTAATATTTTCTAATTCTGCTTTCTTTTCCACCTGACTCTTAAGATTACTTACAATAGGCTGTAAAAATGGCGGAAGTGTAACACCTATATCATTGATATTTTCTAATATCGATATAATTTCATTACAATTTAGCCATATTGCCACTATACAGGCAACTAAAAATGTAAATGGCAATGTTATTCCAACAACATCTGCTGAATAAGAAAGGAGCTGGTCTACAATGACACCAACTCCTACTAAAAGCCACATACATATTTTCTTTGCTATTCCTTTAATTCCTTTATAACTATCAATCTCCTGATTTCTGAACTTTGAAGCTATAAGTCCTGTTGCATAGTCTATTATATTACAGGTTATTAATAACATAACAGGTATTGCAAGTATACCTAACGCACTCATTATTATGCTCCATATTGCCACTATAATTGTTTTCGCTCTTTCCATTTGTTTCCTCCTTATTTATATGTTTACTTTTATTTTAATTATTTGGTGCTCTAATCATCTCTATTGCCCTCCTTTATTTACTAAATTCTGTTACCAGCTCATTTAATTTATTTTCAAATTCCGTTACATCTTTCGTATATGTTGCCTTATTTGCTATATATGCCTGCGCATTAGCTATGTTGCGATTTATAGACAACCCTCCATTTTCGGAGATTGTAGCATTCATATACATAATGTCTGTTGCTACTCCATTCTCTTCTACACTGCTTGTTCCATTTAATGTTATAGATTTGTTTACATTTAACATTTTTACCTCTTTCTACCACTCCTGTGGATTTTATTAATATTATTTTTATACCCAGCTTGCACTTCCCCAATGGTAAGAAGCAATAATTGTATGGTCCACATATATTCTCAAATATGCACCATCCCAATCAAGCCCAATTTCATTTTTCGGTGTTCTGTTAAGAACTGCACCACACCATCTTCCCCAGGTCGAATGATAAAGGTTAAAAGCATTGGTTCTTATTCCACCTATTACAGACAAAGCACAATCGTTATAATAACTTGTACCGCTATTACATATTTGCACATATCCTTTTCCTATTTTTGTATATGCCGTGTTATTTGGCTTATGCCATAGCTCAATTCCATCTCTTAACACGCTTACTTCTAATCCAGCTAAACCATACATTTTTATTCCTTTACCACTTTCAACATTAAAGCTCATTTCTCCGTCATTGGTGACGTGCCATAATGAATTTAACGTGGAGGGCGAAGCCCCTTGCGTAGCTCCTTTTTGAATTGAAAAAATCCAATCTCCAGTATTTTTAGACCCTTGAATATACACACGTCTTAAATATCCGTCTGGAGCAAGATAATCATTTTTAAACGCTTCGCTGGTTATGTCCCAACAGGCTATTTTCCCACTTGTGCTTGTAATACCTCCTGTACTGGATATTTTAAAATACTTGCTATCCCACGTTCCTGTTGCCAGGTTGAGCATCATTCCCGTGCTGTTTGCAACATAATTGGTACTTTTAAGCACTCCAGCTGTAACCGTTCCTAAGTTTGCGGATATTGCAGACAATGTAGATACACTTAACTCAGCCGCTGTGATTGAATTAGCGGCTATCTGATTGGCTGTTATTGTCTTAGAAGCTATCTTCGCGGCTGTAACTGCATTGGCAACAATCTTATCCGAGGTCACTGCATTTGCTGCTATTTTTGCCGAAGTTATAGCACTAGCTGCTATTTTATCTGCATTAACTGCACTTGCCGCTATCTTTTCTGTTGTTATTGCATTTGCGGCTATCTGTGTTGCTGTAACACTGCCTGTATATATCTTTCCACCATTAATAAGGGTCTTATTATTTGCAGCACACCAGCTTGCAATTGTAGATCCTTTAGCCTCCGCATAATCATTCTTTGGCGATTGGGTAGGTTCAAGATACACTGTATATGAAGTATTTCTTGCTATATTAGTTTTAACAGTATATATTGTTACGTCACTTTTATTAGGTGTATAAATGTAATATCGTGCCCCACCACGCAACATAAAGTATATCTGGCTATGTTGTTGTACCTGCCCTACAAACGCAGGCATTTTATTACAAAAACGATAATTATTCTCCTCCAAATAACCAGCGGCATCCGTTGTTCCCCAGCCACCTGCTAATACTCTTAAAATAAGATTGCAAGTAAAACCTTGATTATGCGTAGACCATACAGGTTTAGAACCGCTATTAAGCTGAACATTACATTCATAGTTATGTAAACCGTTATATGGTATAGATGAATTTATTAATACTGGATAATATGTATCCGTATTATATTTTGCGTCTCTTAAATCTACAGTTATCTGATATCTTTTCTTGGCGGCGGCTATATCATTCTGCGTACCAGCATCAAGTTTTCCAATTACAATCGAACCTGAAGCTATCCTGTCTGCGGATATATAACCACTTGTAATCTTTCCTGCATCCATATTGGCAATCTTGGCATTCTGTATTGTTGCATCTGCTATTAATGCATTAGTTATAGAAGCATTCGCTATGGCATTAGTTCCGAACTGACGTAATACCCAGCTTTTGCCATCGAAGTAATACATCTTATTAGAATCTGCTGTATTAAACCATATATCATTAGTTTTTCTATCTTCAACAGAAGGTGCCGTTGTCTGATAAAATACTGTATTCTTGCCATCTGCTGTAAGCTGTGCTCCTTCCGCGGTCTTAGAAGCCGCCGCTGATAAAAGTTTAGCCGCTTCCGCCGTGCTTAATGCACCAGCCGCATTTGTATTAGCTGTATCTGCCTTTTGTGCTGCATTTTCTATATCTTTGTCTGTTGTATTCATCCAGTCAGTGACATCTGTTCCAAACTTGGATGTATCTATTGCTCCTTCAGCTATCTGCTTACCATTAATTGTTCCTACCGTGATATTGGCAGCCTTAAGGTTTATTACCTCGATGTTAGCGGCATCTATAGTTCCACTTGTTATTTTATTAGCAGTTAAATCTACTATCTTAGCATCTGTTATGCTTCCGTCTGCGATTTGAGCTGTACCAACTGCACCTGTGTCTATCATTGCTGTCTTTATAGAGCCAGCCTCGATATTACTAAGCTTTATGTTAGCGTATCTTAAATCTGCAACATCTGCTTTAAGATAATTAGCCTTTATATCAATTATCTCTGCATTTACGGCATCAATTTTCTCTGTTGTAACAGTATTAGCCTTAACCCAGTCAGCATCAACTTTCTTTGCTATTAATTCCTTTGCCAATATCAAATCAGAATATATTCTCTCATTCTGTTGTGTTGTCGGTCCTTTGAAGTCCATTTTGGTCTCTACTTCTGTCTTTCCATAAGATGTAACAGTCATAGCCATACCGCCATCATATTCCTGTACCAAATTCATAACCGGTATTTTATATTCACCAGTGCCGTCATTGGCAGTTATAACATCCCACGGATCCAGACGTATGTCTCCAAGTGTCTTTAATGAAGCTCCTCTATATGTAAACCCTTTAATACTTTGATATATCTGGCTTAATCTATCTGCTGTCATAAACGGATTGGAAAATGTTATCCCAAGCTCTCCGCCACCCTGCGTTAATTCAGTCTGACTATCGACATTACAGTTTAAATAATCCAAATGAAAATCACTTTCATTGTGTTCAAGTGATATAATTCTTGCTTTACCTACTGAATATTCACATTCTTTATACCACTTAATAACAATAGTTCCAGTTCTATCTACACAAGCAAATCCACCCTTTAACGAAGCTATATAGCCTATCATTTCCCTGTATGTATATCCAACTGGCTTAGTCTGTATCATTATGTCATCCAGACCACTTAAGTCTGCTGGAACACCACAGCTCGCACTTATCTCATTTAAAACCGAAGCAGCACTTGCTGGATATATCAGATTGGATATATATAGTCCTATAGTCTTCATCATTCTGTCATATGCTGTAAATGTCGTTGTTGCCTGATCACTTTGTGGGCGCTCTGCTGTAAAAAAGCCAAGTGGAATATATTCATACTTTCCACTTGGCAGCTTTAAACCTATCTCTACTGGTATCTCTGTATTTTCAAATAATTCGTCTATCTTTTTAATAGTAATTTCTATCTTTGCAGATACAGCCGCTCCTAGCTGTAAAGCTTCATCAGCCGTACTTGATGTTTCATAGCTCAATTTTTTGAACTTGGAATTAAACCACTGGCCATTAATCTTAAGCCTTGCCTCAAAAGCCCGTGATGGACTTCTTATTGTTTCTTTAAAAGCTTCTGTTACGTTGTTATACATATGTTTACTCCTGTATCATAAACTCTATTGCTGTAATATCTTCTAATGTAGTTCCATCATATCCCTCTGCATCACATTCATTAACATCTTCCAGCTTAATCATATGCACATCAAGTTCTGTTTCAATGTTATACATATCATCAATTTCTTTAATCACCTCCTGCTCCTTGTCTTCTGCAAACTTGTAAGAGCCATCTTCTACGACTGCATTTCCATTTTCATCCTTTAAAGCATTTTCCTTTAATAATCGTGTTCTTTCAGCGTTATATACCTCTAATTCTGCCAATAACGCTTTAAGGTTTTTAGCAATTGCGTAATTAACCTTAACTGGCCAATGTTTCTTTGAATTCTGTAACTTCTGTAATTCTGCTGCACATCTGTCAATCTGTTTGATTGTAAATTTCATATTATAAATCTCCTTTATTGTTGAATAATAGATACACTTGCACTTCTGTAATAGAAAATACCATCATCAAGCTCCCCTATTACTTCCTTGCTTAGTGTACCTCTGTAACATGTTATTGTTATATCCTGTCCATCATCATAAAATGTTATTGGGAAGAATCCGGCAACAAGCTTATTCTTAATAAGAACCAGCTCATCCTCCTGAAGAACTCCCCAGGATATAGATAAGGTCTTCTTTTCAGCAACTACATCACCTAACATTGTTCCGTCAAGTGCTCGTCCTGTTGAAGAAGACCATATTATCTCATCATCCACTTTGATGGACACAGGAGCCGGAAGCTCCTGTCCATCACACTGCAATATCAATTCATCACATCCTTAATGTATAATCTCACATTTTCCTGTCTGCTTTGTATGTTCGTTTATCTTATCAACTACATACTTCTTAAGACTCTTTCCATCAAGCTGTATATCAAGATCTAATGTTTCCAGTATCTTAAGGATCTGCTTAAGAATACTTATAGCTTCGGCTAACAGTTCAGCACTAGATGCCATAGTTGCTGCCTTCTGTGCCATATCAATAAGCTTATCCTCTGGAGCTACAACTTCTCCCTGATGTCTGTTATCACCTATCATTGCAAGCTGTGGTGTGTTTGGCTTTACATATCCACCTTGTGCAAGGTATGGAATGCTGCCAAAACCAACTTCCGGTAAATCAAACCCGAAATGGTCACCACCTATAACTGGTACCCAGTCAGGCACATCAAAACTCAAACTATTTACCTTACGAACCATCCAGTTAATTCCACTTTCTAATCCGTCAAGCATACCATTTATAAGTCCGATTACCATATTAATAGGTCCTTTGGCTATGTCTGCAATTAAAGAGAATATTCCACCAAAGGCATCCACAATGCCATTCCAGGCTCTTGACCAGTCACCTGAAAATACCCCAGCAATAAAGTCAATCAATCCACCAAATATCTGCTTTACGTCACCAAATATATTAGAAACATTTTGCAAATAAGCATTCATTATATCGCCTATAAAGCCGAAGCTATCTGAAAAATCTATGTTAAAAATATTCTGTAACCAGTTATCAAATGAAGAAAATGCAGACTTTATATCCTGCCATATGCCTTTGAACCAATCACCTGCTTTGCACCATTTATCAGTAATCCAATCCCAACATTTTCCTGCTGCATCCTTAACTACATCCCAATGTTTTACTAATTCGTATATAGCAACTCCTAACGCTGCTAAAGCTACAATAACTAATGTTATAGGACTTGTTAATACAGACATAGCAACACCAAATGCTGTTGTAGCTGCTGTGGCTAACCATGTAGCCGCTGTATGTGCTGCTGTGGCTGCTGTATCTGCTACTTTAGATGCCGTTGATATTCCCCATTGTATGGCCTGAGAAACTAATTCCTTTGTTGCCAATGCCATATTTACAATAAAATCTTTTATTCCTTTGGTAACATCTACAGCTTTATTTTTTGCTTTCTCTGCAGTATTCTTTACCCACTCTATTGATTGAAGTGCTAACTCCTTAGTTGCCTTTGCCATATCAATAGCCAGGTTCTTAATATTTCCGCCTATATCAACAGCTTTATTCTTAGTCTTCTCAGCAGTATTCCTTACCCATTCAACAATATCATCTTTCAATGCTATAGTTGATGCTTTAATATTAGTTACTAAGTCCTTAATACCTTTTACTGTATCTGATTGCAGGATATTTACCTTAAACCAAGAAGTATAATATATTTCAAGCTTTGATATGGATTGTATAATGCTTTTAACAAAATCTTTTGCATACATAGCACAAAGCTGAATTGTTTCAAACTTATCAGCTATTTTTGCTAATGTACAAGCATGTATTGCCGCTTTCATTTTATTTATAATTCCAACAACACCGCCAGCATTCATAAGAAATTCTGCTAAATCTACCGCTTTCCAAGCTGCTGCAAATGCTCCTATTGTTATCACTATTGCACCAAATGGACCTTGATTATCCTTTATCCAATCAGATATACCCTCTAATGCAGATGCCAATCCTTTCAGAACATCAACAATCACTCCACCAGTCCAACTCGCCACAGGCTCAAGGAAATTATCCCAAGCCCACATCCACAATGGCTTCAATGCATCTAACGCGCTATTCAGTACATCTAAACAGCCTGCTAATACATCAAGAAATGCCGGAAGCAAATCTTCTATGGTCCACTTAGCCAAAGGAACAAATATATTGTAATAAGCCCATTCCAATCCAGCGAACAACTTCTCTGTTAATGGTTGTGCGGCTTTCTTAAGGTTATCAAAAGATGTTATCAGATTATCAAAGGATATTGCTTTAAGTGGCTCTAATGCTTTCTTGACTCTATCTGCCATATCAGATATTGAACTAGAAACATTAGATGTACTTCCACTTACATCTGGTACAAGGTCAACGCTTCCAATTCCGGATGTTGTTCCACCTGAACTGCCACTTGTATCAGAACTATCATCTGTTGGCTCTGTAAGTTTATTAATCTGGTCGAAACCTGCAAGTGATTTTTCTATATCTTTGGCTGTCTTCTTAGCAGCACTTCCAATATCACTTACATTGTCTGCTGCACTGCCTGCATCTGCTCCAATCCCTGCTATATCCGAACTTATCGAACCCATAGAGGCTGATATATCTGCCCCTGTTAGCAACTGTACAAAGTTAGCAAATCCATCTGCCACTTTCTGCAGTCCTGCAAGCAGACTATTAAATCCACGCAGAATAGGTGTAAACAATGCTATGAAGCCTTTACCAAGACTAGCCTTTAACTGCTGAAACCTTAATGTAAGTATTCTTGTCTGATTCGCCCAGGAATCCTGTGTCTTAACAAAATCTCCTGTGGCATTGGACAAAGCACTTGTAACGTACTGATAACGCAGCATTACTTTTTCCTGCTCTGTCATCTTGGCTGTAGTTTTACCGAAGCCGTTATTAAGTGCATACTGGTCTAAGTTAGTCTGAGTCATAATCACACCCAAGTCCTTGAGCGTTTCAGTCTCACCAGTCCAGATAGATTTCAGCTTTGTATATGCTTCGTCCGTTCCAAGATTATAAAATGATGCAACATCACCGGTTAATCCTGTAACATTTTCAGCCATATCCAATGCCGCCTTACCTGTAATACCCATAGCATTACTCATCTGGCCAAACACACCCATGTACTTCTTAGCCGATAATTCCGATAAGCCGAAGTTAGTCATAGCATTGGAAGCCCACTGGTCTGCCTGCCAGCTTAAGTCCTTAAATGCTGTATCTACGACATTCTGTACTTCTGTTACATTAGAACCTACTTCTATGCAATCTTTCGTAAACTTAGTAACTGCAGCTATACTTAGTCCTGCAGCTATCTTCTTACCAAGTCCAGAAAAGATAGTTGTTGCCTGCTTAGCTGCCTTATTAGAAGCTCCTGTAAGCTGATTAACTATCTGTGAACTATCTATTCCAAGTTCCAGAGCTATCTGACCTACTGTATCTGACATTCGCCCTCCTTTCTGACACAATTAAAAAGCTGCCTACTTCTTTGAGTAAGCAGCCTTAAAATCTCTTTGTAATCGTGTCCAATGTTCTATATACTGTGGTGTTCCTACCACTCTCTTATTACGTTTCAGAAGCCAGTCATTGTGTATCTTCTTCTGTTCCTTAGTAAAGTTCCTTATGACTTTCATATCTTTTTCTGCCCTTATGCTCACCACTCTGCCAAGCGGTGTCTCTGGCATTATTCCTGACAATAAAGAACAAAATTCCGCCCAAGACATATCATCTTCCGTTCGCAATCGTATGCCATACTGTGACAGAAAGCTTGACTCTATCAATTCCCAGTCATCATATATGTCATAATATATTTCACTATGAGGGTGTATTCTCCTCTCCATATGTGCCTGTGGCAACACCCATTATTGCATTATACATTTCCTTATATTCTGGAAGCGGTAAGTCCATAGCCTCAATCTTATCTGCTGCCTCTTTGCCAATAAGCATTTCAAGAGCCTTTGTTATAAATCCCATTCCGTTGTCACTATCTTTCTTCTTTTCAGCCTCAGCAGCCATAGCCTGTACATTAAGAATTGTGTTCTTTCTGTTATTCACAGTTACCACTAAGTCATCAGTAATACGAACCATAGGTAACTGGTTTGTAATCTTCATTGATATGTCTATTACTTTAAAATCTGTCTTTGCCATTATTCAAATTCTCTCTTTCTTTTTTATTCTGTATATGGAATATATGTTGGTTTTCCATCTGACTGTGCTTCCCATTCAAGTGCATCAATGCTTGTTGAGTCTCCTCCAAGGGAAGTTACATTTATAACTGCTGGGATAAGAAGCTGGTCAAGGTTTGGGAAAATAACTGAAACCCAGGTATTACATTCCTGTCCTGTCTTTAAAGCCAGACTTGCAATATAATCATTACCTTCATCACCATAATTACGCTTGCCGCCCATAGTCATACCGAGTGATTTACCTGTTGTAAGTCTTCTTGTCCAGCCCGCCTGATCCATTGGATTCCATTCTTCAATTGTTCCATCTACAGATATGCTTAAACTCTCTGCATCCTTTACAACCTTTGTTTCTACTGTTTCTGGTGTATCTGTACTCTTTCTTCCTGTTATACATACACCGAACTGAATTGTATGTACCGGATTAACGCCAGTAAGTGGTGTTGCTCCTGCATTATATCCGGCTAATTTGGTATTCTGTGCCATGCTTTTACCTACCTTTCATAATAAATATCTAATTCTATTACACTCTCAAAGATACCTTTATCATCTGTCCCTACATCCACAGGTCCATCAACCTGCATTTTAGTGAATAGCAGCTTTGTATCATTGATTATTTTATTGTTGGTATCTCTAAGCATATTATAGAGCTGTTCTGCTGCCTTCTCGGTGTCTCTGACACTTGTATTCCAATGAACTAATATACTTATAGACTTAATACGATAAGAGCTGTTATTTAAGCCTCCTACAGCAGTCTGTGGTGGTCTTTGTCTGTTAAGATTATATACTCCTATGCTCTTATCTTTTTTATTGTCAAGCTTGCCGCAATATACATTATTATTGTCTGCAATGCCAAGACCTGCTATATAATCTCTTACATCACCTATTCCTAACATCATAACCCCGCATTTTTCTTGTATAACTTAGCAAATGTATCTGGAGCAAAATTTCTTTTCTTACCATCTTTAAGATAATCATCTAGCCACCTGCCCTTTGCATTTGCATTGCCTTCGTGTCTTTTACCTTTATCATCTACCCAAGGTGATTGATGGAAGTTATATTCAGGATGATAATATAACCTTCTTACATATGGTGTACTTGATATAAGTTCTACCTTGCCATTGGCAATATCCTGTGTATATACAAATGTGCTTTCGTTTTGCAGTGTACCTGTATCTCTAGGCATTACCTGACTTTGAACTACATTCGTATGTATTGCTTCCGCTGTCTGTGCCAGCGACACCTGCGCTGCTGCCGTAAGCCTTTTCAACACTGGCATATTAAGCTTAACTGTTGACTTAACATTTTTTGCCATTACATCACATCCAATCTTACATAATTAACTGTACCATCCGGATTACGGCACTTCGTACCCTTGTATATATGCCTTGTTACACCGAACACCTTTATATCACCTTTTGTAATAACAGGAAGATCCGGTGCAATATCTCCAGGTATCAAAGCACATCCTTCAAGTTGTATAAGGACCTTTTCTGCTGTTAATTCTGTCTTACCGCTGTCCTGATAGTTACATAAGCCATCCCATATAACAGGCTCAAGAGGCTCTCCATAGACATTCCTGCCTTCCTGCTCTATCTCTACATGTATTTCTGTCTTACACATGCTCTTTAATATCAAGCAAGGGTATCTCATACTCACACCCCCAGACTTAAGCAGCACAAGCCTGTCTGGCAAAGCACCCGGTATGTATCACGCTTTACAGCAATTCCATTCTGCACAAGAACATTCCAACTGCTGCCAAACTGCATAGATACTCCATTTACAGCATAATTCTGCAAGACACAATTAATCATGTCTTCATTCTCATACTCAAAATCAGCCATATCGCAGCATACATCTATGATTATTGCCTGCTGGAACTCTGTCAGATTATCAAAGCTTCTTGATGTTATACGATTAAAAGTAAGCGAGTCGATATGACGGCTCGCCTGCTTTAATCTTCGTTCTATCTGTTCATCCGGGATAAGATTATGCTCGCTCAGGTACTGTTCTTTACTTGCATATACCATAGGCTCACTCTTCAATATCTTCTGCAGGATCTACATCAACGAATACAGAATCAACCTTACCATCCTTACCATTAGGGAATACAAATGTATCACTTAACTGGCGATTCTGATAAAGATATCCATCTCCTTCTGTATGTACTCCTGGTGCGAAGAAATAAATAGATGAAATCTTAGGTACTGTCTTACATGTCTGTCCACATGCGACAAGTACATTAATCTTGCGTGAACCCTGAACAATCTTTTCATAATATGTGGCTATATTAGTCTTTGTAGGCTTTGCCACGACTGTATAAGTGCTGTCGCTCTTAGTGTAGTATGTCTTTCCTTCTGCTACATCTGTATCAGTTGTTATGGCATACTTTGACTTAAGTGGAGCAAAGCCGCCCTCTGCAACATCCCAATCGAATCTGTCATAGAATCTTTCATCATCCACAACTTCCATAAGTGTCACACCATCAATATCAGTTACACGTGTTTCAATGCCAAGACCACCTTCTGCAATCTGTGTCATTTCAATCTTACGCGTAAATTCCTTTGATACCTCAAGCTTATCCATAATGTCAGAAGATACATACATAATGAGACTTCCATTTGCCTTATATCTTCTAAGCTTGCCTGCTGCCAGAATATGCTTAAGCTTAGCAAATACATTCTCTGATGTATATTCTGTGGAAGCTGTTTCAGTATGATATAATTCTGTCTTCTGTGCAGCCTGTGCTACCTTACTGAAAAATAATGCATCTGTCTCTGGTACTACCTGTGTCTGTTCAAATATGTGTGAAATATTCTGAATAGATGCTGTCTGATTTGTTTCATCAACATCTGCCTTATCAACCATAAACTGTACATCTCTGTCATGTGTTACTGTGTAAGGAACATCTTTCTGGTTATATTCTCCTGTGTTCCATCCACCTGATCTCTTATGGTTCTTATAACCACTTACACTCATCTGTGTAAAATGGAAAGTCTTTGCATCTAACCATCTGACATTGTTTGTGATAAATGGGGATGTAAGTGTGCCCTGAATAAGAATTGCTAATAATTCAGGACTCCACTGTTCTGCATAATTTAAATTTGGCATATTATTTTACCTTTTTAACCTTTCTTAATTGAATCTATTCCATCTCTTTGTAGGAACATTTACATTGCTACCTGCAGAAGACTGCTGTCCATTAGTCTGCTGCCCTGCGCCAATCTGGAATCCCTCATTGTTCTCTGTGCTTGGCTTAAGTGCAGGTACATCCTTTAGAACCTGTTCAATTGCAGCTTTAACATTGTCCTCTGATATCTTTCCATCTGTACCCTTTGCCTTACTGAAATCAGCCATCTTAAGCACGTATTGTA
>ULNZ01002124.1_pt1 | contig 19677 bp, 20 predicted proteins | sample 1952111 | NCBI WGS metagenome assembly ULNZ01 (sample SAMEA4835590, study PRJEB28245) | human gut metagenome | biome: gut microbiome; material: fecal sample | place: Denmark | collected 2008 | reverse complement strand
GGGTATGAGACATGAAGAAATTGTTAGCAACCATTCTGGCGCTGGTCATGGCGCTGGGCGTCACCACCATTTCGTGGGCTAGTGAAGTCGAAAATGTGGCGCAGACCACGAAGGGCAACACGACTACACAGTATTCATCTTTGGCGGAGGCACTGAACGCGGCCAAGGATGGCGGCACGGTGGAACTGCTGAAAAATGTTACACTTACCGGAAATTGGACGACGGTAGGTACTGAGCCCGAGCCGTTTAAGGGCACCTTTGACGGTAAGGGCTATACCATCACCGGACTGAACATCCCCACCAACGACAATGAGTATGTGGGCCTTATCGGCATACTGGATGGCGGTACGGTCAAGAATGTGAAGTTCGCCAGTGTGTCCGTCACCGGCAAGAACGATGTGGGCACGGCGGTTGGCCGTATCATCAATGGCGGCACCGTATCCGGGGTGCAGGTGCTGGGCGGTACAGTCAGCGGCGCCAAGCGCGTTGGCGGTGTGGTCGGCAGCATCAAGGCCAACGGAACGGTGAGCGATTGCACCAACGCGGCGGGTGTGACCGCAAATGACCGCAATGCCGGTGGTATTGTGGGCTCTGCTTACTACACTGAGACTGGCAAGCAGATGTACATTACCGGCTGTGTGAACAACGGGGCGGTGACGGCCTCCGGTGGTGTATGCGGTGGTATCGTCAGCCTGTCCGCTGCAAATGTCTCCGGAAATACCAACACGGCTGCGGTAAAAGGTACGGAGGTTGGCGGCATCGTGGGTGAGCAGAAGTCCTACGGCTCTGTGACCAATAACACCAACAGCGGCGCCGTTATGAATACCGGTGGGAATGCTGCCTACGGTGCCGGCGGTATCATTGGCTGGCTGCGGTATCATGGTAGAAGTGAAGCCAATGCGTATCCGGTGTCTGAGATTATCTCTGTGACCGGCAACAAGAACTCCGGCAGTGTGACCGGAGGCAACGATGCCGGTGGTATCGTGGGAACAGTGTACAATTCCGCGGTCATTATGAACAACCAGAATACGGCGGCCTCCTTCTCCGCTGCTACTTTTGCGGCGGGCATCGTGGGCAACTATCAGACCGTCGAGACTCCCGCGGCAGAGGCACCTGCACAGAACGAGCTGACCTTCGGCAGCAACACCTCCACGACGCCGCTGGAGCAGATTAACGCGAATTGTAAGGATCTGCTGATCTATACCAACGGTAATCCCATCATAGAAGAGGTGGTCCCCGACCCCACTCCCGAGCAGCCGCCCCACTACTACTACCACCCCACCACCGACACCAAGGCGGACGGCACCAAGGGTTCTCCTAAGACCTTTGACGCGGGCGTGGGTATCTACGCGGTGACGGCAGTGCTGTCCGTGACCGGCATGGCATGGACCGCTAAAAAGCGTCACTGAGAGCAAAAAAAGAAAGCCCGAAAGGGCTTTCTTTTTTGCCCCGGCCAGCGGGCAAAAAGAGAGCACCCTGCCGGGTGCTCCTTTTTTAATCAACGATATCCACAGACACCTTGGCGCCGGTGCGCTGGGCGTAGGAACGGATCACGGTGCGTATCTCCTTGGCGATACGGCCCTGACGTCCGATGACCTTGCCCATGTCCTCCGGCGCGACGCGAAGCTGAAGCGTCAGCTCGTCACCGTTTTCCACCTCGGTCACGCTGACCTGCTCCGGGTGCTCCACAAGGTTCTGCGCGATATACAGCAGCAGATCCTTCATGGCGCGCTCCCGACTTACAGTACGTCGACCTTCTTCAGCAGGGCGCGAACGGTATCGGTGGGCTGGGCACCGGTCTTGATCCACTCGCGGGCGCGGTCAGCGTCGATACTGATCTTGGCGGGGGAGACAGTGGGATCATAGGTGCCGATCTCCTCGATGAAGCGGCCGTCGCGGGGATAGCGGGAATCGGCGACGACGACGCGGTAATAGGGGGCCTTCTTAGCGCCCATTCTTCTCAGACGAATTTTAACCATTGTTGTGTTCCTCCATGTAAATTGATTGTTTTATATCTGTTAAATGCGATTGCACTTACACACTTTTTCTACTTTTTCTAACTTTATTTCAACCGTTTTTTTCGGCCAAAACCGTGCATGGCGCCTCTGGCCACCTTGCCGCCGAAGCCGCCCATCATGCCGCCCAGGCCGCGCATACCGCCGCCCTTGGTCATGGCTTTGGTCATCTGCTGCAGCATCTCAAAGGATTTCAGCAGGCGGTTGACATCCACCACCTCCAGGCCGCAGCCGGCGGCAATGCGCTTTTTGCGGCTGGCGTTGAGGATCTGCGGATTTTCGCGTTCCAGCGGGGTCATGGACTGGATGATGGCCTTGTTGTGGGCCATCTGCTTCTCGTCGATCTGGCTGGGGTCGAAGCCCTTAGCCATGCCGCCGGGGAGCATATCGGCGATCTGGCTCAGGTCACCCATGCTTTGCAGCTGCTCCATCTGGTCCAGATAGTCGGTGAGGGTCAGGCGGTTCTTGCGGAGCTTTTCCTCCAGCTTTTTCGCCTGTTTTTCGTCGTACTGCTGCTCGGCCTTCTCAATGAAGGTGAGCATATCGCCCATGCCCAGTATCCGCCCGGCCATGCGGTCGGGGTGGAAAGGCTCGATCATGTCCAGCTTTTCGCCGGTACCCACGAACTTGATGGGCTTGCCGGTGACGGCCCGGATGGACAGGGCAGCACCGCCGCGGGCGTCGCCGTCCAGCTTGGTCAGCAGTACGCCGTCGATGCCCAGCGCGTCGTCAAAGGCCTTGGCGGCGTTGACCGCGTCCTGGCCGGTCATGGCGTCCACCACAAGGAGTATCTCGTTGGGATGGACGGCGGCCTTGACGGCCTTCAGCTCGTCCATCAGCGCCTCGTCGATATGCAGACGGCCGGCGGTGTCCAGAAAGACGATGTCGTGGCCGTGGTCAGCGGCGTACTTCACCGCCTCCTTGGCGATGGTCACCGGGTCGATCTGGCCCATCTCGAAGACGGGGATGTCCAGCTGCTTGCCCACCACCTGCAGCTGGTTGATGGCGGCGGGACGGTACACGTCGCAGGCCACCAGCAGAGGGCGTTTGCCGAAGCTGCGGCGCATGAGCCCTGCCAGCTTGGCACCGTTTGTGGTCTTGCCGGCGCCCTGCAGACCTACCATCATCACAACGGTGGGGCCCTTGGAGGCGGTGGTCAGACGGGCGTTGGTGCCGCCCATCAGCGCCGTCAGCTCCTGGTTTACGATCTTGATGATCTGCTGGGCGGGGGTCAGGCTGTCCAGTACGTCGGTGCCGACGCACTTTTCGGTGACGTCCGCCACGAAGTCCTTGACGACCTTGTAGCTGACGTCGGCCTCCAACAGGGCCAGACGTACCTCGCGCATACCCTCGCGGACATCGGCTTCGGTAAGGCGGCCCTTACCGCGCAGGCGCTTGAATACGCCGTTCAGTTTTTCGCTAAGTCCCTCAAATGCCATGGGTCGTTACTCCTTCAGGGCGGCGGCAGCGTCCAAGATCGTCTCCGCCAATTCCTCTAACCGGGGATTTTCGTACTGCCGGTAGTTGATGGTTTTAATGTCTCCGGCAGCGGTGATGATACGGTCCACGTGCTGCTGCATCTGCAAAAAGCGGCGGACCAGGCCGGTCTTGTCCTCCAGCTCGGTCATGGCGTTCTCCGCGCGAACGATCACGTCCCGTACGCCCTGCCGGGAAATGCCGCAGTTCTCCGCGATCTCTGCCAGGGACAGGTCCTCATTATAATACAGGTCGAACAGCTCACGCTGCCGTGGGGTCAGGATATCGCCGTAAAAATCGAACAGCATGGTCATGCGGTATGTCTGGTTTTTCACGGTGTGGCCTCCTTCTGTAAAGTTATATGCCTTTACAACCTCGAATATCATACACGATTTCGGGAGAAATGTCAAGGTGAAAAATGGGGCGGCGGAAAAAATATTCCCTTCGGCGAAAGCCGAAGGGAACAGAAGACGGGATTAGTGCTTCAAACGCTTGTCGCACCGCTTGCTGAGCCAGGTGCCCACGCTTTGAAACAGCTGCACCAGCAGGATCAGAATGACCACCGCCACCAGCATCACCAGGTACTTATAGCGATAGTAGCCGTAGTCGATGGCGATCTTGCCCAGGCCGCCGCCGCCGATGATGCCGCTCATGGCGGAGTAGCCCAGAATGGTGGTCAGCGCGATGGTGACATTCTGGATCAGGGAGGGAACGCTCTCGGGGATCATCACCTTGCAGATGATCTGCATGGGGGTGGCGCCCATGCTCTGGGCGGCCTCAATGATATTACCATCCACCTCGCGGAGACTGCTCTCTACCAGACGTGCCACAAAGGGGAACGCTGCCGCCACCAGCGGAACGATGGTGGCTGTGGTGCCCACGGCGGTGCCGATGAGCAGACGGGAGAGGGGGAAGACCATGATCATCAGGATCAGGAAGGGGATGGAGCGCAGTAGGTTGATGATGACGTTGATGACCTGCATGAGCCAGCGGGGCAGGGGCAGGACGCCGTTTTTCTCGCCGGCCACCAGCAGCACGCCCAGGGGAAGGCCAAGCACCAGCGACAGCGCCGTGCTGACCACGGTGACGTAGAACGTCTCCCAGATGGCAAAGGGCAGGGAGGGCAGCACGCTCATCAGGTCCTGTACGGACTGGGCGGAGAACAGATTACTGTACATGGTGGTCCACCTCCTCGACCTGAACATTGGCCACATTGTGGATAAAGGCCACGGCCTTATCGTACTGCGTGCTGGGGATGCCCAGCATCATGCTGCCGTATACCGTTTCGGACAGCTTTTGGGTACTGGCGGAGATCACGTTGCAGAAGACGCCCTCCTCCGCCGCCAGCCGTGCAATGAGGGGAATACTGGTGGTTTTGCTGTCCTTGAACACCAGGCGGACCAGCTTTTCGTCCTGGGGGTTGTATACCTGCGCGTCCGCGCCGCCGGGGAACACCAGCCGCCGTCCGGCCTCGGACTTTGGTGCGGCGAAGACAGTACCCACCATGCCGGATTCGGCCACACAGCCGTCGTCCAGGATAGCCACATGGGAGCAGACCTCCTTCACCACACTCATCTGATGGGTGATGATGACCACGGTGATGTTCAGCTTTTGGTTGATGTCCCGGATCAGCTCCAGTATCTGCCGGGTGGTCTTGGGGTCCAGCGCGCTGGTGGCCTCGTCGCACAGCAGCACCTTGGGGTCGGTGGCCAGGGCACGGGCAATGGCCACGCGCTGCTGCTGGCCGCCGGACAGCTGGGCCGGATAGGCGTCTGCCTTGTCAGGCAGGCCAACCAGCTCCAGCAGCTCGCGCCCGCGCTTTTCCGCGTCGGCCCGCTTTACACCGGAGATCTCCATGGGGAAGCAGACGTTACGCAGGCAGGTGCGCTGCATGAGCAGGTTGAAGTGCTGGAAGATCATAGTGATGTTCCGACGGGCGGCGCGCAGCTGGGCGGGGGTCATGGTGTCCAGCCGCTGGCCGTCCACGATGATCTCGCCTTTTGTGGGGCGCTCCAGCAGGTTGATGCAGCGCACCAGCGTGCTCTTGCCCGCGCCGGACATACCGATAATGCCGTAGATGTCTCCATCCTCAATGGTCAGGGACACATCCTTCAATGCGTCCACGACTCCGTTGGCACCGGAGTCGTATGTCTTGCTTACGTGTTTCAGTTCTATCACGACGGCGTTCCTCGTTTCTGTTTAATTCGCGCTGTTTCCTTTCTGCATCCCCCGCGCCCTGGCGGGAGCTCCGGAAAAGAAACCGGGCGTTTCGCATTGTCCTGTTTCCGCGGTGTTCCCCGCCCTGTGCAGGGCGGGGAACACGCGAGGGGGAGAGGAGGGTAAAATCCTGTTGTTTTATGTTACTGGGCGGAGGTGCTCAGCGCGTCCAGCGTGGTCTGCTTGCCGCCGTACAGACCCATGGGCTCCACGTGAATGGCGGCGACGGAGGCGATGTGGGTGCCGTTCTGGGCATTGAAGTCCTCCAGATAGGGCAGGTGCTGGAAGTAGTTGGCGTCCACGGTGCCGTCGTCCACCACAGTGTTGGGCACAACGTAGTCATTGAAGACCTGAATGTCCAGGGTGATGTCCTTGGCGGCCAGGATCTCCTTAGCGACCTCCAGGATCTCGGCGTGGGGCGTGGGGGAAGCGGCCACGGTGATGGTCTCGCCCTTCAGCGCGTCATAGTCCACGGAAGCGTCATAGCCGTCAGTGGGGTTCTCCACCACGGAAACCACGGAGCCGGCGTACTTCTCAGCGATGAAGTCGGCCACCTGCTTGCTCTCCAGGGCGGCTTTCAGAGCCACCACCTGCGCGGACTCGTTGCCCTCCTTCACCGCCAGAATGTTGGCGTAGGCGGAGGCGCTGCCCTCGATCAGCAGGGAGTCATTCACGGGGTTCAGGCCGGCGTTGATGGCGTAGTTGCTGTTGATCACGGCGTAGTCCAGATCGGGCAGCATATTGGGCAGCTGGGCGGCCTCCGCCTCCACGATCTCCACATTGTACGGATTCTCCACGATGTCGTTCTTGGTGGCGGTGATGCCCACGCCGTCCTTCAGCTTGATGATGCCGTTCTCCTGCAGCAGCAGCAGGGCGCGGGCCTCGTTGGTGGTGTCGTTGGGGACGCCGATCTTAATGGTGGCGGCGGTCTTGTCACCGTCGGTGCTGTTCTTGCTGCCGCAGGCAGCCAGGCTCAGGGCCAGCACAGCAGCCAGCGCCAGAGTGATGATCTTGGTCAAAGTGTTGTGTTTCATGTTCGCAGTCTCCTTTGAAATGATTAAACTTGGTTGGTTACGATTTTATCTCAGCACCGCCGCCCGGCCGGAACGGCGGTACATAAGCAAAACAAAAACAGCGGCTGGTCATCACTGACCCTCCGCTGTCTGCTTACACATCGGCTTTTTTTCAAGCCGTCAAACAGTTTTCGGAAAGCTGATGACCTTTTCGGCGCGACGAAACATGCACATGGACATCATACCCATGCACATCTCGCACATCATCATGGTGACGTTACGCTTCATGTCGGCTTTCCTCCTCGCTGTGATTTTCCCTGTCGGAATGGTGGCATAATACGCCCTTAACGCGCCGTTGTCAACCCTTTTTTCACCTTTCTGCGTTTTTTACAAAAAACATACAGGACTGGTATGTGATTTCGTGTATTTTGGTTATTTGACTATTGGGGCTTGCATGGGGCACAATATGTGGTATAATGGTTGACACAACAATACAATACGTGGGGAGAGATGGGCGTGACATCCAAGGTTTTCGACTATATTGCCATGGAGCAGCGGCGGCAGGAAACAACGGTGGAACTGATCGCCAGCGAGAATTTCACCAGCGAGGCGGTATGCCGCGCTGTGGGCAGCTGCCTGACCAACAAGTATTCCGAGGGGTATCCCGCCCACCGGGAGATGGGAAATCAGGGGCGCTACTACGGCGGCTGCCTGGTGGTGGACGAGCTGGAGACGTACTGCATCGCCAAGTGGAGGGAGGTGTTTCATACTGACTACCACGTGAATGTGCAGCCTCACAGCGGTACCTCCGCCAATCTGGCGGCGTATATGGCGCTGCTGCAGCCGGGAGACCGAATCCTGTCCATGAGTCTGGCCAACGGTGGGCACCTGTCCCACGGACTGCCGGTAAATGCCTCCGGCAGGCTGTATGACATAGCGGCCTACGATGTGGACGAAAACGGCCTGATCGACTATGACGGTATGGAGAGGCTTGCGCGGGAGTTGAAGCCGCGGCTGATCATCGCAGGAGCGTCGGCCTACAGCCGGACCATCGACTTTGCACGTTTTGCCCAGGTGGCGCAGGCGACGGGGGCGTATTTCATGGCGGACATCGCTCACATTGCCGGGCTGGTGGCGGCGGGGGAGCACCCCAGCCCCTTTGGACTGGCAGATGTGGTCACGACCACGACGCACAAGACGCTGCGCGGCCCGCGAGGCGGACTGATCTTCTGCCGGCCGGAGCTGGCGAAAAAGGTGGACAGCGCCGTTTTTCCCGGTATGCAGGGCGGCCCTTTGCAGCACGTGATCGCCGGCAAGGCGGTGGCTGCGGAGGAGGCGCTGACACCGGAGTACCGGGCGTATATCCACCGTGTGGTGGTCAACTGCAGGGCGATGGCGGCGGAGTTCATGGCCATGGGCTACAAGGTCGTTACCGGCGGCACGGACAACCATCTGTTTTTGCTGGATCTGACGGATACCGGACTTACCGGACGTGAGGTACAGGAGGAATTGGACCGCTGCGGTATTACGCTGAATAAGAACTGCGTCCCCGGGGACAAACGCTCGCCGTTCCAGACCAGCGGCGTCCGCATCGGCACCGCCGCCATGACCACCAAGGGCTATACGGCGGAGGATTTCTGCCGCGTTGCCCACCGTATCGACGAGGTGGTGCGGCAGATGATGGCGGAAAAGGCCGCGCAGGCGTAAGGCGCCTTAAAGAGAGCAAAAAAGTATCCCGCGGCTGTGCCGCGGGATACTTTTTTATGTTGGTTATGCCGCGGTTTTCCGCAGGAACCGCCGGAGGAACCACACGGCCATTACCGCGCACAGCGCCTCGGAGATCACCGGCGCAAACCAAATGCCTGTGCCGCCCACGGCTGCCGCCAACAGCAGCAGCGCACCGGCCTGGAAGAGCAGGCCGCGGCCCACGGAGATGGAAATAGCCGCCTTCGGTCGCTCCACCGCCGTCAGGAAACCGCCCATGAGGATGTTGCCGCCCAGCAGCAGATAGCACAGACCGTACCGCCGCAGCGCGCCCGCGGTGTCCGCCGCCAGCCACGGCTTATCCGCGTCCACGAATATGCCGGCGATCTGCGGCGCGAACAGCATCACCCCGGCGAAGATCACCGCCGTCATGATGCCCACCGCTGTAAAGCCATACCGCAGCAGCTTCTTGTAGCCCGCCGCGTCCTCCTTGCCGTAGTGATAGCTGACCAGCGGCTGACTGCCCTGCGAGATGCCCAGCATGGTGTTGACGATCAGCGTGTTCACGTAGGCGATGATGGTGTAGCTCACCAGAGCGTCATCACCCAGACAGCGCAGGATTACCCGGTTGAACAGGAAGATCATCACGCCGTTGCACAGCTCCGTTACGCCGTCGGCAAAGCCCAGCGGGATCAGCCGCTTGTAGATGCCCCAGTTCATCCTGAACTTCACAAAGTGGAAGGTGTTGTGTCCGCCCAGGAAGTGGCGCAGATAGATGATGCACGTCAGAAGCTGGGAAAGACCTGTGGCCACCGCCGCGCCCCATACGCCCAGATTCAGCACAAAGATGGCGATATAGTCCAGTACGCAGTTGGCCAGACAGCCGGTGATGACCGTCAGAATTGCCAGACGGGGATAGCCGTCGGTCTTGATCAGCACCTCCATGTTATAGGAGATGATGAAGCACAGCGCGAAAGGGGCCAGGCCCCGGAGATAATCGATGGTATATTGATACGTTACGCCCTTTGCGCCCAGCAGCACGGCGAACGGCTCCAGAAATACGAAAACGAGGACGGTGATGGTCAGGCCGACGCACGTCAGCAGCACGATGTTCTGAGAGAACAGGCTATTGGCCTTCTCGCCTTGGTTTTGTCCCAGATAGATGGCGATGATGGTGCTGGTACCGACGGCGAAGATGACGCCGATGGAGAACAGCACGTTGGTGAAGGGCACCGCCAGATTTACCGAGGCCATGGCGTATTCGTTCACACCCTTGGATACCATCAGCCCGTCCACGATGGAGTACAGGCTGAAAACCATGAGGGATGCCACCGTAGCGGCTACGAAATGCAGAAATTGTGATAACAGACTTCGCTCATTGAGCATTTTCGATGAAGTTCCTTTCTTCGCTTTTAGCGGCGGGCGTTCACACAGACACCTGCTGCAATTCTATTCTAACGAAAAATACATCGGAAGTCAAATATACTTGCCGTTAAGAGCAAGAGAGTATATAATGAAAACCACAAGAAAAACTGGGAGGTATACCCTATGAAGCTCTATGTGATGGACGCCTTTGCCAATCGGATCTTCGGCGGCAACCAGGCGGGCGTGGCACTGCCGGACCGGGAGCTGCCTGATGAGACCATGCGGCAGATCGCCGCAGAGATGAAGCACTCGGAGACGGCCTTTATACATATGGAGCCGGACGGCTCCGTATCCTTGCGCTATTTCACCCCCGCCGGGGAGGTGGACCTGTGCGGCCACGCCACGGTGGCGTCCTTCGCCCTGCTGCGGCAGCTGGAGAAGATCGGCGACGGCGACCACACGGCCCATACGAAGGCCGGGGAGCTGAACATTACCGTCAGGGGCGGCACCGTCTGGATGGATATGGCGCCGCCGCAGCTGATCGGCGACATCCCGGCAGCGGAGCGCGCCGCGCTGTACGCCGCCTATGGCCTGACGGAGGCGGACTGCCCGGAGGGATATATCCCACGGATGGTGTCCACCGGCCTGGCGGATATTATGATGCCCGTCCGGGACCACGAGACGCTCATGCGGGCAGTGCAGAACGCACCGGTGGTCACGGAGCTGTCACGGAAGTACGATGTGACCGGCGTGCATATGTTCTGCCCGGGGCGGGACGGCGTGACGGCCTGGTGCAGCAACTACGCGCCCCTGTACGACATCCCGGAGGAGTGTGCCACCGGGACCAGCAACGGTGCACTGACGTATTATCTTTACCTGCGAGGCGATGTGAAGCCGGAGCGGGAGAATGTGTTTTTGCAGGGCGAGCACATGGGCAGGCCCAGCGAGATACGCAGTATGCTGTATGAAAAGGACGGTGCCGTGACCGTCCGTATCGGCGGCAGCGCGGTCATGAGCCTGGATTGTGAACTGAAGCTGTGAGCAAAAAAGAAAGCCCGCGAGGGCTTTCTTTTTTTGCGGATATAGGTCCCGGCGAAGCGGGGAGCAGGTATCAGACGTAGCGCTGAGTGGTGACGTCGAACACGCCGCGGGTGGTGATACGCAGGCTGGGGATCACCGGCAGGGCCATGAAGCTCAGGGTCATAAACGGGTCGATACCGGTGGATACGCCCAGGTCGTAGGCAGCTTTTTTGGCGTTCTCCAGGTCGCGGTTCACGTTTATGAGGGTGTCGTCGGACATGATGCCGGCGATGGCCAGCAGCAGCTCGCCCTTTACCTGACCGTTCTCCACTACGGTGATGCCGCCGTGCTGCTGTACGATGCGGTTGGCGGCGAAGGCCATGTCCTCCTCGTTGGTACCCACTACGATGATGTTGTGGCTGTCGTGGCTGATGCTGGTGGCCACGGCGCCCTTTTGCAGGCCGTAGCCCTTGATGTAGCCCAGACCGATGTGGTGGGTGTTCTTATGACGCTCGATGACGGCGATCTTCAGAATGTCATAGTCCACGTCGATACGGTCGGTGTAGCCGCCGTCAGTGGTGGTGATCTCGCCGTTAACCATACCGATGACCGCGTGGGGGCGGCTGTCGGTAAAGTCGGCGGCGGTCAGCGGGGCCACATGGAAGGTGTCGTGGGCGCGGTTGACCAGATAGGGGTCGATCTCCGGGACGGGGAAGTCCGCCACCACGCCATGGTCTACCATCAGTACGCCGCGCTTGTAGACCTTTTCGATGTTAAAGTGGTCAAAGTCGTCGATGATGACGAAGTCCGCCAGATAGCCGGGTGCAATGGCGCCGCGGTTGTTCAGCAGGAAGTAGCGGGCAGCGTTGTGGCAGGCGGCCTTGATGGCGGTAATGGGGTCGGCGCCCAGGGAGATGGCCTTTTTGACGATGTAGTCGATGTGACCCTTTTCCAGCAGGTCGTTGGGGTGCTTGTCATCGGTGCAGAACATACAGCGTTCCACATACTTGTCGCACAGCAGGGGGACCAGCGCTTCCAGATTGCGGGCTGCGGTGCCCTCGCGGATCATAATGAACTGGCCGCGCTGGAGCTTTGCGATGGCGTCGTTCAGGTCGTGGCACTCGTGGTCGGAGTACACGCCGGCGGCGATGTAGGCGTTCAGGTCGTTGCCCACCAGGTCGGGGGCGTGGCCGTCGATCTTCTTGTGATGGGCTTGGCTGGCCACGATCTTCTCCACCACCTGGGGATCGCCGTTGATGGTGCCCACGAAGTTCATCATCTCGGCCAGACCCTGTACACGGGGATGGTCATAGAAGCTGTCGATAGCCCGGTAGTCCAGGTTGGCGCCGGACTCGTCCAGGGGCGTGGCCGGCACGCAGGAGGGCAGCATAAAGCGCACGTCCACGGGCAGGTCCTCGGTGGCCTGGAGCATATACTCGATGCCATCGGTGCCCATGACGTTGGCGATCTCGTGGGGGTCGGTGATGACGGTGGTGGTGCCATGGGGCAGCACCGCCTTGGCAAACTCCGTGGGACTGACCAGGGAACTCTCCAGATGAATGTGGGCGTCCACAAAGCCGGGGAGGACGATCTTACCGCCCATATCTACCTCTGTATTGCCGCTGTATTCACCCATGCCCACGATCAGACCCTCGGCCACGGCGATGTCGCCGTGACACAGCTCGTTGGAGAATACGTTGACATAGGTGGCGTTTTTCAGCACCAGGTCGGCCTTTTCACGGCCGGCGGCCACGGCGATGACCCGCAGCTTTTTCGTCAGCTTCCGGTTGATCTTGCCGGCATAGCTCTCTTTTACTGCCATAATGGAACTGCTCCTTTCTCCCACTCAAAGCATTAGTTTTATTAATTCTACATATTATCATAACTTATCGCAAAAGTCTATCCCCGCACGCTATAAAAAATGTGCGGCAGATGGCGGCGGTCATGCGGTTTTGCTAATGAGAGTAAAAAAAGAGAAGCGCCCGCAGGCGCTTCTTTTCACTTGATGCTGCCGTCGGCATTGAATACCGGCAGGACATTCAGGTACTTGATGTCCTTGCGGTCCGCCGCACCGCCCTCGGCCAGCACGGCGATGCGGTCCACTACGGTACCGCCGGCCATCTTCACCAGCTCCTCCATGGCGTGGAGGGAGCCGCCGGTGGAGATCACGTCATCCATGAGAACGATGCGCTTGCCGCGGATCAGGTCGGCGTCGTCACGGCCAAGATACAGCTTCTGCACCCCGGCGGTGGTGATGGACTTATCCTCCACGTGCAGGGGATCGGGCATATAGGCCTTGGGACCCTTGCGGGCGATGAAATACTTTTTCGCACCGCTTTGACGGGCCATCTCGTGGATCAGGGGGATGGACTTGGCCTCGGCGGTGAACAGATAGTCGTAGCTGTCTGCCTCCAGCATGGCCAGCATATCACGGGCGCAGGCTACGGTCAGCTCCGCGTCGCCAAAGCAGATGAAGGCGCCGATGTACAGGTCGTCCGTGACCTTACAGATAGGCAGCTCCCGGTGGAGCCCAGCGATGTCCATGGGATAAACAGGCATGATACAAAACTCCTTCAAGCGGTCCTGCCTGCGGGCAGCCGCGCATAATAAGCGGCGCATGGGGCGCCGTAACCCTAATTATAGTAAATCGTTCGACAAAAGTCAAGGATAAAGCAGTTCGCCGAAGCTGGAGATGTAACGGTCACAGGTGCGGGCCATTTCGTCAGCGGTGGAGGCAAAGTAGGGGTCTGCCACGCCCACGGTGTGCATCCCGGCGGCCTTGGCGCCGCGGATAGCCTCCACGGAGTCGTCGAACAGGGTGCAGTCTGCGGGGGAGACGCCCAGTGCGGCGGCGACTTTCTCCCAGAGGGCGGGGTACTTTTTCTCGGTGCCCAGCTCCTGGGCGAAGAAAATACGCTCGAAATAGGGCAGCAGGCCCAGGTGGGTCAGCGCCGCACGGCAATGAACAGGGACCGCGCTGGTGACCACAGCCATACGCTCGCCGCGGCGCTTCATCTGCTCCAGATAGGCGCGGACACCGGGCTTTTCCGTTACGTCCGTGGCGTAAATGTCGCCGGCCATCTCCATCCACTCGGCCATGATGGCGGCTTCGCTCTCCGGCAGATGGCAGAATTCCTTTGTGAATTTGGCCGCCAGCGGGAAGATGGTGTGGGCCACGCCCTCATAGTATTCCTGTGTATAGGGCAGACCTCGCTTCTCCAAGAAACGCGTGTCCACGTCCTTCCAGATGCCGTTGGAGTCGATCAGCGTTCCGTCCATGTCAAACAGCAGCATGAGAAACCTCCTTTTCCGGGGAAATATGGCTTGCTATTCCGCGTTGCAGGTGTTATCATATCATGGTTATTGGACGCTGTAAATGGGGAAACTACCCGATTTCTGTAGGAAAGTGAGGGGAAACGTATGCAAACGGTCAACTACCGCAAGGGCCTGGGGGCTATGTCGGTGTGCTTTTTCATCTGGGGTTTCCAGCCGCTGTACTGGTATATGTGCACCAATGTGTGCGGCGAGATCGACACGTTTTTCATCATGGCCTGCCGCATTATCTGGGCAGCGGTGGCCTGCCTGTGTATTCTGAAGGTGCAGGGAAAGCTGCCGCAGCTGTGGGCCGTATTCAAGGACAAGCAGGTGCTCAAGCGGGAGATGCCTGCATCGGTGCTGCTGTTCGGCGACTGGCTGGTGTATCTGTGGGCGGTGCAGAACGGCCGCGTGCTGGAGTGCAGCCTGGGGTATTACATCCAGCCGCTGGTGGTATTTGCCCTTGGGGCCGTTATCTTCCGCGAGAAGATGAATTGGCGGCACTTTGTGATCATTGCCATCGTGGTGGTCGGCATCGTGTTCAGCACCTCCGGCTTCGGCGGCGTGCCCTATGTGACCATCGCCCTGGCGCTGATGTTCTCCATCTATGCCGCCATCAAGAAGAGCTTGACCATCGATTCCATCGTGTCTACCACGTCAGAGATCCTGATGATGGTGCCGGTGGCGCTGCTGTTCATCCTGTTTTTCCGTATGGGGGACAACGGCATGGGAAGCATGACGGTCATCAAGCAACTGCTGATGATCGGCGGCGGTGTGATCACCGGGCTGCCCATGGTGTTTTATTCCATCGGTGTCAAGCACCTGCCGCTGATGACCACGGGCATCTGCCAGTATATCAGCCCGTCTCTGTCTATTATCTGCGGTGCCATCATGGGCGAGGCCCTGACCCACGAGAAGCTTGTGAGCTTCCTGTTTATCTGGACGGGTGTTATCCTGTATGTGCTGAACACCGTCTATGAGGAGAAGCAGAAGAAAAAGGCCGCCGTGCAATAGCGTATCAGGGGCCGTCCCGGAGGGGGCGGCCCTTTTGCAGGGGACGGGCCCGTTTGAATGGTTTACAAATGGGGAAAACTGTGGTACAATACCATGTATTATGGGTCAGTGTGTCCAAAGGAGGCGAGCGCTGTGCAGGGAAAACTCATCGTGTTCGAGGGGACGGACGGGTCCGGCAAGGCTACCCAGTCCCGGCTGCTGTGCGAGGAACTGACGCGCCGCGGTATCCCTTTCCGCAAGCTGGAGTTCCCCCGGTATCAGGAGGAGTCCTCTGCGTTGATCCGTCTGTATCTGGGCGGTGCCTTCGGGGACAAGCCCGGCGACGTGAATGCCTATGCCGCGTCAGTGTTCTACTCTGTGGATCGCTATGCCTCCTACAAACAGGACTGGGGCGCGTACTATGAGCAGGGCGGACTGGTCATTGCGGATCGATACACCACCAGCAACGCCGTTCACCAGACCGGTAAGCTGCCGCCGGAGCAGCGGGACGGTTTTCTCGACTGGCTGTTTGACTTCGAGTACCGGCTGTTGGGGCTGCCGGAGCCCACACGGGTGCTGTATCTGGATATGCCCACAGAGGCCACGGAACAGATGATGCGCCTGCGGGAGGCCGCCACCCACACCACTGCTGACATCCACGAGAAGGACGAGGAATACCTGCGCCGCTGCCGGGAAAACGCCGCCCATGTGGTGGCACGCTGCGGCTGGACGCGCATTGACTGCGCCCGGGCGGGCGCGCCTCGCCTGATAGACGACATACACAACGAAGTGATGACCTGCGTGGCCGATCTTATCGGCTGACGCTGGGAAAGGAGCAAAGACTTATGGGAAACCGTGAAGAACGAAACGAATACGCCACGGCGAAGTGGGACGCCGAGGAGGTCCGCCGGCAGGCGTCCTCCGAGCAGCGCCGCCACAGTGACCGCCGCCGTCAGGCCAAGCGCAACCGGACCATCATCTATCTGGCCTGTGTAGTGCTGGTATCCTGCCTGCTGGCGGGCATCGGTTGGCTGCTGGTCAACGACGTGTGTTCGCTGAACAAGCCCTATACCGAGGTGGAGATCACCGTAGAGGAGGGTGACAGCCGGGGAGATGTGGCCAAGAAGCTGCACGACGCGGGGCTGGTGAATTCCCGACTGGTGTTCAATATTGCCGGCACGTTCCTGCACTACAACCGCTACGTGGAGCCGGGGACCTACAAGCTGAACAGTGATATGGACTTCCGCGCCCTGATTACCAATATGCACGACTGGGAGACGGACGCCAAGGAGGCCCAGGGCCTGATCAAGGTCACCATCCCCGAGGGCTACACCGTCCGGGAGATCATCGATCTGCTGGCGGAGAAGGGCGTGGCCACCAAGGAGGATCTGGAGGATGCCTGCGCCAACTTTGCGTATGAGGACTACGATTTCCTGGATGACGACAAGCTGGGCAGCATCGATCGCATGGAGGGCTTCCTGTTCCCCAGCACCTATGAATTCGACAAGAACCGGTCCGCGGTGTATACGGTGGAGACGATGCTGGTGTACTTCAAAAACAGCATCAGCCAGCAGATGCTGGCGGACATCAAGGCGTCTCCGTACTCCCTGCAGGAGATCATCACCATGGCATCCCTGATCGAGAAGGAGTCCATCGGCGACGACACCGAGCGCAAGAACATCAGTTCTGTCATCCACAACCGTCTGGAGAACCCGAGCAGTGAGAAGGGCGGAAGAGCGCTGCAGCTGTGCTCTACCATCAACTATATCATGAAGCACGACGGGGTCAAGACCTTCGATACAGAGATCGACAGTCCCTACAACACCTATATCAACCCCGGCCTGACTCCGGGACCCATCTGCAATCCCGGCCTGTCCGCCATTGAGGCGGCCATCTACCCGGCGGACACCGATTATTACTTCTTCGCCCTGGGCAAGGACGGCAAAAGCCACTTCTTTACCGACTATAACGAGCACCTGAAGTTCATTAACAGCGGTGAATACCAGCCCATCTACTCCTGATGATGAAGATGAAAAAGCCGGAGCTGCTGTCCCCCGCAGGGGACTGGGAAAAGCTGCAGATGGCGGTGCTGTACGGCGCTGATGCGGTGTATCTGGCCGGTACGTCCTTTGGGATGCGATCCTTTGCCGGAAACTTTGACGACGAGGCACTGCCGAAGGCAGTGCGGTTTGCCCACGACCACGGCGTAAAGGTACACGCCACGGTGAACACCATGCCCCGCTGGAATGAGGCGGAGGCCCTGCCCGCCCATCTGGAAAAGCTGGACGCGGCGGGGGTGGACGCCCTGATTCTGGCGGACCTGGGCGCGTTCACCCTGGCGGGGAAGTACGCGCCACACTGCCAGCGGCACATCAGCACCCAGCAGTCTATCGCCAATCACGTCTGCGCCCAGGCCTGGTACGATCTGGGCGCCAGCCGCGTGGTACTGGCCCGGGAGTTGAGCCTGGAGGAGATCGCCGCCATTCGGGCCAGGGTATCCCCGGAGCTGGAACTGGAGGCCTTCTGCCACGGGGCTATGTGTGTCAGCTACTCCGGGCGCTGCCTGCTGAGCAACTATATGACCGGACGGGACAGCAACCGGGGCGAATGTGCCCAGCCCTGCCGCTACCAGTATGCGCTGATGGAAGAGAAACGGCCCGGGGAGTATTTCCCGGTGTTCGAAGACGAAAAGGGCACATACATTATGAACAGCCGAGATATGTGCATGATCGACCACCTGGACGACCTGATGGCCGCCGGGGTGGACTGCTTGAAGATCGAGGGTCGGGCTAAGTCCGCTTACTACGCGGCCATCGTTACCGGCGCGTACCGGCACTGTTTGGACGACGTGGCCGCAGGGCGCCCGCTTGACCCGGTGTGGCGGGATGAGGTGGAGCACATCAGCCACCGGCACTACGCCACAGGTTTTTTCTACGGCCAGCCGGGGCAGTATTATGAGAGCGCCCGGTATCTGCGGGACTGGCAGATCTGCGCCGTGGTGACAAACTGTGATGAAAATGGGCTGGCCACCCTGAGCCTGCGGAACAAATTTGCCGCCGGCGACATCGTGGAGGTGGTGGGGCCGGATACGAAGCCCTTTACGATCACCGTGCCGGTGATGCGCGACAGCGAGGGCAATGGCCTGGCGGAGCCGAAGACGCCCCAGATGGTGTTCACCATGCAGCTGCCCCGTCCGGTGCCGCCCATGAGCTTCATCCGCCACGCGGTGGCGCTGAGTGGGAAATAAGTACATAAAAATTGTCCCCCGGCGAAGCCGGGGGACAATTTTTATGCGTTGCTGGTGGGGTGGGCGCTGCTGTCGGGGATGGTCTCCGGTTCCTCGGCCAGGGCTTCATGCCTGCGTTCGCATACGGACAGGAAGAAGGCCCAGGCGATAAGGGGCAGCACGGCCAGCGCGCCGCGGATATACCACCACGTCACGGCGAAGTAGGCCGCTGCCGCGCCGATGTGGAAGCACAGCAGGGTGAGGGCAAAGATCTTCAGCTTCCGCAGGTGGGCGCGGTCATGGTCACACAGGTAGTTGGCCAGGGCCAGAGAAGTCTGCTTGGTGTTGTTGGTGGAGAAGATGGTGGAGCTGTAAAAGCCGCGGGCGCCGCCGAAGCTGCTCCACTGGATGCTCATGGCAAAGAAGATGGGATACAGAGCCACCACAACGTTCAGCGTTTCCGGCAGGAAGGCTACGGCCACGGCGGCTGCGGCGGTGATAACAGGCGATACATAGTGCATATCCCAGCCCCACCAGTGGGGCAGCAGCACCGTCAGCATAGTGCCCAGCACGTACAGCACCAGCGCGCCCAGGTGCAGGAGCACGGCGTGCAGATCGCCCCGCAGGGCGTCCAGCAGCAGCTCGATCAGGTTCACCGTCTGGGCGTTGCCCATGACGCCGCTGTGGATAAGAACAGCGTAGCAGCCGAAGAAGCCGCCCACGGCACAGAAGGATAGGTGGCGGTACAGGTCGATGTGGTCGTTGTGGGAGAGCTTTTGCACGGGAGGTCCCTCTTTCTGTAAAAATGACGGTTTCCAGTATACCACAGCAGTGCGGAAAGACAAGGGGGAATATCTCACAAAAAGAGAAATTTCGTGTTGACAATGGGGAACATTGTGGTAAAATAACGCTATATTCCATAATGGCGATGAGAGAGAAGAGTTACCGGAGGCCGCCCGGAGCGAGACGGGGACAGTGCAAGCCCGTTGGGATCGGCACGGTGACAGCCGCTTTTGAGCCTGCCGTGATGAATGGCACGGGATGCTCCCGTTACAGGGCACTGAGAGGGCGGCTCGCCGCCAAATCAGGGTGGTACCGCGGAAGTGATTTTCGCCCCTGTTTGCTATGGCAAACAGGGGCGTTTTTCGTTGCAGGAGGTGGGAGATGCACTATCGGATCATTGATATGGCAAGCGATCCCCGCAGCGGGCAGTTTGCCTACTTCCGGGGGATGACGTTCCCCTTTGCCGGGCTGACGGTAGAGGTGGACATCACCGACATGATGGCCGCGCGTGGCAGCAGGCCCTTTTTCCTGAGTCTACTGTATGCGGTGG
>ULNZ01030281.1_pt1 | contig 20475 bp, 9 predicted proteins | sample 1952111 | NCBI WGS metagenome assembly ULNZ01 (sample SAMEA4835590, study PRJEB28245) | human gut metagenome | biome: gut microbiome; material: fecal sample | place: Denmark | collected 2008 | reverse complement strand
GTACGGGTACACTTGCCGGCTATCAGTTTCATTACCTTATTGTCGGATAAATAATTTTGAAATGGAATAATATTAATATATAAAGAATAGTGATATGAATATAACTACATGTCTGTTTACAGTTCTGGGAGGAATGGCCACTTTAGGGCATCCTTCAGAAACTGTACGTTTGAATCAGTTAGGGTATTATCCCCAGCAGGAAAAAGTAGCTGTGGTGAATGCCGGTGAGGTACGTGAATTTACCATAGTAGATGCAGCCACGGGCAATCGGCTACTTTCCGGCAAACCCGGATATACCGCTTCATCCGCTTGGTCGGATAGGAGCAGGACAATATTGGATTTCAGTGACATCACGGTACCGGGAAGATATCTTCTGTTGGTTAACGGCGATTCAGTGGCATTCGAAGTAAAGGAAAAGGTGCTGTCCCCTTTGGCCGATGCCGCTTTGAAATCTTTCTATTACCAACGTACGGGTATGCCCATCGAAGCGACTTATGCGGGTCGGTGGAGCCGTCCGGCAGGCCATCCAGATGACAAGGTGCTGGTACATCCCAATGCTGCCGGGCCGGAACGTAAGGCGGGAGCGGTGATTTCTTCTCCGGGAGGATGGTATGATGCCGGAGATTATAACAAGTACATTGTGAACTCCGCTTATTCCATCGGATTGATGCAGGCGATTTATGCCCGCTTTCCTGACTATTTTATCCGTCAACGGGTGAACATCCCGGAAAGCGGAAACCACACGCCCGATTTGCTGGACGAGATGTACTATAACCTGAAATGGATGCTGACCATGCAAGACCCTGCCGACGGAGGAGTCTACCACAAGCTGACTACCCCTTCGTTCGAGGGATTTATCAAGCCTACGGAGTGTAAGCAGCCCCGTTATGTAGTTCAGAAATCAGTAACGGCGGCATTGGACTATGCTGCGGCTTTAGCGCAAGCTTCCGTGTTGTTTGCTCCTTACGAAGAGGATTATCCTGGCTTTTCGGAAGTGGCTTTGCAGGCTGCCGAACGTGCTTACGCCTGGGCAGAAGCGCATCCGCAAGCGCTCTATCATCAGGACCTCCTCAACAAGCAATATCAACCTGCCGTGGTTACGGGAGCTTACGGTGATCGTAGTGCCGATGACGAATTCTTCTGGGCGGCTTCCGAGCTCTATCTTGCTACGGGAAAGCCCGTTTACCGGGAACAAGTGAAGAAGCATCTGCCCACTGCATATAAGACTCCTTCTTGGGGCAATACCACTGCGTTGGGCGTGTTTGCCTGGCTGCAACCGGGCAGGGAATATCAGGGTGAAGACGTGGAGTTGGCAAATGCCATGAAAGACCTGCTACTGGACTATGCTGCCGAGGCTGTGCGGGGTGCTGACCGCTCTCCTTTCCACGCTCCTTACGGCAACGATGCCAAAGATTTCTTTTGGGGATGCCTTGCCGAAGGGTGTGCTAACCAAGCCACTTCACTGGTTTGCGCCTATTTGCTTACGGGTGAGAAGTCGTACCTGACGAACGCCTACCGCAATATGGACTACATTTTAGGAAAGAATGCCACGGGATATTGTTATGTCACCGGTTTCGGGATGAAAAGTCCTCTGTATCCGCACCATCGTCTTTCTGCATCGGATGATATAGAGGCACCTCTTCCCGGTTTCCTTGTTGGCGGTCCCAATCCTGGCCAACAAGACGGTGTACCCTATCCTTCCAATCTGCCGGATGAGTCTTATGCAGATGTGGAAGGTTCGTATGCTTCCAATGAAATAGCCATTAATTGGAGTGCTGCTTTGGTGGCGTTGGTGTCTTCGTTGGATGCTTTGATGTCAAAATAATGTTTCTATTCAGCCTGCTGCCTTATAAATTCGGATGGGCTGATGTTGAACTCTTCTTTAAAATGTTTGGAGAATATCTTGGGGGAGTTATACCCCAAGGTATATGCAATTTCCGAAACTTGCATCTGGCTTTCTGTCAAGAGTTGTTGTGCACGTTTCATACGGATGGTCCTGATGAATTCGATGGGTTTCTTTCCCGTTATCTTAATCATTTTCTTGTAGAAATAGCTGCGTGATATATTCAGGCTGCTGGCAAGCTCCTCGACGGAAAACTCGGTTTCGCTGATATTGTCCTCTACAATCTGGATGGCTTTTTCCACCAGCTGCTGGTCAAGGGGAGTGATGGTGGTACGGCTTGGCTCGATTTTAATGTCCTGATTGAATATTTCCTGACGTTTGACGTTCATCTCGATAATCTTGTTGATGCGCAGCTTGAGGACTTCCATATTGAAAGGCTTGGTGATATAGTCGTCTGCGCCAACGCTAAGCCCTTCCAATTGGTGTTCTTCACTTGCCTTAGCTGTCAGGAGGATAATGGGGATATGGGAGTAGCGTATGTCATTCTTGATGGTTGAACATAGTTCCAGACCATCCATCTCGGGCATCATGATGTCACTGACCACTAAATCAATATCTTCCTTTTCCAGTACATTCAGTGCATGTTTTCCGTTTGTGGCTTTTAATACATGATACTGCCTGGCAAGACTTTCAGAGAGAAATTTCAAGAAGTCGTAGTTGTCATCTACGAGTAGTATGGTGAATGGATGGGATTCTTCTTTTATTTCCGGTCCTTCGACCGGTTCTCCGTTTTTGGTTTCATTACTGTTCTGGTGTAGGGGTAGGGCAATCAGGAATACAGAACCACAAGGCTGGTTATCCCTGACACAGACAGTACCCTGATGCATCTTTACGTATTCGGAAACAATGTGCAGTCCAATGCCGCTGCCTCCGTTGTTCGACTGGTTTTTGCCCGACTGATAGAATCTTTGGAATATTTTCTCCTTGGCTTCATCCTCTATGCCGCAACCGGTGTCGGTAAAGGTCAGTTCCAGATTTGTGCCTCTTACGGCAATATCCAGTGAGATGCTTCCTTTATTGGGAGTGAACTTGAATGCATTTGACAGGATATTTGTGCATATCTTGCGTATCTTGTCATAGTCGAAATCCATGAATACAGAATGTTGTGGAGCGGTAAGGCTATAGCTGATGTTCCGTTTCTGTGCTATCGGATCGAAAGAGTGGAATATTTCACTCAGAATGATAAGGATGTTGTCATGTTTGCATTTCAGGGTTTCAGCCTTGGCATCCAGCTTTCTGAAATCCAGCAGTTGGTTAATCAGTTCCAGCAGATAGTCGGCATTTTGTTTGACCATATCCAGAATGCCTTTACGATATTCGGGATGGTCTACGAAAAACTCTTCAAGCGGATTGATGATAAGTGACAAGGGGGTCCGCAGTTCGTGACTTATGTTGGCAAAGAACTGCAGTTTCATATTGTTGATTTTCTGCTGCCTTTCATTTTCCACCTCGATGGCCTGCATGATTTGTTTCTGCTTTTGGCGTAAGCGCAGATTGCGGATAATGGACAGAAGGATGCACAAAACGATACCGCTATATATGGTATAAGCCCACCAAGTGCGCCACCAAGGAGGGAGTATCTTTATTTTCAGTTCCTTGACGTTGGGGCTCCATATGCCTTGTGAGTTGCATGCCTTGACGGATAAAGTATAGTTTCCGGCAGTCAGCATGGATAGGTTTACTTTGTTGTTTTCAGCATAAATCCAGTTGGAATGAATCTTATAGGCATATTTTATCTTATCCGTTTCCACCAGGTCGAGGGCAGAGAAGGACAGAGTGAATGAATTTTCCTTTTCAGTGAAGGAAAGATGTTGTGCACATTCAAGTGAGCTGCCGTTCAGGATGTCCGGATGGGTCATTCCGGATTTGAGCTCAATACCGGTAAGGTAAATATTGGCATCATAACTTGTGGTCAGGATGTCTTGTGGAATGATAGTCTGGTAACCTTGTGGCGTGCCTATCAGTATATTGCCGTTCTGTAGCTTGAGGATGGCGTGGACATTGGTATCGTTGCATATCAGTCCGTCGCTTACGGAGTAGTTCACGATGGCGTATGTACCGTTTGTTATTTTGATTCGTGAGATGCCGTTGCCGGTACCAATCCACATCTGGTTGTTGTTGTCTTCCGTGACGGCTCTGACGAGGTTGGCGGCAAGTCCGTTTTTCTGGTCAAGGAAGTAGATGGAGTCGTTCTTCTGGTTCCATATACTCAGTCCGTGTGGATGTCCTATCCAAAGAAGGTCCCGGCTGTCCTTATAGACAGTGAGCATATTGTTCTCCTTGAAGCGGCCGGCTTCGGCGTAGATATTATAGGCTTGGGTTTCCGTATCGATGATAATGAGTCCTCCTTTGGTCGCTACGTAAAGGGTACTGTCTTTATCATAGTACATATCTCGGACAAAGAATTCTCCCGGACGGTACAAGATGGTGTCAAACTGCCCGGTTTCCGGATTTAACCTCTGTATGTATCCTTTCATGGTACCTATCCAGATGTATCCGTGTTTGTCTACCTTTACTGTATACACATTGTTCTCGAGAAGCTGGCTGTTACTTACTGTGTATTGTTTGATTTGCCCTTTCGAGTAGCATAGCAGTCCTTTCTGGAAGGTGCCTATCCATAGGCGGTTTTTGGAGTCGATGGATAAGTCGACTACAATATTGGCGGGAGTTGCTATCTTTTCGTATGAATCGGTCACTAGTGAACGTCGGATTAGTCCCGTACCGTCTGTTCCGTAGTAAATGTATTCCTGGCTGGTGTCTTCGCAGAAGGTCAGGATATCATCATATTCCAGGGATTTGTTGCATAGTATGATTTGGGACATGGGGCTATAATAGGAAATACCGTGTTTGAAATTCCCTATGTATATGGTTCCGTCTTTGTCCCGGTAAATGGTATTCAGATTGTTGCTGGCAATGGTGTGCGGTTTCAATGGATTGTGCACCAAGTTGGTAAGCGATTTGGTCAGGGTGTTGTAAACGAACAGCCCCATATGGCTGGTAAGTATCCATACGTTGCCGTCTCCCAGGTCGAGGATGCGTTGCACGCGATTGTACTGTATGTGAGTGTTATTGTTCAGGCTGATGTCCTCCCATTGCTGTGTAAAACTGTTCTTGTGCAAAAGTAGGCTGTTTTGGAAGGTGTATACCCATAGGCTTTCGTTTTGGTCTATGTAAATGTGTGGCTCATGATTCTCCAGCAAAGGTCTATAGATGGTGGGAATGGCTATTTCCTTGACTTCGGAAGTCTGCTTGCTGATACTGTATAGGGTACCGTTGGAGTACATTATATAAATGAACTGGACACCTATATAGAGGTTTGAAATCTTTTCAACTGCCAGTGGATAGGCTTTGATGGAGCTGTTGTCCATGCTTCGTATGTAAAGTTTGGAATAGTCGTAGGCCCAAAACTCATTCTTGGATGTTTTTCCCATCCTCAGAATGTTTTTACTGGGGATTTGCAGCCCATCGAGTATGGGTTTATAGTCATTGTCGAATTTACCGGTCTTATAATTATAGATACTGTAGCCGCTGGAAGTCCTTATCCATACATTGTCGTCCGGTCCTTCGAAAATTTCGCTGATGGCATCGTCCGGCAGGTCGGAGTTGTTCTGGTAATACTGCTGGAAGGAGTAGCCGTCGTATTTGTTGAGTCCTGATTCTGTCCCCACCCAGAGGAATCCCCTATTGTCTCTGTAGATGCTTCGGACACTGTTGTTGGAGAGTCCTTCTGTTGTAGAGAGCTGCTTGAACATGACAGCCGGCGGGATTTCCGCTGAGTTACCTTGAACAGTAAGGAGGAAGGCCAGGTTGCATATAAGGAATAGGAGCAGTTGTTTCATGTATTTTCTTTATTAGAAGGATTAACAATATTGTAACTGCAAACTTAAATATAATCCTTCGAACGAGCAAGGAAAGATTTGCGTATTCGTGTGGGATGATATCCTCCGTTTGGTGAAAAATAGTATGCATTTTGTTTCCAATGGCCCTATATGGGTTCTATGAAACAAAACCGGATATTAAAAGACATTTTTAAGGCATCTGTGTTTCCTTTAAGAAAAATACATTTGCAGGCGAGATCATTTAAATCCTAATAGTATGAAGAAAGAACTTTTAGCAGTGGCGATGCTGTTGTTTGCCGGTGGCAATCTGTTGGCACAGCCACATGTCAATGACGGTACTTCGTATTTGATGAACCAACCTCTGGACATGAGTACCGATTTCCGTGACTTGAGTAATACCTTGTTTTTTGCAGATCACCTGGAGTCATTCGATGCCAAGTCGGGTGAAGGGCTGGTGAATTGGAAACGCGGGCATCTGATGCCCCGCCAAGCCTTCAATACCAACGGTGCACAGCCCCGTAAAATGAGAATGCTCGATTTCCCCTTCACTGCCTATGAAAATGACCCTAACCTCAAATTCAAGATTGACTTTGTAACTCCGCGTACGGTACGTATCCGTATGCTAACGACCCCGGTGGAACCCAAACCTGCCGCTTCCATCATGTTGGCAAAGGAACCGGGCAGGGATGGAAGCTGGAAAGTTACCGAGACGAATGACAAGATTATCTATTCCAGCGACTATGGAACCATTCAGATTAACAAGAATCCTTGGAGAATCGTCTTGAAGGATAAAGCCGGACGTATCTTGAGCCAGACTGCCGCTTTGAGCGACGCGGACTCTACGCAGGTAAAATATACGCCGTTCTGTTTTGTGAAGCGGGGAAGCGACAATGCTCGCCGCATCAATCCGGTATTTACCTTGACTGCAGATGAAATGATTTTTGGTTGCGGAGAGTCTGCCACTGGGCTGAACAAGGCCGGACAGAAGGTGAACTTGTTCGTTACAGACCCACAAGGGCCTGAGACGGACCAGATGTACAAACCGATTCCTTTCTTTATGAGTAACCGGGGATATGGTATGTTTATGCATACATCCGCTCCCGTGACTTGTGATTTTGGTGCTACCTATATTGGGCTGAACAAAATGTTCATGGGTGACGAGAACCTGGATTTGTTCGTTTTCTTCGGCGAGCCGAAAGATATTCTGGACGAGTACACCGATTTGGTAGGAAAGCCGGGCATGCCCCCCTTGTGGTCTTTCGGTACGTGGATGAGCCGTATTACCTATTTCAGTGAAAAGGAAGGTTATGATGTAGCGGCCAATATCCGTAAGAACAAGTATCCGTGCGATGTTATCCATTTCGATACCGGCTGGTTTGATGTGGACTGGCAGTGTGACTATAAATTCTCCGAGAACCGTTTCCAGAATCCACAGCAGATGTTGAAGGATTTGAGGTCTCAAGGTTTCCATGTATGTTTGTGGCAGTTGCCTTATTTCACTCCTAAAAACCGTTATTTCTCTGAACTGATAGAGAAAGACATGTATGTGAAAAATGGAAATGGTGAACTTCCCTACGAAGATGTGGTGCTTGATTTTTCCAATCCGGAAACAGTAAAGTGGTATCAGGACAAACTGGCGGGATTGCTGAATATCGGTGTCAGTGCCATTAAAGTAGACTTTGGCGAGGCTGCTCCACTGAATGGTATTTACGCTTCCGGCAAGAGCGGATGGTATGAGCATAACCTCTATCCGGTGCGTTATGATATGGCAGTGTCCGAGATAACCAAGAAGTTGCACAACGAGAATATAATGTGGGCACGTGCCGCATGGGCTGGTTCCCAGCGTTATCCATTGCATTGGGGCGGTGATGCTGCAACTACGAACACGGGTCTGCTGGGTACGCTTCGTGCAGGCTTGTCCTTCGGCTTGTCCGGTTTCTCCTTCTGGAGCCATGATATGGGCGGCTTTGTAAAATCCACTCCGGAGGACTTGTATTGCCGCTGGATACCGTTCGGTTTTCTTACTTCCCATACCCGCGCGCATGGGGCACCTCCGACAGAGCCGTGGTTGTACGACAGCAAGCGTGTGCAGGATGTCTTCCGCAAGAGTGCGGAGATGAAGTACCGTCTGATGCCTTATGTGTATGCTCAGGCTAAGGAATGTACAGAAAAGGGCTTACCGATGCTAAGAGCCTTGTTTGTAGAATTCCCCGATGATCCGGGAGCATGGAAAGTGGATGACGAGTATCTCTTCGGTTCGCAGATTCTGGTTGCCCCCTTGCTTGAATCCGGTATGACGGGCCGCACAGTTTACCTTCCCGAAGGAAAATGGATAGACTACCAGACAGAGAAAGTCTACGAAGGCGGATGGCACCGGATTGAAGCAGGCAGTCTGCCGATAATCATGCTGGTACGTGACGGTTCGGTACTTCCTCATCTGAAGTTGGCGCAGTCCACTGCTGAGATGGATTGGAGCAAAATGAGCCTGAAGGTATACAGTGCTGACAAGAAGCAGGCAGAAGGATTGGTTTGTCTACCTGCCGACAACCGTATTCAGGTTGTGAAAGTGGATTGTGGAAAGGCCAAACCGCAACTGTTGAACCAGATTGAAGGCACTTCCCTGAGTTTCTGAACTTAATCTTTGAAAATCTATATTGAATTCACCCCTGTCGGTATGGAAGAGAAAGGGATATAGTTACCGAAATCTGTGCCACTATGGTGGCACAGATGTGCCTTCCCAATGGCACGGCAGTGCCTCTATAGTGGCACAAAATTGTGTCGCATATCTTTTTCCCGATGTGCTTATGACCGGGGTATTTGTTAAACCTAAGTATTTAGTATTTATGAGAAATGTGATGAAGTATTTGGGTATCATGTCAGTATCGCTGGCATGTGCCGGACCTCTCTTTGCAACAAGCGTACAGCCGTTTGCAGGTGTCACTGTCGTACAGCAGAGTGTAGTTACTGTGAAGGGCCAAGTGGTGGATGAGAAAGGCGAGCCCATCATCGGTGCCAATGTCATTGTGGAAGGTACGACAAACGGTATGATTACCGATTTGGACGGTAACTTCTCCTTGCAGTGTCCCGTAGGTTCTACGCTGAAGACCAGTTACATCGGTTATCTGGCGCGAACGGTCAAAGTAACCGGGAATATGAATGCTCTGAAAATTACTTTAAAGGAGGATACCGAAACCTTGGATGAGGTAGTTGTTGTGGGCTACGGTACGATGAAGAAATCCGACCTCACCGGTTCTGTGGCTTCCGTGAATGCGGAGGAAATGATGAAGCGGAATCCGGTGAACTTGGGACAAGGTTTGCAGGGAGCTGCGGCAGGTGTATCTGTCATCCGTTCTTCCGGTGACCCGGAAGGAGGTTTCTCCATCCGTATCCGCGGTGTGGCAACCGTGAATGGTTCTGCCGACCCACTCTATGTAGTGGACGGTGTGCAGGTAGGAACTTCCATCGATTTCTTGAATCCTAATGATGTAGAGTCCATCGAAATTCTGAAGGATGCTTCGGCTACGGCAATCTATGGTACTCGCGGTGCCAATGGCGTCATTATGATTACTACCAAGAACGGTGGTAAGGGGAAGGCAAAGGTGAACTTTTCGGCCAACTATGCCCTCCAGTTCAATTCGAATAAGATTGATGTGGCTGATGCGGGCTTGTTTGCAAGTGCTGTACGTTCCGCCGTCAAGAATGACGGTATTGCCATGACCAATCTGGCATATGGCGAGGATTACATAGGCAGACTGAACAGCATTGACTGGCAGGATGAAATGTCACGCACGGCATTACAGCAGAACTATAACCTTTCTGCTTCGGGAGGCAGCGAAAATACCCAAGCCAACTTATCTCTGGGTTATTTGAACAACCAGGGTATCGTGATTGAGTCGAATTTTAAACGCTTGACGGCACGCGCTAATATCACTCACAAAGTGAAAGACTTTCTGCATGTAGGCTTGAACTTGAACTATGCACATTCGGAAAAGATGGGAGGAGGCAACCTGAGAAACTATGCACAAGCCATTCCAACCATGGATTATGTAGAGGACGGTGTTTTCTATTCCATGCCTATTGTGTTGCCCGACGGTACTTGGGGACATTACAAGAAAGAAGGCAATGGAGACGTGAACAAGGGAGCTGACAATCTGGTTGCTGCTGCCAAGACTGCCGACAGTATTAATAAATGGGACCGTATGCTTGCTAGTGCTTTCCTACAACTCGATTTGTACAAAGGGTTGACTTTCAAGACTATTGCCAGTTATAATTATTATACAAAAGGTTATAATGGCTATACAGCCTATAATGATAGAACCTTTGGAACTCAAGACCGTAAGGACTCGTTCTCGCTGAACCAGAGCCAGTCCACTTCACTCGGTCTGGAAGCGTTCTTGAACTATGACTGGTCCAATGAGCATCACCGCGTAAGTGCAATGGCCGGTTTCTCTACCAGCGATACGAACGGTGCCTGGCTGAATTCCAGTGCCAACGATTTCCCGGCAGACAACATCCGCAAAATTTCATTGACCAATGACCCATCGTCTAAGCAAACGGATGGTGGGCTGGATTTGAAGACAAGATTCCTTTCTTACTTCGGCCGTCTGACTTATACTTTGAACGACCGCTATATTGTGACTGCAACGGTACGCCGCGACGGTTCTTCGAACTTTGGTGCCGGCAATCGTTATGGTACATTCCCTTCCGCTTCTGTAGCTTGGCGTCTTTCCGAGGAAAAGTTCATTAAGGATTTAGAACTGTTCAGTAACTTGAAGTTGCGTGCCGGATGGGGACAGACCGGTAATGCGGGCAATGGTACCAACTTGTCCATAGCACAGTTGTCTTCGGCAAATGCAATGTACTGGTTCTTTAATGGTTCGAGTGTGATTAACGGTGCCGGTATTGCCCAGCAGAAAGAAATTGATACCAACCTGAAATGGGAAACCAATGAGCAGACAAATATCGGTATTGACTTTGCCTTTATGAACAATGAGCTTTCTTTCTCTGCCGATTACTTTATCCGTGACGCAAAGGATCTGCTTCTGTATCGCCAGATTCGTCCTTCCACCGGTTTCTCCAATGTCTATACTAATGCGGGACATATCCGTAACTCAGGTTTCGAGTTTACTGCTGCGTGGAACAAGAGCTTCAGCGATTGGAATATCGGCATAAGACTGAATGGGTCTACCCTGAAGAACGAGGCTATTGAAGTCGGCGATCCGATATTCAGCAAGTCAGGTTCAGCACAAGATGGCGACAACTGGGACAACCACTCCATTACACAGAACGGCTATCCTGTAGGTTCCTACTATGGCTGGAAGGTAGAAGGCATTTTCAGAACCCAGGCCGAAATTGATGAAATGAATAGGCTGGCGGTTGAAAAGGGAGTTGAAAGTGGTGTATATCAGGACAAGACTACCCAGCCCGGCGACTATAAGTTTGTTGATTTGAATGGTGACGGGCAGATTACCGATGCCGACCGTACTGTTATAGGCAATGGATATCCCAAGTTCACTTACGGAATGAACCTTACCGCTTCCTGGAAAAACTTTGATTTCTCGATGAACTTGTACGGTGTAGCCGGTATGGATATCCTTTCTTATTCTTCGGCCCGCTTGACCTCAGTCTATGCACCCGACGGCGGTTATCAGAATGTACTGAAGGAATATATCAATAATGCATGGTCATCTTCGAATACCGGCGCCAAATATCCGCGTATCACCAAGACAGACTATAATAAGAACATGCGTGTGTCCGACGCCTACATCCAGAAGGGGGATTATCTGAAGATTTCAAATATTCAGATAGGATATACATTCCCGAAGAATGTGCTGAAACCGGTGAAAATGGAAAATGCACGCGTATTTGCCAGTGTCGACAATGTATGTACCATCTCTTCGTACAATAAGTTCGGCGATCCGGAAGTTGGTGACTCCAATGTATTGTATTCGGGATTTGACGGAGGACGTTATCCGTTCCCGATGTCGGTTACTTTCGGTCTGAGTGTACAGTTCTAATACTAACGGATAAAAAATATGATTATGAAAAACTTATATAAACTGTTGATCGGTGTGCTGGCCTTAAGCACCGTAACGTCTTGTGACGATTATTTGGAAGTGGATCATTACGATATTCTTCCGGCAGATTTCATGTTTAAAACGGAGGAGAATGTCCTTTCCGGATTGAACGGACTTTATGATACCTTTTATACGGACCAGCACGGTTCCGGTGATGACGAAACATGGGGATTCAAGCCTCAGGTATTTGCTGCCAACCATTCTACGATGGACTGTCAGGCTTCCGGTTGGGATGCGGAATGGCAGCGTCATGCCTGGAAACCCGATAAGGGTTCCCTGGAGACTGCATGGCGGATGAGTTATCGTGCAGTGGACCGTGCAAACCGTTTCCTGGCTGGCCTGGAGACGGCGGATGCCTCTATATTTGCGGACAGCAATTCCAAGACCGTTTATGAAGCGCAAGCACGTGCCATCCGCGGTTATAACTACCTTTACCTGACGAAACTTTTCGGAAGGGTACCGATGTTGCTTACCGGTGAAACCTATACTACTTCGGTAGGAAAGGCACGTCCGGAATCCGTGGATGAGACTTATGCGGCTATCGAGGAAGATTTGTCTTTTGGACGCGACCATCTGGACTGGTTACCCATGAATGGTGAATACGGACGTATAACCAAGGGGTTCTGCAAAGCTTATTTGGCCGAGCTGTATATGTTGAAGAAAGACTTTACGAAAGCCAAGACGGAACTAAAGGATATAGTGGACAGTGGAACCTATTCATTGGAGCCCTGCTTCGGTAACCTGCATGCCTGGGATACACATTGGACCAAAGAATCTGTATTTGAGGTGATGTATCATGAACAAGGATATATGGGCTGGGGAGCCGATTCGTCTTCAGATGCCATGATGTGGTACGGATATATGTGTGCGGCACCCGAATGGGGAGGCTGGGGGTCTCTCTGTCTTTCTTGGGAGTTTGTACGTTCCTTTGAACCGGGTGACAAACGCCGCCAATACTCTGCTGTTGCCAAAGGGGATACGCATCCCATTACCGGGCAGACTGTAGGGGTGACAAGTGGTTTTGACGGTCTTTTCCAAGGTTCCGAAAATATGCCTACTGTTTATTCCTTGAAATACTGGAGATGCAAGCCAGGTGAGAACAACAAAGTATTCAATCCTATTTCGTTGACTTTGAAGCGTTATGCAGGCATCATGCTCGACTATGCAGAATGTTGTTTCGAGACAGGTGACAACGCTACCGGATGGAACATGATACGTCAGATACGTAACCGTGCTTGGGGTAATTTGGAGATGGGAGCGACGATGATTGACCTACCCGCCGACATGTTGAATACCCAGACGGTGGAAGTGCCGGATGCAGAGACCTATTATACAAGCTATAAAGCAGCCAAAGGCTATACTTCTCCGGTATGGAAGGTGGCGCTGATTATAGAGCGTCGCCATGAATTCAATGCCGAGTTCTCGCTTTACCATGATTTGTGCCGTATGGGTATGTGCAAAGAATGGTTTGCCGCCGAATATCCGAAGACAGCAGCCAACTCTTCACAAGAGGCTTGTCTGCAGACTGGTGACTCATTCCGTTTCTTTGAGCACGAGGCTTATCAGGAAATCTTCCCGATTCCGACGAATGAGATTCTGACCAACCCGCTCATCAATCAGGCTGACCAGAATCCGGGATATTGATAAATTATAAATAAACACTTAATAATAAAATATTTGTGAGTGAAATGTCAGGCACCAGTAGTTGTTGTGATAGACGTCAGCGTCTGTCGTGATGAAAGCCGGTGTCTGACATGACAAACACCAGTACTTGAGACGACGAACACCAGTCTCTGATAAACGGGGAATTAAACAAGGAAAAGTTTGATGGTTTTAGAGAATAATTATGGAAAGGAAGATGTTTTATTGGATAGCACTGCTGGTTGCGTCTTGTCTGGCAGGCTGCCGGTCGCATTCAGGGGAGACAGATATGCAGACACGCATGCGTACAGAGATTGTCACGAATGTCAGGGACAGCGTGTTGCCGTTTTGGATGGATTATGCAGTGGCTCCCGACAGCGGTTTTTATGGAACTGTATTGCGGAATGGTACTCCGGTAGTGGATGCTCCGAGAGGAGGGGTTCTGAATGCCCGGATTCTGTGGAGTTTTTCGTACGTTTAAGGATGAGGCTTATCTGAAGCTTGCGGATAAATCGCAACGCTACTTCATTGATACATTTATAGACAAGGAACATGGTGGGGTATATTGGCTGGTCAATCCTGACGGTGAGGTGCTGAATGCTTCCAAATATACGTATGCCATGACCTACGCCATCTATGGGCTGGCTGAACACTATCTGGCAACAGGTAACAGCGAGAGTCTGGATATGGCTGTCGGTTTATATCATACCTTGGAGGAGAAAGGCCGCGAACCGCAATATGACGGTTATGTGGAATCTTTTACTGAAGATTGGAAACAACTGGATAATTATGATAACAATGCATCCAAGACTATGAATGCGCATTTGCACGTGCTGGAAGCTTATACCCTTTTATATCAATGCTGGAAAGACGACGGACTGAGGAAAAGACTCAAGTTCTGCGCCGAGTTGTTTATGGACCGTATTTATGACTCTTCAAGGAGGCATTTTAATTTGTTCTTTGATAATGCATGGAACAGTCTGGTTGAGATGGACTCTTATGGACATGATGTAGAGGCGGGATGGCTGCTTTGTGAGGCTGCCCGTGTGTTAGAAGACCGGCAACTGATGGATAGGGCGAATCGGCTTGCGCTGGATGTGACGGATGCTTGCTTGGTGGAAGGACTGAGTGACAAAGGGTATATGATGTATGAAAAGAAGGGCGGAAGAACAACCGGGCATGCCTCATGGTGGGGCCAGATTGAAACGATGATAGCTTGTGTCAATGCCTGGCAAATCAGCGGGAATGACGTTTATCTGCAATCGGCCGATACGGTTTGGACTTTCGTAAAGGACTGTATGATAGACCGGGAATACGGTGAATGGTACAGTGATTGTTTTGATGGAGAACCCAAGAAGGATACTCCCAAAGTGAGTATGTGGCGTTGCCCGTATCATACGGTACGCTTGGGAGTAGAAATACATAATCGTTTAAAATAGTATTTATGAAGAAATTTATAGCAGGTGCAGCATCACTGATGCTTTGTATGGGGCTGCACGCCCAGGATTTCAGAATCAATCCATCGGGATATTTTGAGAATGGCGGGGCCAATGTGATGGTGTTCAGTGACGTCTACCCTGAAGGACACCAGGGAGGACTGACCCTTGTTTTGAATGGAGACCGCAGGGCTGCCAATGGAGATGTGCGCTTTGAAATCTCGCAAGGGCAATGGCAGGGATTGCCCAAGATGAGAAGCCGGGTGGTGGATGAGGCTGACAATGAAATCCGTGTCACATTGAGTTATCCGGATTCGGCCAAACACATGGCAGGCTTTAATCCGATGCTTTATCCGGATTTTGTTTTTGGCTATACCATTAAGGTCAAAGGCGAGAAGGATTATCTGGTATTGACCGTTGATTTGGACCAACCGGTGCCCGAGCGGTTTGCCGGCAAGTTGGGCTTTAATCTGGAATTGGTACCTTCCACTTTGCTGGGCAAGCCGTGGATTATGGACAACCGGACGGGAGTCTTTCCCCACCAGGCGATGGGGCCCACCATGAAACAGTCTTCCAATATGGAGCATATCGGAGATTTCAACCCTGACGGGAAAGCTGATTTGGACCAGTTGCTGTTGGATAGAAAGACTTATAACCCGATGATTGCCGATGATATCGTCTCTGCTCCTTTGGCCGCAGGGAAAAAGTTTGTACTCAATCCTCAGGATGATTTGGCAAAGATTACGATTGAAAGTGAGAAAGGAGACTTGCTGCTGTATGATGGAAGGATAAATCATAACAACGGTTGGTTTGTGCTCCGTTCGGAGTTCCCGGCAGGGACAAAGGAAGGTGCGGTGAAATGGATAATCCGTCCGACAGTCACTAAAGACTGGCGTTATGCACCGGTGGTGCAAGCCTCTCAAGTAGGTTACCATCCTGGACAGAAGAAAGTGGCTGTCATAGAGTTGGATAAACGGGATACAGACTTCAAGCAACCTGCCCTTTATCGCATTGCTGCCGATGGCAGGAAACTGGTAAAGCAGCAGGCTGCCAAGGATTGGGGAGATTTCCAACGCTACCACTATCTGCAGTTCGATTTCACGGAAGTGACGGAAGAAGGGCTCTATCAGGTAATGTACGGCGATGCTGCTTCTCCGGTGTTCCGCATTGCCAAAGATGTGTGGGACAAGGGTATCTGGCAGGCAGAGGTGGAATACTTTTTGCCGGTACAGATGTGCCACATGCGTGTGAACGAAAAATACCGTGTATGGCATGACTTCTGTCATCATGACGATGCACGTATGGCCAAAACCGATATCAACCATATAGACGGATATACTCAGGGAACCTCTACTCTTTGTAAGTACCAGCCGGGTGATTTGGTTCCAGGGCTGAATGTGGGTGGATGGCACGATGCGGGGGACTATGACCTGCGTGTGGAATCCCAGGCAGGCGAGGCCTATATACTTGCCATGGCTTGTGAGAACTTTGGTACCTATTGGGACGAGACTTCCATAGATTTTGAAAAGAAGATAGTCGAGATTCACCAGCCGGATGGAAAGAATGACTTGTTGCAGCAGGTGGAAAACGGTGCTTTGACGATAGTGGCGGGTTGGAAGGCTCTGGGGCGTCTCTACAGAGGGATTCTGTGTCCTACCGTACGCCAGTATGCACACTTGGGTGATGCGTCGGCCCATACAGACCATGTCAGTGGGACTGCCGACGACCGCTGGGTGTTTACGGAAGACAACCCTGGTAGGGAACTTCAGGTAGCCGCTTGGCTGGCAGGTATTTCACGTGTCTTGAAGGGACATAACGATGCATTGGGAGCGGATTGTCTGGAGATAGCCCGTGAATTGTTCAGGATTACCCGCTGCGACAACAACCGGGTGCTGACAGCCAAGGTACATGCTGCCGTAGAACTTTATCTGGCGACAAAGGAAGTGGAGTACCGTGATTTCGTTTTGCAGCAGCAGGATTTCATCTGCAAGAATATCCGTCAGACGGGTTGGTTCATCGGACGTTTCGACAAAGCTGTGGGAAATGCACGTTTCAGCAAGGCTGTTCGCAAAGCACTGCCGGAGTTGCAGGCTATGTATCAGGAGTATAGCAGTAAAACTCCGTATGGAGTGCCGCATGACAGAGGTAACCGTTCTTCCGGTTCATGGGAACCCCAGCATCTGGGCTACAATTACTGTTACCTGCATGCTGCCTATCCTGACTTGTTTGCACCGGACTATATTTTCAATGCTGTCCAATACCTGCTCGGTATGCATCCGGGACGTAATCAGGCAGCGTTTGTAACGGGAGTCGGTGCCGAAACGATGAAAGCCGCCTATGGTGTCAACCGTGCCGACTGGTCTTATATTCCGGGTGGAGTGTCTCCGGGTACAAATCTGATTCGTCCCGACTTGCCCGAATTACTTCATTTCCCGTTCTTATGGCAGGAAGGTGAGTACTGTTTGGGCGGACATGCTACGTGGTTTATGTATATGGTATTGGCATCTCAGAAAATATTGAATGGTAATGAACAGTAAAATAAAGGTAGATAAGTTTGTAATTGTAGCTTTTCTGCTCTGCATGGTCTGCACTATGGCCATGCAGGCAAAAGCTTATGACAATTTTAAGGTATCGGTCTATGTACGTGCCTACGAGGTAGACAAGATGAAGGACATCCATTGGCTGGATTCGACTTGGAATGTGATTTCACAACAGTTGGAAGTGGACAAGATTTATTTGGAAACACATCGTGATTTACTGATTGTGGATGACGCCACCCTGGAGCAAGCTAAGAAATTTTTCCATGACCGGGGAATAGAGACTGCCGGAGGAATTACCTACACCATCAACGAGGCGAACAGTTTCGAGACGTTCTGCTATTCCAATCCCGAGCATCGTGAGATGGTGCGAAAGATTGCAGAACATACGGCAAAGCACTTTGACGAGTTTATTCTGGATGACTTTTTCTTCACCAGTTGCAAGTCGGACATAGAGATAAAAGCCAAAGGTACGCAGAGCTGGACGGAATACCGTTTGAAGCTGATGACTGAAGCCGGGCGCGACCTTGTGCTGAAACCTGCCAAGAAGGTGAATCCTCGTGTAAAGGTAATCATCAAGTATCCCAACTGGTACGACCATTTCCAAGGTTTGGGCTTTAATCTGGAGGAAGGTCCCCAACTCTTTGACGGTGTCTGGACGGGTACCGAAACAAGGGACCCTGCCGGCAACCAGCATCTGCAGAATTATCTAAGCTATAATATTATCCGTTATTTTGATAATCTGCGTCCGGGCTACAATGGTGGAGGATGGGTGGACTCCGGTGGACTGAATCTGGGTATGGACCGCTATGCTGAGCAGCTGCATCTGACCATGCTTGCCAAGGCTCCCGAAATCATTCTCTTTGCCTATAACCAGCTTCTGGGCGTGAAGTTGTCTCCCAGGTTCCGTACCCCTTGGCAGGGCATGGGCACCAGCTTTAATTATGATGAGATGACTGCCCCTATCCGGCAGAAGAACGGAACTTCCATAGAGCCTACCACCATGGCACGCATTGCGGATGTTGTATTGAAACAGACTGATAAACTGGTAGGTAAGTTGGGTAACCCCATTGGCATCAAGTCCTACAAGCCTTTTCATGTGGCGGGTGATGATTTCTTGCAGAATTATCTGGGCATGATAGGTTTGCCGATGGATATACGTCCCGTTTTTCCGAAAGACCAACAAGTGGTGCTGCTGACTGCCCAGGCGGCTCAAGCTCCGGAGCTCATGACCGACATTAGGAAGCAATTGCAAAGCGGACGGGATGTGGTGATTACAAGCGGCTTGCTGAAAGCCATTCCTGAAAAAATTGCCGAAATAGTAGAGTTGCGTTGTACCGATTTGAAAGCTCTTGTCAATGATTTTGGCCGATATGGACAAGCCGGACGCGATTTATTGATACCGCAGGTTCAGTATTATACGAATGATGCTTGGGAAGTAGTCAGTGCGGGCCGTCCGTTGACGGGAGGAGTATCGGGGTATCCTATTTTGTTGAGAGCTCCCTATGCCGCCGGCAATCTATATGTATTGACCATTCCCGATGATATGGGAAATTTATATGATTTTCCGGCAAAAGCCTTGAATGAGATTCGCCGCATTATGAGTAGGGATATGGATATCTATCTGGAGGCTCCCTCCAAAGTCGGATTGTTTGTGTATGACAATAAAACACTGGTGGTGGAGAACTTCAATGATGAACCGGTGGAAGTGCGTATTGTTACCGATGATGAGGTGACGAGGTTGGAAAATCTGGAGAATGGAGATATTCTGGCTCCCCTTCCTGCCGAACCCGTACAGAGCAGGCGTCCGGTGACACCAAAGAACTCTTTCCGTTTGTCATTACTACCCCATTCGTATAAGGCTTTCCAATATAAATGACGGGTAAGAAGATTGTCGGATAGTTATTCGGAAGGGTAACGGGAGGTCGGTTCTACAATGGGTCGGCCTCCTTTGCTTCCAGTCATCCGTGAGAATGCTTGTGTTCTTTCAATATCCTGTGCGGCAGTGTCCCGTGCCCCAGCAACTCTATCGGGCAGTTGAAGTTGCGTTCCAGCCATTCTTCCGTAACGCCGGTATCGGGATGGTAGTCCAGGGTTTCGTTGACGCAGGCAATGGACTTGACTTGCTGCAACACCGTGCCGATGTCGTGGCTGACGAGAATAATGGCGCAATCCTTGTTTATCTCTGCCAGCAGTTCGTAGAGGCGGGCTTCGAAACGCTTGTCGATGTATGTGCTGGGTTCGTCGAGAATCACCACCTGCGGGTCGGAGATGATGGCACGGCCCAGGAGGGCACGTTGCAACTGTCCGCCGCTCAAAGCGCCGATGGCACGCTGCTCCATGCCTTCCAGCCCCATGCGGGCTATCACGGCAGAGGCTTTCTCGCGGTGTCGGGCGGTGAAGCGTGAAGCCAGCGGCTTCTTGCTGCTGAGTCCTGAAAGGATGACCTCCTCTACGGTGATGGGAAATTTCCGGTCGATGCTGCTGTACTGGGGCAAGTAACCCATGGATAATTGACAATTGACAGTTGATAATTGACAATTGGCAATTTCGGAGGGGGATGGAGGGCAGGAGTGATATAGAATCTCCCCGGTAGTGGGTTTCAGCAGTCCCAGTATACATTTGATAAGGGTAGTCTTTCCACCACCGTTGGGACCGATGATACCCAGAAAATCACGTTCGTAGATAGTCAGGTTTATATCATGCAGTACGGTCCGGTTATCGTATCCGGCGCTGAGGTTCTTTATCTCTATAATGGGGGATGCAGGCATAGCTTCTTCTTCGTTAAATGGACAGAATCATCGTTTACTCTTTTACAAGCGCTCTGGCCGTATTCATCATCTCCTCCTCCCAGTCGTATGAGAGGGGATTGATAGCCACTACCCGGGTTCCGGTCTGCTGGGCGATAAGGTCGGCATTGCGGCGGTCGAATTCCGGCTGTACAAAGATGATGCGTACCTTCTCCTTCTTGCAGGAGTTTATCAGGTTCTTCAGATGGGTGGGAGAGGGTTCCTTTCCACCGGCTTCGATAGGAATCTGGTG
>ULNZ01018510.1_pt1 | contig 20542 bp, 27 predicted proteins | sample 1952111 | NCBI WGS metagenome assembly ULNZ01 (sample SAMEA4835590, study PRJEB28245) | human gut metagenome | biome: gut microbiome; material: fecal sample | place: Denmark | collected 2008 | reverse complement strand
TTTCTGAAAAACCCACTGGGTTATTTTGGGTTTCTTGTGAATCAGAAAAAACATTTGCTTCTTCTGTTTTTTGAGGTCTGCCCCCATTTTTCCCATTTAATTTATTTCTTTCTACAATAGATAAGTATTTTTCATAATCTCTGTCAAATTGCGCTTTAAACGGCTTAAAAGCAACCCTTATCAGTGTATTATCAATTTCTGATAAGTCAAAAGACATACCATCATGTTTCAATCGTTGATACTTGATAATTGTTTTAATCAGTTCGCCCGCTTCCTGATTATTTAAATCATCAAAAACGTCTAAAGAATCTAAATGTAGGATAAATGATTTTTTTTGCATGGTCGTGTAGAAAAATAAAAGAGGTTCATTTTTAGCTACGACCCTAAAAACAAACCTCTTTACGGTAATATACCGTGAATATCTTCTTTGTTGGTCGTAGTCAACACCACAAATATACGATTATTTTTTTAATTTCTTTATTCTTTTAAGCCTTTTTCTTGCCAAATCATATTTAGTTACCTCTTTATCTATCTTTTTTAATTTTTCTAATTTCCGTATGTTGTTTTCATTGTTTGCCATAGAAAATCCAAATATTAATATTGATGTTGCCGGAAATAACCTATAAAATTTCTTGCAAAACTCTACGCCTATATATGGGACTATATATATACCTAAAAATAGAACAGCGAAATATAATAATATTAAAACGACTAAATAAATAATTATTTTTGTTAGTATCATAATTTTAAAATTTTAAGTGTTTTCCCTTTTGATTCTTTTTTTACTGATTCGTATATCAACGGAAATTCAGTTTTTAGCTTCTCAGTGTCTATTGTGTTGCGTGTATAGTCCTTAATTGTAGCCACTCTTACGCCTTCGCATACTAATTCGTTGCAATTGTTGAAAAGTAACGCTATTTTGTTTTCTAAATCTTCTTTCTCCTTCTCCAGTATTTTTATTTTATTTTTTATCTCGTTATAGCTATTGACTAATTCCATGTATTCAGGAGAAATGTTCAAAGATATTGTTTCAGAGGTATTTGTAATATTAAAAATATCCTCTTTGTTAATTGGAGCCGGTGGAACCCCTTTAAGTATGTGATTTTCTGTGAATTCTTTAGCCCCATTTAAAAGATACTCGAATAAATCTTTGTCAAAATCGAACATCCTCCATTTCAGTTGCTTTTGTCCATCATATACTACTAACATTCCCGCGTCATATTCTCCTACCCCCATGTTCCAAACTAATTGCATATACCACGAATTAGGAAAAGTTTCGGGGTTGTTTAAATCTACAGTACGTAATGTGTCCTTTATTTCAACGACAATGCGGTTTTTCCTTCGAAATTTAAACAATTCCCTATCAGGTGAAGCAATTATATAGGGCGGGTAATTATCGTTGCTTAAAACGAAGTATTTCGCGCTTTCTTTTATCACCCTTTCTGTAGACTCTGTTTCAAAAAGAGTAGCTATAGCATTTTCCATTGCTTGCCCCCTTTGGGTATTATAATTAATTTCATTTTCCATTGCTTGCCCCCTTTGGTAGTCGTTATACCAATCTAAAGGCGTTTTGTATTCATCATGACCAGTTATTACCGCTATATCATGTCCTCCAATAAAATAATTGCTTTTCCGGTAATTGTACCAATCTTCGTAATTTCTAAACACTTTCCTATCTATCATATTGCCAAAATTTTACAGTGTAATAATAATATACATTCCCGTCTACTCCGAAAACAAAAGGTATGCTTTCTGGATGGAACACTCCTATTTTAACATCTCCACTTTCTAAAATAATTATTATCCTTTCATGTGAAGGAGGAAAAACCCTCGAATTCGTCCATTTCATCGAAAAATTTAGCCCTTTTTCTTTACTCATTTGTCCCGTCTAAATATTCTAAATCTGTTAAATTTTCGTTCGTTGGTGTCGAAAAATCATATTTTATTGCGTTTTCTATGCTTTCAGTTTTCGGCCCGTATAAATTTAAAAGGCTTTTTGCTACTGTTTTATTAGCCATCATCTCAAAATCTGTGACCCATAACCCCATTTTATTTCTATAAGATTGTGAGTATTTTTTCGCGTGTGCCTTTATCTCCTCGACTGTCATATATTTAAAATATTCACCACCTGAAAGATATTTTATATATGCTATATTACCAATATAAGCCCGTTTTTTCCTTTCTATATAGCCGTTATAATCATATGCTTTCAATATTATTTCTCCTTTAAACGGGTCTATACCTTCAATATCACCCTCGCGAACCTCTGAGACATTTATACGCTCTAATTTTTGCGTCCTATTAGCTAATTCAATGAATCCACGATACATTATTTGTGCTTGTGCGTTGTCCTTGTAAGGGACGATACACGATTGCCCAAGAGCGGGAACTAATGACAAACCAGTCGTTGCAATAGCTAATCCGCATAAAATTACGCTGTTCGGGTTGCAGAATTTCAACTTAGAATTGTACGAAGCTTGCAAAATGTTTTCTACGAACGCCCGCCCCTTTGATTCTCCTAAAATTTGGCAAAAACGCTCTAAATTATTCGAATTAAGGGCTAATTTCTTTATGTCTTTGTAGTAGTTCACTGTCTGTACAGTCGCTACGTTGTTTTTTATTTGTTTATTTATGTCCATGATTATTCAATTAAATATGACTATACTATCATTTAAAAATACCTCTACAGTATCAGCGTAATTATTAATTTCTTTTGTTTTTTGCTCTTCTAGTATTTGCGTATCCAGCATTCCGCCAATTAAAATTAGCAGAAATAATATAAGCCCGCAAATAGCGTTCAATTTGTCTTTTTTAGTTGTCATAGTAATATTCTTTTGGATAAATGTTGTACCCGTCTTTTATATTGATAAAATCATTTATCATTTTTAATGCAATATCCTTTGCCTCTTTTTCATCTCCTACATATTTTGGAGAGAATTCCCACGTTTTTATGTAGCCTTTAATATCTATAGCTATTCCATTATTAATCGTAATTTCTGAATAAAAATTGCACAATTTGTCAAGTATTATTATTTCATCATTCAATATACATACTTCGTCGGGTCCTACTTCCATATTGAAGTAATTAAAAATGAAGTAGGACGCTATTTGCCTATAAAGCAATTCTATATTAATTATTCCTATCATTGTTTAGTTTCTTATATGTTATTATTTTCTCTTTTATTTCGGATACTTTATTATTGTAGCCATTATCTCTTAAATTCGCGGAAATGTAGCTAATTATTTCGTCTTTATCTCTAATAATCAATGAGATGTAAGGAGATGTGCTGAAAGTGTTTGTTAATTTTTTAATAGTAGTATTTATTTCAAAAATAAAATGATACCTGTTCGTTTCAGATGGTTCAGGAATAAGGGCTAATATTTCTTTAGCGTCCTTTAGAATGTTTTTTTCTTTCATATCATATCAAATTTAAAAATAACATCCTGACCAGCATATAAATAGTCCTTAATTTCAAAAGGGTACATTTCCCCATTTCCGTCTTCAGCTGTGAAACATGTATAGGTATGGTTATCTTTTTCGTAAAAATCATTAAAATAGCATTTTTTTGACAATAAAAACGGATGATAAGTACCTATGTTTAATTCATATTCACAAAAAGCAAATTTAAGTAGCTCTTTTTTAAAATCTTTATCCAACCTAATTTTGTGCCCCTTCAGACATTCTACCTTTTTAGGGTTAATGTGCGTTAATCTTATGTCTGTCAAGTCAACATAATAGTCTGAATCTTCTCCGTTCTTTTGTATTATGCTTGTTTTTACAAAAACAAATTCATTTCCATTTTTCCCGACATCTATTATTTTGTATTTGCCAGTAGCTTTATTTTTGCATGCCTTCTGTCTAAACGAACCGTGTAAATCGTTTAGCTCTTTTAATCTTATTTTTTGTAACATAATCTTTTTTTTTATCCAACAATACTTATTGTATCACTATGTGTGTAAGCTATTCCGTTTATATGATAATATGGTTCGTACATACTCTCACCGAATTCGTGTAGCCCTTTAAATATGACATCTTTATTTGTCGCCTTAGAAATTGCGTTCTTTTCTCTCCATCCACATAAACGCAAATTATTTCTCCTTTTTAACCATTCCAATTCCTTTTCCGCGTCTTTCCCGTTTAATTTTATATCATATTCTACAAGTTTTTTCGTAACGTCCATTCCTAGTGATTCACTCCGGCTAATTAAATAATTAATTTGCCTATAGGTTATCTCTCCTCGTGAAATGATAGTATTTAATATATTATTTAGTTCTTCCATATTATTCCGTTTTTAGCTCATTAAACATTCCAGTATATTATATATATACCGCCCTTTGTCCCTTCGTGGATGTATTCTAACCGATATTTTTTACCGTTCCAGTAAATACCGCTATTATCTGGCTTTATCCAATGTGTTTTGCCGTGTACTTTATACTCAAAACATTCTTCGTTTCTATATGTACCTTTTATCTCTTCCATTTTTTCACTAATTTATTTTCAAACGATAATTCTTTTACATCTATTCCATTACTAACACAATAAGTAATAATTGTTTCTAAGTTATAGGAGCTATATTCAAATAATCTTTCCTCTTTTTCTACTTTCAATAAAGTAAAATGCATATAATCAGGGAAATTTGAATGTTCTATGCTTATTTCTACGGTATACATAATGTTTTTATTTAAAAGGTCCAATAAATCAAATATTCTCCGCCTCTTGGCCCCGTATGCGTGTGCTCAAGTCTATTTCGTTTCTTATTCCAATACAATTCACCTTGTACCCAATACTTTTTACCGTTTACTTCGTATTCAAAGTAATTATTGTCTCTATAAGTGCCTTTTATTGTCTTCATAGCTGTATTTTTTATTGTTTAAATATATGTCCGTCTATTTCCTTGTGCAGGGCGAAAGCCCTGCTGGTTAAACTTAATAAATCCTGCCTGATGAACCGTACACACCTCCGTTGTACATCCTTGAAAGTTTCCCGAAATACCCGTATTTCCTATAATTTACGGTATCCGCTTTGAATAATTTCATTGCCTCCGCTTTGTTGCTTGCATAGTATCTCACATCTGTTAATCGACCCATGCAATCATATATTGCATAAGTGTTGACCTGTTTCTTTGATTCTGATGTTTTCATAATGGTAGTGTTTGTGTTTAATATTTCGTTTCTTTTATTCCCTTTTCTGTATTACAAATATATAAAACTTCTCGAAATTACACAACATTTTTCTCAGAAAAATGTATCATATATCATATATTTTAACTATATATTAACATATCGAATACTATGTTTACATATTGAGCTCTCCTTCATATCGTGCCGCATTTTTACTCCTTGGCTTTCCTTAGTACCCTCACATGAAAACTCGTCTATTTTGATTATATATTATCCCATTTATTGTTAACATAACTTGGTGGTTTCTTTAGAAAAAAAGAAAGGAAATAACTACATGCAGAGGCTATATATTATATATATTATTACTATATATGAATTGTATATATATACATATAGATAATACATTCATAACGTGCGTGTGTGTGCGCGCGCAGTTCTGTTTGCTAATGCGGTGAATAACAAAACGTTACAGAGGTGAAAATGTTAATATCTCATTTGGAATTAAGTTAAAACAATACGGGAATGTTAACGGGATTGTTTCACATGAAACAGAGAGGAGAGCGGGGCGACTGATGGAGGAGAAGGGATAACGGAACCGGAAGCCAGACGACAGAAAGCAAAGCGAGGATGAAGCAAAAAAGATGATGCGGGAAGGAAGCGGGGGAATCTCTTTGGGAATCGGAATAACATAAGGGGTTGCATTGGTTAGCTCCGAAGCGAGGGGCACAGCCCCGAGCGAGGTTATTACTTACTTTGTTTTGTTTTTGAGTCAGGGGTAAACAGGGGTAGGGGGTCGGGCTTTATTAATAAATTTGGAAATTCGACTAAAAGTATTACCTTTGTTGTATGGGTACAGCGATAGACATAATCAAGGGAAAAGAAGAGCGGGATCTACGCAGGCAGGGAATGGAGGAGCGTGGCGAGATAAAGAAGTACGAAGTAGACGACAAGGTACGTGAAGAGTTCAGGGCAACGTTTGGGAAGACGGTAGCGTTTTTGGACATGATAGGGGTTAGGGAGAAGTTGGAGGAGATATTAGGGGACATAGAAGTAGCAGATAGTCCGGCAACGATAAGCAAGTTGAAGGGTAAGTTAGATGTGATAATGAAGTACGTGAATGTGTTCAAGGCAGCGAGTGACAGTATCAACCGGACAGAGAAGACGATAATCAAGGAGCAGAGGGGAGAAGAACCAGAATCGGTAATGAGTGGGGATACGGGGAATATAGAGATAATAGAAAAGATAGACTATGATACTATTGCCGGAGCGGTTAAACGATAAGCAGATAGAGTTATACAATTTGTTGAATGAGGACAGATATGTAGAGTATTTGTTTTACGGTTCGAGCAGGGCTGGGAAGACATTTTTGATATTTGCGTGGTTTGTGACTCAGTGTATAAGATACGGGGCTAATTGTTTGATAATACGGAATACGTTTACGTCGTTAAACAATGGTATGTTGATGCAGACAGTACCTGCGGTATTGAATTCTATTTCGAGGCGTTGGGGGTACAGTGATTACAAGAAGGTGATGATAGGGGGAGAGAGGTTTGCTCGGTATGTAAACAAGGACGATAGTTTGGTATTCTACAATGGTTCCTACATAAAATTCGGGAGTTTGCGGGGGAGTTCGGACAGTGAGTCGAAATATGATTCGATATTAAGTACGGAATGGGGGCATATATTTTTGGATGAGATAAGTGAGATAAGTTGGCAGCCGGTAAGTAAGTTATTGACACGGTTAGCTCAGAAGTTGCCGGTAAAGAACAAGATGTTGTATGCGTTGAATCCGTGCAGTAAGAATCATTGGAGTTACAAGAGGTTTTTTTTGCAGGAGGATTACGATACAGGGATGAAGTTAGACCCGAGTATACAGGCGATGTTGTACAAGAAGCATTTCAGTGTAGAGGACAACAAGGAGAATGTATCTTCGAGTTATATGTTGACGATGAAGAGTTTGTCGAAGATAGACAAGCGTAGGTTTTTGGACGGGGAGTATTACGATGAGATGGAGGGGGAGATATTCCACCATATACCATGGGGGACAATGCCGGAAGAAGAATCGTTTGTACGATATATAATCTACGTAGACCCGTCGGCAAAGGAGAGTGTAAAGAACGATTACAAGGCATGCGTATTGTTGGGGTTGACGAAAGACAAGATATGGTTGGTGGACGTGTATGCAGTACAGGGGAGCACATACGAGATGTTGGAAGGCATATATAGCTTATACGTAAAATGTCCGATAACGCCACGTTTATACATTGAAAAAAAACAAGTTCCGTTGGATTTCAACAAAACATTGCTTAACTTTCAGGCGCAAAAGGGGTGGATATGTCCGATAGAGTGGGATACGCGTAATCACGGCAACAAGTTTTACAACATTGAGTCCACTTTAGACCCGTTATTCAAGAATGGGGGGATAATGTTCAACGACAAGATGAAGAACACTCCTATGGGTGAGATTACGGTGCAGCAGTTTTTGGAGTTTTCGAGGAAAGAGAGTCCGTTGAAGAAAGACGACATACCGGACGCGGTAGCCAAAGGAGTTTCGTTAATGGGGAGGAATCTGAAGATAGTCAATCCAGCCCAGAAGAAGACGAAGATGTTTATAGCGATAGGAGGGAAATTAAAGTCCTTATAATATGATAGAGATAAAAGATTTATATCAATGGATACAGCCTAACACATGTGATGAGATAATAGGCATGAATCCGACGGCATTGGAAGACGCCTATGTATCCGCTATAGGCTATTTGGCTGGCGAGATAGGGAATATATACGATTTGGAGGAGATGTTGCCGGTAATGAAGGATGTCCATCCTGATTTGTTCTTTATGGTAAGGGTATTGACGGCATCAGCCTTTATGGGTTCTACATTTGCGTGGAGTACTGTTTTCACGAACCAGTACAACAGTGTGATGTCTACTATACACAGGATGAAGTCTGGGACATCCCGCATGACTGGGGCGGTTAACAAGCCTGAACCTAACGCGATAGGTAAAATAGTAACGAACATAAATGATTATATAGGCTAATATGACAATCTGGAATACACCCCAAATAGACCCTTATTACATTCCCAAGTCTGTAGGGACTGGAGTAGTTAAGTCAAAATATCTTATTAACTATTATGACACTCCGTATACAGCGAAATACTGGAGGGATGCGATAGACAGGGCTATAAATTACAGTGATTTGTACTACTATGGCGTTTTGCAGTCGTGGGCTATACAGTCGAGTCCTTTTTTGGTGTCCTTATTGGACAAGAGATATGTTCCTGCCCAAAAGAACTTCTATGCTTTGGCGAAATACGGGGAAATGAGCAGGATAGACGAAAAATTCTCCAAATATTTTACGCAGACCAACATTTTCAAGCAGCTTGTTTGCCGTGCTCCGTTAAACGCGAAGATTCGCGGGATAGCAGGCAAGCAGATAGACATAGAAAAGGATATTGTAACGGATTTCCCTATGCGGAATATAGACATGTTCAACAGGGCGATACGTTATATGACCTTTGATATCCAGAGTGTGGCTAAATTTGACGATTACGACAACATGTTTTATTTCGAGGCTTCCCCTGAAGAAGACTATAAATTAGGTCTGATGCAGGAGATTACGCGGGCTATAATCGAGATAGTGAATTCTTATCGCAATTGGGGCATTCTGACGGGGCGTTATTCCTATCCTCGCTATACGATAGGGTATCAGGCGCAGAACGAAGAAGCACAGCAGATAGCAGCGGAATACGCCAGATTGATAAATGACCCTACAGCCACACCGGTAGTGCCCTTTGAGGTAAACGAATTGTCCACGAATAAGGAGAGGAAATACCAAGTAGAGATAAATTCCGTCAATACTGAAGCTCCGAGCGAAGCTTTCAGGGCTCACAAGGAGTTGGTAGACAAGTGGGAAAGCGAGCTTATGCAGCTTATCACCGGAAGTACGTTAATCGGGAACACCGAAAAGAACACGAATTCCGAGCAGTTGGCGGAAATTCACATGCAATTGTACAAGAATATCCTTGACGAAGACAACAAGGACATTTTAAGGGTGACGAATACCCAGACCATGCCGAAATTGGCGAGATTGATAAAGAACAAGGATTTGACGGATTATCAGGTAGTGATTATTCCCGACAAGAGTATCTCTGTCAAGCATTTTATCCAGATTACGGATACTTTGAGCAAGCAAGGGTTGCGGATTTCCGAACAATTCCTTCAAAAAGTGGGGTTGGATGAAGGGGATATCGATAAAAAAGTCACCAACAAGTCATGGATTACCAACACAGTAGACAAGATAAAGAGCATTTTTACCCCTAAAAGCAAGAAAGATGGCGGATACGATGCAGGATATGATAAACAAGCTCAAGAGTCTTAGGAATTGTGTAAGGGACGAAATGCCCAAGGCGATATCGGAAAGCATGCTCAAGGAAACGAAGCAGAATTTCCAGAAAGAGGCATATACTAACGACGGAGGGGCACAGAAATGGAAAGAGCGTATGTATGACGTGTACAATACGCCTATCGGTGTAAAGTTGCCTTATCCAAAACTAAGGAGGACAGGGAGATTATACAATTCTATCAAGAAAATAACCAATGTCCCGTACACGGCAGGGTTAAAAACCAGCGTTCCGTACGCACAATTGCAGAATGAAGGAGGAAAGTCTCCTAAAAAATGGGTTCAGCCTGCCTATAAAATATACAGGGAACCCCCTCAAATACCAGCCCGCCAATTCATGGGAGTAGGAGCGAGGACTTATAGGCTCGCACATAAGGCGATTTTGACGGTTTGGAACAAAAATTTCAATAAATAATTGATTGATAATAAAAAACTTCATATTTTAGCGAAAAATAGGGCATATGATAGGGTTATTGACTAAAAAATTAATAGATTTTTTCAGGCAAACGGATATTGTCATAGAGAATCATATACCCGTATTGACGTCTAATGTATCAGACGGAAGGACAGTAGTAAACACGACATTGCCGGCTATTGTAGTAACCGTAGATTCAGCCCCTAACAATATGGTTTATATTGGCGGTCTGATAAGGGACAACATCAATATAGACATTGTAGTAATGGACAGGCTGGTAAATTATACCCTATCAGGAGAGACAGATATATACCAATGGAGGCGGAACCTCGCGTATAAGCTTAGGACAGAGCTTTTCACAGAGAGGGCGTCCGAATTTTTCAAGGATATACTTCAAGGGAACAACTTTTTGCCTATGTATCGTGGCATGAATAACTTTATCAAGCAGGGATACAAGGAAGACACGGAAGAAGATATCGAATGCTGGCGTATGAAATTCGAGTGTGTCATGGTGGACAATTCTACCATAGACATAACCTATATAAAAGCCAAATCAGGCTCTGTGCAGCTTATAGACAAGCAGATAAATCCCGTCACACCTATACATCCCCATTATGGGATAGAAGAGATGATGTGGAAGTACGGCTATGGGCAGTATATCCCTGATTTGTTAGATATGATTGTTCAGAGCGGGGAGATAACAGACCAGTATAAGGAAGGTTATTTGAATATACCCTCCAGCATGACGGAAAAAGTATTGTTTTTGCCCGAAAATTTCCCTAAAAAGACGAGTTATCAGAACTTATATGGGATATTAAGTATGAAACATGTTCCGTATAATAATAATATGATTATTTTTAATAATAACATAGAAATAAGGGAATTAAATGTAGATACATCTTCATGGGGAACCCTTAATAAGGGCTTTAGGGATTGTTATTTTCTGACTAAAATAAATGAAGGGAATATAGTAGATTGTTCAAGTATAACTAGATATGGGAATATTGCAAATACTTTTTATGGATGTTCATCTTTAGAAGAAGTAAGCCTTATAAACATTCCTGAAAGGGCTATAGATTGTAGTAGTTTATTTTCTTTAGCTCCTAATATTATTCCTGATAAAATGAAGAAAATTACATTTTCCCCTAAATTAAAGGTTACTCGGATATCAGCAGGATTTCATGGGAGATATTCATTGCAAACAATTGTTGGGGAATTAGATTTTTCAGAATGTGAACCAAACCAACAACAGAATCCATTTAGTGGATGTACTTCTCTTATAGAAGTCCGATTTACACCTGAAAGCATAAAACAAAATTTGGCTTTTACACAATCATCTCAATTAAGTGATGAATCCATACAAAGCATACTTGACGGATTGGCTAATGTTACAGAAACAAGGACATTAACTTTACATTCGGAAGTATATGCAAAATTGACGGAAGAGCAAAAACAGTCGACAACAGATAAAGGTTGGACAATAACTAGTTAATTATGACAGAGTTAAAAGCAAGAAAAGGTTATGTATATACCGACAAAAACAAAACATTTTTTGCCGATACTATTGTATTAGGGAAATATGACAAGAAAGAGAACTATCGGCAAATGAAAATAGAGGGTAACGAAGAACTAATAGAAAATTATAAAAATGGTAAGGCAAGTATTATCGGATGAATCCCTAAACGATAGAGGATTTAGGGTAATGAACAAGTCTATAAAGTGGGACAGATATTTAAAAAATCCCGTTCTTGTAGAACAGCATATGTCATGGGAACCGCCTATCGGCAGGATAGATGATATAAAACTCGAAAATGACGCATGGACAGGGGTTTTGGTATTCGCTTCTACCGAAAAAGGCAAGATGTATGAGAAATTATACAATGAAGGCTGTATAAGAGCCGTATCTATTGGCGGGAATGCAGTAATAGTAGAGAATGAGAGGGGAGAGAAAAAAACAAAGTCTTTTGATGTTTTTGAAGTCTCTTTAGTTACTATCCCTTCAAATGCCAATGCGGTAAAACATGAATTGGGTCATATCCCAGTGGAATATAAATTATATTGTGATAAAAAGGAATTTATTACTTTAAGTTCTAATTTTGAAGAATTAAATAATATGGAAGAAGAAAAAGAAAAAAAGGAAGAATTGGAGGCTAAGCCCGAAGTTCAAGAAGTCCAAGAGCCAGAAGCTCCAAAAGAAGAGCTTAAGGCAGAGGAAACAAAAAACACAGTCCTTTCGGCTTTGAAAGATTTGTTAGGTCTGAATTCAAAGAAGAAATTAGAAGATGATGATGAAGATGAAAAAGAAGAAGACAAAGACATTAAAGAAGACAAAGACATTAAAGAAGACGAAGACGAGGACAAGAAGGAAGTAGAGGACACCAAAGCTAAGGACGAAAAGGAAAAATTGGAGTCTGAGGATTTGAAAAAGAAATTGCCTGAAAAAGTAGCGGAAAGATTGCAGGCAAACCCTGAAGCAAGAATTTTTACAGAAAATACACAACAACCTAAAATTATGACAGAATACAAGACTTTACATTCTTATCTTTCTTCTCAGGAAGGGAAGAATAAGATGGGTATGATGGCATTAGGCTCTGACTTGAAATATGCTCATGAGCACAAGCCTATCCCAGTTCATGACTTGCTGGATTCTTACAAAGAATTGGCGTCTATTTTGAAAAACGACCGTGACTTTATGAGCTCTTTCGGTCAAGTGAATTTATGTTTTGAAGGGACAGCTCCAAAAACTACTCCGCAACTATTGGATACTATTTTGGCTGCCGGAGACAATACCTATGATTTCTTGGCAACACCGGATTTAGTAGCCGTACAGTGGCTGGCAATGTATTATCGCATGTTGTTCCCTATTAACACATTCGCTGATAGAATCCCGCGTATTAGTTCAGATTCAGCCAGTACGATACACCCAGAAATAAACATGACTCCTAAAGTTTATTTCGATACTTTGGTGCCTAAAGAAAAAGTGTCCGAGTATTTGTATGATGACGACCCAATCGCTATTCCTACTTATGCTTTTTCTTTAAATCCCATTGCATGGCAGCCTGGCGATGATAATCTGTTGAGATATGACAAGAGAGGCATTGGTATGGCTGAAGCTTTGAGAGTAGTATCTAACGCTCAACATAATTATATTATCCAACAGTTGGCAGAAGCTGTTAAGGACGGTACTTTTGTTCCTATGACCGGTACCGCTACTGTAAATTCAGCAGGCATGTTCCCAGCCAATCCGGCTGCAGCAGGTAATATCAAAGATTTCACGGTAGCTGACTTGTTAAGCCTCCGCATGAAGTTTATCCAAGCTAACTTCAATCTGGATATCGAACGCCCAGAGGTAATAATGGACGCTATCTATGCTAACCAATTGCAGTCTAACGATACTTTTGTAAATGCGTTGAACTTACCGACTGAAAATATCGGGCCAATGCAGATGATGGCTTACGGCATGAACATTACACAGCGTTCTATATGTGGTGTATATGATACTACTACAAGCAAAGTGGTTGACCCGCAATTATATGGAGAACCTTTAGCAGAAGGTCACAAGATAGACTCTGATTATACACCGGTTACTCTTAACGCTAAGGCTTACGGTTGCGTTATCGGGTTCTTGCCTTCTCAATTCCTTATCGGTGTAGGTCGTACAAATGTATTCGTAAAACAAGAACCTACCCTTTGGGCATGGGAAATGTCTATGGATACTCGTATGGGAGCCGGTGCAGCTCGTAAAGACGGAGTAGGAATCTATGGCGTAGCTCCAGTAGCAGGTGTATAATATAAATAATAAGCAGGGGGCAAAATCCCCTGCTTGAATACTAACACACAAAATAAACAATAAACAATATGGAACTTACTAATTATCAAGAAGGCTTTTTCCAGTATCTATACGCATTGGTAAAATCTCGCGGAAAAGTATACGCATGTGAAAACGGCAAAGTTTTCGGAAGGGAAATAGATGCCAGAAGACAAGCACATGATTACTTTGAACGGAGGAAATATAAATTATTGTGGGCGGAAATTACGATGGATAACCTGCCTCTGAACAATGAGGAATTTAAAAATGTGTTAGAATCATATAACCCGCCAGAGCCTAACAATTCCGCTAAGAACAAGAAAGAACCGCTTAAAATAGATAGTTCTATTGAAAGCGAATTCAATGCGTTAAAAGAGGCTCGGAAAAACCCAGAAAAGAAAGCAAAAGGTAGACCACCTAAAGAAGAATAATTATGGCAACAACAGGAATACATATTTCATTAAAAGATACGTCTATTGGGAGTAACCAAGTAGACGAATCTATTTCTTGTTTGGTTGTTGATGTGGCAGGTGCGGAATCTAATTTACCTGAAGCCTTAGAGTTAAACACCCCTTATATGATAACTTCGTTATCAGCAGCCGAAGGGTTAGGGATAACTTCAGAATGGGCGGAAGGTAACGGAGCGAAGACTATGCTATACCAACACATCAGCGAGTTCTACGGTGCAGCTTCGACAGGGACTAAGCTATGGATTGTCCTTGTTCAAACGACGGGAAGCATAAACTTCTCTACTGCAAGTTTCTATACAGCATTACAGCCGGTAATATTCAAGACTATCTCAGGTAGTTATAAGAACAGACCTCGTGCAATAGGATTCTGCCAATCTAAAGGGACATTGCCCGCTCCTGAATATGGTGAAGGCGTGAACAATGAGACAGACCAAGAAGCACTCAATCAGATACAGACATTCTTGACTAACATGTTTGAATTGGGCATCAGAATGGTTGGCGTATTTGACGGAGCGTATATCAAGCAGGGGACTTTCAGTAGCGCAACAGAGATAGCTAAACTTATGGATTGCTCGGCTATGAGTTATCCAAGTGTAGCATATTGCGTTACCGGTTCTTCTCCTAACGGGTTGTCTTCTGTAGGGCGTGTATTGGGAGTAAGAGCCAGCCGGAGTATAGCTGCATCTATCGGGAATGTAGCTTTGGGTTCTGTAGCTACGGAAGAATATTTTACGGATAGTGATTTGGCTTCTGTAGACAGCAATCCAAAAACTGGTACACCCGTAAACGGATATGACGTCACTCTCGCGAATCTGGTAGCCCCATTAGGATATATATTTACCCGTAACAGGTTAGGTATAGAGGGGTTATATTACAACGACGGGGCGACATGCAACGCCACTACTATGGCATTAAACAAGATAGAAAGAGTTGCTGTCGGCAATGCAGTTTGCGATGATGCCCAACAGTTCCTTACCTATTATATCAACCAGAATATCCCTTGTGATTCTTCAGGTCAGATATTACAGGCTTTTAAGAGTTCAGCTATATCACAATTTACAGCCCAATATATCACTCCGAGAATAAACGCTGGGCAAGCTGGGGCGATAGATTTCGACTTCAAGGCTAAGGATGATAATTACATACAATCCGAAGCTTTGGAAGTGACTATAAGTATAGTACCGAACCCTGCAATGCGTGAAGCCTTTGTAACAACATTCTTTGTAACTTCAATTTCTTAAAATTATGGCAGACCAATCGGGACTAATAATATCAAGTGCTGACGTCCAAGTTTGGGTAAACTTAGGAAATGGAGCAATTATACAATTGTTCACAGCGCAGAATTTTTCGGGAAGTATAGAAAAGTCAGTAAATGAGATTTACGCAATAAGTTCTGAAACTCCTATTTCCGTAAAAGGTATAAACAAAGCCTATTCAGGTTCTTTTGTTATACAATCAGGAGAATGGAACAGGTTAATAAACAGTTATAACGGGATAGCAACTACGTTGAGACCGTCATTAACTGATATTCCTGAAGGGCTTACCGTTACTATCATGTTCAGCAACAGGGCGGATTTAACCCCGACTGATACGACTTTGACCTATACAGGAGCACAATTTAGCAATGATTCTTTCGAGGTCAATGCTAATGACCCTCAGACTTTAGTAACCTTGAATTTCAGGGCAACAGAACTTACAAGACAAGTTACACCAATAGCTATTTAATCAGATAGGGGATTATTCCCCTATCTCCTTTTTACATTTAAAACTATCAACACATGAGCACATTTAAAGTTTCAAATTTCACATTTGTAGAGAAATTACCGGACAAAAAAGGGATATTCGAGGAAATAGAAGTAACAGAAGACGTGGAATTAAGACATGCAGAGCGTACACGGTTGGAAGATTCAATTTTCATTACTTCTTTGTTGGATAATTCGGATACGACGACAGAGAGAAAGATAAACGACGCCATAAAATACGTTAATATATTTGTCGTTGACAAGACTTTAGCAAAAAGGATTTCAAGTGACGGGATTGCATGTCTGTCTCTGTTCTCTTCAGAACAAGTACAGGAGGATTTGATAAATTTTATCAATCGGGCAGGGAAAACCCTAAATATGCAGATGCCCGAGCAGAAATAGAATATAAATTAACACAATATAGCAAGACAGACCCGCTTTTGGTAAAAAAAGCATTAGTATCACATTTTTTCCATATTCCTATTAATAAGGTAACAGAATCATTAACTTTGGAAGAGATAGAGAAGTATCATTGTCTTGCATTATGGATAATGGACAATGTAAATTTTGCACCATTTAAAATTGACAAAAAGAAATAAGCTATGCCTAATATCTATCAAATAGAGCTTAATCTAAAGGGAGACCTAAATGCTAAACTGGACGACGCTATAAAGAAAGCCCAGAACTTAAAAAGTATAACAAACAATATAGGTGGTAGGGGAGGTAGCTTTAATAATCCGGCAGGAGGGAGAAGATATAACCCTTATCCTCATATCCCAGAAGAACGCATGAATTTATGGCGGAGGATGAATTATGCTGCATATCGTTATCCGTTTGCAAATAATCGCCATTTACTAAGGAATATAGATAGATATTATCAGGCAAGACAAAGATTTTCAAATAATTTTATTGCAAATTCATTTACTCACTCAGGTTGGCAAAGGAATTTAGGGAACTTTGCTAACCTGATAGGTTCTGTAGGTAAAGCTGCATTACAGGCTATTCCGGCATTAAAATCTGTCATTGGGACGTTAGGAGGGATTGTCGGGTTAAAAGCGGTGTCTATAGCCGGAGGCGGATTATTGTACCGTTGGGGTAGAAATAATCTCATGAGCGAACAAACCTCACAAGCGATATCGAATGTCTCACAATATAATATGGCAAGATTAGCACAAGGGAGCGGATATAATGAGATGTTCCGTAATGCTACAGACATTGTTACGCAAACAGGAGGTTCCAGAGCCGGATTAGTATCTTTGATGAATACAATGACGGGATTAACTGTAGGAGATACAAAATTATCGTCAAGAGATGCCCAATGGTTCGGACAATTAGCAGCTAAGATTTCTGCTGTTTCAGGAAGGGATTTACAGATAGTAGGGTTGAACTTGCAACAATTACTTACTACGTGGCAAGGTATAGACATGAAAGAACTTTTCAAGTCAGTGCCTTTAATCGAGAAGTATGTTTTTGACCTTAGAGCGCAATCAAAGAATAAAGGAGAAGATATATATTCATTTATTAGAGAAAATCCCCAAGATTTAATAAAGGCATTTGAAAAATTTATAGGACAATTTGAATTGCCCAGAGCGGGGGTATTGAAAGGTCGTGTTCAATTATCTGAAGAAAATTTAGAGGCTGATAAATTAGAGTATTTAGAAGACTTTTATGAAGATATAGCAAACACAAGTATACATATAAACGAATCATTATCTAAGCTGTACAAGATATTCGGAGAGGGGTATGATGGTTCAATATTTCAAAAGGCTATATCTGCTTTCGATTCCTTTATTTCTGGTATTATAGATGTAGGAAGTAAAATAATAAACTGGATAAATGAACATCCTACTATTAGCTCTTTTATAGGAGGATTTGGTTCAGGCGCATTAGTGGGTTCATCTGCTGGCCCGATAGGGTCTGTTGTCAGTGGGCTTGTATCAGGGACTACGGCTGCATTGTGGTCTAAAGTGCCAGAATATAATTTGACGAAAGAGCAAGCTATTAATAAGCTAAAAGGCACGATTCTTAGGACGAATTATTTATATAGAGAGCCTTCAGATGATAAATTATATAAATCCGGTTATTTAACATCAGCTGTAAAAGATATAAAATTAAGTGCTGATGATATAGAAAACCTTTTCAATAATCTTAATAATTTAGGGACAAAGGAGGCAAAAGATTTAATAAAGAGATTAAGATATTATACCCCTGATTTGACAGCGTTATCACGGGCATTTGAATTAACTTCAAAAGAGTTTATTCCTGCTCCTACAGTATCTCCAGTTAAAGATGAGACGGGTCGTATGAAAGATTTATCAAAGGGAAGTAAATCTCTGATTATAAATTTCAACAAGTCCATAGTAGACATGGACAACCACATAAATACTACCGACCCATCAACAATAATGAGGGAAATAGAGGATTATGTATCACAGGCAATAGCGAGAGGTTTAAATATAGCGTTTAACCAAGCAACACCGTTAACATGACAAAAGAGAATGATTATAAAACGAGTTCAGGGTCTGAATTACAAGATAAATTCAGAAATACCGTATCTATTCCACAAAACATAAGGGGAGAGCTTGCAAAAGCGGGGGATACGATAAGAGATGCGGAGCAAACGGCAGCTACGGCATTAGCCCTTACATTTTCTTCTGTAGGAATCGTAAAATCAGTGATACCGATATCATCAGAAGGAGGTTATATCAATGGGATAGGGAATAAGGTTAAGAGTTCATTGATAAACCAAAAAACCAGATATTCCGCTTCAAGCGCGAACGCGAAGGACAATCTTATTTCCGTGACAAATGAGAATGACTATATTTTCAGGATAAGCGATTATTATTTGCCGTTATCTTACAGCTTATCTATAAACGCATCAAAAAATATTGTCAAAAGCCAATTGGTAGACGGGTCAGCGATATATGAAATGACTTCATACAACCCCGCGGAGATAATATTAAGAATAAAACTTGAAAGAAAGCCTATAAACGACAATGGGAGGTATGACCCTATGTCTTTCCGGCAGAATCAAGGCGCAATGGCTGGCGATATAGTCAAATTTGCGACAGTTATAAATGATTTGTATAAAAACAAATCGGTATTCGCCATATATAATAATTTTACGAATAAAGAGGTAGGGATACAGTTCGTCGTATTGGCGAGATATACTATAGACCCACAAGAAGGGTCTACAGTTACCAATATTACCCTTAATTTGCTTGAAGTAGATTTAACGCGTCAAACATTATTTGTAGAAAAACAATGAAATGTTATTGTAATTTTTTCAGGTGTGGTAATGAAGTCTGGATAGAAGGGAAAAAGATATTGAACTTTGTTTCTTTCGTATCCGAAAACACCGTTATGAAGCTGGCGGAAACAGCGGAAATAACGTTACCTTTTTATTCTATTGCCTATTTGAAAGGAGATGAAATAATTACTGGTTCTAAAATTGATGTAGAAGGGCTTAATATAAAAATAGGTGCTCATATACAAGTATATGCATATTACCATAATATCAATTACGGGGAACAGGTAAACATAAATTTCGAGAATGGCCCAGAAGCGGGGAAAATGCTCGTATTTGACGGGTTTATAAAGAAAATAAAATCAGGGTTCCCGACTACTCTTGTATGTGAGGACAAATGTTTTATTTTGAGATTTGGAGTCGTAAATAAGGATTGGACACAAGAGACCTCGATATATGAAGGGTTGAAAGTCTGTTGCGATGTAGGAAATGAGGCATTCAAGAAATACCGTTCGGATAACAATCTTACAGGGGATTATGAAGAAATTTCCGTAGCCGATTATACCGCTACTTCGACATTCAACGAAAAATTATGGCAGGGAGTCAGCCCCTTTGAAGCAGCACAGATGTTAATGCGTAAATTCGGCATTTATACGGGCATTGACCCAGAAGGGAAATTATTTATGGGAACGGGATTAAAATACACCCAGAAAAAAACCATAAAATTAGACACTTCTGTAAATGTAATAGAGCGAGATGTATCTCCTAAAAACGGGAAATTCGAGAATTATTATGTTACGGTAAACGGCTATGTAAACGGCAAGCGTACGACAATAAATGTAGGGAATAAAGGAAATGGCAGACCTATCCGATTGAATTGCAGTTCTATACAGACACGAGAAGGGTTGGAAGAATTCGCAAATAATGCCTATCAAGGATTAAAGGGGGAATATAATAGCGGGACAATAACAACGTTGCTATACCCTCGCATAGATTTGTTCGACTATGTAAATTTCACTGACACATTATTCCCTGAAAACAGCGCGAATCTGTATGTATTAGGGATAAGAAGGGAATTCAACGAAAACGGATATCATGTTTCATCAAAATTGACAAATGAAGAATGGATGTTTTAAGTTATAGAAAAAGCTCCAAGTTCGATTCTGCAATGCAGGAATTAGGGGATAATTTAAGGAACGTGTTGAAAAGCTATTCTTCAGTATCTTTAGTATATGGTGAAGTTACTGGAGTAAATATGGAAGAGCTGACATTTGATGTCGTGTCGGACGATGATAACCAAATGTTCAATATCCCTCTTTCCATTATCCCCCATGATTC
>ULNZ01022248.1_pt1 | contig 21057 bp, 15 predicted proteins | sample 1952111 | NCBI WGS metagenome assembly ULNZ01 (sample SAMEA4835590, study PRJEB28245) | human gut metagenome | biome: gut microbiome; material: fecal sample | place: Denmark | collected 2008 | reverse complement strand
ACGGCTTCTTTTCAGATGGTCGCCAGTCTCAAGATACAAAGAAGAAGCTGTCGCCTTGATTGAATCATCAAATTCTGTCGTATTAACATTAATTCCCATACCGATAACTACATAATGTATGTAATCCATCTCAGCACTCATCTCTGTTAATATTCCACATACCTTCTTCTTATTAAGAACTATATCATTAGGCCACTTTATACGGCACTCTGCGACATGTCCGTCCTCTGTAAGAACCTTGTGGATTGCCTCCTGAACAGCCATGGCTGCCACTATTGTAAGCATTGACGCATTGACTGGTGCTATATCCGGTCTTAAAAGAAGTGACATCCATATCCCACTTCCTGCAGGAGACACCCAATTCCTGCCTCGTCTGCCACGGCCACCTGTCTGGCTCTCTGTTATATAAAGTGTCCCATCTGCTGCATTATCTCTCTCTGCCGCTCTCTTAGCTTCGTTGTTGGTAGAATCTGTCTCGTCATAATACACTACTTCGCGGATAATCCCGGTTGTACTGCCTGTATCCACACATGTAAGCTGACTCATTATCTCGCTTGATGTAAGAATATCAGGATACTGTGTTATATGATATCCCTTATTCTGGACTGCCTCTATAACATAGCCTTCTTCTTTTAACTGGTTTATCACCTTCCAGACAGCCGTTCTTGAAACCCCCAGCATATTGCACAGTGCCTGCCCTGACACATATCCATCTGATTTTCTCAAAACATTTAAAATCTTAGTCTTCATACCATTACCCGCCATGCTATTACTGCCATAAGCAGAAGTCCTAACGTAACAACTGTAAGAATAACACCTGACACCGTTCTGTCACTCATGAAATTCTTAGCTGCTGTAAGTCCGTTAACTAATGCTCCAAGCATGAATTCCACAGCAAATAATATTCCGCTTCCACTGCGCAGGAAAAGTATAATTATGAATACCACTCCTATTGCAAATGTGAGTGCTATATTGGCATAGTCTATGAGCATCTTGCTCTTTCTGTACGCGCCACTCGTTGTATAATACATAACGCCTCCATACCTTACGAATTAACCGTTGCGAATTACATTTTTACTTATAAGCTCCAAGTGTAGCTGCCATTACAGCCTTTATTGTATGCATTCTGTTCTCTGCCTCGTCGAATACAACTGACTGCTCTGACTCAAATACTTCATCAGTAACTTCCATCTCATCAAGACCGAATTTGTCATGAATCTCTTTACCAATCTTAGTCTTAAGGTCATGGAATGCTGGGAGACAGTGCATAAATATTGCATTCTTAGAAGCATTGTCCATAACTGCCTTGTTAACCTGATATGGAAGAAGTGCCTTGATTCTTTCAGCCCATACTTCATCAGGCTCGCCCATTGATACCCATACATCTGTGTATAATACATCTGCGTCCTTAGTTCCTGCCTTAACATCTTCTGTAAGTGTTACAGAACCACCGCTTATCTTTGCCCATTCCTCACACTGTGCAACAAGTTCCTTGTCTGGGAAATATTCCTTAGCTGTGCAGGCTGTATAATGAAGTCCTAACTTAGCGCAGACAATCATAAGTGAATTACCCATGTTGTATCTTGCATCACCCATGTATACGAACTTAACGCCCTTTAATCTGCCAAGCTTTTCCTTGATTGTAAGCATATCTGCAATCATCTGTGTTGGATGGTATTCGTTAGTAAGTCCGTTCCATACAGGCACGCTTGAATATTTTGCAAGGTCTTCAACTATCTCCTGACCGAATCCTCTGTATTCGATTCCTTCAAACATTGTACAGAGAACTCTTGCTGTATCAGCAATGCTCTCCTTCTTGCCAATCTGTGAACCTGTAGGGTCAAGATATGTGACACCCATACCAAGGTCATGGGCTGCTACCTCAAATGAGCAGCGTGTTCTTGTACTTGTCTTCTCGAATATAAGTGCAACATTCTTTCCGATAAGTGGCTGTTCTACAATACCCTTTTTCTTCTTATCCTTAAGCTCTGCTGCTAAGTCTATCAAATATAAAATCTCCTCAGGTGTGTAATCCTTGAGTGTTAAAAAGTCGCGTCCCTTTAAATCCATAACATCCTCCTGTCTGTATGGCAAATTCGCATACATTGAATAATTAATAACTTTGTTCATTCTATCGCAATTATAGTACTTCGTCAAATGCGTTGTTTAATTTGTGTAGTTGCAAAACGGTCGGTTGTGGGAGATAGCAGATAGCTTCCGTTAAACTTCTCTGCATAATAATAGGCACTGGGCGTTCCATGCTTCGTCCACGACCGTTAACGCTGGCAACGCACATCCTTGTGCGTGCCAGCTCACGCGTCCGTCCATGGACGCGTGTACACTCGTTCCTTCTACATGCCCAGTACCTTTATTATGCGTTCAGTTTAAAGTCAGCTCTCCGCCATCCCCCACAACCTCCCTTCCTCCACACTTCTCCAAATTCAGGTCAGAGTAGCTTTCCTCTCCTACACCTCTCCGGACTGGTTCGCCTTTCGGCTGCCAGTTTAAAAGGCTGCACAACCACTCTACTTTCCATCATAATTCATGGGAGGGTATTTGCCCCGTCCCATGAATATTCCGCATCTGCCACACCTTCCGTCCGCCAATAAAAAAGGTGGTGTGGCTTTTCTGACTGCAAACTATGCACATAATAAAAGCATTGAGCAAAATCACTACCTAAGTGTACGCGCGTCCACGGACGGACGCGCGAGCTGTCTCGTGCATGGATGCACGTTGACAGCGTAACGAGAACTTAAACAGCCTTCCACGCTCAATGCTTATTATTATGTAGCGTAGTTTGTACGGAAGAAAACCACACCACATTTTTATTCCTTAATGGAATATATGATCTCCAATTATTACAAAATCTGAATAGTTGTTAACATCTACAGTATATAATGCCCTGAATGATGTATAACCACCTATATTATTAACGCCTGATAATGCTTCAAGTGCTGCCTGCATGCATTCTGTGTTTCTTGGACCATTTGCAAGTCTTGCTGCAAATCTGTCTGATGGATTACCAGCGCCATCTGATACACCAGAGAACTGTGATCTCTGATAAACAACACCCGAAACTGTCCCCGGATAATGTCCGCTTCGCACTCTGTTAAGAATAACATTTGCAACAGCGAGCTTTCCTGCATATGGCTGATATGCAGCCTCCCAGTCTATGATACATGCCATAAGCCATATATCATCATCTGATACGCTCATAGTTGGGTTATATGTTATATCTGTTCCTGATATTGTATTAGCAATTATCTTCTGTCGTCTTGCTTCCTCTGCTGCAGCAGCCGCTCTTTCAGCTTCTGCCTCTGCCTCAAGTCTTGCTTCTTCTGCAAGTCTTGCAGCCTCTTCTTCTGCTTCAATAGCTTCAATCTCTGCTATTGTATATCCTGCAAGAAGATTATCTGTTCCAATCTGTTCTGCTATAGCCTCTGCTTCTTCTCCAAAACATAAGCACTGTGTCTGTACATAACCTTCGCAGTTTCCTGAACTAACTTTAGTCCATTCCTTTCCGACCATATCAACATCTACAAGTGTGTTAGTATATAATCTTCCCACAACCTGTGCTGTCTCTTCGTCAGAAGTGTCATAAACATCAAGATAAGGATCAGTAATTGCTACTGCCTTGTTCTTGTATGTTCCTGTTTCTTCATACCCAGTCACAAGAACCTCTTCTGTATTAGCTGAATAAGATGCAACCTTAATTCCCGTGTCAGTATTCTGTGTTTTCTCATAGGTAGTTGCCACTGCTGGAAGAACCGGTGTCATAAATAACACAATTGCAACTCCCACATAGCAAGCAGCTTTGCTACTTCTAAGTTTCATATTATACTTCCCTTTCCGGCGGCTTATTTAGCTTCGCCTGTAAATTGTTACAGAAATGTTACAATTTATTACGGAAATATAATAGCAAAGTTACAGTAATTTGTCAAATATGTTAAAACCCGCTCTATGAGCGGGTTTGCGGGTTTGTTTATTAAATTCATTTTACAAAATATAGTATATGACCATATATATAGTTGGTTATCTACACACTTCTCTGTCTGACAGCTTCGTATGTAAGAATTGTACATGCTATTGCCGCGTTAAGAGATTCAACCTCTCCCTGCATCGGAATTCTTATAAGTGTATCTGCCTGCTTAGTGATATCATCTGTAAGTCCATTCCCCTCATTGCCTATTAGAAATGCGGTTCCTTCCCTGTAATCTTCACCAAGATATGTATTCTTTCCGTCAAGATGTGCAGCATATACCTTAATTCCGGAATTCTGACACTGTGAAACTGCATCGCTAAAATCCTGCACATAAACAAATGGCACTCTGAATATAGAACCCATTGTTGACCTTATTGTCTTAGGATTATATATATCCACAGTATTAGAACTCATAACAACTCCAGTAACGCCTGCACCTTCACCCATCCTTAATATAGTTCCCAGATTACCCGGATCCTGAAGATTCTCAACAAGAATCAGCAACGGATTGTCGGTAAGCATATCTGAAATACTGCTGTCCTTCATTCTTACAACCGCCATAATCCCCTGTGGTGTCTGTGTCTGTGACATTCTGTCAAATACATTATCGGCGACAATCTCAATATTGTCAGAAGAAATCCCCTGCTTCTTAACCAGCTCATGCACATACTCAGGATTGTTACTATGAAATCTTTCAGACATATATATCTTCACCAGCAAATCTGCTGGCACCTCAGATACCATGCGGACTCCCTCTACAACATATTCTTTATTCTTCTTTCTTTCCCTGGCCTTAGAAAGCAATGATATAACATGCTTTACCTGTGAACTGCTCGTACTGGTTATCATTATGAGGTTACCTTTCTGCCATGCATTACTTAGAAAGTAACGCACTTATATTAAATTCATAATCATTAATATCCTTAGTCATGGCAAGTGCTTCATCAATATCATAATCAACAAACTTACCATCCTTGTATGCTACAAGTCTGTTACTCTTTCCTTCAGCAAGAAGATCAACCGCATAAGCACCCATAATAGACGCATACATTCTGTCCTTACATGTTGGTGAACCACCACGCTGCATGTATCCTAAAATTGTAGCTCTTGTCTCAATACCTGTTGCAGCTTCAATTCTTCTTGCCATTCCTGTAGAATGTCCGATACCTTCAGCATTAATAATAAGATGGTGTTTCTTGCCCTTCTTTCTTCCTTCTATAATATGATTAATAAGAGCCTGCTCATCATTATCATATCTTTCCGGAAGGAGGATATCCTCTGCACCATTGGCAATACCACACCACAATGCTATATATCCTGCATTTCTTCCCATAACCTCGATAATACTGCATCTTTCATGTGATGTAGATGTATCTCTTATCTTATCAATAGCTTCCATTGCTGTATTAACAGCAGTATCAAATCCAATAGTATAATCTGTACATGCAATATCAAGATCAATTGTTCCCGGAAGTCCGATAGTATTAATTCCCTGTGCTGCAAGCTTCTGTGCACCTCTGAAAGAACCATCTCCACCGATTACAACTATACCGTCAATTCCATGCTTTCTGCATACTTCAGCACCTCTCTTCTGACCTTCTTCAGTCATGAATTCCATGCATCGTGCTGTATAGAGGACTGTTCCACCACGCTGGATAATATCAGCAACGCTTCGCTTGTCCATATCAATTATCTCATCATTAAGAAGTCCGTTATAGCCCTTCTGAATACCCTTGACCTTAAGTCCCTTATTCAAAGCAGTTCTTACAACTGCACGGATAGCAGCATTCATGCCTGGAGCATCTCCACCACTTGTTAATACGCCGATTGTTTTAATTTCCTTTGCCATAACTTCCCCTTTCTTATCTCTTAATATTACTTTCTGCTTTATGTTACCACATTATAAAAGAAAAATCTTCTTTTTTTGATAATTTTTTACCAATGTTAATTAAAATTTATGTTGTAGCAACATTTTTCTCACCATATTTACTCTTAAGAATATAAAGCAGGTCTGATGTCACCTTCACGCACTGACTCTGTGGAAGCGCTATTCTCTGTTTTTCTGCCACACAATATATTGTGACTGTGTCTTTACCGTCCGATTCTTTGAAAATATCAGTAAGCTCATCCCTGTGTGTCTCATACTCAGCAAGACTGTCAAACCTAAGCCACAATCTTCTTGGAACACTGTCAAAGCTCACAACACTGTCTGCCGTAAGTCTTGCTGGTTTGTCGGCATCTGCCTGTATTCTTCCCGTAACAAATACCTTGTTGGTCGTATCAAAAAGTCTTTTATATTTTTGATAATTTCTTGCAAACATGATTACCTCAACGCTTCCAACAAAATCTTCTATTGTAAGGTACGCCATCTGCTGGCCTGAACCGGTAGTAATAACCTTAATGTTACTTATAAGGCCACCTATCGTCTGCTTTGAACCGTTCATAAGCTTTGCCTGTCCGGTTTCCTCATCAATAAGAAAATCTGTACTTCTCGCAGAAATATGCTTCTCCCACATACCAGTATATTCATCCAGCGGATGTCCTGTTACATATACACCGAGAACTTCTTTTTCCCGTTCAAGCAGATCCTCCTTTTCAAACTCCTGAATATCAGGCACTTTCATTTCAAGGCTCTGTTTATCCTCTTCACTTACGAAATCAAATAGTGACATTTGTCCTGAAATAGCATCTTTATTCTGCTTAACAGCACTATCAATCATTCTCTCATAGACATTCATCATGCCCCGTCTTGTATTACCAAATGTGTCAAATGCACCTGCAAGTATAAGATGTTCCACTGTTCTCTTATTAATTACCCCTGCCATCCTTGTAATAAAATCCTGCATGGAGTGAAAATCGCCATTATTGGTTCTTTCTTCAATGATCGCAGTAATTGTAGGTCTTCCCATACTCTTTACCGCATTAAATCCAAACCTTATGTTCTTACCTTCAACACCGAACTCAGCAACTGATTTATTGACATCAACAGGAAGAATACTAATTCCCATCTCTCTAGCTGCAAGAATATATTCTGCGACCTTACTTGTTTTATCAGTTACACTTGATATCAGCCATGCCATATACTGTACAGGAAAATGTACTTTCAGATATGCTGTCTGATATGCCACAACCGCATAGCATGCCGCATGTGATTTGTTAAATGCATATTTTGCAAAGTCCTTCATCTCATCATATATCTTATTGGCAGTCTGTTCACTTATGCCATTCTTAATACAGCCTGGTACTCCGTTAGCCTCATTACCGTATACGAAATTCTGACGTTCCTGCTCCATTACATCAAGCTTTTTCTTAGCCATTGCTCTTCGCACATTATCACTACCGCCCCACGAATATCCGGCAAGGTCACGGACAATCTGCATAACCTGCTCCTGATAAACCATACAGCCATATGTCGGCTCTAAGATTGACTCTAACTGCGGGCATTCATAGGTTATGTTTCCCGCGTTCTCTTTTCCTTTAATATACTGTGGTATGAAATCCATTGGTCCCGGTCTGTAAAGCGATATACCGGCAATTAAATCCTCTAAACAATCCGGTTTTAACTCTTTCATGAAGTTTTTCATTCCGCCACTCTCTAACTGGAATATACCTGCACATTTGCCCTGACTTATACATTCAAATACAGCCTTATCGTTATATGGTATATTATCCACCGAAAATGCAGGGTCAATCTGCTGTTCACATTTTTCAGTCTGTTGGATTACAGTTAAGTTTCTAAGACCTAAAAAGTCGAATTTTAACAGTCCCAAATGTTCCAAAGTAGGACCTTCAAACTGCGTAACCTTAACATTATCTGCTCCAACTGCAACCGGAACATACTCTCCAACATCCTTCTGACTGATAAGAACACCTGAGGCATGAACTGAAGCATGCCTTGGCAGTCCTTCAAGTCTCTTTGCTTTATCTATAAGATCTCTCACTGTCTCATCAGCTTCATACAATGCCTTAAACTCAGCATTTGGCTTAATGTCCCTGTCTGCGTCACCATTCATTGCACTGTCAATCGTAACACCAACCTTCTGTGGTATCATCTTCGCAATGTTATCAACCATCGCATATGGAAGATCCATAACCCTTCCGACATCTTTAATAACGGCTCTTGCTGCCATAGTTCCAAATGTGATTATCTGGCACACACATTCTTTACCATATTTTTCTATAACATAATCAATAACCTTCTGTCTGCCTTCTGGTGCAAAGTCCACGTCAATATCGGGCATGGACACACGCTCAGGATTCAGGAATCGTTCAAATACAAGATTGTATTTAACAGGGTCAAGCGTTGTTATTCCAAGACAGTATGACACAAGACTTCCTGCCGCCGAGCCTCGTCCGGGTCCAACCGGAATATCATGTGTCTTGGCATAATTAATGTAATCCCACACAATCAGGAAATAATCGACATATCCCATTGAATAGATAACTGACAACTCGTAAGAAAGTCTCTGGAATATATCATTCGAATCCTCTGCCCTTTTTATAACAACATCTTTTCTGTCTGCAACTATTGATGCTTTTGCCTGCTCTATAATATCTTCAATGCATACATCTGCGGTCTTGTCCGGATATCTCTTCTTTAATCCCTCATAACATAAAGCATTAAGATACACCCATGAATTCTTTCCATATGCTTCAGGCACATCAAATGCTGGCAGCTTTGTAACTCCGAATTCTATCTCAACATTACATCTTTCTGCTATCTTATGAGTGTTCTCAACTGCTTCCGGTGCGTATTTGAACAATTCCGCCATCTCTTCCTCTGACTTTAAATAAAACTGTCCACCCTCATATCGCATCCTGTTTTCATCAGAAAGCTTCTTGCCTGTCTGTATACACAATAATATATCATGTGCATCTACATCATCTGCATAGGTATAATGAACATCATTCGTACATACCAGTTCAATTCCGGTCTCATTATGCATACGCATAAGCTGTGGATTGACATAGTGCTGTTCTGCTATTCCGTGATCCTGTAATTCAAGAAAGAAATTTCCCTTTCCAAATATATCCTGAAGTTCAAGTGCAGCATCTCTTGCAGTCTCATACATGCCTCTTGACAGATATCTCTGCACCTCACCTGCAAGGCACGCACTTGTAGCAATAATTCCCTCGTGATATTCCCTTAGCACTTCCTTGTCTACTCTCGGCTTATAGTAAAAGCCTTCTGTAAACCCCTTTGAGACTATCTTCATAAGGTTCTGATATCCGGTGTTATTCTCTGCCAGTAATACAAGGTGATTATATTTATCCTCACTCTGTCCTGCGCCTTTATCAAACCTTGACCCCGGAGCTACATACACCTCACAACCAAGAACAGGCTTGATTCCTACCTTCTTAGCCGCCTCGTAAAATTCAATAACACCATACATCACACCATGGTCAGTTATTGCAAGGCTGTCCATGCCAAGTTCCTTTGCCCGTTTAGTAATCTCTTTTATCTTACTGGAGCCATCCAGCAATGAATATTCAGTATGCACATGCAAATGTGTAAAACTCATAGCATCTCCTCCCTATGTAAAAAAATATAACATATTTTCGTTTATTAATCAGCAATTTTATGATATTCTATATTTAATTATTAATGTAAGGGAGTTGTATTATGTTAATATCTGATATTCCCGTAGGCGGGCCAATTTCAATTGAAATATCCATAGATAATGTCAGCTACGAGATGCCTTCCTCTGTTGTTGCATCCAAGAATGGCTACATTCTCATAGCGCCTTTTACATCAAAAGGTGCTATAATAGATTTTTCTTCTTATAAGGATATTTTATTTAATCTTTATACCATAGACCCAGCAACAAAGAACCGTGTAGTCTGGAAGAATATTAACATAGAAACTATCACTTATAAATCAACCGGTTTCGCATCTGCTTACTACAAAATCTCGACCAATGTTTTTGCCAGCATTGCCTCTGAATGCGACAGAAGATTTAATCAGCGCATTTCAACTGAGGCTTCGGGACATATCTCATCAGATACCACAGAAGCTGATATTCCGGTAACGTTAATTGATGTCAGTGATAAAGGACTTTCATTTTCAACCAGCAACGAACTATTATATAACTATAATAATACATATATAACGTTTTCAGATCAGGCAAACGGAAAGCAGTTTAACTTTCATTTTAAATGTTTTATCATACGCAGCCAGTTGTATGGAGAACGCTACATTTATGGATGTATTATCCCAACTCCGTCCCGCGAATATCTTACATATGTTTTTCTTAAAAAAATTGAATCCAGAATCAGTTCTGCTAAAGAACAGTCTGAACAGACCGCTCTTAAAGATGCTGCTGACGTTGCTTCACAATCTATTGAAAGCACTTCGTCAGGATATCATTCACACATATCTGAAAAGAATAAGCGTTGATATAAGGGGCATATCACAATGTGATATGCCCCTTTATTATTAATCATCTTCTTTTTCTTTAGCTGTATCATCAGATTCATTATCGTCTGAATGACTGCCAATATTCTTCCATATATCGCTTTCCGGCTCACCACTAACTGTCGATGAATAGCTTCCATCTTCATTAAATGTTACGCTTTCTGCCACTTTCTCTGATGTTGAGAATAATGAAGTATCAACCGGTTCAGGTATTCCCTTTGCCTCTCTGAATATTTTCATGAATTCCTTGCCTGTGATAGTCTCATGGTCATACAGATATCTTGCAAGCTGATCCATTACTTCTCTGTTCTCTCTTATAATCTGCTTAGCCTCTTCATAACATGACGCAATAAGCTTCTTTACCTCGTCATCAACCTCTGCCTCAGTTGCCTGTGCACAGTTCATAGATGCTCTTCCGCTAAGATATTCATCTTCAACTGTTGATAATGCAACAAGTCCGAATCTGTCTGACATACCATATCTTGTAATCATTGTCTTGGCAAGGTTAGTTGCTTTCTTAATATCATCATAAGCACCATTAGTAACTGAACCAAATACAACTTCTTCTGCAGCACGACCACCAACAAGTGATATAAGGTCTGTCATAAGTTCATCCTTAGTCTCAAGATGCTTCTCTTCCTCTGGGAAGTTAAGCACATAACCAAGTGAACCATTAGTATGAGGTATAATAGTAATCTTCTGGACCGGATCAGAATTATTCTTGATAGCTCTTATAAGGGCATGCCCAATCTCATGGTAAGCAACAACCTGCTTTTCCTTCTTGCTAAGAACTCTTTCCTTCTTCTCCTTACCTGCTACAACTGTATCAAAAGCACCAAGAAGGTCCTTCTGGGTAACAACATTTCTTCCATTCTTAACTGCCGCAATAGCAGCTTCATTAATGATATTGGCAAGGTCTGAACCAACAAGACCGCTTGTTGCCATTGCAATCTCATCAAAATCAACTGTATCGTCCATAAGCACATCCTTAGAATGTACCTTAAGAGTCTCAATTCTTCCCTTCTTATCAGGTCTGTCAACGGTAATTCTTCTGTCGAGACGACCTGGTCTAAGTAAAGCCTTATCAAGTACTTCCGGTCTGTTAGTTGCTGCAAGAATGAATATTCCCTTAGAGGAATCAAAACCATCCATCTCTGCAAGTAACTGGTTCAATGTCTGCTCACGCTCGTCATTGCCACCGCCATACTTGGAATCTCTGCTCTTACCAATAGCATCAATCTCATCAATAAATATAATACATGGAGCCTGCTTAGTTGCTTCCTTGAACAAATCTCTTACTCGTGATGCACCAACGCCAACGAACATCTCTACAAAATCAGAACCTGCAAGTGAGAAGAAAGGTACATCTGCCTCACCGGCTACAGCCTTGGCAAGAAGCGTCTTACCTGTTCCAGGAGGTCCTACTAAAAGTGCACCCTTAGGAAGCTTTGCACCAATCTTGGCATATTTCTCAGGGTAATGTAAGAAATCAACAATCTCTGTAAGTGATTCCTTAGCTTCATCCTGCCCTGCAACATCCTTGAATGTAACACCTGTCTTTTTCTGGACATATACTTTGGCGTTGCTCTTTCCAACGCCCATTCCGCCCATCATTCCACCATTCTTAGCAATTCTTCTATATACAAATGCAAAGATTATATATATGAATAAAAATGGCAGTACATATGCAAGCAGAAACTCTACAATTGAAGAACTCGAATCCGGAATATATCCTTCAAACTCAATACCCTTTCTCTTAAGAAGTGGTACAAGAGTATCATCATTAACATACCCTGTATAATATGTGTATGAAACTCCTGCTATGCCAGACTGTTTCTCCTCTTCAACAGGTGTAATAAGAATTCTGTCCTGCTCTAATGCTACTTTCTTTACCTTATCTTCATCAATCATCTGCATGAACTGGTCGTAGCTTATCTCCTTGTAAGTTGCATTCTTAAACATATTGCTAAGAAGCGTAAGTCCGATAAATGTTACAACTGCCGCTATAATAATGAATATTATAAGGTTAACATTCTTTGGCTTCTTGTTATTATTGTTATTATTGTTGTTATTACGATTATTGTTGCGGTTATCGTTATTATTATAACCATTGCCATAACCGTTGTTGTTATAATTATCCATACTCTTCTCCTGATATGATACTGTACTTATCTTAAGCATTTCCAAATAAGTCTGTTTTCATTATAAAGAAGGAAAAAATATAAATCAACCAAAATCTAAGTGTTTAATAAGATGTTTATATTTACTTTATATTCTTAGTTTTTTTGTTTAAACTATGGAAATTTATAATACAGGGCTGTATAATATTGCATATTTTTTTGATTACACATTCAGATTGGAGGAAAAGATGGCTGTTAAATATGTATTTGTAACAGGTGGTGTTGTTTCCGGTTTAGGAAAAGGTATCACTGCCGCATCTTTAGGCAGACTGCTTAAAGCCCGTGGTTTTTCTGTAACCATGCAGAAGTTTGACCCTTATATTAATATTGATCCAGGTACTATGAACCCTATCCAGCACGGAGAAGTTTTCGTAACTGACGATGGTGCTGAGACAGACCTTGACCTTGGTCACTATGAAAGATTTATTGATGAGAGCCTTAATAAGAATTCTAATGTAACTACCGGTAAAGTATACTGGTCTGTATTACAGAAGGAACGCCGTGGAGATTTCGGTGGAGGCACAGTCCAGGTAATCCCTCATATTACTAATGAAATAAAGAGCCGTTTTTTCAGAGATTATTCAACTGATGAAACTAAGATTGCAATTATAGAAGTAGGTGGTACTGTCGGAGATATCGAAAGTCAGCCTTTCCTTGAAGCAATCAGACAATTCCAGCATGAAGTCGGACATGAGAACGCAATTCTTATTCATGTAACACTTATTCCTTATCTTAAAGCATCTGGTGAGATGAAGACTAAGCCAACTCAGGCAAGTGTTAAGGAACTTCAGGGAATGGGAATTCGTCCTGATATTCTTGTATGCCGTACAGAGCATCCTCTCGAGGCAGGTATAAAGGACAAGATAGCACTTTTCTGTAATGTACCTAAGTCTCATGTACTTCAGAACTTAGATGTTGAGATTCTTTATGATGCACCTCTTGCGATGGAAGAAGAACATCTTGCACAGGTAGCATGTGAATGTTTACACCTTGACTGTCCAGAACCAGACCTTGATGAATGGAGAGCAATGTGCAAGGCCTGGAAGAATCCTACTAAGAAGGTAACTGTTGCATTAGTTGGTAAATATATCCAGCTTCATGATGCTTATATCAGTGTTGTAGAAGCATTAAAGCATGGTGGTGTATATAATTCATGTGATGTAACTATCAAATGGATTGATTCAGAAACTGTAACTCCTGAAACTGCTGATGAGCTTCTCTCTGACGTATCTGGCATATTAGTTCCAGGTGGATTCGGTGACAGAGGTACAGAAGGAAAGATTGAAGCTATCCGTTATGCCAGAGAACATAATATTCCATTCTTAGGATTGTGTCTGGGAATGCAGCTTTCAATTGTTGAATTTGCAAGAAATGTTATAGGATATGACGACGCACACAGTGTTGAACTTAATCCTAACACAACTCACCCTGTTATACATCTTATGCCAGACCAGGAAGGCATTGATGATATCGGCGGTACATTAAGACTTGGTTCTTATCCTTGTGTACTTGATAAAACAAGCAAGGCTTATGAACTCTATGGCGAAGAGCTTATACATGAACGTCACAGACACAGATATGAAGTTAATAATGATTACAGAAAAGTTCTTACTGAGAATGGTATGATGCTTTCAGGAATATCTCCTGACGGAAGAATTGTTGAGATGATAGAATTAAAGAATCACCCATGGTTTATTGCCACACAGGCTCATCCAGAGTTAAAGTCAAGACCTAATCGTCCACATCCATTATTCAGAGGCTTCATAACAGCAGCACTTGAATATCAGAATAAAAACCATTAATTATATTATATATGCATAACAAAAAACATCACCTGACGAATCCGACTTTCGTATCAGGTGATGTTTTTTATTGCTTTTGCTTATAAAATTATTATTTATTAAGACCATTAAGAATCTTCTTAATTCTCTTAACTTCATCGTCTTCTAACTTCTGTGATTCACAAATAGAAGCAACCATATCAACAGCCTTTCCGTTGAACCAGAAATCAGCTTCTTCCTTTAAAAGCTGTCTTCTATATTCTTCTTCTGAACGAAGTGGATGAATGAAAGCTGCCTTTCCTTTACGGTATGTATCAACAAATCTCTTGTCCTTCAACTTACCTACGAAAGTAACAACTGTTGTTCTTGCGTAATCCTTACCATAATCGTCTCTTAACTGATCAATAAGTTCCTGTACAGGAATATCCTGTGGTGCTTCCCATATAAGCTTCATAATTAATGCTTCACATGGACTTAATTCATTAAAATGATTTCTGCTCATAAACCCTCCTTAGGCTCTTCCATAGATATACATATTCTATATTATACTGCCATTATTAATATTTTTCAACTGTATAATGAATAGTCGGATATGGATTTCACAATTGTATTACCGATAAACTGAATCCATCAAATTCCTTTTCTACAATAGTGAAATTCTGGGGAAGTCCGCACATATATGCTTTCATTTTCCCTTTCTCTAATCTATAAACTATTTTGTCCAAAATGTCAAGCACACCTTGACCTGTAGCCTTGCCATAAGCCTCTTTTAATGTCCATATTCTGAAGAATCTTTGATCACTATCGCACTCTTTAATCCATTCTGCTTCAGATATGTCAAAGAAGCGTTTTGCCAGATTCTGTCTACCTTTGCGGGCTTTTTCAATATCAATTCCTACCGGTCTGTCGCCTATCACGCACGCTACATAATTAGACGAATGTGAAATATTGAAAAAAATTTCACGATTTGACAAAAAATAAGGTTTTCCTTGCGAATTATATGCTATTTCATAATCAAAGTACGGATTATTCGCTTCAATCAAAGAAATAATATCCACCTTCTCATATAGATTTTCATCTGTTTTATAATCTCTTTCTTCTGTTTTTATAGACCATTTTCCTACCGCATAATTAAGAAGTAGGCCTGCCGTCACGGTTTGCAGCTTATTTTCACGCATTTTCATCTTATCAGCCTTAGTTTTCCTGTATTCCGGAATAAGCGAATAGGCCTTTTCATATAACTTTTCATCAGTTAATGAATCTGTCGTTGTCACAAATATCATCATAATCATTCACCATCTATACACTTATTGTCTGTGCATCTGCCATATAACGCTTTGAGAACACAAATACTATATCACCTGATTTAATCAAGGTATCACCATTAGGAACTATTGCATTATCACCGCGTCTTATCATAACTATAAGTGTATGCCTTGATATATCAAGTTCTTTTATCTTGTGTCCAACCCACGGATGATATTCACGCAGTTCCACCTGTTTTAGGTTTACATCAACATTAACATCACAGTCTCTTGCTCCGATTACAACACAATCTCCCTCAAAAAGCTTCATATCTCCCTTTGGCATAAGTGTCTCACCATTTCTTAACACTGCTGCAAGAATAAGTCCTCTCGGAAGACTAAGCTCGCATACCTTCTTTTCATTCCAGTTGTGGTCCTTAGTTATAATAAGCTTAATAAACTTAAGTTCCTTCTCCATAAGGTAATCTGTAGACTTCTTAATAAGGCTGTACTGCTCAACGAAACCTGCAGATAAGATACCTGTTGGAATAGCGACCATTCCGACGCCAAGAAATGTAATGATAATACTGAACATTTTTCCAAGCACTGTCACAGGATAGATATCGCCGTAACCTACTGTAAGAAGTGTTGATACCGACCACCATATTCCTGAAAATGCATTCTTAAACACTTCCGGCTGTGCCTCATGCTCTAAACTGTACATGCACAGTGATGATGCTATGATAAGCATCACAATGATGAATACAGAGGATAATATCTGGTCCCTTTTTCGCCTTATTACCTCTGTTATAACATTTAACGCATCATAATATGAATTGACGCGGAATATCCTTAGGATTCTTATAACCCTGAACATACGGAAAGCAACTGCTCCTGCCGGAAAGAATACAGGCAGATAATTGGGCAGGAACGATAAAAGGTCAACAATACCGCTTCCTGAGAAGATGTATTTTATCCTCGCAATACCTGTACGTTTATTAGGATACAGATATTCTGCGGTCCATACACGCAGGATGTATTCGATTGTAAAACCGATAACTGTAATCCACTCTATAACATCTAACACCGGCTGGTACGGAATCGACTGTTCAAATGTATCAAATATCGCTATGAACAGGTTGATTATAATTGCAGCAGTTATCGCAATATCAAATGTACGGCTTGCAACATCGCCCGCATAGCCAATCTGGATAATGTCAAATATACGTTTTTTCTTATTATTCACCGTATCCCATCCTCCTACTTAAGCATATACCACGGAAGCAGCAATGCTCTTATATATTTTGCAAATGGCACATATGCCGTTATGTTAATGAATACCGGACATAATATAAGACACGCTATAAGAAGCACCGGTATTATTGAAATCATTGCATTGGCTCTCCTTACAGGTATTGCCACAAGCCATGCAAATAAAGTAACCGCTATTACATACACAGCCATATGAAGTATATCTGCTACCCCCTTAAGTTGTCCTGCCACCGCAAGTGTTAACATTGCTGATACTGCAAAAAGTACACATGATATGAATGCATACAACGGCTTTCCTGCCACACGGTACATACGAGGCAGTGTTATAAATGTTCCGGAATTCTTATCAAGATAATATTCCACGATTCCAAAAAGTCCGCCTATATATATAAGAATTATAAGTAATGCCCTTAACGGAAACTCTCCTGTCTTATCTTCAAGCTGTGTCCCATTATCCTGTACACCATCTAGCACCTTAAAATCAATTCTGAATGTGTCATCTCCGGATATGTATTCCTCGTATCCTTTTCTTATCTCTTCCTCTGCCTTTTCTGAATGCTTTTTAAATATGTCTACAGAATCAACATAATTAACTGCAACCTCGGGCGAGTATGCCTTAAACATAGCAGAAAAGAATATCTCATCAGTCATTGAGCTGACAAAATCTGACCTGCATATAATAAGCTCTATAATGTCTCTGTAGCTGCCACTGTCAAGCTTATCCTTAAGCCCGGTACCAACTACATAGCCACACTCTGTGTATTTATTCATTATATCCTGCTCAAGCTTTTCCTGCGATTCTGCTTCGTAGAATTGAACTGAATAATCGCCATTTACAAGATAATCTCTTGTCATTATGCCAATCTTATCGTCATCTTCAAGCACTATCCCAACCCTTACAGGCTCTTTCTCCTTAAGAGACGCTGTATTCGTAATTATTAACGCTGCAACAGGCATTGCAATAAGCACCACGACAATCACAGGATTCTTTAACTGCCTTTTAACAAGCAGATACAGCCAGTATAACAATCTCTTCATTATCTGTCTCTCCTTATCTTAACCGCCAATGCCCCTGCTGCCTGAAATATAATTATCCACAAAACATTTGTCATAATGGTACTGATATCCACAGTTCCCTTGATTATCTGACATGCAAGTGTGAATAAGCCGTTAGTCGGAAGATACATGCCAATAACCCTCACACCCGGTGCAAGAAATGCTGATGAAACAATACATCCGGATGCATACATGCACGCCATTCCAAGGATACACACCGTAATAACTGAATACACCGTGTCGTCAACTACTGAGAATATACAGTTTATAAATGAAACTGCCGCATACACAAGCACCACAATCCCCAGTATGGAAGCAATGAATTCTCCAACTGTCGAAACTGCCAGAACTCCTGATATTGCAGGCACCCCCAGCCTCATTACATTAATTATAATAAAAAGCACTTCAAATATCATTATATACACAATGCCAACTCCGGTAGTTCTTGCAATTCCGGTATCAAATGCTGATATTCCCGCACCTTTAAGGCTCTTTGCAAGCGACCTGCTCTCCCCCTTCATATTGCCGGCACATGTTATTGTGCTAAGTAAAAGCAGCATCACAATTGCTGTGCATACATAAAACTGTACTGTACTCAAGCCTTCTTTAACCGATATATCTCTTGTCTTAAAGTATATGCTTCTGTTAAGTGCATACGAAAGATATATGTCATTAAGCTTATTCTCATGTGTACCCCGCAAGCCCCTGTAATTCTTAAGCACACCATTGAACAAATCGTCAAATGTATATATCCCCGCCTCTGCAGTTGCAAGGTCAGAGCCTCCTGCCCTCACCATCTCACGGAATATCATCGAAGTATTATTAACACCCTCTGACTGACACACAACCTCAACAGGTGTATTCTCGCCCGACATAATATCACTTATCATATTCTCTGGCACAATAATAGCCATAACATAATAATTATTTCTTAATCCATCTATAGCCTGCTGTCTGTCAGTATATTCAAATGTACAGACATTCTTAATTGTGTCTATCTCACTGACATAATTGAATGCCATCTTAATATATCGAAACTCCTTATTATTATCTGCCGAATCAGAGTTTTCTGTATCATCATAATCAGGATACACAACAGCAACCTTCATCCTCATGTCGCTGTCCTGTGCCGTTGCAATGCCTATGCATGTACTTATTGCAATAACAAGCACTGCCGTCACTATCGTACCCAGAATTATCTTCGGTATAGATAAAAATGCGGATTTAATCTGCAATTTTAATAATTCCAGTTTCCTTCTCATCTAATCCCCCAATTAAATCTATCTGTGAATAATCTCTAAAAGCTCATTGCCGATAACCGGATGGTCAAGTTCATTAAGCTTACCATTCTTTAAAAGATACATTCTGTCAGCAAGCTTTAATTCACCTTCTTCGTGGCTTGTTATGATGACTGTACCTCCGCTTTTCGTGTAAGCAGACAGATAATTCATAATATCCTGTTTACACACAATATCTAATGAAGCTCCCGGCTCATCTAATATAAGTACGGGTGGATTCTTAGCCAGTGCACAGCATATGCTTAAACGCTTCTTCATGCCTCCTGACAGCTTATCAACACGTTTATCAAGATATTCTGATACTCCTAACACTGCAGGAACACCGCCCTGTAAGTCTGCGTCAATGTTTCTTCCTGTATCACAGTACCAGAATTTAAGATTATCCCTTGCCGACAGCTTCTCCATAAGTGGATTCTCCTGCGGCACAAAACCAATATATTTCTGAAACATCTTCACATCTGCAAATGCATCTGTGCCATCTATCTTAAGACTTCCTCCATCTGCCTTAAGACTTCCTGCCAGTATCTCCAGAAGAGTAGATTTGCCACAGCCGTTGGCACCGACTATGGCAATATACTCTCCGCTGGCAGCATGAAACGAAGCGCCGTTAAGCACTATCGTTTTCCTGCCATATGATTTTCTAATATTTTCCACCTCTATAAACATACATATATCTCCACATTAATTCTGGGCTGCTGTATCAAACTGGCTGTAATACAGCTTGTGATAGAATCCGTTCTTAGCCAGTAATTCTTCATGATTACCCTGCTCTATAATATGTCCGTCTTTCATAACAAGAATAACATCCGCAGACTGGATAGTTGAAAGTCTGTGGGCTACAATAAAGCTTGTTCTTCCCTCCATCAGCTTTGCAAATGCATTCTGTATCTTTATCTCTGTTCTTGTATCAATAGAAGATGTAGCCTCATCAAGAATAAGCATTGGCGGCTTTGCAAGCATAATTCTTGTTATACATAAAAGCTGCTTCTGTCCCTGTGAAAGGCTTCCACCATCCTCGCCTATAACTGTGTCGAATCCGTTAGACATTCTCTTGATGAATCCATATGAATGTGCTGCCTTGGCTGCTGCAATAATCTCTTCCTCTGTAGCATCAGGCTTACCCATTACGATATTCTCTCTTATAGTTCCTGACTTAAGCCATGTCTCCTGAAGAACCATACCAAAACCCTGTCTTAAAGACTTTCTGGTCATCTGTCTTATATCAGTTCCTGATACATCAATGCTTCCACTGTTAACATCATAGAATCTCATAAGAAGATTAATAACTGTTGTTTTACCACAGCCTGTAGGTCCTACAATCGCAATTCTCTGTCCCTTCTTGACATGAAGATTGAAGCCCTCAATAAGCTTCTTATCTGGCACATAAGAGAAGCACACATCATTAAGGTCAACTGTTCCGTCAACCTCCTCGACAACCTTAGCGTCTGGGGCGTCAGGAATTTCAGGTTCTTCTTCAATAAGTTCAAATATTCTGGCTGCGCAGGCAAGTGCGTTCTGAAGCTCAGTGACAACGCCTGATATCTCGTTAAATGGCTTAGTATACTGGTTAGCATAACTTAAGAAGCTTGATAACTGACCGACTGTTATACCGCCATTGATAGCCGAAAATGCACCAACAATCGCAACACTCGCATATACAAGACTGTTTACGAATCTTGTTGAAGGATTAGTTATAGATGAGAAGAAGATTGCCTTTAAGGAATACTTCTGAAGTCTTTCATTAATCTCATCAAATTTTCTTACCGCCTCATCTTCATATCCGTAAGCCTTAACTACCTTCTGTCCGCCAATCATTTCATCAATAAGTG
>ULNZ01015522.1_pt1 | contig 24905 bp, 30 predicted proteins | sample 1952111 | NCBI WGS metagenome assembly ULNZ01 (sample SAMEA4835590, study PRJEB28245) | human gut metagenome | biome: gut microbiome; material: fecal sample | place: Denmark | collected 2008 | reverse complement strand
CGATTGAATACCCCTTCTTTCCTTGAACTCCCAGAACTGAAGCTCCAGGGCCGTGACCTCTACCGGTTGATCTTCCGTCACGTACGCTTTCCACGTGTTATATCTTTCCTCTCTCATGATGTTCGTATTTTAAATTCACAATGTAAATATACGAAAAATTCCCTTAGGATTTGCTTTTTAGATAAACTTTCTATATTTTTACACTGTTCTTTATCATGTTGAAGGGTGTATTCACCCCCACACATCCGGGATTGATGATCCGAAACAACTTGGGGAGACAGCGAGATACCGTGGACGTTAAATAAAAGACCTGCTCTGACCCACCCCGTGTCAACAGGCAACGCACATCCAATTTTTCTGGGCCGAGACCCGTCCATGTCATGCGGAGTAGATTTGTATCTATGTCTGTCTGAATCATGTATTGTGTTCATACCTTCCGATAGGTATGTAATCAATATGGATATATGAATATCTATATAACATAATATATTGATTATCTGTACATTAGGGTAGAAGAGGACCTCAACCCTAATGTGCGGAGAAAACGGGGTATACTCAATAAGATCCTTCAGTGAAAATAATCATGGAAATCGTTGGAGAATAGATAAACATTGTGTATCTTTATGATGTTAAAGATAATATTAACATCAAACATCATTAATTATGGCAGTGAAAAGATTGAACAACGATGAAAGAGACGGGATCTGTGCCAAGTTCTTGGAACCGGCACGGAAAGAAGTTCGTGAATTAAGTGAAACTGTGAGGGAGAAAATCTCAGCGTTCGTGGTGAGCAAGGCTCCCCGGGAGGTGGTTGAGATGGGTTTGAAACAATTTAAATAGAAATGGTCCCTGTGTATAAGATAATCCGGGTTTTCGAGTACCTGTATCAGAGAAAGTACATGCAACCTGAATACAGGTTACCCAGGACAGCCCGGAATCTGAAGATGCTCGGAAAATTTCAAAGAATGATACCCATCAGTAGCGGTGATAGTTTCATATGGAATTACTCTGTATATGCTTTTTGGTGTTATGAGGGTCTCCTAACGCGACGTCACATTGAATTGAATTGGATTTATAGTGAAAAAATGTATTTACGCTATAATGAAAGGACGGAGGAGCAAATATATTACCTCCAACAATACAAGGAGTCTAAAACGATAAAAAACCCTCTCAGAGAAAGTTATTCGTTGAAGCTGTCGGAGGATTATAAAAACAAACAGCGTAAAATGTATTGGAACACATCACGGGGGTATTTGAATTGTTTGGATTTCGGAGGTGTTCTTTACGATGAGACAAGTCCGTTTTGCAAGAATTGTAAATATAAAAAACATTGTTGTTAACATGGAGGAGTATATATTAAATCAGATTGAAATTACTTTTGGTGGAATGATTAGTGAGGGATTATCAATCACAACCTGTAATTGGAACGAAATATATGCTAAAGAGTAGAGGTGTTTGTCATAAATGCGGGAGGGAGACCTATATAGTGAATAAGAAGTACGGGTTATGCGGTTATTGTAACAGGGAGAGATTAGGCCGCGTGAGCGCATCATCATCATTCACACCCGGACGGTTGAATCCCACCTCTATAAAACGAAAACCTCGTAAGGCAACGGGTGAGAAGGATTTGTTTCTTAAAATATGGAAATTGAGGCCTCATTATTGTGAACATTGTGGTTGTTATCTGGGAGAAGAACCTCGAGTACAATTTTTTGCACATGTGAAGGGTAAGGGTGCTCACACGGAGGAAAGATTGAACGAGGATAATATCAAGTTATGGTGCATTGATTGTCATTACACCCATGATTTCAGATCACGCGAGGCTTTTTTGAAAAGAAAAAAGGAATAAACTTTGTTTATTGAATTTAAAATCGTATTTTTACATCATGAATGAGGAAGTTATCAAGAATATGACGGATCTCCATTGCGAAGTGTTCGGCGATCGATATATCAATCCGATATCCAACGGTGATATCAGAATAATCACGTTATTGTTGGAGATTCTTAAAAAATGTGGGAAAGAAGAAGTTTCTCGTGTTTTTGAGAAGTACAAGATGGTGAGTGATAAGGATATCGAAGAGAAATTAACGAGGTTATCGTTAAACATACCCACTAAAAAATTAGTGGGTGGGGTTTCGGTGTCAACTAAAGGGACGGCTCTTTTGTTTAGAGATTTTAATTATACCTGTATCAAGGTATCTGAGATTTTCTCGTGGGAGAAAACCGAGGATGAAAATGGGAATCCGGCCATATTGTTGAACGGAGGGAGTTTAGACGTCACGAGTCGACCGTTAATTTACAACACCGTATTATCGTATACGGATGAACACGACCGTGATGATGATTTTGATTTAATAGTAAGAAGAAAGAATGGATAATAAGTTTGTTTTGGAGGGAGTTACTCTTTCAACATTGAGAGATTGGTTAAATGAGAATAAAATGAAAACCCCCGTTTCCACGGAAGGGTCGGGTGTAGCGAAGGAATTCACTATTCACGATGTGAAAGCGTATTGCAACAGGGGTCGCCTACCTAAGTATTTGGGAGGAAATAAGATTGAAAAGGTGATCTCAAAAAAAGATCCAAGAATAAAAACGTATAATTTATTGAAAGAAAATGGCGAAAAGTAGTGTAAAATATGTAATCGTTCAAGATTATGAGACCGGGGGATTACCCGATAAAGACCATCAACCGTTCATTGATATAGCGTTATGCGAGGTGGCATGCGTTGTCGTTGATATGGAAAAGTTGGAGGTGATTGAAGAGTACCAATCGTTATTTAAGCCTCATTACAAAGATGGTCTTGTCTACACACCTAAAGCGTTAGAGGTGAACGGGCTCACACTGGATATGTTGGAGGAACAAGGAAAGGATCCGAAAATCATTTATAAGGAGATAAAAGATCTGTATGTGAAATATAAGAATCCGCGTCAGGGAGCGATTGTATGTGGACATAATTTCACAGGGTTTGACCACCCTTTCACGATCGAATTATTCAAATATTACGGTGATGATGTATGGAAATATGTGAAATGGGTTGAGGACACGCAGAAACTAGCTTATTACTCATCTCTTGAACAGCAGGATTATAAGCTTGCGACATGTTGTAGTAATAACGATATAGCCTTGGTGGGAGCTCACAGGGCGATTTATGATACAAGATCGAACGCACAGCTTTTTATCACGTATATCAAAAAATTGAGAGGAGAAGGTGCGGTATCCCAATCAAACGTCGAGGAATCTTTCAGAGAACAATTTAAATTTCAAATACCATCATGATGTTATTATCTCCCGTACAGGAAAGCTATATAGATAACTACGTCAGGGAGATAATATCGAGTTTACCACCGAAGGCGATCCAAGAGTTACTTTCAGGTTATGAAAATGATCTGGATCGGCTTCTATCCGTGATGAGAGAACAAACATGTATCGTTACCCACATGGATAGAACTCTTGATATGGAAAAACTAGAATATCTCGCTAACGTGGAGAAGAGCATGGATCTCTCGTTGCGCAAGCAGAGTTATAATTATTTTAAAACTGTTTGTCTTCCAACGTTTCGACAGGGATGGAGAAACCTTGAATGGGGTAACCTATTCCAGTTATATTTGTATAACTGCATTTTAGCTTCAAGAAGTAGCGGTAAGTCTTTTGAGGGGTGTTTTGCATTCATTTTATGGAGGTTATATTCTTATGACCGACCAACCACGTTTCTTAGGGATAGTATCGACAATAAGAATCGTAAGGAAACGTGTATGATTACGAATAATGAAACACTCGGCAAGAAACACATCGCGATGATTATTTCCGAGATAGAGCAAAATGATATTCTTCGGGAGAAATTGAATCGCAACGGAAAAGCTAAGTTAGCCGCAACGTCAATCACAACTGAAACCGACTCGATCCTACATTTAAGATCGAAGGATTCAATGATTCGTGGTCTTCATGTTGGGGCGGTGGTGTGTGACGATTTACCTGATGAAAGTTCCCTTTATTCACAAGAGCAAAGAGAGAAGTTACATGAAGTCTTTTATGGATCAATCACACCGATCGTCGAGCCTTTCGGTTATTTATGTGTACTTGGGACCCCCTATTCAGCAACTGATATTTACGGGGATTTAAAAAAAGATGGCCGGTTCAGGGTATTTGAATACCCAGCGGTTTTCCCAAATGGTCAATTGTTAGCACCTGATCGTCTTACGTTTAAAAGGTTAACGGAGGAACGAAAATCACTTGGAACGTTGGTTTTCAACCGAGAATATCTGGTTGTGCCGATCGCAGATACGTCAACGATTTTCCCGTATGAATTTCTGAAAAGATCCATACGTGGGATGGAACATATCAGTTTCGCAAATGATATAGAAAGTTACCCCATAAAGTTAGTCAGGGTTGTCGTGGGGTGTGATTTTGCGATATCGGGTAATGTGGGTGCCGATTATACAGTATACACCGTATGGGGTATGGATGCACACGGATTGATATATCTTATAAATATATTCAGGGAGCAGGGTGCGAGCCATGATCTTCAGGTGAATAAACTTATTGAATTTAACGCGAGATATAAGCCGAACAAATCCGTGTGTGAATCGAATGGATTTCAAAGAATTCTTGCGGGTATGGCGAAAGAGAGGGGGTTGGTTAATGTCGAGGAATTTATCACAACTGAAGGGAATAAAAAGGATCTGAAATCAGGTCTACCCTCACTATCAGCGTTTTTTGAAAGTGCACGTTTGAGGGTGCCTTATGGAGATGAAAACACACGAAAGTTGGTTGATACGATGTTTGGTGAATTTAATTCAATCGCGTTTAACTCAAAGAAAGGGACTCTTGAATCAGTTTGTGGACATGATGATATATGTATGTCATCGTTCATGGCGATACAAGATTTGAGGGAAAACAACGTACAAGCAATGATTGATTTTGTTGATTTGGATTGATATGGAAAAAATAAACGCAAATTTTTTAGGTGAACTGTTTCGGAAAATGTTTCTAAGCAAGGAAATGATGTTCATTGTTGATAGGCACCTTGATTTTAAATTTATTCCTAAAGAGGAAGTGGGGTATAAATTTATTTTGAAGGATGCGAAAGAGCAGTTTCACCAATACGATAAAATACCTTCGCTGGGGGTTATCTCCCAAAAATATAGCGGCACGGAAGCTGTTCAACTCGCGGTTGATCAGATAAAGGAATCTCAAATTGTTGATGATGAAGTCCTTCTAAATCAACTTGAAAGCTATATTCGTGACAGTGAATTTCTCCTTCTTAACAAGGCCATCGTCGATCTCTACGGCGAAGGAAAAAAAGAAGAGGCGATGAGGTTAAGTAAGGAGGAAAGTACGAGGATTTTGGAATTTTCATTAAGGGCTCAGTCGGAGATGTTTTTAGGGGTGTTTAGTGATTTTGATAAATGCCGGAAAGATTGGGCCGAAAAAACGGAACAGCAACCTCCTGTTGCATTCGGAATAGACGCACTTGATGATAAATACGGGGGAATTGATGTGGGCGACACTGAGTTATGGTTGGCCAGATCCGGGGTGGGAAAGTCAACAGTGTTACGATGGAGGGGGTTAACATCCGCGCTTACCGGGGCAGACGTTCTTCATATCCAATGTGAGGAGGCGAAAGAGAAAATACATATGAAATATTCCCAGATGTGGACCTTTAAGACGTATACCGATTTGAAGGAGGATAATTTCACCCAGGATGAGCTTGATGATTTACATAAGACATTGAAGGATATAGAATCCTATGCGAATGATATTAAAATTTACAGTTTCAAGAAATTTGGTGATGCGACCATTCTTGATGTGAGGACGATATGCCTCGAATATAAGAAATTAGTGGGTAAGTTTCCTAGGATTTTAATCATAGATTCATTTAACCTGATAAGAACGGGTATACCGAGTTTTGATAATGACCCCCGACCAAAATATAAGTTTCAGGAGTGTGGAAAAAGATTGAAAAATATGTGTGAGGAATTCAGTATGTCTTGTGTAACCGCGATTCAGACGGGCGATGTTCCTTTTGAAGTTTGGAATGACGAAGAAAAAGTTATAGATCGAAGCTACGCGGAAGGTGATAGAACTGTTGTTCAACCTTTTAGTTGGGTATTTTCTATTAATCAAACATTGGAGGAGGTGAAACATAAAACTTGTAGGATTTTCAAGGATAAGGTCCGTGATTATGAAAATATCGATCCTGTTTTTAAAGTGGCAACGAATTATAACGCCGGACGGTTCTATGATAGAAAGAGAACCCTGGAGGAATTCTATGATTTAAAAATTACACACACACACGGTGGTGGGAGAAAACGAATAAGATCTAATTCAAACGAACAGAAAGGGAGGGTTATGTGATGATTATTGATAAGGATGAGATAATCGCCGAGTTAAACCTCAAACCCTTCGGTCAAAAAGGTTGGCTAAGTTCAAAAGAACCGTGTCCGTTTTGCGGAAAAGATGGAAAGAATGCGTTAATTTTCACGGACGATGGGCATTCAGCGGTATTCCATTGTTTTAAATGCGGAACAAAAACAAGTATTCGTAATTATCTTATCAAAATGGACCGAAAAGATTTGATAAGAAATGATTACCAAATGTCGAAAAAAAATACTAAATTAACACCTTTAATCAAAGAGGAGGATGATATTGAAGAGAATGTTCAATCAAACACAAGACTCCCCATTGGGTTGAAACCTTTGGTCAACGATCCGTATCTGGAGAGCAGGCATTTTTTAAAGGAACACTATGAAGAATTTGAACCATCATACACTAAATCAGTTTTGGAGGAGACGTTAGCTAAGCATAATTACATTATCTTCAAGATTAAGGAAGGAGATAGGGTTGTCGCGTGGCTGGCGAGGTCACGATACAATAAAACGTGGCATGATAATAATAGAACGTTGTTTAAGGAAGGTATTGGTAAAATGGTTCTACGGTACATGAATAGTCAGGATGGTTTTTCTCATATTCTGGGTGGGTATAATTTTATCGGGCCGGAAACAGAAACCGTGATATTGGTCGAGGGTTTGTTTGATAAAGTGAATGTTGATTATCTGATTAACCTGGGATTTAACCAGGAAATTGCATGTTGTTTCACCTTTGGTAAGAAGATAAGCCCGGGTCAGTTGGATCAACTAAGAAAAACGAATGTCAAAACTGTGATTCTAATGTATGATGAGGACGCTTTAAGGGAAAGTAAGGAAACCGCACTTCATTTAAGTAAATTTTTTAATGTGAAAGTTTGTCGGATAAAGGATAAGGATGTTGATCCCGGAAATATGACAATGCAATATTTACAACGAGTTCTGATTGATATGCAGGATCCTTTGAATTTTTATTTAAATAACCTAGATAAAACGATATATGATACCTCAGAGCGGAAAATTAACAGTAAGGGAATATTTTGAACAATTAGAGTTGGAATATTTCTCATATTTATTCAGGGCCTTGGTGTACGAGGAACCTTGTTTTATTAAAATGTGCAATGATATTTGCGAGAAGAAAAAGGCTAAGATAATGAAAATCTCGCATCAATATCAATTACGTAGTATTTTCAAGGATAGTCAAGAATATCATCGCATGTTGAAGGATGTGTTCCTTCAACCGTACGGGATGCCGGGTTTGAAATATGATCCTTTAAAGAATAGCCCGGTAATATATGATAGATTTTACGCGTTTAAATCCGGGAGAAAGGTGAAGTATCAGGGTGAAGTGTGTGTTGTGAAGGAGAACAATCCCAATTGGGAGAAAATAATCATCATAACACCGAAAGGGGAAAGTATACCATTACGCTATATAGACGTAGAATTGTTGGTTGAAGATTTGTTTATTTGATAAACATTGTGTATCTTTATGGTGTTGATTTAAAAATATTGATAGTATGATAATTAGAAAATTGTTTAAGTTTGAGGGAAGTCATATTGTGAGAAATTGCACATCGGACAGATGTTCACATTCAATTCACGGCCACAGCTATAAGGTTGAGCTATTTTTGGCCTCGGATCGTTTGGATAACGCAGGGATGGTCGTTGATTTCGGTCTTCTTAGTAATTTTAAGGAGGTAGTTGATCTATTCGATCACACTCATTTATTATGGGCGAAAGATAACGAGGTTTATAAAAATTTCATACAGGCTATGAATGATAGGTGGATAATTTTACCCTGTAATCCCTCCGCCGAATTACTTTCATCCATGTTTTTCGCTTGCTTTGAATCGATATTAGAAAAAACAGAATTTAACAATGGCGAGGGTAACGTGGTTGTGCAATCAGTGAGAGTTCATGAAACGGACACTGGTTACGCCGAATCAGATCGAAATGATTATGATAGATACTTGGAAATGTATCCCGAAGAAATAGAAGTTAGCCCTTCGTTGGCAAAAACTGAGATTTATCATAAACTTTTTCGGGGGATTAAATTCGTGAACCCAAAGGTTGAACTACAGGTGAAATTATGATAACGAAAAAGGAATTAAATGATCTCGTTGATCACTATGGGTTTGATGAAAGTCTGGCATTTGAACTTTCATTACCTGTGATTGATTTAAGGGTGAGCGGGTATGGTGAGATGGCGGATGAGCTTTATGAAAATCAACTTGACCTTATTAAAGAGATTGCGAAAGAACGGAGATTCTCAGAACTGGATCTCGCTGAGTTTATAGAATTGTATAACGCTTATTTATGTTAAAAATGGATTATTCAGAAATTCAACCGATTATTGATTTGCACACCTGTATACAGGGAGAGGGTATGAAGGTAGGAGTCCCCCATATTCTTATAAGAACATCCGGGTGTAACCTGAGATGTGCCTTCAAGGGGAGTATATGTGACACAGCCTACAGTTCGTGGGAACCTGAAAAAGGTAAGTATTCGTTGAATGATGTGCTTGCCATCATCGGATGTAATCCCCAAATATCCCATTTACTCATCACAGGGGGTGAACCTATGTTGCACGCCGAGTTAGTGAGTGAACTTGTTAAGATAGCACGTCAACGCGCCTTATTTATAACGATGGAGACAAACGGAACCATCCCACCATCAGAGGAACGAATCTTTGATAATTTTAGATTAAATTTGGTTTCGATATCACCGAAATTATCAAGTTCGATTCCATGCGAGAGTTTTTGGGCGGAAAAACACGGTTCACTCCGTGAGAACATACCTGCTATCGTTTCTTGGATTATGAAATCGTTGCAACATCAATTGAAATACGTTGTATCAGGAGAGGATGATATAACAGAAGTTCGGGGACAACTTTATAAGATAAGAAAGTACATGGATGAGATAGGGTTACACCCGATTCCTTTGAATGTATATCTCATGCCGGAAGGTGACACGGAGGAGAAGTTGGCTGTGAAAAGAAAGTGGTTGGTTCAAAGGTGTATAGATTTGGGTTACAACTACACGGATCGGCTTCACGTAATTATATTCGGAACGAAAAGAGATGCTTAGTTAAAAACGAGATAAAACACGAAATATGAAAAAAATAATGGCAGGAGGGAACGTCGTTCTTTCCGATGATGATAGAAACGAGATGTTGGCAAGGGCCACCGAGGCGTACGGTAAGTTCTTGGAGGCCCTGGGGTATGATTGGAAGAATGACCCCAACATGATAAAAACACCGTACAGGGTGGCGAAGATGTTCGTTAACGAGATCACATCGGGTGCTTACTCAGCACCCCCGAAACTGGCGGTGTTCCCGAGTTCAGGGTATTCCGGTATGGTGATCGAACACGGGATAGAGGTGAACTCATTGTGTTCACACCACTTACTTCCGTTCACAGGGTTCTGTAGTTTGGCGTATATTGGCAAGGAAAATGGTCAGGTTATCGGTCTTTCGAAACTAAACAGAATAGTTCACTGGTTTGCCAAACGGCCCCAGTTACAGGAGCAATTAACCCGGCAGATTCATGATTATTTGGTTAACGTATTCGGCGATACGGTACTGGGCATCGCAGTTTATATTGAGGCGGAACATATGTGCGTGAGCATGCGGGGCGCAGAAGATAATAGTACGATGACAACCCACTATTGTTCGGGGGCGTTTTTAACAAATGAGATGAATAGCCGCGATGAGTTTTTAAGAGCGATACAGATTTATAAACTCGGGAGAAAATAAAATATGTCGGCAATAAAGAAAATACAGAAGGAAATTAAATGGGTGAGCGTGGGTGACATACACTGTCACCCATTGAATCCTCGAAAAAATTCGAAATCTGCGAAAATTGTTGCAAAAAGCATTCAAGAATACGGATATATCAATCCTATTGTTGTTGATGAGGAAGGAACGATACTTGCGGGAAACACGAGATTCAAAGCGTTGCAGCTACTTGGCGTTGAAGAGTTTGATGTTTTGGTCGTTAGTGGTTTAACGGACGAGGAAAAAGTTGGTTTTTTGGTCGCCGATAATAAAGTTGGTGAGTATTCCTCGTGGAATTATGCGGGACTTCAGCGTCTTGTTGAAAAATCAAGTAACAAGGATGCGATGAAAGAAATCGGTATCACAACTTTGCAGGATAATAAAGATGAACTTGATAAATTAATAGCCGGTATTGATTGATATGTTTGAAAAACCTAAAAAAAGACTTGTGATGGGATTGGGTGGTGGTCTGGTGAGTAGTTGTAGGTCCGATAAAGTCTTGGAAAAACTTTTGCTTGCACATGATAACGATTACCTGATTTCAACCGTCGATATGACCGCCGGGTATATTAAATTTATTCAAACCGTTGTTGGAGGCGATCGGATATGGTTAGATTCTGGTGGTTTCACACTATTCAAAAAACAAAAGAAACTGGGTGAAAACAACCCTGATTTTTGGAATGAATGCGAGAAAATGAAGAAAAAGTTTCTTCGGTTTCTCAAAATGTATCCGTTTAAAATGTGTTTTGAACTTGATAATGAATATTTTAGAAAGGATGATGATTTATTATCACCTAAAAATTACCTAAGGGAGGAGATCAAGGAAATAACAGGATATTATCCGGCGCCCGTTTTTAAAATGCACCAGGGCTTTCAGTACTGGAAGGATCTCTGTGACTCATCTCTTTATCCTATTTTGTCAATAGGGGGTCTTGCGCAGGCAAGACAATGGCATATATACAGGGATGAATTAGGAAAGATGATGAAGTATGCGAGAGATAAGGGAAAATATGTTCATCTTCTGGGATGTTCAAATGTCGAGACAACGAGATTCGTCATGCCCGATTCGGTCGACTTTTCGATTTTTAGGTACGCGATAAATATAGAGAAAGCACGTAATAATTTTTTAAGAAAAGTGAGTGAGGGTGTGATCGTTCCGGGCCCGGATGCATATGAAAGTGCAGGTCCGGATTTATCAGGGCGAATACCGTATCATTATTTGTGCCGGGATATCGTTTTGTATGCGTTCGCGGATGCGAAAGCGAGAGAGTTTCTGTATGAGAAACAGAATGATGAAACAATTGTATAGTTGAATTTTAATAAATTAAGGATTATGTTAAACGGAAAAGAGTTACACAATGAAGGTATTATCGTTAATCATTTGGAAGAAAATTTAACCCAGCATGGGTGTGATATTAGACTGAGAAAGGTGAGTGTCGTGAAAGGGCAGGGATTCATACCCCGTGAAGGTAAAACAATGTTACCCTCATACGAAGAAATCCAATCTTTTCTTGATATAAACGGTAACGAGGTTTGGCATTTATCTCCGGGGTATTACATGATTGATTTCATTGAAGGCTGCAACATACCTAAAAACAAAATGGGCCGGATAGTACAGAGAAGTTCAGTTGCCCGGTGTGGTGCGTGGATTTATTCATCAATTTTTGATGCCGGTTTTCATACCGATTCAATGGGTACGTTCATGGAGGTATTTCATCCAATTACAATCGAGAAAAACGCCCGGGTCGCACAATTTTACTGCTATGATTGCACGGATGTAAACGAGGAAGATTTATATAACGGCCAATATCAAAACGACAAACAGAGAAAATAATCTCTGTTTTTGTTGATAATTTGATACACTTTGTGTATCTTTATGGTGTTGGAAATAAATTAATTGTTTAAAAATGATTATATCAATTTCAGGTGCTCAGTGCACAGGTAAGACAACGTTAATTGAGGCGTTGAAAAAGGAGAGATGTTTGGAAGGATCTCTCTTTATGGGATCTCCTTCAAGAAAAGGTAATGATCGTGGTATAAAGATTAATAAAGAGGCGGGTATTTATGATCAACTTTGGATTGCAACTTCGTATGTGAAAGAAATTATCGAGTCAGCGATGTCACCGCATGATCATATTATTTCTGATAGATGTCTATTAGATGTTCTGTGTTACACGGAGTATAACCGAGATAGGTCATCGAGCGAGGACAGGCCTCTCTGGGACGAAATGGTTGACACGGTCACCCAACTTCTATTTCATATAGAGCCCCTTTACAGTCATCATATTATACTGAGGCCGGAGTTTAAAATCGTGGACGACGGCGTTCGGTCAACCGATGAAGTATTTCAAAAGGAAATCGATCGTTTATTTGAGAAAAACGCGCGTATGTTACAAGACTTCGCACCACGAGGGATACACTATGTGAGTGGAAGTATTGACGAAAGAGTTTCCCAGGTATTGGATATTATGGAATTTAATTACAGATTATAAAATGAAAAAGGCGATTTTAAGTTTATCGGGCGGATTGGATAGTACGTGCTTGCTCATGTATTTGCTTGCTCATGATTACGAAGTTAAGGCTTATTCTTTTCAATACGGTCAGAAGCATCAGGTTGAATTGGAGAAGGTGAAAAGAAATATTGAGTTCTTGCAAGGTAAGAGGTTTAAGTTATCACACCAGATTATCGATCTGAGGGATTGTTTCAGTGACAGTAATTCGTCCCTTCATGTAGGTGGTGAACCTATACCGGAAGGTCATTACGCGTCCGAAAATATGAAATCAACGGTTATTGAAAATAGAAACGTGATCTTTTCCGCTATCATTTATGGGAAGGCACTTTCATGGGCGAATAAAACGGAGAGTAATGTTGATGTGTTTTTAGGCCTACATAGCGGCGATCATTGCTGTTATCCTGATACATCCGAGGAATCTCGAATCGCTTGTGAGCACGCGTTTAAAGTATCGAATTGGGGTAGTGAAAGAGTGGGATACGAAGCTCCGTTCAATCACATGGATAAGGGCGGTGTACTTGCCGAAGGGTTACGTGCGATGACGATCCTCGGGTTCAATGATTATGAAATTAATTTGGTTCTGGGTAACACTCACACGTGCTATAATCCCGATCCAGAAGGAAGATCGTGTGGAAGGTGTGGGTCGTGTATAGAAGAATCGCAGAAAGTACTGATGAGTGATAATACATGGAAGCAAATTAAGGATGTTTGTATTGGAGACGAAGTGTGGTCCGTGGATGAAAACACGAAGAAAATTTGTGTGGCGAAGGTATTGGATAAGTTTGATAATGGTATTCAACCGGTATATGATATGGCGGGTCTTCTTTTAACGAAGGATCATTATGTGTATGCTTCAAATATGAAGTTAAGGCCAAGATATAGAAAGTACGAGGAGATGAAGAGAAAGGATGCTACTTATATGGTGAAATTTTGGCCAGTATCAAATACAAGAAAAGAGGTTGATGATGAAAAATTCGCCCTGGGTTATTTACGTGGATTTGCTGATGGTGATGGATCCATTGACGCACGGGGTGTTCATACATTTCAAAAGGAGTTCGATGTATTGGAAGAATTTTGGTCTCTTTATGATAAATATATCAAGCCATGTGATGTAAAAATCACTTACAGGGAGGATACCAACATGCACCGTGCTGGTGGCGGTTATGGTCCTGTGTTTCTTGAGAAGACAAAATTTAATGAACACCCTGAGTATTTGCGCGGGTATTTAAACGGAATGTTGATAGCTGATGGGTGTGCTTGTCATAATAAATCAAATGGATCATTCGGTTTTTCTATAAGCCAAGCAGTGATTGTGAATAAAGAAAAGTGTATTCAAATCGATAAAGCATTATCATTGTTGGGGATTAAGTGTGACAGGTCGCAATCCGTTACGCCCGGTTTTAAAGAGGGCGGTACCCTTATGCAAACTTGGAGAGTAACAAGACCGTACATAATTACATTAAAGTACGGTGCGGGAAAACGTGCGTCGATGCTTGAAAAGTTAGGCACATATAATTCAATAAGGCTTTTAGACCAAGTGGTGGTAAATAAAATAGATGAACCAGTTAAGGAGGCACATGTATATGATATTAAGACTAGTGCTGGTTCATTTATTTGTGAGGGATATTTGGTGCATAATTGTACCGAGCGGCTCGAAGCGTTTGAATTAAACGGGATGACAGATCCTATAAAATATCAACACAATGATTAAGATAGCGCATGAAGCACCGTTATCGATTATGAACAAGGTTCAATCGATGACTGATTATGATTACGCACTTGTTCACTTGTTTGAAGATCCCGATATAGGTGGCGATTATTTCGAATTTTTCATGGATGCGCTTGTTAACAAGGGACGCGAGGTAATTCTTGACAATTCAGTGTTCGAATTGGGGTCGGCATTTGACGCAAATAGATTTCGTTCATGGATTAAGGCACTGAAGCCAACTTATTACGTTTTACCCGATGTTTTGAGAAATGCGAAAGAAACGATGAGAATGGCGAGAACGTGGGAGAAAATATCGTGCAGCTATTCAATCGGTGTTGTTCAAGGGATAAGTTGGAATGAACTTGTCGAATGCTATAAATGCATGGTCGAGTGTTGCGATATGGTCGCACTACCTTTCAATCTGCCTATTTATTTGAGCCTTGCGGTAGATGAGAATATATCCAAGGCATATTGTAGAGGAAGAAAAATGTTCATTGACCAGCTCATCAATCACGGTGTTATGGATTGTGAAAAGCCGTTGCATTTACTGGGCACAGTATTACCGCAAGAAGTTTGCCAATATAACGAGGATAAGTATCACTTTATCAGAAGTATCGATACATCTAATCCAGTTATTCATGGTTTACACGGTGTAAGATATACGGATAGCGGACTTGAAGAAAAAATTCCCGTGATGCTTCATAAGATGGTGGGTATCGATGTACAACAATCTCAATGGAATGACATAAAATTTAATATTGAAAAGTACCGATTTTTTGTTGGATTCGTTGGTAAATAGATAAACATTGTGTATCTTTAGACATTGAAACAATGAAACAGTAACAACTTAAAAACAAGAGATTATGAAAAAGTTTAGTGAAATGACCCGTGAGGAACTTCGTAAAGAAGCATCAATTCGTGGAATTAAAAATTATATCACAATGTCTAATTTAAAATTAATTGAGACATTGGAAGAATATGAGGCTCGAAAGAATTCGGTTGCGGATCAACTGGGTCAGGATGTAAAGAGCAAGTGCGATCAGGCAACCGAATTTTACGATCAACTGGCGGCGTTTGGCGCATGCGATTTATACGCCAGAGTTGACGCGATTGTTGATGATCGTGATATGAAGGATCTTGAAGAGAGTGAGTTGGATGAGATCCTTTCATTCCGTGAAAGTTTCAACCCGGATGATTTCAAGAAGCGCACAGTTGAAACGGATAAAAGTGTGGATGAAAAACCGGTTGAGAAGAAGGCGAAAAAACAATCAGTGACTGAAAAGAGAAACGGTGTGATCTCTCTCAGTAACCCACTATTACCTCAAATCAAACAACTTCTCTCTGAGGGAAAGAAAAAAGCTGAAATAGCAACCATTCTTGGAAAAAGCAACGTGTATATTTACAAGTGTGTTAAGGCAATTGAGGCATCGAGTTGTGATTCCAGCCAGGGCGAGATATAAATTTGAATTTACGGGGCCCCGTAAAAGGGTTCCCATTATATTTAAAATATGAAAGAACTGTTATCGTATCTCGATCGCAATGGATTTATATATGATATTTCCGACTTGGGTATTATCACAATGGATGGTGATACATATGAATTATCAGGGCCCAATGTCGACGGACTTCTGTTTGATCGAGGGTTTAATTACATAGGAACACCCATCACTGCGAATAATTATATCTATAAGTTCGGCCGTCTGTATTACACTTTGAGAAAGGGTAATGAATCGAAAGTGAAGTTGAAACTCTTGAAATATATCGGTAAGGTTGATAGTGATTTACCGACCGAATCATTTCTGGGAATGAGAGGTCCGTTTGAATTATTGAACGGAACCGGAGATTATGGAGATTGGTGTCGAAAAGCGAATTTTTTCGGTGTGAGCATTTTGGGTATCTGTGAGAAAAACACACTTGCGGGTGTGCTTAAATTTCAGTTGGAATGCCAGAAACACGGTTTGAAACCGGTGATCGGTGAAACCGTTACCGTGTTCAATCAAAAGAAAGATCTTCTGTACGATGTGAAGGTTTACGTCGTGGATGAAACAGGGTGGATGAATCTTCTTTCCATCAACAAGGAAATTAATGTCGATAATAACGTAAGGATCGATGAGGAGAGATTTCTGTCATTGACAAAGGGGTTAATTATTGTGATTGACCCGAAGAGTTTACAATTTAAGGATGTACCGAAAGAATTTGAGGGCGCATACTATCAACTTGATTCAGTTAGGTTTGATTCAAATGAAAGGGATAAAACATACCTTCTAAACCTTCAGGAGTATTTCTCAAGTTCCATGTTACCCACAAATATCTGTGACGCGTATTATTTGGACCAAGAATATTTCTATCTGAAAAAAGCGTTGAATTCATCCGCGGGTATAAGTAACGATTTTTCAAAAAATCAATATTTCAAGTGTAACGAGGAATATTTGATGGAGATTAGAGAATTATTCTCAGCCAATGATCAGGATGTTATGCTTGATATCATCGGATTCGCGATCGAGAACACAAATGATATCGCTGAAAGGTGTAGTAATTTCAAGGTCGATCTATCACAACGTCATCTTCCTAAATATAAAATGACCGAGGAGGAGTTCAAGAAATATGATGGATCAAAAGTTGATATGCTTATATCCTTGGTCGCGGATGGGTTTAATAGCATGGGGATAAGTGATGTTGATGAACAAGAGAAGTATCTTGATAGACTTGAAACGGAAATAGATGTAATTAAATACGGAGATGTTGTTGATTATTTCTTGATACTTTGGGATATCACCCAATGGTGTAAACGTCAAGGTATACTCGTAGGGTTCGGCCGTGGATCAGCTTGTGGCTCCCTCGTCGCCTATTTATTGGGTCTGACGCACATTAACCCGTTTGATTACGATTTGCTATTCGAACGTTTTCTGAATAAAGGTCGTATCGGTCAACAAGTTGAAGTGGACGTTGTAAAAATCACATTCGATAATAATTTAGATATAGAGTTGGATTTTGATGATAAAGTGTGTATTTTTAGATCGGGAGAAAAATTAGATGTAAAAGCTCAAGATTTAAAAGATGGAGATAGAATCGTTAGTGTCGGATCAGGAGATATTAGCAAAATGCTCGAACGGACAAAAGAATCCGTTTAAGGGTGACAATAACCTTTATAATATTTTGTATAAAACAACCTGTACGGTAAACGGAAAAGTATATGTTGGGGTTCATTCATCAAAAACAGTGGAAGATTCTTATATTGGTGGCGGAATCAAGACGGATTACTCCACCGGTTTAAAAGATTACAAGGACCCTTTATCAATGTCATTAGGTAATTGCGTGAGATTGTACGGGGTTGGTGCGTTTAAGAGAGTGAATTTGTTGTATTTTAATACCGTAGATGATGCATTGATTCAGGAAAAACGTGTAGTTGATCATCAGTGGGTGAGAGATCGACGAACACTAAATTTAAAAATTGGCGGTATTAAGCCGCCGAGACGAGTGGGTGAGAAAAATGGTAATTATGGGAATAAATGGTCCCAAGAAATGAAGGATCATATCTCGGTAATCCGAAAAGACCGGGGTGTTGCGAAAGGGAGTCTTAATCCGAATGCGAAACCGATTGTGATGATAAATATTTATACTTTAGAGGTACATAAATTTCTATCTGCTTATGACGCACAAAAAACATTATCACCGAGTGGTAATCATGATACATTACTTACTTTTCTTCAGAAAGGCAAGCTATTCGAAAGGAAATGGGTTCCTTTATATACGGAGGTGTATTTAAGAGAAACAGATATAAGGAGAAAGGTGATGTCTTTTATTGAAAAATCTAGATTTGTAAAACAGATAAAACAAAATTTGAAATGGAATATATAGTTAAATCAATTAAATTAGAAAAGCGGCAGCGAATCAAGCACGGTTCGCTGCCAGACTAAGGGGCATCGATACTGATTTCGAGATGGCGAGAAGACCGGAAGTTAAAAGATACATGGAGGAGCGTTACGGTGCTGATCAAGTTTGCTCCGTGGGAACCTACACGACTCTTCAAGTCAAGGCCGCCGTCAAGGATCTGTGTAGGTTGAAAGGTGTCCCCGTCGCCGAGGTAAACTCATTTACTTCTAAAATAGATGGTGTGAAGGATTTTGATGATTTATTCAGAATCGCCTGTCAGAAAAAAGATGTCGCGAATTTCATTAACAGAAACCCGGAGATCATCGAGATGGTCGGCTTGATACAGGGCCAACCGAAGGCGAAATCGATTCACGCGTGCGCCATGATGATCTACCCAGATGAAAAAGACATGTATCATTGGAATCCGATTCGCCGACAGGGTGATATGTTGATCAGCGAGTGGGAGGGTGGTGAACTTGACACCGCGGGTTTTTTGAAAGAGGATATTCTGGGAATCTTGCAGTTAAGTAAGTTCGGCGACATATTGAAATTAATCAAAGATGATGCTGGTGAAGAAATCAACCTCTATGAATTACCCCTTGATGATCCGAAAGTTTATTCGTATTTTCAAAGAGGGTGGAATGGCGATGTATTTCATTTCGGTGCGAAAGGATTAACCGGATATTGTAAGATGTTAAAGCCCGATAACATAACAGAGCTTGTAAACTGTATTGGGTTATATCGACCGGGGGTTATGGAGGGAAATTTCCATAACGAGTACATCCTTCGTAAAAAGGGTGAGAGAGAAGTGTCATTTAGAAAGGGGGCGGGAGAAATACTTCAAAGTAGCCGGTATATCATGATATGGCAGGAACAGACAATGAAAATGTTCCAAGTGTTAGGAGGGTTTAATCTTGTTGACGCGGATGGCGCACGCCGGGCGATTGGTAAGAAGAACGTGGAGAAACTTCAACCCTTCAGGGAAAGATTTTTGAAAAATTATATCGAGAATTTCGGTGTTGATCAGAAATATGCGGAAGAGACATGGAAGGAAATTGAGAATATGGCTGATTATCAGTTCAATAGATCCCACGCGGTCGCGTATGCAAACACAGGATATGCGTGCCAGTGGCTAAAAGTGAATTATCCGTTGGCTTTCTGGTCCGTTGCGTTCTCCTACGCTGATGATGATGATTTCCCCGTTTATCTACACGAGATAAATGAAATAGGAAATATCAAGGTGATCCCCCCTGATATTAATGAATCGACGGATAAGATCAAGACAGATTTCACTGATAAAAGTTTGGTGTGGTCAATCTCATCAGTGAAACAGGTCGGCGAGGAGGCACAAGCGGAGATCATGAAGGAAAGATCAGAGAACGGACCTTACTTTGATTTTGATGAATTTTTAGACCGACATTCACAGAAAGGAAGTGCCGTTAATAAAAGTGTTATAGAAAATTTGATTTCATGCGGTGCTTTCGATAAGCTCGAATCAATATCAAACGTTATAGACAGGATAAAACTTATAAAACGATACAGAACTGCTAATAAGGTGAAAATCGACAAGGAGAAAGATGTGTTTGAGTTGAATCCCGGTAAAGTGAAATTAGAGTGGTGGCATAATTTGAGGCAGAAGAAACTGTGCGGCTTGGCGTTTTTCAATTATTCAAAATTATACTTGGATTATTTCAAGGAGATGATCGGCGATTCAGAATATCCTTTCAAAGATTTTTCTGAGATAATTGATGATCCCTTGGAAACGAAAAGTTATAATTTAACAGCCGCGGGTTATGTATATGAAATCGCGATAAAAACTGGAAGAAAGGGGGATTACGCGATCATTACGCTTGAACAGAATTACCAATTTCGAACAGTTGTTTTCTGGTCCAATGAATATGAATCGTTCGAAAATATTTTGAAAAATTGCAAGGATACAATTCTGTTCATGAACGGCCGAACAAACTGGGATGAGAGGAACCAACAAATGGCAATTTACGCGAATGAAAACACGGAAGTGTTGGTATTAACGTAACAGTTATTTTTGATTGTTATGATTTGATTTTTAAATCGGTATCTTTAAATTACGAAAATAAGATGAGATGAATACTGTTGTTCATATAGGAAATAGGCCTGTTGTGCTGATATCAGAAGATTCGGAAGATGAGATAGATATTGACACATTATGTAGGATCGATCATGGAAATTTGTATGGTGAGATAGTGACAGTTTCAGCCTTGTTGAACAAGGTGGGAATCTGGAAAGCGGAGGCGGAGGCACTATATAATAGGAGCAAATTGAAATGTGATATTTACGAAGCGAATTTTCGCAAGGATATTCGTATCGAAGCGAATAAAAATCAAGGAAAGTTTAAATTCGGCGATGATTATATCAAATTAACGGAGAAATCCGTGGATGAGGCCATCTATACTGACGCCGAATTTCAAACATTAAAGGATGATATGATTGAGAACCAGCGGATGTTGAATATTTTGGATTCTTGGTTCTGGGCGATTAATGACAAAAGTAAGAAGTTAAGCTCGATAGTTCGACCCGTATCACCGGAGGAATTTTTATCCGAACTAGTTGAATCAAAAGTAAACACATTTTTAATCAAGAAAGGATTGTAGTATGGATTCATTAATAATTGAGAATATTGAGATCAAACCCTGCCCGGGTACTCTTGGTAGATATGATGTGTTCGAAATAAGAAGCGGAGAGAAAATCAAGGAATCATATTCGAAAGATTTAGCATACGGTGTTACCTTGGAAAGGGCGATATCCCTCGCGGTTGAGAGGGTATCATTTGATACGGCCAGTGATTTAAGTTCATTGTTAAATAAATATCATTTATTGAAGGACGAATTTTTAAGTAAATTATCAGAGTTAGGTAAAAAGATTAATTAAACAGTTTAAAAACGTAAAGTTATGGCATTTGACAGAAGTAGATTTAAAGCATCAAGTTTTGAGACTATTCAGAAAGAGGAGCAGAAACAGAAGGAAACGAATAAAACATTTTATCAAACCGATGGACGACGGGCTCCCTTTTACACGATCAGTGACGGACGAAACTGGCTTCGCGTGCTACCATCATCAGACCCGGAAACAGCGGCTTATGTTGCGATGCGTACAACCCAGTTACCCGTTTTAGATGACGAATGGGAAAACGGTGAGAAAACGGGCCGGAAGGTGATGAAGAATAAGAAAATTTTCATCGCGACAACCCACTGTGACGCGGTTAAGGAATCCGGTCTTCAAGATCCCGTTGAGTTCTACATCCAAAAGGTGTTTGAAAAAGCGGAAGATTTTCAGGATGAGAATGATAAGAAGAAATTCTTATTTCCGATACAGGGTGGCGGATCAGGAAAGAATTGGAAACCTGGGTGTATCCCTCAATCAACCTGGGTCTGCTACGTGCAGGATGCAAAAAGGGATTTGTACCGTCTCGAATTAAGAACAAATTGGTTCAATTTACTACACAAGAAATCAATCGAATTGGCGGAGGAGTGCAATAAGGTGTCCTTAGATATGTTCTCATCACCTGATGATGGTTTCCCGTTGATTATTGTGAAAGGAACTAAAACACAGAACGGAAAGGAAAGGGTTTATTACGATGTTGAGGCAGGAAAACCCACGGTTGGACAATCATGGGAAGATTTTTTTGAAAAATGCAAGATCTCCGATTCGGAATTAGAAAGATTGGCGGGTCAACCATCTTTGAAAGAATTATACGTTGACTGTTACACAACCCGTGATCTGAATCTCGCGCTAGAGGGGTTGAAGAATCTCGAAGCGCAACACCCGGAGTTCGACGTGTTGGGTGATCCTGACTTCGAGGAACTTGTAAGTAAGTTATATGAAATCGTTCCTGAACCGAAACAAGTTGCCGAAGATGAGGTCGAGCAGGCGTTTAAAAAAGAAGAATCGAATGAAGTGACACCACTGAAGATGAAAAAGATGCTTCGTGAGTATATAGCATCCAATTATTCCGACGAAGGGTATACCTTACCGAATTTATCGAAGGAGGATCTTGTTAGGTGGTATCAACTCGCGATGGAAGGTGAGGAATTACCGTTTGATGAAATGACGGGTGAAGGATTACAGTTTGATGAAATGACGGATGAAGCACCCAATACATCGCCGGCGACTGAAAAAAAGGAAGCAAAACAGGAGGGTACCGGGGTTAAAATTCACGATCCGAAAGACGTGAAAGCTTCTTTGAGAAATATTCTTAATCGAAAAAAATAAGAAAGGGGTAATACCCTTTCTTTCATCAACATGAAATATGGATAAGAATAAAGTCATAGGTGTCATCTCAACGGATTGGCACCTACAACAATCTAATATAGCTATCGTGAAAGATCTTATCAATCAGCAGATTAAACTTGCACAACAACACGATTGCAAGACATTACTCTGTTTGGGAGATGTGTTCGATAGTAGGATTTCACAGAGAGAGGAGGTTTTGAATGCGTTCACGGCGATACTTGATATGATCAGGGAGAATCATATGATTCTGGGTTGTATCCCTGGAAACCATGACAAGACCGATTATAAAAGTGATAGTAGCTTTTTGGATCCGTTTTATCACCACCCAGCATTTCACCTTCACAGAACCGAGGAATTAATATCAATTCAAAATCTAACGGTAGGTGTTATGCCGTTTTATGACACTGAAATGTGGTTGGAGAGGTATGAGAAGTTGAGAGCAAGGATCTCCGAGAATGGTATCGCGGCATCAGCACCCAAGGTATTGTTGAGTCATACCGCGTTAACGGGAAGTGTCAATAATGATGGCTCAAAAGTCACAAGCAAGATCACACCTAAGTTATTGAAAGAAACCTTCACGAGGGTTTATCTCGGACATTATCACAACGCCCAGGAAGTATCACAGGGAATATATCACCTATCTTCGATAAGGCAGAATAATTTCGGCGAGGATCCGGAAAAAGGCTTTTGGTTGCTACATGATGACGGGGAAGTGTTGTTTGAGAAAGCACGATTCAGGGAATACCGTTCATTCAAGATTGACCTAGATAACATATCGAAATCAGAACTAGTTAAACTCGCGGAAGAGCAAGACACATCGAATTCAAACGTAAAAATTGAATTTATCGGATCTGAAAGTAAGCTTAAATCACTTGCCGATGAAATTTTCACGGAGAGGGGTATTATTGTGAAGAAACGGAGAAAGGATATAGAGTGCGATGTTGTTCCCGTTAACGGAGAAGAAAACAATCCGGTGTCGAAAGCAAGCATGAAAGATGTGTTTAAAAAATTCTGTGACGAGAAAAAATATGATTTTAACGCGGGATATAATTTCCTGAAAAAATACGTTGAGTGATGGATTTAAAAAGTATGATTGCCGGAATTGAGAAAGAGTTCGGTAAGGAAGCAATATGTGGTAGTTACATAGATGTTGAGAGAGTGTCATCTGGTTCGTTAATCCTAGATAGAGCTCTGGGTGGGGGTTACGGACTGGGTAGGCTGGTTGAAATATTCGGACATGAATCGAGTGGCAAAGCCCTAAAGAATGGTACAAAGATATTTACGGAACAAGGTCTCACGCCTATTGAGAGTTTAAGAATAGGGGATAAGGTTTACGCGTCGGATGGAAACCTTTATCCTGTAACCGGTGTTTATCCTCAAGGAATAAAACGATTATATAAGGTTCGGTTTATTGATGGTGTTGAAAAAATATGCTCGGAGGACCATATTTGGTTCGCAAAAGATATGGGTAACCCTCATATTCGAAAATATGCACCCAGAACGCTTAAATCAATGATAGAAAAAGGCGTTTTAAGAAATCGCGTTCCGAGTGATTATAGGAGGGGCATAACAAAGCCTAATTATAGATGGGAGATTCCTTTATGCAAACCTTTAGAGAGAGAACCTATTGATTGTTTTATCTCTCCTTATATTTTGGGGGTTCTTCTTGGCGATGGATGCCTCCATTGTTATCCCACTATGGCGATAGGAAACACTGATTCCGATATTATCGATCGAGTTAAATTAGAATTAAATGATGGTTACAGGATAACTGTTTGTAGAAATCAGAAAAATTGTTCTCAATATCGAATTGTAAAGGATATTTATAGTCGTGAAAATGAATATATTTCTGAACTTGATCGATTAGGTATTCGAGTTCCTTCGTCCGATAAGTTTATACCAAAAAACTATCTCAACGGTTCTATTTCGCAAAGAAGGGATCTGTTGGCGGGATTAATGGATACGGATGGTTGCGTTTCGGCAAGTGTTGTATCATATACAAGCGCATCACTTCAACTTATAAACGATATCATTTATCTTGTTCAAAGTTTAGGTGGATATACGTCCCCGGTTAAATTATGTCATAACACGAAAGGTTTTTCCTATTACTCTATTTCGTTGAGGGTGACGTTCAATCCATTTAGTTGCAAAAGAAAGCATAGTAAAGCCGCTCTTCTCACAGGAAGGGGGTGTCATAGAAAGGTTGTCGCAATAGATGAGGTTGATGCAGGCGAATGTACTTGTATTAGCATAGATTCACCCGATCATTCATATTTGCTTGAGGATCATGTTATAACACATAATACTTCCCTCGCCATTCACGCGTGCAGGGAAGTGCAGGATATGGGTCGCTCGGCGGGTTACATCGACACCGAGCAGGCGATGGATCCTGATTATATGAGAG
>ULNZ01026015.1_pt1 | contig 28609 bp, 23 predicted proteins | sample 1952111 | NCBI WGS metagenome assembly ULNZ01 (sample SAMEA4835590, study PRJEB28245) | human gut metagenome | biome: gut microbiome; material: fecal sample | place: Denmark | collected 2008 | reverse complement strand
CACGACGCTGTTCGTGAACGTGTCGATTGAAGAAGTTATCCATACGTTTTTTGAAGCGGTGCTGCTGGTTATTGCGGTCGTGTATCTGTTTTTGCAGAATATGCGGGCGACGCTGATTCCGATTTTGGCGGTGCCGGTGTCGATTATCGGCGCGTTTGCCGGAATGTATCTGCTGGGCTTTTCGATTAACCTTTTGACGCTGTTCGGGCTGATTTTGGCAATCGGTATCGTGGTTGACGACGCGATTATCGTGCTGGAAAATGTCGAGCGCCTGATGGACGAAGAAGGGCTGTCGCCGAAAGAGGCGGCAATTAAGGCGATGCAGGAAGTGTCGGGGCCGGTGGTCGCGGTGGCGCTGGTGCTGTCGGCGGTATTTCTGCCGATTGCGTTTCTGGGCGGCATGACCGGGGTTATGTACAAGCAGTTTTCGGTAACGATTGCGGTATCGGTGCTGATTTCCGCACTGGTGGCTTTGACGCTGACGCCGGCATTGTGCGCGCTGATTATCAAGAAGAAAAAGAGCGGGCAGGAACCGGCGGCGTTCTTTAGGTGGTTTAACGCCTTTTTTGACAAGGCGACGAGCTGGTATCTGGCGGGAGTGCATTACTTTTTGGCGCACCGGCGGCGGGCGGTTGCCGGGTTTGCGGCGGTACTGTTCGGCATTGCGGCGCTGTTTAAAATCGTGCCGACGGGGCTGGTGCCGACGGAAGATTTGGGGAATTTGCTGATGGCGTATTCCCTGCCGGAGGCGTCGTCTTTGCCGCGCACCGAAAAGTTTACCGAAAAAGTCGGCGCGGCGGTGCGGAAAGACCCGAACGTGCAGGATTTTCTGACGATTAACGGCTACAATATGCTTTCTTCCAGCCAGAACACTTATTCGGGCATCAGCTTTGTTACGCTCAAAGACTGGAGCCTGCGGCAAGGCGCGGGGCAGTCGGCGGCGGAGCTGGCTCTCAAGTATTCGGGCATCGGCATGAGCCAGGACGAGGGCATCGCCTATGCGTTCAGCATGCCGCCGATTATGGGCATGAGCACGACCGGCGGGTTTGAGGGCTATATCCAGAACAAGACAGGCAAGACTTCGGCGGAGCTGATGGCGAAAACGCAGGAATTTGCCGACGCGGCGAACAAACGCCCGGAACTGGCGAACGTCAAGACGACGTTTTCGGTCAGCACGCCGCAATATCGTATCGACCTTGACCGCGAGAAGGCGAAAATGCTTAACGTGCCGATTGACAACATCTATGCGGTGATGCAGTCCACGTTCGGGAGCCTGTATGTCAACGACTTTACCTATATGGGCAGAAACTTCCGCGTTACGCTGCAGTCGGAAGACAAATTCCGCCGTACGCCGGACGATCTGCGCTATGTGTACGTCAAGTCGGGAACCGGGGCACTGGTGCCGCTGGCGACGCTGATTAAGGTAGAGCGCGTTACGGGGCCGGAGCTGGTCAACCGTTTCAACATCTTTCCGGCGGCGAAGATAATGGGCGACGCGGCGGCGGGATATTCTTCTGGACAAGCGATTGCGGCGATGGAAGAAGTCGCGGCGGAAGTGCTGGGCAGCGATTATGCTTTGGCGTGGATCGGTTCGGCGTATCAGGAAAAACAGGCGGGCGGAACGTCGACGCAGGCGTTTGTGTTCGGGCTGATTATGATTTTCCTTATCTTGTCGGCGCAGTACGAGAAATGGTCGCTGCCGATTGTGGTTATCCTCTCGGTGCCGTTTGCGGTGCTTGGGGCGTTGCTGGCGGTGTGGATGCGCGGGATTGAAAACGACCTCTATTTTCAGGTCGGATTGGTAACGCTTATCGGGTTGGCGGCGAAAAACGCAATTTTGATTGTCGAATTTGCGGTGATGAAAGTACAGGAAGGGCTTTCGTATGCCGAGGCGGCAGTTGAGGCAGCGAAGCTCCGGTTCCGCCCGATTGTGATGACGTCGCTGGCGTTTACGTTCGGCGTGCTGCCGCTGGCGGTATCCGCCGGAGCGGGCGCGGCGAGCCGGCATGCTATCGGTACGGGCATGATCGGCGGCATGATTTTGTCGACGTTCGTGGCGACGCTGTTTGTGCCGATGATGTTTGCGATTATCGGCGAAACGTTTGACGAGGAAAACATCAGGCTGCGCAAAATCAACGAACGCGCGGAAAAACTCGGGCGGCCAAAGCTCAAACGCGCGCAGAGATGAGCGTCGGTGTAACAGGGACGTTCGGTGTAACATGGGCGTTCGGTGTCATCGGTGCGTTCGGTGTAACAGGTGCGTTCGGTGTAATCGGTGCGTTCGATGTCATCGGTGCGTTGGAAAAAGTCCGCTGAATGGCGGGCTTTTTTGTGCGCGTTGGTGAGGCGTGATGAGGGGAGGGAATGGGATAGAGGGGCGATTTGCGAGGGATGAAGGAGTGTTGGCGGGAGGAAGAGAGAGACAGCCGGGGCTGCGGGGCGATTTGCGGGTGGTGGCGGTGTAGGGCGATTTGCGAGGGATGCGGGAGCGTTTTGGCTTGACCTAAGCGCCATTGTGAGGTATAATATACCTTAACAGGGATTTTAGCTGGGAGATGTCATCATGGCAAAAGATATTAAAAAAGATTTGGCAGCGGCGCGGCTGGATGCCGAAAACAGAATGCGCGAGGTGGATTTTCAGGTAGATACGCTGAGCAACGAAACGACAACAGGCGCGTATTTTCTATCGGGGGACAATACACTTACGATTAATTATGTTGAGGGTGAAGACAGCTTTAATTCGTGGAGCGGCAGTATGGCGGTTCTGATGCATGAGCAGAAACATCGGGACAATGAGGCGCAGGGAATGTATGCCTATGCAATTTCACCGGAACAGGCGTACAAAATCAATATGCATGATGAGATTTCCGCTAATATGGCATCGCTGGTTTATTTACGCGACAAGTATTTGAAAACCGGAGATATTTCTGTTTTTGAAGAAGACGGTTCGCGTTTCCGCTTTTATGCCGATGCCATCAAAAAAGGGGGGATAAACCCGTTTAGTAACAAAAAGGAAGATTTTGACAAAGAAATGGCGCTGATTGCCAACGGAACGCGGGATATGTGGGTGAGGAATTTTTCCGGCACTTATGTTGAGCAGAATGCCGGTTATGCCAAGTCTTACGGCGAGAAGGACAGCAAGCACGCCGCCTATTATGACCAGAATTACGAGCGGGCGCGGAAAATCGCCTATACCATCGGCGGAGTGGATTTTACCCAATATATGGACAAGGACGTGGAAATTCCCGATGCGGGCAAACGCAGGATAATGGGGAGTGAAAAGCTGGCGGAGGAGCTGGGTTTGCCGAAGTATGACGGCAAAATGAGCCTGCTCCAGTATCAGAACCTGCTGCAGCATGCGCTGGCGGTGCAAGACCCTATGTGCGGGGTAAAATGCAGAGATGCCTTGCCTTATGGCGAGGGAACGCGCGGGCAGTGGAATACGGAAATGGCGGCTTTTGCATATCTGACCGACAAGAAACTGACAAGCTATCAGCAAGAGGATTATCAAGCCGCGCTTGACAATGTGGCGAAAAACGACAAGGCGCTGATTGACGGGCTGGTCAACCAGGTGGCGCGGGAATATGCGGGACGGGGCGAAAAGCTGCCGGAAGGCGACGACAAGGCTTACAACAAGGCGGTTGACGAACTGTACAGCGGGAAGGTCAAGTTCAATCAGGAGGACTTGAAATTTGAGGGGAAAGTCAACCTGCGGCAGGCATTTAACCCGAAAGACGACCTGCCGTTGAAGGAACTGCCGAAAGAGGCGGCAGAACTTCAGCAAAAAGTTGAGGATATGGGGTGGTGGAAACGCGGTGTGAAGCAATATACCCATTTCTTTGGCGAAACGAAGGAAATGAACGGGTTGGACAAGCTGCCGGCGGTGGTTCGCTATCCGGCGGAGGCGTTGGGCGTGTATGTCGGCGTGCCGGTTATTGCCGGAATCAAAAAATGCGGCGAATGGGGGAGCGATGCCGTTGACGCCGTTAAGGGGTGGTTCGGCAATGATGCTGACAAGAATAAGGGCGAGAACAAGCCGGTGCGTCCGGTGGACAAAGACAAAAAGCCGGAATACCGCGAGTGGAGCCCGAAAGAGCGCGTTTCCGACGTGCAGAAAAAAGAGGTGCTCAACCTGATGGCGGACGTTATCCGCAAGCCGGACGGCCGCGGCGAACCCGACGGGCTGATGGCGAAAAAAGGGAGACAGGCCGGGCAGACGGGAGCGGAACAGAAACAAGCTGAACGGGACGCACTCAAGGGCGATATGCGGAAGGCGGCGCAGGACAAGGCGCGCATGATGCAGGTCATTGAGGGAATGAACCGGATTAACGGCGCACGGAATGCAATGGATGCTGGCGGAACGGTCAATGCGTTGTATGACAAGTTTGGCGACAACGCTTATGAACTGCTGGCAAAGGCTGTCAACGAGCCGTATAACTTTGCACAGAGCGTCGGCGATACTTCCATCAAAACCTCGCGTGCGGCGGTTCTGGCGCTGTGCAATGCCGACGAGGCGCAGAAGAACGCCATGGTACAGGCCGTGCTGAAGGCCAGAGGACGGTAGAGAATTTTCTTTGAGCCTGGGGGCGCAGGTGGTGCTGCAAGCCGGAGGACGGTAGAGAATTTTCTTTGAGTCTGGGGGCGCAGGCGGTGCTGCAAGCCGGAGGACGGTAGAGGACTTTCTTTGAGCTGAGTCGGGCGCATACAGTACTATGATGGCGGTATGTGCGCAGAGTTAGAGGCTAGAGGAAGACAGCGCGTAAGGCCGGCACGCAGAAAAAGAAAAGCCCGCAGGAAAGGCGGGCTTTTTATGTGCGGCTTATTTATGTGCCGTTCAGGCGAAATATTCGCGCAGGTAGGCCGGGAGGTCGGCGGTGGCGATACGGATTTGTTCCATTGTATCGCGGTCGCGCAGAGTTACGGTTTCCGGCTGCTGCTCAATGGTTTCGAAGTCCACGGTCAGGCACAGCGGGGTGCCGACTTCGTCATGACGGCGGTAAGCTTTGCCGATGTTGCCGGTGTTTTCCAATGCGACGCGGCCGATGCCGAGCTTCATCAGCTTTTGCTTCAGCTCGTGGCATTTGGCCATAATTTCGGGGCTGTTTTTCTTGAGCGGAACAATCGCAATCTTTATCGGCGCGAGGTGTTTCTTTAACTTCAGCACGATGCGGGAGTTGCCTTCACCCAAGTCTTCCTCGGTGTAGGCTTCGGTCAGAATCGCCAGTACGGCGCGGTCGACGCCCATGGACGGCTCAATCACGAACGGGACAATCCACTTGTTATTTTCTTCGTCGCGGACGCAGAGTTTGGTCGTGGATTCCGGGTTTTCGTGGCAATGCGCCTCCAACCCGAATTCGTCCTGGCATTTGGTGTGGTTGCCGAGGTCATAGTCGCGGCGGTTGGCGACGCCTTCCAGCTCGTCATAGCCCCACGGGAAGCGGTATTCGATATCCGAGCAGGCTTTGGCGTAGTGCGCGAGTTCATCGGGCTGTTGGTCATAAACGCGGAAGCGGTCGGAGGTTACGCCCTGTTCTTTCCACCAGTCAATGCGCGCCTGTTTCCAGTATTCGTGCCACTTTTCATCCTCGCCGGGTTTGACGAAAAATTCCAGTTCCGCCTGTTCAAACTCGCGCACGCGGAAGATGAAATTCTTGGGGGTGATTTCGTTGCGGAACGACTTGCCGATCTGGGCGATGCCGAACGGCAGCTTGCGCGACGTGGAATCGACGACGTTCTTAAACTGGGTGAAAATCGCCTGCGCGGTTTCGGGGCGCAGGTAGGCGATGTTGTCCTCGTCGACGACGGGGCCGACGGTGGTTTTGAACATCAGGTTGAACGGGCGCGGTTCGGTCAAATCCGTCGAGCCGCAGTTCGGGCATTTGCCGTCGGTCAGGTGGTCGGCGCGGAAACGGCCTTTGCACTTGCGGCAATCGACCATCGGGTCAGAGAATGTGTCTTCGTGCCCGGAATAGTGCAGCACCTTGCGGTTGGTCAGAATCGCGGCGTCCAGGCCTTCAACGTCGTCACGCTCATAAACCATTGCGCGCCACCATGCGGCCTTGATGTTGTTTTTGAGCTCGACGCCGAGCGGGCCGTAATCGTATACGCCCTGCAGGCCGCCGTATATGTCCGAATTCTGAAAAATAAAACCTCTTCTTTTGCACAGGGAAACCAACTGTTCCATCTGGGTCGCTGCCATTTTTTTACCTCACCTGGGATATAATATTAATTAAAAACTAACTTCTTTTATATAATAATGGATTTGAATTGCAAGGATTAATTGAGGTAAAGATGAAAAATACGATTGTCGCGCTGGTATATGACTTTGACGAAACGCTCTCCACGACCTATATGCAGGATTACGTGCTGATTCCGGAGCTCGGGATGAGCCCGAAAACGTTTTGGAAAAAGGCGAACCAGTGGTCGGTCGACAACTGCGCCGACCAGATTACGGGCAGCATGTACTATTTTATGAAGACCGCCAAAGAAAAAGGCGTCAAGCTGACGCGTGAGAATTTTGCCTATTGCGGGACGCTGGTCAAGTACTACAAAGGCGTGGAGGGGTGGTTTGAACGCATCAACGCCTACGGGGAAAAGCTGGGGCTGAAAATCGAGCATTACATCATCTCGTCGGGGTATGAGGAAATTTTGTGCGGTGCGTCCATCTGCAAATACTTTACCGACGTGTACGGCTGCAGCTTTGCGTTTGGGGAGGACGGGACGCCGGTATGGCCGGCGCGCGTGGTCAACTATTCGACCAAGGTGCAGTACCTGTCCAAAATCAACAAGGGGCTGGGCAAGCTCGACGACAAGCTGGTCAACGAGTTTATGGAAGACAGCAAGCGGCGGGTGCCGTTTCCGCGCATTATTTATTTCGGCGACGGCATGACCGACATTCCGTCGATGAAGCTGGTCAAAGACCGCGGCGGCAACGCAATTGCGGTTTATAAGCCCAAAAGCGCGCATAAGGAAAAGGCCATCAAGCTTCTGAAAGACGACCGCGTTAATTTTGCGCTGCCGGCAGACTATTCCGATGGCACGGCGATTGACACGGTGGTCAAGACCATACTCGACAAACTGGCGACCGAACGCAATCTGGATGTTCTCAAAAAGAAAGAAGAAGAAAAGAAAAAGTGCGCGGCCTGCGCGTAGGCGCGGGATGAAGAGGACTGCCGCAGCGCATCAAGGTGCGCGGCCTGCGCGTAGGAGCGGGCGCAGGGCAAAGAGAATGTTTATTTTTTGCTTGCCAAGCAATGAAACCTGTGGTAGACTGTATTCCTGCAAAATAGGTTTATGTTTATTATTCGGATGTTTCCACGGTTTTGGCTTTTTCAGGTTTTCGGCTTACGGAGATTTTGAAACGGATTGTGCGGATTTTTCCGAAGCGTAAACATAACTTATTGGGCAAACCAATGTTAAACCTTTAAAAATAAAAAGATTATGGAAACAAAAATCGTGAAATTTGTGTCAAATTTCTGTGCAACAGTTTTGGCAGCAGTGGTGATTGTCCTGACGGCGAAAGCATTTGTCAGCGTTATGTATGCATTTGCGGCAAGCCCCCGGGACGCCGGAGAACTTTATGAAACGGCTTTCGGCGCATGGTGCGGAAACTGGCTGGTTACGGTTATTGCCATTGCAGCGCTTGCGGCGTTTACGGCCCGGAAAGATTTGAAGGCACGAATTGTCAGTTACGGAGGAATCCTCGGCATGCTGGCTTCGGTCTTTTTCGGCTGCGTAATTATTGCGGCGGCACTGTATGACGGCGCGTATTTCAAAGCGCTGGGGCTGGCGTGGTTTTCCTGTCTGGTCTGGTTTGCGTTTTTGATTGTTACCGGCAGCTGCGTAAGGTATATCCGTTACGGCGATACGCCGGATACCGCGGATACTGCAGCCGGAGCGGCATAAAAATTGAGGCAAATTGATGATGAAGCGCTGATTCTGCGGGGGGAAACCCTGCGGAACCGGCGCTTTTTTGCGTTTTGATGTCCGTTTTGGGGAAGGCGGTGCCGGCGGGAAGAGCGGGTGTTTTTTATTGGACATTTGGCAAAAGCCGGTGTATAGAGGGGGGAAAACCGGCGGAAGAATAAAGCCGGGCGCGGCATAACGGCAGAGAGAGGTTTTAATGGCGAAAGACGATGAATATTATATGAGGCTGGCGCTGAAAGAGGCGCAGCGGGCGTATGCCGAAGACGAAGTTCCGGTCGGGGCGGTGCTGGCGGCGGCGGACGGGAGCGTTTTGGCAGCAACGCACAACACTTCCGAACACGGGTTGCACGCGCTGGCGCACGCGGAGACGGTGGCGATGAGCATCGGGGCGATTTCGCTGGAGCAGAAAAGGCTTTGGGACTGCACGCTTTACGTAACGCTGGAGCCGTGTACGATGTGCGCGGCGGCGCTGTCGATGATGCGGATTAAGCGGCTGGTGTACGGTGCGGCAAATCCGAAAGGCGGCGCGGTGGAAAACGGCGTAAAGTTTTTTGAGTCGGCGGCGTGCAACCACCGTCCGGAGATTGCGGCGGGCGTTTTGGCAGACGAATGCGGCGCTCTGCTGACGGCATTTTTTCAGGAAAAAAGGAAGAAGGACGGCGCCGGGGCAAAAAAATGTTGCAATTTGTCCGGCAAGATGTAAACTGATATCCATACAAATATGTTTATGTCTATTATTGACCGGGGAAACGTTCCGACGGCCGCTTTTGCGGAGAGGCGGAAAAGTTTCGGCTTTTGGCGTATGCTAAGCGTACGGCGATAAAAGGCACAGGCATGGCATTGTATCATTAACCTAATTTATTTACCCTTTAAAATTTTTTTCGTTATGGGAAATTTTAGTGAAAGTACGCTTCTTGCAAGCGGGATGTCAGCAGTGGACTTTTTTGCCAACAAAGGCAATCAGGAAAGCGTTCTGGAGGAAATCTCCGTTTTCGGCGATGCGGAGCTGAAGGCTGCCTTTGTGCGGCTGTTTAATCCGCCGGCGGCCGCCGACCCTTATCTGACGGGCAGCGCGGCGATTACCGAAAGCGAAATCGCCCAGATGCAGGCGGCGCCGGACAACGACGTGCAGCAGGAAATTGTCCGCCATTCCTCCGGGGAGGCGGTACGTTGCCTTATTGCGCGGTTCCGGCTTTCTCTGGCGGGCGAACGGGCGCTGTTGCAGCGTAAGGACAAGAGCCTGCTGGAATTTTATTTCAGCCGTTATGCCCTGTATGAAGACGCTCAGGAGCTTTTAGTGCGCACCGCGGCCAAAAGGCAGGAACGGTATGAGATTTTGCTGGCGTATATCGCACGGCACCAGCTTTGTGCGGAAGCGCTGGCCGAAGCCGTGCGGCGCAGGTTGCAAACCATACTGGAGGCGTATCTGAAACGCTATCCTCTGGGCAGCAGAGTTTTGTTCTTTTTGGGGCTTGGCAGTTCAACGGCGGAAGACAGAAAGAAAATTGACTTTCTGCTGCCGCTTCTGCACCGGCCGCAGGACAAGCTGATGCTGGCTTTGGAAATCCGCGAGCACTTCCGGCTGGCGAAACTCAAAGAGTATGCATTTTGCCGCGACGTGAGCGCATTGCTGCGCGACCTGCCGGCAGATGCGGCGGTCAAGATTGACTTGCGTCTTACGCCCAAGGAGGAATGCGCGCTGATTAATTCCGGAAACCGGCAGATGCTTATGCTCTATGTCTGCAGCCTGTCGGAAGAGGGCGAACGCGCGCTTATTGACCGGAACGACAAGAAGATGTTCAGCGGGTATGTCGACCGGCAGGCTTTGAGCGATGCGGGACTTCGCTACCTTATCAGTGAAGGCAGGGAAGAGTTGTTTAAAACATACGTCCGCCGCCGCCGTTTAAACCGTGAAATGCGCGCTTTTTTGCACTGTTACGGAAGTTCGCAGATGACAGAGTTTTATCGCTCGCTCGGATGTTTCTGGCCGTATTGAGGCTGTTCTGTGAGCCGGTTATGAGCTGCTTTGCGAGTCGGTTGAGAGCTGATAGCCGTGCGGTTTGCCATGGCGCCTGTTTCGAACCGGTTTGAGGTTTGGGCACGGAGCCGTTTGCCAACGCGGAATGTTTCCGAAAATTAAGAAGCGCTGTCTGTAACGGACAGCGCTTTTTGTGTCGGGAATGGGATGTGCGGCGCACCGGTGTGCCGGTTCAGCAGCCGCGGCGGTTTTTGTTGTATTCCTCCATCTGTTTCATGCGGCGGATTTCATCTTCGCTTAATTTGCGTTGGGTAACGGCCTTGGGAGCGGGCTTTTCCGGCGCAAGGGAGGAGGCGTCGTTTTTGCGTTCCCTTTCTTCGCGCGCCAGCGTTTTGGCAACTTCGTCGAGGCGTTCCGAAATCAGGTTGTGCGGCGTGCGGTTGGCTTCGGTCTTTTCGTAATTGCTTTCAACCCGGACGCGGCGGCCGTTTTTATCGGTCGTATATGCCCCGGCAATCAGCCCGTCAGGCGTGTATTCGACGCCGAGCATAACGCGGTCGTTGATAATCAGTTCGCGCGCAACCAGCACATCTTTGCCGCCGACGGCGGAATAGATGGTTTTGAGGCTGGCCGGAATCATATCGATTTTGCTCTCAAAATACTTTTCGTTCAGCAGGGCTTCGATTTCCGAAAGCTGGCGTTTCATGGCAGTTCTCCTCACTCTGGGTTCCTCTTCTTTTCTTTCCTGCCTATTATAACATAAAAAAATATAAATTTAAAGTGCAAAAGAGTTTTAGTTTTAATTTTTTTGCAGGGGGAGCAGAGGGTAATGGAGCGAAGGACGGGGCGGTGAGTTGTGAGGGGAGGAGCGGTGCACGGGAGAGGAGCAGAGAGTAACGGAGCGGAGAGCAGAGGGCAGGGAGCGGGACGATATGTGCGGGGTTGGTATGGCGGGAGAGTGGGTGCGTATGGGAGCGAGAGGATATAAAATTGGCAGAACGTAGTGAACCGGAACGGGCGTTATATTGTGTGTTGTGCGAATTGGAGCATAAAAACACCGTATTGCCAATAAGGGAATACGGTGAATAAGTTAGTGTTCGAAAAGGATATCCAACTTTTCAATAATCAATGCAGGATCTACATCATCATAAAATTGAGCACTTCCCAAAGATGGCTGTTCGAAGAAGTTGTAAAGCCAATCCCGATACCTGCTATTCTCACAAAATATGACAACCTTGTTATTCTTGCTAATGGCAATCAGAATTACGTTGCCGGTATCGATGTTTAGTTTGTCAGCAATACAGGGCGCAAGTTTGTAGACAAATTCTAAGGCCATATCTTCAGCTGCGGAATAATTAAATTGAGTTTTAATAATTGTATAAGGCCTGCTAAAATCAAGAGTAAGCTTTCTTGATTGAATTATTTGTTCAGGCATTCGACCTTCCAATGGACTTTTCAATCTTTTGGAATTTAAATTTTGGTTTTTCTTTTTAGACATCATAATTTTTTCAGTTTTAAAGTGGCACAATAATTTATTTAGCGTTTTTTTATTAGTACTTTTTTTTATATTGCAAGAGATATTATGGGCGGCATTTTGCGGTTTAATGTGCTCGTCGGCTGGAGGGCGTGCCTTGGAGAGACGGAGCGGGGCGGTATATGCAAAATTGATTTGATTTTTTTTTTGATATGGGGTAAGAAAAGGAAGATTACGGTTCAATTTACAACAAGAGGATTTGCAACGCTATGAAAATCAACGCACAGCCGGTCAGAGGCACCAAGGATTTTCTGCCGAACGAGGCGGAACTCCGCGACTATGTCCAGGGCAAAATCGCCGACACCTATAAACAATACGGATTTCAGAAAATCGGAACGCCGGCGATGGAGGATATCGAGCGCCTGAACAAAAGCGACGGCGGCGAAAACCTGGCGATGATTTTCAAAATCCTCAAGCGGGGGCAGAAACTTGACCTTGCCAAAGAGGGGCTGACGGAAGACGACCTTGTGGACAGCGGGCTGCGCTATGATCTGACGATGCCGCTGTCGCGCTATTATGCCAATAACCGGCAGTTTCTGAACATGCCGTTCAAATCCATTCAGATTGACCGGGTGTTTCGTGCCGAGCGGCCGCAAAAAGGGCGGCTGCGCGAGTTTTTCCAGTGCGATATCGACATTATCGGCGACTCATCCAACAATGCCGAAATGGAGCTGATTGCGGCAACGACTTCGGCGCTGGACAACATCGGGTTTACGGATTTTACCCTGCGCATCAACGACCGGCGGCTGCTGACGGACATGATTAAGTCGGCCGGGTTCGGCGACGATGACGTCATGCCGGTCTGCATTATCTTCGACAAGCTTGACAAAATCGGGCTGGACGGCGTCAAAGACGAACTGCTCGGCAAAGGATACGCAGCGGAAAAGGTGGAGAAATTTATTGCGGTCATCAGCGCGGCGGACGATGAAGAGAGCGCTCTGGCGGCAGCGGAAGGGTTTGCTTCCGATGCGTCGGTGGTGGAGAAGATGCGGCAGGTGCTGCGGTTTGCGCGCGAGATTGCGTACGGGCGCTTTAACGTCGTGTATGACAAGTCGCTGGTGCGCGGTATGGGCTATTACACGGGCATGGTGTTTGAAATCGTCAGCCCGAAGTTCGGCTCGTCGGTGGCGGGCGGCGGACGCTATGACAACATGATCGGCACGTTTACCGGCGAATCGGTGCCGGCGGTCGGTTTTTCCATCGGGTTTGAACGCATTTGCGCAATTTTGCAGGAAGAGGGCTTTGTGCCGCCGCGGGGCGAAAGGGTCATTCTGGTCTATAACCAGACCGACGATTTTGCCGAGGTTGCGGACAAGGCGCGGGAATTTCAGGCGATGGGGATGTATGTTACGATGCTCAAGCGTACCAAAAAGCTCAGCAAGCAGATGGACGCGCTGATTGCGGGCAGCGGGTACAATTATATGTATTCGTTTGGCGAAAGCGATGCGCTGAAACCATTAAAGGGCTAATTTTGCACGTTTTATTGCAGAAGATTCTATTGTAAGAGATTTCATCGCAAGAGATTTCGTTGTAAGAGATTTCATCGCAAGAGAATTTCACCGCAAGAGATTTCGTCGCAGATGGTGCGCCACATTGTTGCGCCGTGTACGTCTGGGGACTGTCGCAGGTGCGGTATTTCCGGCAGACGAGAGAAAGGGAAAAGAAAACTAGCGGTTTTTTCCGGGCGCGGGGCGGTATGATATGTCGGCAGGCGGCCAATTGCGGCTGTGGGGTTTGCTGCCGGTTTGTCGGTTGTTGCCGTAGGGGGTGCTTTCGGGTTGCCGATTATTGTCATGGGGTTTGCTGCCGGTTTGTCGGTTGTTGCCGTAGGGGGTGCTTCCGGGTTGCCGATTATTGTCATGCGGCTGCGGCGCTTGGCCCGATATGCCGTCTGATAAATACGGATTTTCCAATTCGCTGATGTGAAGGCGGGAGAGGATATTTTGCCGCTGATTAATACGGGAGCGTATTTCCTGCAGCTCGGGAGCCAGGGCGGTCAGGTTTTCTGTTCGGTTTCGGCCGATGTGCAAACCGTGCAGGTTTTGGGACAGGGCGGCGGCGAATTCTGACAGGCTGCGGGCATCTGTGCCGGAGGTATGAACGATTTCTGCGGCTTGAGCCATTTCTTTGCGCCATGCAGGCGACGCGGCGGTTCTTTGGGCGATATAGTCGCTGCTCCAGTTTTTTAAATCATGGGGCGGGCGGATATGCGCTTTCAGTTGTGCCGACGAAGCTGATTTGGAGGCGGTAACGGTATCGGTATGCAGCCCGGCGTTCAAAGGGGCGGACAAAGCGCCATTCCGGTTTAGTTTTTCCAGCTGCGTTGCGACGGCTGCATCCATGTGGTTGTTTAAATAGTCGTAAATGCCAAAGGCGGCGTCGGCATGGTTTATGCCATAGCAGGTCGTTTCGTTTTCTGCTCCTATGTCGCGGGGGAAAATTGATGCTGTTGTTGCCGTTGGCGCCGCTGTTGATGTCGCTGTCGCTGCTGTTGCTGTCGGTGCCGTTGTCTGACTGTTGCCGGGGTTCTTATCCGCTTGGGGGCGGCGGCGCGAAAAATCGGGGTGCGGCGAATAAGAAACAGGGGAAACGTTGTCAGGAGCAGCATTGTCAGGAGCAGCGTTGTCCCGAGCAACGTTGTCCGGGGAAACGATAGTCGGGGAAGGAATGTCCGCAGACATGACAGAGGGAGTGGCGGCTTTGTCCGGGGCGGGTTCGGAAACCTGATTAAGCCGATGCAGCACGTTATCGATTTGTTGGCGGTTTTTATAGAGATATTCGGCATTGACGGCAATAAATGCGTCCAGTTGTTTAAGGGCGTGTTCGCGTTCCGCTTCGGTCTGCGCCTGATTGGCTTTTTGGTTTAACAGAGCCAGCTGTTCCAACAAGTTGACGGTTTCCGCCTGATGGAGAATGGTCTTGGCATTTTTTTCGGGGATGCCGAGCGCTTCTGCCTTAGCGGCAAAAATCAGGCTCTTTTCTTTGCAGTTTAAGGCATGGCCCAGGTTGTCCTCATCATATCCTGCGGCGGCGAGTATGTTTTCATAACGTTTCAGCTCCTGAAAGGGAACGACTGAATATACCATATTGGGCATGGTTACGGGGTATTGCATCCGCAGCGCGAGGACTTCCCGGTTCAGGTAAACCGGATTTTGCAGAACCAGTTTGATGGCACGTTCGCGGAGAAACTCCGGCGGCAGCTGGCCGCTGAACACTTCGGACGGCAGGATGTTGCCGTAAAAGGCTTTTATCCACGGTTCGCAGCTCAGTTTCTGCCAAACGGCATATTTGCCTTCATGGCGCGAATGGATGGCATTTACGGCATTTTCGGTTATGCCGTTCCGGGTGTATGACCGATAGTCGGCAGGGAAGTTGTAGTATAAATAGAGTTTGAAATCTTCCGTATTGGTTATCATAGCGACCTCGGCAAAATGTTTATTGGGAAAATTATACTCTTTTTTCGGCGGGTTGGCAAGAGTTTTTTTGTTTGGCAGGGGGAAGCGGCGGGCAATAAAAAAAGGTTCTTCCCGCAGGAGAACCTTTTTGTTTTCGGTGTTCGTGCAGCTACCGGCGCGGCATCGGCCGAAGCGGCGGAGTCGGCGGGGTAGGCGGCAGCGGTTTCGGGGGACGGTGGAACCTTGCCGGATGGTGATGCGGCGGAGGCGGCGGACAGTCGCCCAAAAGCGGGAAGCTCATACACGAACTTAATGACATTAACATTGCGCTGAGAAGCATTATCAGGAATGCTTTTCTCATCATCTTCTTTTTTGTTTTCATATTGAATTTATTTAGGGGTTAGTAATAGGCATATCTATAATTTTACGGCAATGAGGATAGCATATTTTTGCGGACTTGGCAAGCGGAAAATTTCGGGGCAGGGGCACGAGAGCGAAAGGAAACTGCGTGCAGGCAGAGAAGCGGGCACGAGAGCGGAAGGAAGCCGCATGCAGGCAGAAAAGCAGGCACGAGAGAAAAAGCAGGCGGAGCAAGATTGTTAGAATTTCGGCGTGCCTGTTTTATTTTTGCGGAGGGTTCATATCGCCTTATCTGCCGTTGTACAGAAAATCAGCCAGTTTGGAATTGAATGCCGATGATTTTACGTTGTTTTGAGAAACTATCTGTTCCGCATCCAAAACAAATTTGTTCCATATCAAAGCCATGTCTTCATTTTGCCTTTTCAGTATTTCTCCGATTTTTTTATGTTCGCTTTGGGGAATTCCTTTTTTTATATCTACATCGTAAGGCGGAATGGGTGAGCCATTCCATTCATCGTATTTGGCACCAATAAAAGAAATTTGTTCACCGGCGGAAATGCCGTCCAAATCAAACCGGAGGGAATAGTCAACGAGATGTTCCCCTTTGTATGCAGGGGCGCAACCGCCGTCCATGCAGCGGGTATAGGGAGACTTTCCGGTATTATGCTGTGACCTTTTTAGCGCCAGAGACAATAATTTGCCATTCAGGGCAATGTCAAAGACCAAATCGGCGTCTTCGGCTCTGCTTATGGTCGTCTGGGCGCCATTTACATTGTAGATGCCTAAAACGTTTGTCCGTTTGGCGAAATTATTTTCAGTCTTCTGAATTTTTTCATTCATTTTATGTTTCCTTAAGTTAAGAGTGCAATAAATTGAAAATGACGGACGGAACATATAATGTTTTATTCCGTCCGTGTGTCGGATTATCTGCCGCTGTTGTTTTTTGCCAATATGGCGGCGTTGATTTTGGCGGCGGTTCGTTCCTGTTTTTCACGATTGTAACTGACTATGTAGTTCAGCACTTTTTCATGGTCGGGATAACCTCCCCAGAAAGCATTGCCGTTTTCATCGCCCAAGCCGGCTCCGCCGTTCCACCCGCCGAAATTGTCATAAACAGGGATGGTCTGGTTTGCATCCCACGGGGCGGGCTGTTCGCCAATGACGTTTCCTTGCAGCATTTTGCAGAGTTTGCCATCGCCGAAATAATTGGCTTCGCCGTCATCGGAGAGAATCAGCAGGTTTTGCTGTTTATCCTTTTCAAACAGGCGGTCGGCGACCGTGGCAGTTTTGGAGTGTGCCATCCTGACGATGGTAACGCCGCAGATTTCTTCTTTTTTACTGATTGCGCGTTCTGCTTCTTTTTCCTGTTCTTCGGTAATGCCCTGGCACATCCGGTCGCGGCGGCGCACCCGGGCGATTTCTTCCGGCGCGGCACCCATTTCCATCATGCCCGGAATATAGGCAGCATCGTTGGCTCCGATAAGCTGCAAATCCCGGGTTTTCTCAATTCCCAGCAAATCGCAGATTTGAAGGACAGATGCCGGACGGCCGGCGTTTTGGTTGTGATGGTCGATATTTATGGCGTTTTCGGGCAATTTGCAGTCTTGCTCCAGCTCAATGACGACCGGGGTTTTACCGTCGGCGGCGGCCCGGCTGATTTCCGCTTCGTAAGCCGAAGTTTTGGCGCCCCAGCCGAGATTTTTGTCTATATACGGCTGGTTATGGGCACTGAGCAGTTGTTTGATGGTTTCCATTTCGAGGTCTTTGCCGCCGATAAAGAAAATGTATTGATTGTCAGTCATTGTTCTCTTCCTTTCTTGTATTGTTGCGTATAATTATTGTACCTATAACATAATCAAAAGTTTCTATTGCTAACGTGTTGTATATATTGAAAAATAAATTGTTGAATATTGTTGAAAATTAAGGTACCTTATTTTTCAGCAGTTTTTTGAGCGCGTTTTTCAGGCAAAAGCAGTGAACTGACAATGCAGCGCGGAAAATGAAAAAAAAAGCTTTACATTTTATTTCTTTGTGGTATTAAAGCCAAGCCTTGTACAGGCGGCGAATCGCGAAAGGAGCGGCGGAATGGTCGGTTCTTTGGCGGTAAGCGGCTGAAACGGGGCGATATTTGGTTTCGCCGGAAACGTCATGTTTGGGGGCGGAACTTTGTTTAATCCCGTGGGGGAACAGCCATGTTCTGACCACGGACCTTTGGAAAAAACAATTTAAGAATTGAGGTTTAAAAATGGCTAAGTCTAAAAAGAAGATTTTAGGTTTAATCAAGCTTCAGATTCCGGCAGGCAAGGCTAACCCGTCTCCTCCGGTTGGTCCGGCTCTGGGCCAGAAAGGCTTGAACATTATGGAATTCTGCAAGGCGTTCAACGCTGCGACGCAGTCTTTGGAACCGGGCATTCCGACTCCGGTTATCATTACCGCTTACGAGGACAAGAGCTTCACGTTCATCACCAAGCTGCCTCCGGTATCCTACTACATCAAAAAGGCGGCGGGCGTTAAATCCGCTTCCAAGACTCCGGGCAAGGAAGTTGCCGGCAAAATCACCATGGCGCAGGTGAAAGAAATCGCCGAAGCCAAAATGCCGGATTTGAACTGTTCAACGGTTGAAGCAGCGATGAATATGGTCAAAGGCCAGGCTGTTTCGATGGGTATTCAGGTAACGGAGTAAAGCGATGACCGGAAAAAGATTAGTAAACGCCTATAAGAACGTAGACAAGAACAAGAGCTACTCTTTGAAGGAAGCGGTTGCGCTGGTTAAGGCCAATGCAGGCGCGAAATTTGACGAAACGATTGATTTGGCAATCAACCTCGGCGTTGACCCGAAATATGCCGACCAGATGGTTCGCGGCGTATGTGGCCTGCCGCACGGAAACGGCAAGACCGTCCGCGTTGCGGTTATGGCACAGGGCGAAAAAGCCGATGAGGCAAAAGCTGCCGGTGCCGATATTGTCGGTGCCGAGAATCTGGTTGACTCCATTCTGGCGGGCAAAATCGAATTTGACCGCTGCATCGCTACCCCGGATATGATGGGGCTGGCCGGACGCGTTGCCCGCGTTCTGGGACCGAAAGGCCTGATGCCGAATCCGAAGCTCGGGACGGTTACGACGGATGTTGCCAATGCCGTTAAAAAGGCAAAAGCCGGCGAAGTTCAGTTCCGCGTTGAGAAAAACGGTATTGTTCATGCCGGTATTGCCAAGGCTTCGTTCAGCGAAGACAAAATTTACGACAATGCCAAAACGTTTATCGAAACGATTTTGAAGGCTAAGCCGCAGTCGCTGAAGGGAACTTATCTGAAGAAGATTTCCATCAGCTCAACGATGGGTGTCGGCGTACGCGTTGACGCGTCTGCGCTGTAAGCAGCTGTTTTGAGCCGTGCGGCCGCTGCCGGCAGTTATGCTGAGGCGGCGGGGCGGCAGAAAAGAAACGGTTTTGTCAAGAACGCTCCGGGGAAAACTCCGGGGCGTTTTTCGTGTGGCGGTTGTGGGGGCGGGGCGTTTTTTATGCGGGGCGGTTTGAGCTGTTTGTTGGGCGGACAGTATTTAAAATGTTGAAAAAAAAGCTTGACTCCGGCAAAAGAATCATTTAAATACGGAGTCAACTTGAGCGGAGCTGCCGCCGGTATGCATCAGGGCAATGTTTGGTTGGTTTGATGCAGAACGTGCAACAGCGCTGTTCATACTGTCCAAGACCGCAGGCGGCGGCCGGACGCATTCCCGGAGCAGGGCAGAGCGCGAGCTTTGCTGTAAAGGTTTCGGAGAGGAATTTTCGAAAAGAAAGTTCTGAAACAGAATTTTCCAGACGAAAGTTTCGGTGCGGACGGGTTCCTTAATTTCCTGCGCAGACGGAGTAAACAGATTTAATTAATCAATTTTTTCTCCTCCGGACAGATTTGGTGCTGCGTGCACCGCGCCGGTTTTTTTATTGCCCGAAAGGGGCGCCGAACAGCGGTTCAGGACTGTGAAAAGCGGTTTGAGGCTGCGGAAGGCGGTTCAGGACTGCGGAAGGTGGTTCGGGGCTGCGGAAGGCGGCTTACTGCAAGGCGATGTGATAAGAACGGGGCGGAAGCGCAGGTGTTGTAAACGGTTTTACGGGGACAGGCGACTGTAAGGACAGGCTGCTGTTGCCGCAAAATCAGATTTTGGAGACAAGCAAGTGAATCGCGAAGAAAAAGCTGAACTCCTCAGCGAGATGAATGGACTGATTTCCGGCTCTGAAGCTGTGGTTATTTCTCATTACAGAGGACTGACCGTAGCGGAAATGGGCGAATTGAGAAAGAAAGCCCGCGAACTCGGCGCTGAATTGAGAGTTACCAAAAACCGCATTACCCGTCTTGCTCTTAAAGGTACGAAATTCGAAGGCTTGGACGATTTGTTCAAGGGGCCGACCATCATGGCTTATTCCTCCGACCCGATTTCTGCATGCAAACTCTGCGTACAGTTCGCGAAAGAGAATGAGAAATTCCTGGTTGTCGGCGGCGCTTTGAGTTCCGGCGTTCTGTCGATGGCAGAAATCGAACGGCTCGCAACCATTCCGTCTATGGACGAACTGCGCGCCAAGATTATCGGCCTGCTGCAGGCTCCGGGTGCCGCGCTGGCACGCGTTACCAAAGCTTACAGCGAGAAAGAAGCCGCGTAAGCTTAACGAGTGTGGCCGGTATCGGCCGGGCTTTTTTGACCGGATTGCGGATTTTCTGCCCGAATTGAACGGACGGGAAAGCAGACGGGGGAAAAGAGCGGCTGTTGCCGGGTGGTAATGATAAAAAAGTTTGAATAATAAGTTTAATTTAATTGGAGAAAAAAAATGGCCGATTTAGCCAAATTAGTTGAAGAATTATCTGCGTTGACAGTTATGGAAGCTGCCGACCTGTCGAAAATGCTGGAAGAAAAGTGGGGCGTTTCTGCGGCTGCTGCCGTTGCTGCTCCGGCTGCCGGCGGTGCTGCTGCCGCAGCTGAAGAAAAGACCGAATTCGACGTTATCCTCGTTGAAGCCGGCGCTAACAAAATTAATGTTATTAAGGAAATCCGCGGCATTACCTCTCTGGGTCTGAAAGAAGCTAAAGACTTGGTTGACGGTGCTCCGAAGACTGTTAAGGAAGGCGCTCCGAAGGCTGAAGCCGAAGAAATCAAGGCTAAGCTGGAAGCTGCCGGTGCTAAGGTTGAATTGAAGTAATTTTACTTCAGGCCGATACTCGGACAGGGTAATCCGGTGCCAGAGCAGCGGAAAAAACTGAGCCGAGATAAGATGAACCGCCTGCGGGGGATGCCTGCGGGCGGTTTTGTTGTGTGCGATTTTGTTGTGTGTGGTTTTGTTGTGTGCGGAACGGGAGGAGCGTGCGATGTGGAGAGATGGGGGAGAAAGAAGAGCGTACGGGTGCTCAAAAAAACAGGCTGCCCTCACGGGCGGCCTGTTCATTTCTGTCATCGGAGTTTTCATCGGCGGGAATTTTTCGGGTTCCGCGGAGATGGCTCAGCGCTGGAGATGGCTCAGCGCTGTTTGGCAATGAGCGGATTTGCACAGTGTCGGCCCTTGTGCGGGGCGGTGCTGCGTTGGCCTTTGTGCGGGGCGGTGCCGCGTTGGCAGCCGAACCGGGCATAAAGGCATTACAGTCTGTGCCAGGCCGGGGAGGCCGCGAGAAATTCCCGTGCCGGGTTTTTCGTTTTGGCGGCCGGGCGGTGAAATACCGCTTTAGCCGATGCGAATGCAAGGTCTTCGCTGCCGTTTTGGCGGCGGGGCAAATCCTGCATCCAGAGGTCAAACGCCGTATCGCTGCCGCATTTGCATAACGCCTCAGCCGCAATGTCTGCGAGCGGATAACTGCTGATGAAGTACATGATTTCCTCGTTGTTGCGGCGGTAAATCAGTTCGCGCTGCGCTTCGTCACAAAGGCTGTGATTGGCGAGGTAGAGCATAATTTCGCGATGGTTGCCGCGCTTGACGAAATGTACTTCCGGCTCGTCGTGGAAACAGTGCTTTTTGATGTAAGCCTTGATTTCCGCGTGAATGCCGCGTTTCAGGAGCAGTTTCTCGCTTGCTTCGCAGAGCCAGTGTTTGGACAGGTAGCCCAAAATTTCGGGGCGGTCTTCGCGTTTGAGAATCATTTCCTGCCCGTTCGGAATCTGATAGTGCATAACGTACTTGACAAGCAATGAGAAGGCGCCGTGTTTGAAAAAGAAGTCTTCGGCTTCCTGCACAAAACGGCGGCGGGCGATGAACTGTTCAACCTTTTTGCGGCTGTTGAAGCGTATCATCTTCATTTGGCGCAGTTTTTCCGCTTCTTTGCGGTTGGATTGCGTTTCAATGAGGAAGTTGACTTCTTCGTAGGTGCCGCGGGTCAGCAACGCCAGCTTTTCACGTTCGTTCAGGCGGCCTTTGGCGATGACAAGCATAATGATGTTATGATTGCCGCGCATAATCAGGTCGTATTTGGCGAACATGGAAATCCGGTGGCGGTTGATGTGGCTGATGATGGCCTTTTCACTGCCGCTCCAGACGATATCCCGCTCGGTATACTGGGGCACGTCATGACGTTTGAGGTACTTCATCACGGTGTTGTATTCGCCGTGGGTGAGAAGCAGCGCAATTGTCCGGCACGGGTCTGCGGCGCTTTCGAGCACGGCATCCACCAGCTGCGGGCGATTGGCACGGAAAACTTCTACCTGTGCCGGTTCTTTCAAGCCATAAGCTTTGATATAGAACAGGCTGGCTTCGGTTATCCCTCGTTTAATCAGCTGTTTTTCGGCCCGGGCGCTGAAACGGTTGTTTACGACGTAAGCCACCAGCTGTTTGGGTTCGGCGGAACGGATAAACTCCAGTTCCTGATCCAGATTTTTGAGTTTCATAATCTTCGTGCCGCATACTTTACTTTGCGGGCTTTATTAGTTGATAAATAATGGGGATGATAATTCACAGATTTTTATTTTGACAAAGATATGATAGCCGAAACGGTGTTTTTGTCAAGAAAAAAAGGAGCGTTGGGGAAAAGGTCGGGAGAGGAGTATTGGAGAAGAGATATGGAGACGGGGAGCACAACCGCAGGCGCGCCGGAGTGGCAGCGCTACGGGTGTAGTTATGGCGTGCAGGGCGGGCAAAGAAGGCAGCGTTACGGGTGCAGTTATGGCGCGCAGGGTGGGGCAACGAAGGCAGCGCCACGGGCAAAGTTATGGTGCGCAGGGGACCTGCGCTTTGGTGTGCGCGAGGCTTACGGCCGGGGGGAGAGGGCTGCCTGCGCTTTGGCGAGAGCGGCGTCGTCCAGCACCAGCACGATATACTCGCCGCTGATGAACAGGCTTTCCGGCGCGGGCCACGGGCGGGCGCGGTTCAGGATATATTCCCGCAGGTTCGGGTTGGCGGCAACAGCCTCTTCCAGCCCGGCGTCGGCTTCCAGAAAATCCGCCTGATAATAGAAATTATACGCGTCTTTGGCGCGGCCGGCGGGATAATATGCCCAGGCCAGCAGTTCGCCGCTCGGCTGCTCGCCGGGCTTTTTGATATAATATTTGCCGCGCAGGCTCTGCTCACCGATTTGCAGCAGTTTGTAATGCCCGTTGACGTTAAATTCCGGCAGCTTTTCCAGCCGGGTGATAACGCGTTCGGCGAGTTTGGTTTCCGCTTCCCAGCCGAATTTCCAGACTTTCAGCGCATAGGCGACGCGGACAAAGCCGGCGAAAATCACGATGACTGCCAGCGCGTAGCCGAGGCGTTTCAAATATGCGCCGCCGAGCTTTAAGACCGTTGTCAGCGCCAGCGCATATATCAGCGGCAGGCCGAAGAAATCTATCCGGGCGAGATGGGCGGGGTTTTCCGCCGAAGGAACGGAGAGGAAAAACGCCAGTTTGGACGCGAGCAGGATAAACGGCACCAGCAGCAGCCCGCGGGCGGCGGCCTTGGCGTCCGGGCTTTGGAAAATCAGCGCGAAGAGAGCCGTCAGCACCATGGCGAGATACATGAGCTTATAAAACAGGTCGGCAAACGGCAGGGACACGGCGAACTGTTCGACCATGACCGCCAGCAGCGCCGGGATTTTGGCCGGAAGGGCGATAAGCGGCATCAGCTCGGTGTTGTAGGCCGGGCGCATAATGCCGGTGTCTTTGAGGACGACGATGACAAACGCGTAAATCATCAGCGCGGCGGTAAGGTTGGCGATACTCTGAACAATGCGTTTAAACGCGCATTTGAGGCTGATGTCGGCAAAGACGGTTTGCAGGAAGACCTTGCCCAGCACGGCGACGCCGATAAAATTAATGACCGGCAGATAGGTGCCGAGCGCCATAACGAGCAGCAGAACAGAGGCGATGTTACAGGCGTAAACGGCGTTCAGGTTGCGGCTGCGACAGCCCGAAAGCAGCAGCGCCGCAAGCACGATGGCCGGCAGCCAGAAAATGCCCAGCGTATTTTGGGCGAAGTAAAGCCAGCTCAGGGTATAGGGCGTGATGAGGAAGAACAGCCCGGTTACGACAAATGCGGCGGTGCGCTGCGGCAGCTTCCAGTAAATGCCGAGCAGGACGCCGGCCAGCGCCAGGCCCGCGAACGCCCAGAGATTGTTGATGACAGGGAGAATCTTGCCGTCAAACAAAAGCTCCTGCAGCCACCAGGCGGAAAAACGCCCTTCGCTCAGGCTCTGCGCCGGGTCGACGGCAAAACGCACCGCCGCCCAGTCGCGGTTGCCCCACATAAAGTTGACGGTATGGAACAAAAAGGCAAGGTTGATGAAACCGAAGAGCTGCCAGAAACTTTTGCGATAAAGCCGGGGAATGGCATTGTAGCCGCGGCAGACTTCTTCCGCCCAGTCCAAATCGCAGCAGACATGGCGGATTTTTTCCCGCACCGCGGGCGTCAGCGCGGCAAAGGTTGCGGCAGCGACGGCAAACCCGGCGGTTACCGCGGCGGCGCCGGAAACGGCGAGGCCGAATTTTTTGGCGATTAACAGCCCGAGGGCGGCAATCAGCCCCCCCATGACGGCACAGATGAGATAAAACAATGACTTTTTCATAAGCTTTTCACCCGGTTTGCGGCGGTTGGCCTTGGTTGGCGGCGGGGCGGCGCGTCGGCTTTAAGGAAAGACGGGCGCGGGCGGCCTCGGTTATGGCAGCTTCCGGCGCTCTGACTTGGGGTTCAAGCCGGGGCGCGGACGGCCGTTTATGGCGGCTTCCGGCGCTTTGACTTGGGGTTCAAGCAAGGGCGCGGACGGCCGTTTATGGTGACGGCGGTTTTCTTTTCCGGTTTTCCGCAGGGGAAAGGGCAAGAACCGCGGTTTATAAAGGCATTATAGGGCGGCGGGGCGGCGTGTCAAAAAAAAAGCGGCAGTTATCCGCTTGTTTATGCGGGGTGGCAGCGCCATGGGCAAGTGCCAGCGGCACAGGCAACGGAGGCAGCGCCACGGGCAACGAGGGCAGGGCGATGGGCAGGGGATAGGAGCACGAAGTGCGGGGCGAGTATGCAGAGTAGCGGGGAGAATGGGAGGGGAGAAAAGGTGCGGGCTTTGGGGGAGCGGCGGGTGGTGCTGCGTGCCTGAGCGATGAGAGGCGGGGCGGCGGAGGAGTGTGCCTGAGCAGACGGTCAGAACAGGCCGCTGATGATGCCGTTTTCGTCCACGTCAATATTTTCGGCGGCGGGATGGCGGGGCAAGCCGGGCATGGTGTTGATTTCTCCCGAGAGGGCGACGATAAAGCCGGCTCCAGCGGAGAGGCGGACTTCAGTTATCGGGAACGTATAGCCGCGCGGGGCACCGAGCAGCGTTTTGTCGTGCGAAATCGAATTTTGGGTTTTGGCGATGCAGACCGGCAGGCGGCCGTAGCCCCAGCGGGTGAACTTTGCCAAATCGCGGCGGGCGGCAGCAGTAAACGTTACCCGTCCGGCGCCGTATATGCCGCGGGCAACGGTGCGGATTTTGTCGGCAAGCGGGAGGGCATCGGGGTAGAGCAGGCGGAGCGAACCGGCGGATGAGGCCTGCGGGGCAGATGCAAGAGGAGGAGTGCCGGCGGATGAGGCCTGCGGGGCAGATGCAAGAGGAGGTGTGCCGGCGGATGAGCCCATCGGGGCAGACGCAAGAGGAGGAGTGCCGGCGGATGAGGCGGGGAGAACGGGGGGCGCGGGTACGGCCGACGGGGAGAGAGGTGCGGCGGCGCTGTTCATATTCCGATTCAACTCAATCCTGTTAAGTACTGATTTAGCAAGATTTATACAGCCTTTCCCGCCTTTGCCCCAGCCTTCGGAAACGACGGCTTCCACACCTTCGGCGCGGCACAGTTTCTGCACCAGCTTTAATTCGACGGGAGTGTCGGATACGAAGCGGTTGACAGCCACGACCGGCTCGGCGCCGAAGCGGCGGAGGTTGGCGATGTGAGCGCGGAGATTGGCAAATCCGGCTTCAAGGGCGGGAAGGTTTTCGGCGTTCAAATCCGTTTTGGCAACGCCGCCGTGCATCTTCAGCGCGCGCACCGTGGCGACGAGGACGACGGCATCGGGATAAAGCCCCGATTTGCGGGCAAAGATGTCAAAGAACTTTTCGGCTCCGAGGTCGGCGCCGAAACCGGCTTCGGTTACGACATAATCTGCCAGCGTCAGAGCGGTGCGTGCGGCGATGACCGAACTGGTGCCGTGGGCGATGTTGGCGAACGGGCCGCCGTGGACGAAGGCGGGGGTGTGTTCCAGCGTCTGCACCAGATTGGGCAGCACGGCATCCTTGAGGATGGCCGCCATGGCACCGGCGGCGTTTAAATCGCGGGCATAAACTGGCGTGCCGTCTGAAGTTTCGCCGATAACAATCTGATTTAAACGGCTTTTGAGGTCGGCAAGGTTTTCGGCCAGACAGAGAATCGCCATAATTTCGGAGGCGACGGAGATGTTAAAACCGTCGGTGCGGGGAATGCCGTTAGCCTTGCCGCCGAGGCCGATGCGGACTTCGCGGAGGGCGCGGTCGTTTAGGTCCACGCAGCGTTTGAAGAAGACTTTGGCAATACCCAGCCCGTTGCCGAATTTGATGTGGTTGTCTATCATGGCGGCAAGCAGGTTGTTGGCGGCGGTGATGGCGTGAATGTCGCCGGTAAAGTTGAGGTTGATTTCGTCCATCGGAACAATCTGCGAGCGCCCGCCGCCCGCAGCACCGCCTTTGATGCCGAAACAGGGGCCGAGCGAGGGTTCGCGCAGCGAGAGGGCAACGCGCTTTTTCAGGCGCTGCAAGGCATCGGCCAGACCGATGGAAACGGTGGATTTGCCTTCGCCGGCCGGGGTCGGGGTCAGGGCGGTAACGAGGATGAGGGCGCCGCGCGGCGCCGGGGTATGGAGAGGATGGCTGCCGTTTGGGGCAGGGGCTGCCTGGGTTTCGGAGAGGCGTGCAGAAGCGGCGATAGGGCGGGCGGTCATGGTGCGGGAGGCGAGTTCGGCAGTCTTGGCGCGCGACAGTTTGGCCTTATATTTGCCGTAAGGCTCGATGTCTTCAGCCGTCAGATTAAGTTTTACGGCAATCCTGCTGATTTTAAACGGTTTTGCCTGATTGGCTATTTCTATATCGGTAAGCATGCGAGACCTTTCAAATTTTTTGTGAGGGAGGGGAACGGGGCGCCAGAGCGGGCGGATATCAGAGCATCCGGGCGGCAGAATGGCAGGGGCGGCGGCGCGGGAATGCGGACTAAGCCTATTCGTCGCGGACGATGGCCGTTGGTTCTATGGGTTCGGAGCCTTTCAGCGCCTCAAGGCTGGCCGCGATGCCGCCTGACGTTTCTTCAGCCGCAGCAGTCGGGGCGGCGGCCGGGGCGGAAGCAGCAGGGGTAGGGAAAGCTGCGGGAGCGGGAACGGCAAGCGGTTCCTTTAATTCCGGAGCAGGGCCGGGAACGGCTTCGTCCACGGCGGCGGAAATGGCCGCATGTCCGGCGGCGGCGGTTTCCTGCCGGAATTTTTGCAGGTATTCCTCAAACCGGGCGCCGTCTTCCGGTTCCCACCCCATAATGTAATGATTTCCCATGCAGATTAAAGGCAGGCGGAGATCGCTGTTGGGGATATTAAATTTTTTAACGCACTGTTTGTAGAGTTCAAGATTGTGGTGAAACTTCATATCCGTAATCGGAATGTTAAGGTCGCGATGGTTGGCATCAAGATAGACAAAGGCGTCTTTGCAGGCGATGCACATGGCATGGGCGAAGAAGTAGATTTTGTCGTCAAGGAAATTTTGTTCCGGGGCAGGGGCAGTCATGCCGCGCGGGTTTTGCGCCGCGGAAGAACCGGCCGAGAAAGCGGCAGGCGGCACGGCAGGAGCGTCCGGGGCGGAGGCAATCGGCAGCGTGCCGGCAGCGTGCGCGGGGGAAAGGGCGGCAGGAGCCGGCAGCGTGTCGGCAGCGTGCGCGGGGGACGGAGTTGCAGCCGGGGAAAGAACCGCGGCAGACAATAAGGCGAGAGTCAGAGCAAAATTTTTCATAACGATACCTCCTTTGATGTTTGAACAGAGTATAAGCAGGCAAAAACAAAAGGTCAAGCTTAAAGGGGAAATTGTTGCGACCGGGGCGGGAGGAAAAGCTCCGGCGAGGGTATGAGAAGAACTTTCGGGTGCGGGCAGGAGAGGAACTTTTCGGCGTGGGTATGAGGGCTGCGGCAGGCAAAGTCTGGGGAACGGATTTTTCATCTGGTGTTTCTGACTGAAAAAGGAGTGTGGTTCGTACCGTGTTTGCCCTGTGCTGTTATGCGGAAAATGCGGCGGGAGAGGTTTGCGCTACGGGAATAAATGAACGCCGCAGCGGCAGCTGGAATGTGCAGCACAGGCGCGGAAGCAATCGGCAGCGCAAAGGGGCGCATAGGCGCGGGAGCAACCGGCGGCGCAAAGGGGGCGGGCGCAAAAAGGCATAAAAAAACAGGAGCGCCCGGGCGGGGCATTCCTGTGTGATTTTCCGGCGGGGAAGTTTCCGGTTGCGGTTATTTTCCGACAGCGGTTATTTTCCGGCGGAAGTTTTGGCTTCCCTGATGATGTCATCGGCCATTTTGGCAAGATAACACATAACGGCAAGTGCCAGCGGCAGGGTTGTTAAATGGGTTTGAACAGTTTCCCAAACCGGATTTTCGGCGATGCTGATAATTGCGATAATGACGTATGCCGTGAAGAGCAAGCTTATCAGCGCTATGGCCAAAAGAAAAAGATGATTTGTTTTCATGTTTTTTTTGTTTATGAAACAGTGCCGCAAGGACATTGTTTCGGGTTAATAATAGAGATATTTTTATTTTAGTGAGTTGATTATACCATATTTTTTACGGTCTGACAAGAATAAAATTTCCCCTATGTTCAATGTGTTGCGCACACTCGGGGAATAAGGGCAGGGTGAGCGGCGGCAGGGCAGCCGGGAGCGCGGCAATCGAGGACGTGCCGGCAGGGCGGCCGGGAGGCGGCAGTCGAGGACGTACCGGCGGGGCGGCCGGGCA